>Ga0335073_10006037_pt1 | contig 17019 bp, 14 predicted proteins | sample Lox_Sample_22_FD_207093 | JGI IMG/M metagenome (GOLD analysis project Ga0335073, IMG submission 207093) | Soil microbial communities from Loxahatchee National Wildlife Refuge, Florida, United States - Lox_Sample_2.2 | ecosystem: Environmental > Terrestrial > Soil > Wetlands | place: USA... | reverse complement strand
GCCAGCAGGATTGCCGACCGACGCTGCGCCCGCTATGTTCGGCAGGACTAGGGGATTGTCCAGTCGTCCGGAGTGCCCATGGATCGGCTCAATCCGCGAGTGACCGACCCCGTCTCGAGCCTGCTGAATGCGATCAAAGTGCACAGCAGTGTCTTTTGCCTGTCCGACCTGGGCGCGCCGTGGGGCTTCGAGGTCGCAGCGTCGAAGATCGCGAAGTTTCACCTGGTTCTCGAGGGCAAATGCTGGCTGCAGCCGCGATGCTCTGAGGCCGTCCTGCTGAGCGACGGCGACCTGGTCATCCTGCCCCACGGCACGAATCATGCAATGCTCGACGAGCCAGGCTCGTTGGTCGTATCGCTGGAGAAGCTGACTTCTGATTACCCGCTGGACGAAGACGCTCGGCTCAGTAACGGCGGCACCGGCAATCGCACCCGGCTGCTTTGCGGCGGCTTCGGGCTCAGCGACACATCGGATAGCGGGTTGGTCAGCCGCCTCCCGGATGTCATGGTCCTTGATTCCGGAGCCATCGGCAGTTGGTCGGAGCCGCTCGTTTCCCTGGCCCGTCTGGAAGCAGATCGGATTGCCCCGGGCTCCCAGGCCATCTTCACCAAACTGGCGGATGTACTGCTCAGCCAGGCGCTGCGAACCGAGCTGAATCGGTCCGACCAGAAGCCCTGGCACACGGTCGGGAATGGCGCTGGCGTTGAGCACGCAGTGCGGCTGCTGGCGCAACATCCAGATCGGCCCTGGACGCTTCAGTTGCTTGCCCGTGAGGCGGGAATGTCCAGGACCCAGCTGGCAGCGGGGTTCCGCGCGACTATCGGCGACAGCCCGATGCGGCACCTGGCCGGGATCCGGCTGAACCTGGCGGCCTGGTATCTGGTCACCAGCGATAAGAGTGTCGAAGCGATCGCACGGCGCACTGGCTACGCCAGCAGCGCCTCGCTCTCGAAGGCCTTCAGCCGGGAGTTCGGCGTTCCGCCCGGGACCTATCGGGCTGGGGCGGTATAAAGACAGCCAGCCCTGGGACATCCTCGGTGGAGCGGGATGTCCCAGGGCCTGGTTACGGCCGACGGGCCGCGACCGCGGCGCCGGCGTCATGAGCTAACCGAGCTCGGAGAAGATCTGCTCAGCCACTGACGGCACCACATCGGAGTCCGTCACGGCCGGCTTCTCAAAGTTCTGTGAGAAAAAGTCGGCAGCCTGGACAGGGTCGCTGATCGTGTCGAGCTGGTTCACCAGCGACTGCCCGATCTCCGAGGAGTTGTAGTACAGGAGGTCGGCGAGCTGCGTCACCATGTCCTGCGAAGGGTTGCCGGTGATGATGTTCGAGTTGGGTGCGGCCGAGCTAATCGGCGTCCAGCCGATCAGGCCGCCGCCGCCACTCCCGACCGACTCGGGATTGCCGCCGGACTCGCCATCCACACACGAGGCAACGCCAGCGGCTGCCGCCTTGGAATAGCCGTTCTCCTCGAGGTACTGGGCAACGGCCAGCAGGTAGTTGCCGTTCGCGATGTCCTTCTGAACAGCTGCCTTCAGGTTCGTTGAACTGCTGGCCGATGGCGACGGAGACGGCGTGGCGCTCTGGCCACCCTGCTGGCTCGCCGACGCCGAGGGCGGCGTCGCGGGCACGTGCGTCGCGTTCTTGTGCCGGCGTGCTGACCCTGCCTTGGCCGCATGCGTCGACTTATTCGAAGCGGCTGTCTTCTGGCGGTTCTTGCTGCTCTTAGCGCCACTAGCCGACTTCGTGCTGATGGCCAGGCCAGACCCATCGGCCACCGCACCTCCGCTTGGCAGGGTGCGCAGGTGATAGCCAGCCACAGCGCTGGCAACCGGATTTGGTTGCTGCGGCTGGGCCTCGTAGACGACGAACGCGCCGATCAAGGCGGCTGCGGGGACAGCCACTCCGGCGATCCTTATTGCCTTGCGACCTCGGGACTGGGCTCGATGCCGTCCTGTCGACTTATGGCTCTTCTTATGGTGGGAAGAGGCGGACCTCACTACCTGCCTAACGCCGGTTCTTCGCCCAGCTACGTAGCAGTCGGGGGCTGCCTCTCGCCGGGCCTTAATCTTCTGACCTGCGAAATCTTGGCAGGAACAACCGCGCGTGGTCCGCTGAAATAGTGCAAATAGCCCAGCCGGGCTATCGGTTCAATAAACCGCCTAGCAGGTCCAATATCACCTGTGGATAAAGGGAATCAGGTACCTGAGAGCATGCGGCGAGGGCGCTGGGGGCTACACCGGAACCACCCGAAATGACTAGCCCGTCTCTGGCCAGCTAACTGCCTGTAGGCGGTCGTGCCTGGTGGGTGCTCGATCGCTCTCGTTACATTTCGTGATCGGAGAACTACGATTACGGGAACTCGAGAGCTGTGGCCGCGAGGCTCACTTTCTGAACTGCCTGCTGGAATGTCATCTGCGCTGCCGCTGCCCGCTCAGTCAGTCCGCTGATCTCCGCAGGAGCTCGCGTGATTGCCGGTCCAGGGTGGAAGGCACGACGATCAGCTCGCGCGCCATACCCACAATTGTGAGCATGACGCGGGAGGCAGCAATGGTGTATTCAGTCACAGCAAAGGTGGCGATCGTGACCGGCGGGTCGCGGCAGCCATCAGGTACGACGGCGGGCAGGCTGAGGCGCGCACTGTCGACGTGGCCCAGGGAGCAGGGTGAGCCCCGCTGTCGGCGCGCCGGTACCGCGTTACGAGTCTGGGCAGAGGAGGGCTGGTGGCTGAGGTAAGCGTCCGCTACATCGTGCATGACGTCGATGCGGCGATCGAGTTTTACCGCGACAGGCTGGGGTTCACTCTCGTGATGCATCCCGCTGCGGCGTTCGCGATGCTGGAGCGCGGCGCCCTGCGGCTGGTGCTGAGTGCGCCGGCCGGCGGACCCGGTGGCGGCCAGGCAATGCCGGACGGCTCGCTCCCTGAACCAGGGGGCTGGAACCGGTTTGCCATAGAGGTCAGCGACCTCGCGGCAACAGTGGATGAGCTTCAGGCTCAAGGCGTGCGGTTCCGCAATGAGATCGTCACTGGCGTGGGCGGCAAGCAGATCCTGGCTGAGGACCCGTCCGGCAACTTGGTGGAGCTGTTCGAGCCGGTTTTGCCGGAGGCCCGGCTAGCGGCGCCGAACGAGGGCTAGATCCGCCCGAGTCCGTCGATAGCGTCCTGCGCGTCCGATGGCAGCCCGTCGGGTCGCGGAACTCCCTTGCTGTGTCTTCTCGCAGAGTGTCGATCCGAAGCGAGGCGTTCGTAGAAGAGGTAAGAGGCGGCCGGAGGTGGCCGCCGGGACAAGGGAGTCACGGGATGACGAGGTACCTGATCTCGTTCGGTGCGCACGCGATGGACCACATTCCCGACGAGGACATGCCCGCGGTGGCCAAGGCCTCGTTCGAGGTGGTCCAGAATGCCGTGAACGCCGGCGTGTGGGTTTTCGGCGCCGGCCGGGAAGACGAGCGGGCGAGCATCGTGGCCACCGACGGGACGGTCACCGACGGCCCGTACCCGGAGACCAAGGAGGTCATCGGCGGGTTCTGTATCGTCGACGTGCCCTCACGCGAGGAGGCGCTGGAGTGGGCTGTCAAGACCGCCGTCGCCTGCCGCTGTACGCAAGAGGTACGGCAACTCCTGCCCGACCCGCCGGAAGTCACCGCGATCCTCCGGCAGGCTGACCCTAAGGGAACGTCGTGAAACTTCTGCTGACGTCTTCTGGCATCGCGAACACGAGCATCCGCGACGCACTTGTCGGCCTACTGGGCAAGCCGATTGAGGAGTCCAGCGCCCTCGTCGTTCCGACCGCGATATATCCCTTCCCTGGCGGTGCTGGCCACGCATGGGAGGCGATCTGCGGAAGGGCCAAGAGTCCCTTCGCCGGATTGGGCTGGAAGTCTTTGGGAGTGCTGGAGCTCTCCGTGCTGCCCAGCATCGACGAAGAATGCTGGGTTCCGGCGGTCAAGGAGACCGACGCCTTGCTGGTTTGGGGCGGTGATCCAGTGTTCTTGTCGTACTGGATGCGGCGGTCCGGGCTCGCGGACCTCTTGCCGTCGCTGCCTAGCGAGACCGTCTACCTGGGGGTGAGCGCCGGGAGCATCGCAGTAACCGCCACCTTTGCCGAGACTTACCGTGAACCGCGCCGCGGCAGCGGCGAAGCGCTGTCGACGGAAGACATCGTGTTCACTACGCCCGATGGCGAACTCCGCAGGATCCTGGTCAAGGCTCAGGGAGTCGGGCTGGTTGATTTTGCGATTATTCCGCACGTGGACAACGCGGATCACGAGGACATGGCCATCGCAGAACAGTGGGCCGCGAGGATACCGGCGCCGACGTACGCGATCGACGACCAGACCGCCATCCAGGTGACCGACGGCAACGTCGAAGTCGTCTCCGAGGGGCACTGGAGGTTGTTCACCCCCTAGCACCGCGAGCCCAGCGGCACAATGCTGTCGGACCCGGCGCCTAGCAGCCCGGAGTGGCACCTGACCCGGTCCGACGCGGTGATACTGGCGCTATGGAGTTCATCGCTTCCAAGCTGGCGGCAATCCCCGGAGTTGTGGCCGTTACTCTGGGCGGATCGAGGGCGACCAACTCCGCCACGGCGGGCTCTGACTGGGACTTCGGGCTCTATTACCGGGGAAGGCTGGATCCAGCCGACGTCGTAGCACTTGGCTGGCCAGGCCGGGTCTTCGCTCCCGGTGAGTGGGGCAGGATCGTAAACGGCGGCGCGTGGCTCACGATCGACGGCACCAGGGTCGACCTCATCTACAGGGACCTCGACGAGGTGCTGCGCTGGACTGCGGCCGCTGAAGCAGGGCAGTTCGAGATCCAGAGGGAAGTCGGCTACGTAGCCGGGATAGCGACATATGTCCTGGCTGGAGAGGTCGCCCTCGGCAAGGTCCTGACTGGCGAGCTGCCCCGCCCGGCTTTCCCGCAGATGCTCAGGGAGACTGCGCCTGCCGCTTGGTTCCGGCTTGCCGCGGGAGCCCTGCACTTCGCGGAGGTCTACGCCGGGCGTGACGACCGGGCGGCATGCCTCGCGAATCTATGTCAGGCGGCGCTCGCGGCAGCTCAGGGACGGCTAGCGGCCGAAGGCGAATGGGCACTGAACGAGAAGCGAATCATCGAACGTGCCGGGTTGGACGGCGTTCAGCAGCGCCTCGGCCAGCTTGATCAGTCCATGCCTGCGCTGGTCTCCGACGTTACGGCTCTGCTCAGCCTGAGCGACGCCATCTGGACCTGACTGACTCGCCAAGATCAGGCCCTGGCCAGCGCCAGGTCGGCGACGGGATGGTGGTCCAGGTCGAGGCCCGGCAGGACGGGCGGGGCCGTGGCTTCCAGCAGAAGCAGGGCGACGTCGTCATCGAGCTTGCGTCTGGCATGCAGGAGGAGCCGGCCAAGCAGTTCGTCTGCGGCCGCCTGAAGGTCCGGGTGACGCAGCGTGTCGAGGCATTCCTCTATCCGGAAGTAGCGGCCCGCACGGTCGCGTGCTTCGAGCAGGCCGTCGGTGTAGAAGACCAGCCGGTCGCCGACGTTGACGGTGAACGTTGACGACTGGATGTCGGGGTGCATGCCAAGCGGCGTGGCATAGGCAGCCGGCGTCAGGGGCCGAAGCTCGCCGTCGGCGGATAGCCGCAGTGGCGGCGGGTGACCGCAGATGACCAGCTGAAGCCAGCCGCGAGGGTCGAGTTCGGCGAACACGGCGGTGACGAAGTCTTCTTCGCCTGCGGCCCTGGTTACCGACCCATCGACGACTCGGGCAATCTCAGGCAAGGAGAGGCCGGGCTGCGCGCATGCATCGCGGAAGCTGGTCATCGCGACGCTTGCCAGGCGCACGGCTGGCAAGCCCTTGCCGCGGGTGTCTCCGATGAGCCAGCGAGGGTGGCCTGGACCTGGGACGACCTCGAGCAGGTCACCGCCGACCCGTGCCTCTGGCGAAGCCGAGACGTACCGTGAGGCCAGCTTCCCGGCGGTGACGGCGGGCGGGACTTCCCGTAGTAGCGCGCTTTGCGCCACCCGGGCCACGGCGCGCGCCTGGCTGATTCGCCGCTCCGCCAGGGCACGAAGTACCGAGTTCGCTACGGCAAAGCCGGCTAGGAGCAGGCAGACGGCCAGATGGGAGACAAGGACTTCGGGCGGGCCCGGATGGGGCAGGCTAAGGCCGACAGCTAGCCCGACCGCCCACCCGGCGAGCAACGCAGTGGTCCTGGGAGACAGCACAAGGGAGGCCAGCAATGGCCCCACTGACAACCATGCCGCTGGGATGACCTCCCGTCCGGTGGCATACATCGCAATCGCGACCACCGTGGTGACAACTCCCACCATCAGCGTGAAAACGAGCCGCGCGCGACTGCCAGAGAGCCATCCACGGACTGAAGTGCTCTGCGTCTCGCCGCTGAGCCCCTTTACCTCGATAGTTGCGTCCACTAGGGCCGCCTCCAGCTTTCGGCGATGGACTTCGGCCGCCTACGTTCTCACTATCTGTGCGCCGCTTCAGCGGGCCCTGAGCGGAAGCTCAGAGTTAGCGCAGGACGTCGAAGCTGAGCCTGGCCGCTCCGCAGCGCAGTTCTGCACGACACGGCGCCATCTCGGCAGTTGTGCGACACTCGCCATATGATCAGCGACTTTGTCTGCTGCCTGACGCTGGCGCGACCGGGGCAGCGCCGGTGATCCGCAACGTCGTGTTGGCGCGCCTACGGGTCGCCGAGGATCCGGCTCAGCAGGAAGCCGATGCCGCGATGCTCCGGGAGGGCCTGGCCGGTCTGGCCGCGCTCCGGCTGCCCGGCATGCTCTCCATGAACGTGGGACGTGACCTTGGCCTGCGGGATGACGGCTGGAGTTTCGCGGTCACCAACGACTGGCAGGACGAGGACGCCTACCGGGCGTACGACGCCGACGAGGAGCACAACCGGCTGCGGCGCGAGATCTTCGCGACGATCTGCCAGGAGATCGTGCGCGTCCAGTTCCAGATCGACGACTAACCGCCGACTGTCCGTTGAACGGGCATTGAGTCCGGCTGCCGACGTGTCGTGTCCCTGGGAGGAGAGCCTGGCGAAGCAGTTCCGGATCACCTGCTGCCCGGGGCGGTCCAGGAACGTCAGCCGGTCGGATTCGAACGCGCGCGGCGCCGCCGGATTTGCGTCGAAGTTGACCTCCCAGTAGTAGATACCTCCGCCGATCTGCTCGGCCGACACTGCGTTGCATGCGGCCTGGTACCAGACCGCCTGCACGTGCGTGTCAATGGGCTTGTTGGCTCTGGCCGCCCAATCCCAGGGGTTCACATACGACCCGGCCACCGCATCAATTCCGGTCTCGCTAATGGTTAGCTGTCGGCGCACCGCCAGGGGATGAGCTGCCAGCCAGGAATCCCAGGACCAGGTCAGCTGGCCTATTGACGCGCCAGGCGGGACGCCAAGCGACGGGTAGGCGTCGACGTCGTGGCTCTGCACCGGCAGTTTCGCCGTGCCCGTGGAAAACTCGTCGTAGTTCTCGTCATACGTCAGCTGGCCGCGATAGACCGACCTGATCGAGCGGACGAGCTCGGCCCACTGGGGGGAGCCTTCTAGCGAATCGAGCTCAGTGCCCAGCACGAAGGTCGCCGCATGGCCTGACTGCGCTGCCGCGGCATAGGGCAGCAGTAGCTTGCGGTAGCTGCGGAACCAGGCCGCCCGGTTGTCCGGCGAGATCGAACCGCGCCAGGCGAACGGATTCTGCGCGATCAGCGCATTCTCGTTGAGCACCGGCCGCAGCGTGACCCGGATGTGAGCCTGTCGCGCAACGGCCAGGAAGACCGCGATGTGGTGGGCGCTGGGCGTTGTATCCGGGCTCGCAAAGACCGTGTTGGCGGTCACGCCGTAGGTGAAGAACGGAAAGGTGATGGCAATCGAGTTCGCGTTGAGGCCGATTGCGTAGTTAATGATCCGTTCAGCCTTGGCCCGGACAAGGGCATCGGATGTGTCAGTGCGGTTGGCCGTCCAGTACACCTGGATCCCGAGTTGCCGCATGCCCGCGTGCCATGGATTCCGCACCGCCAGAACGCTGTTACCGGCCTCACCGCCATTGGACCCTGGCTGCTTTGCGCCCGGCCACCATAGTGGCCTGGACGGAATCGAGCATGCCGTCACGAGGGTGAGCAGGAAGGCTGTGCCGGCCAGCATGATGGCGGCCAGGCGGCTTCGCGCGGTCATGACGGCTTCGAGATGACGGTGAACTTGTTCTCGACGCGCCTGGCGAATTTCACGAACCCGCGCACGCCGCCAAGACCTTCCATGAGCCCGAAGACGGGGATCAGCACGACCACGGCCCAGGGCTCCCACCATTTGCGCCGGCCGCCATCGGACACGGCGGCGTTAACCCGCAGGCCCTCCCAGTACATCCAGACCGCGTAGGCCATGTTCAGCGCCCAGAGCGGGACGATGAACAGAGCCACCGGAGACGTATTGGGATCTCCGGCAAGCAGGCCGATGAGTAGGACAACTCCGACATTCTGGAGCGGTCCGACAACCCAGGACGCCACTGAATATCCCAGATAAAGCCGGTTCCGCAGTTGCAGCCTCCGGTTGAATACCAGCGCTGACAGGCCCCAGGACCAGCGCTCCCGCTGTCGGAAGAAGTCGTGGAGCGTGGCCGGCGACGCACCATAGGAGCGTCCGCAGAACCAGGCGCTGCGGCCCCGGTAGCGGGCACTGAAGATCAGCGCGAACTCCGCGTCCTCGACAATGCTCCGTGGACCGAAGTCCCAGCCGATCGTCGCCTCGATCGAGGCCCGGACCAGGAGCAGCTCGCCATGCAGGCCGGCCCGTGGTGTGCCGCTGCCCGTCCACGCGGAGAAGCGAGCCAAGTCTTCGGCGGGCCGGGCCGAATCGGCCAGCCAGGCCAGCCTGTTCCCCGCGTACTCGCGTGGGTAGGTCAGGATGCCTTGCGCCATGTGCTTGGCGTCGCGGCCTGCCTGAGACTGCTCCTGGAGAAACCGTGCCATGGCCAGAGCGGTGTCGGGGCCCACACCCGTGTCGTCGTCCATGTGCAGCACCCAGACGTCGTCGCGGTCCTCGTGCTCAGCGATTCGCAGCTCGTGTGAATAGTGGCTGGCACGGGCCTTGAACCTCGTTCCGTTCGGAGTGCGGTACTGCCTCGGTACGGTGACGAGCCGGATCAGGTCGCTTGCGGCGGCCAGCCTGGCGATCCGGCTCGCTGCTTCGCAGCCCTCGTCGATGACGATGTCAACCCTGAGCCGGGGAAAGCACCCCGGCAGGTAGGCGAGGTACGACTGAACCGATCGCTCGAGCCCTGGGTAGGTATCGTGCCGGCCGATGGTAGACACGACGACGATCAGGAAATCATCGCTTGGCGTCAGTCCCTCGGCCGACCAGCGAGCCCGTGACCTGCGCAGTCGCTTGCGAGTCCGGCGGATGCCGACGATGCCGATGAGCGTTCCGAGTACGGGCCACGTCCACACCACCGTAAGAGGCCAGGCCAGCATGCCTCTCGATGGTTCGGCGAACCAGCCGGTGCACACCAGGACGACCAGATAAGAGAGGATCAGGGGCCAGTAGGCTGGCCGCCAGCGGGCGAGCCTGCCGTGCAGTTCTCGCGCGCGCCGCGCGCCGAACGAGGTCAGCCCCGGCCGGACCTGCCCCGTTCTGCCCGACAAGTCTGGCTCGTACAGGTCCCAGGCAGGCCGCTGCTGCAGCCACTCTGTGACGCCCGGCTGCAGAGTGGCGTCGCTGGCGGCTAGTTCGCCGCCATTCACCCCATTCACGCCTCGCCGCCCCGGCCCTGCCAGCGTTTCCCGGCGCGCAAGCCGGGCGTCCCGATCCGGAGGCATAAGTTTCGGTTCCCCCCTGCGCGCTAGACTGACGTCCGTCAAGGGTGATTCACGAAGTGGTAGCGCAACGGATAGCCGCAGAGCGGCGACCGTGAGTAACTACCCGTAGACAGATCAACCCAATCCGGGGAGGGCCACCTCAAGCGTGCGGGCTGCGCGGCTAGCGCAGTAAGCCGGCACGTCAGTTTGGGTTGCCTGCGGTCATGAGCTCGCAAAGGGTGACCGTATTACCCTAGATAAGGAAGTTTGCGTCGAATGCGCGGCCGAGGCGAGCTGGGCGATCGGCACCGCCTTGGGGCGTCAGTTAGCTAGTGACGCCGTTCTATAGGGGCCACGGTAGGTAAGTCACGCCCAATGGCTAGGCGACGGTGCCTCGGCCGGGCATGCGCGCTGCCCTAGCCGTGGCCTGCCGGGCGGGACGGCCGAGCTGGGCGGGACGGCCGAGCCGGCCGACTCTGGCTGGCCCGGAGGAGCGCGGCTCCAAGCGGTGTCCGCGCGTACCGAATCTCGTGGCCGTGGCGCATCCCGGCGACCAGGCCGGCATCACGCATGGCCACCAGGTGGCCCGAGGTGCCGCTCAGGCTGAGATCCACCAGCGCGGCGAGCGTGGTCGCGGAGGTGGGCTGGTCGAGGCTCGTGAGCAGGAGCGCGCGCGTGCGTCCCAGCAGCCGGGCCAGCGCATCAGGCGGGGGCTTAGCCTGCTGCCAGAGGTCGGCGATACCGCGGGCGGGATATGCGATGGTCGGCTGCCAGGGCTCGTCGATGATCGCGGCCACAAACGGCCACATGAAGGCGCTCGGCATCAGCACCAGTCCCCGCCCCCTGAGCTCGACACTGGTGTCGTCGTGGTCGTCGATGATGACTGTCCCATCGCCCCATTTGATTCTCGAGTCGATGTCTTCGAGCATCGGCCCGAGCCCGCGGCCGGTGAGTTGCTGCGAACGGTAGGCGATGTCTGCGTCCGCGAGGGACCTGATGCGCGGCCAGAACCGGCTGACAAGGTGGTCCCATGCCGCCTGTACTCGGTCAGCCAGGAGGTCACGGGCGGCCGCGGGGTCTGCGAGCAGCTGATCCAGCTGACGCCGCTGGTCCCTCTTGGTGACCGTGAGCCGGCAGCGTTCCAGTTCTGTCGCCACCTGCTCGGCCGGTGTCGCCCGAAGCTCGGCCATCTGGTCGCTGAACGCCGGGGCAGGCACCCGCGGCGGGGGAGTCAGGAAGTCGGGAACGGATCCCTTCAGCGGATTGACGGCAAATAGGGCCGACAGGTCGAGCTCAGCCGCCTGGCGGGCAACCGCTGCACGCCACGCCTCGTGGTACGGACGGGTATGCGGATCGATCATGGTCCGGACGGCGTGCAGCGTCTCCCAGATGGGAGACCAGGCGAAGCGAACCGTGACGAGGTCCTGACTCCGCGCGACGAGTGTGGTCACCTCATTAAGATACGCGCAGGAGCGGATCTTTTGTGCTGGCTAGCGGCTCTCCGCGACTGTCAGTCCATGAGAAAAGCCAGGCGCCGAGACGGTACCTACCGGGCGGCGCTCGCCCAGCCCGAGTTCCGCGTGATCTTTACGGCCGCGACCGTGGCGGTCACGGGATCGGTCGTGTGCGCGGTGGCGCTGACCGTACTGGTCTACGAACGGACCAGGTCGCCGCTGCTCTCCGCGCTGACCTTCGCGCTCGGGTTCATGCCCTACGTGTTCGGCGGGACGCTCCTGTCCGGCATCGTCGATCGGGTCCCGCCTCGCCGTCTGCTGGTCAGCTGCTACCTCGGGTCGGCCGGAGTGACGGCGGTGATGGCTATCCCGCGGATGCCCGTTCCCGCGCTCCTGCTGCTTCTGGTCGGAACGAGCACCCTGACGAGCGTCTCGAGCGGCGCCCAGGGCGCCCTTGTGCGCTCGGCGGTGTCGGCGGACACCTACGTGCCCGCGCGGTCGCTGCTCCGGATTGCCTCGCAGCTCGCGCAAGTCGGGGGAAATGCGTTCGGCGGGCTGCTGCTTGTCGTGCTGACACCGTCCGGTGCGATCGGTGTCAACAGCGTCGCCTTGGTCGCGTCCGCCCTGCTGCTGCGGTTCGGGCTGCGGCCCCGCCCGGTCGCTGGCGGCAAGCACGACACCGGGCTCGTCCGCGACTCGCTGCGCGGGCTGCGGCAAGTGTTGGCCATGGCCGGAGTGCGACGGCTGGTGCTCCTGGGCTGGCTCGTCCCGATGTTCTCGGTCTGGCCAGAAGCTCTGGCCGCCCCCTATGTAACGGACAAGGGCGGCTCGCCCGCGCTCGTCGGGCTGTGGCTGGTTGCCCTTCCCGTCGGGATGATTACGGGTGACCTCATCGGAGTGCTGGGGCTGAGCGCGCAGTGGCAGCGGCGCCTGGTCAGGATCGCTGCCGGTGCCTCGTTCCTGCCCTACCTTGCCTTCGTGGTCAAGCCAGCGATCGGCGTGGCCTGGGTGCTGCTTGCCGTGTCTGGCGTGTGCGGAATGTACTCGCTTGGCCTTGACGCCCTGGTCCGGCAGGCAGTCCCTGAGCACCTCTTTGCGCGGACGATGGCGGTCAGTTCAGCTGGCCTGATGACACTGCAGGGACTCGGGTTTGCGCTGGCCGGCGCGGTGGGCCAGCTGGCCGGACCCAGCACGGCGATCGTGGCGGCAGGCGTCTGCGGCATCGCGAGCGTCGTGCTTCTTCGCTCCCGGGCGCATGACCAGGCACCCAGGGCGACCAGCGAAGAAGCAACGCCGGCCGCAGTTAGTCCGTGAGCGCCGGATACACGAGCGTCTTGAGCTGCCCGCGGAAGTTGAAGGTGCCCGAAGGAAGCAGCTGGGTCATGAAGACGACAGTGAGGTCTTCGACCGGATCCACCCAGAAGATCGTCGAGGCAGCGCCACCCCACATGTACTCTCCCGGCGAGCCGACGACCTGCGTCAGTGCCGGACCCTTGGCGACGGCGACGGTGAGGCCGAAGCCTATTCCGGCGAACCCGACCTCGCCGTACCCGCCGGGCACGGCGAACGACTGCAGGTCGCTGTCGCCGGGAAGATGATTCATGGTCATGAGCTCGACTGTCTTGCGCCCGAGGATGCGCACGCGATCAACCTCGCCACCGCCGAGCAGCATCTGGCAGAACCGCAGGTAATCGCGCGTCGTCGAGACCAGCCCGCCGCCTCCGGATAGGAACGTGGGCTCATCTCGGTAGCCGCTGCGCTCCGGGTCGTCGACGAGCACGAGGTTCTTGCTCGAGTCGCGGCGGTAGCAGGCAGCGAACCGGATCACCTTCTCATCGGGTACCACGAACCCGGTGTCGTGCATGCCGAGGGGTTCGAAGATGGTCTCGCGCAGATAATCGTCGAAGCGCTGGCCCGAGATGATCTCGACGAGGCGTCCGCACACATCCGTCGACACCGAGTAGAGCCAGTGCGTCCCAGGGTGGAACTCCAGCGGGTAACTGGCGTAATGCTCCACCATGCTCGTCAGCGTCGCGGCTGGACTCCGCCGCGACCGTGGCGGCGAACCAGCGTCCCGGTTCGCGTTCTCGGGCGCGAACAGCTGCGCGAGAGTCGGCCCGCCCGCGAAGCCAAGCCCGGACATGTGCATGAGCAGATCGCGCACAGTCATCGGCCGGTCGGGAGCGACAAGCTGTTCCGACCCGTCCTCGGCGCGCTGGCGGACCTTCAGGTCGCGCCACTCCGGGATGAAGCGTGTCACGGGGTCGTTCAGCTGGAACATTCCGCGCTCGTACAGCGACATCAGCGCGACGCCGGTGATCGGCTTGGTCATGGAGTAGATCCGCCAGATGGTGTCTTCCTCGACCGGCCGCGACCGGTCGAGATCCCGGAATCCCAGGCAGCGGAAGTAGCCCAGCTGACCGTGCCGGACGACGGCGACCTGGCAGCCGGCAATGCGTCCAGCATCGATGTAACGGTGCAGCAGGTGCTCGGTGATGCGCTCGAGCTGGCGCTCGTCAAGTCCCGCCTCGACCGGATTAACTTTCATGTGCTCTCCTGCGGTTGAGAACCTGGCTCGGCTGCGACGACACCGGCTGCCCACCGGTAGTCGGCCTTGCCCGACGGGGACCGCACGATCGCGGGTGCGAACACGATCCGGGCCGGGACCTTGTATCCGGCGAGCGCTTGCCGGCAGTGAGTGCGCAGCTCTTCGGCATCCGCATCGGCACCGCCGCGCAGCTCCACGACAGCGGCGACGCGCTGGCCGAATCGCTCATCGGGCAGGCCGGCCGCGAGCGCGTCCAGCACGGCAGGATGTGCCTTGAGCACCTGCTCGACCTCCTCGGGGAAGACCTTTTCCCCGCCCGTGTTGATGCAGGTTGAGCCCCGGCCGAGAACCACGATCGAGCCGTCGTCCTCGACTTTGGCCAGGTCGCCGAGCACGGCGAAACGAACGCCCTCGATTACCGGGAACGTCGCTTTAGTAGCGGCCTCGTCGCCGAAGTAACCGAGCGGTATGTGCCCCGACTTGGCGATCCGACCTTCCTGCCCGGGCGGCGCAGGTCGCAGGTGCTCATCGAGCACCCGCACGTTGCCCGAGTGGACAAGCCGCGGCTGCCCGTCGTCACGGCGCGCGAGTTCTCCGTCGGTTCCGGTTTCCGAGGCGCCGAATCGGTCGGTGATGTAGAGGTTCGGCAGGAGGCTCTGCAGCTGGGCGCGGACGGCCGGCGACAGCAGCGCGCCGCCGGAGCCGAGAACGAACAGCGACGACAGGTCATACTCGGCCGGATGGCTGGCCAGCTCGTCGGCAAGCGGCCTCGCCATGGCGTCGCCGACGACCGCGAGCGTCATCGCCTGCTCGGACTTGACCAGCCGCAGTGTCTCCACCGCGTCGAACCTGCGGCTGATCACTACCTTGGCGCCGAGCAAGAAGGCCGTGAACAGCGTGTAGGTCCCTGCGCCGTGCATCATCGGCGCCGTGATCAGGTACCCGCCTGACGGAATCTGCGCTGCGGCCGCCACGATCTCCTCGACGCTGCGCCGCGGCTCACCGTAGTGATTGCCGCCAGCCAGTGCGGAGAAGAAGAAATCCTCGTGCCGCCACAGCACGCCCTTGGGCAGACCGGTCGTCCCGCCGGTGTAGATGATCAGCTTGTCGTCGCCGCTGCGCCCGTTGTCAGGGCGGAGGTCTGGCGCCGCGCTGACGGCTTCGGCGTAGCTGCGCACCATCACCTGGGCCGGGAAGGACGCTGCGCCATCAGAGAGAACCGTGCCTGGGTCGCCGCCGACGATGAGGACGTGCCGCAGCGACGGGCACGACGCAGCGACCGCTGCTGCCAGCGGGGCGTGTTCGGCATCGACCACCAGCGCCGCGAGCGTTGCGTTCCCGAGTAGGTAGGACAGCTCGTTCCCGGTGTATCGATAGTTGATGTTGACGGGGATGGCGCGGGCCACCATGCAGCCCAGCAGCGACTCGATGTAGGCGACCGAGTTCAGCATGTAAAGGCCGACAGTCTCGTCCGGCTCGAGGCCGGCCCCGATCAGATGCTGAGCGACCTGGTTGCTGCGGGACATGAGCTCCGGATAGCTCAGCCGGTCGCCGTCGCAGACCAGCGCGCAGCGATCTGGCAGGCCGGCGGCGATGGCAGCGCAGATGTCGGCAAGGTTGACGTTCACGCGGCCGCCACTGGCGCGAGGCCGACTTTGCCGGCCAGGCGGTTGAGGTATGCCACGACCTCGTCGGCTGCGCGGTCCGGCATGCCGAACGCCACGTCCGTCACTCCGATCTCGGCCCAGTGCGCCAGCAGATCCGGCTGGGGCTTGCCCGCCAGGGCCCGGATCTGAGGCAGTCCGGCCCGGCCGGCCTCACGCCAGGCCTGGCGGAGCTTCACGATCTTGCCGTCGAGGTCGGCCTCGCCCGGCGTAGTCATCCAGCCGTCGGCGAAGCGGGCGATCCAGGCGAAGGTCGGCGGGGATCCGCCGGCGCCGATGATGATCGGTACCCGCGGCTCCTGCACGGGCTTCGGCCAGGCCCAGGAGGCGCCGAAGCTGATGTAGTCGCCCTGGTAGCTGGCCTCGTCTTCGGTCCACAGGGCCTGCATCGCCTCTAGGTACTCGGCCACGACCGCACGGCGCTTGCCTGGCGGGACGCCATGATCGGCGAGTTCATCGGTGTTCCAGCCGAACCCGGCGCCGAGGACGACCCGGCCGCCAGACAGATGATCAAGCGTGGCGATGGTCTTCGCGAGCGTGATCGGGTCGTGCTCGGCGGGCAAGGCGACCGCGGTGCCGAGCCTGATGGTGGAGGTCACTGCGGCTGCCATGCTGAGCGAGACCCACGGATCGAGCGTTCGCATGTACCGGTCGTCGGGCAGTTCCTGCGTCCGGGTGCGGGGGTGCAGCGCGTCCCGCCGGACCGGGATGTGAGTGTGCTCCGGCACGTAGAAGCAGTCGAAGCCTGCCGCCTCGGCAGCCTGGGCGGCCTGGGCGGGGGTTATGCCACGGTCGCTGGTGAACAGGACGACGCCGTAGCGCATACATACTCCTCAGCCCGGGGGGAACGAGGCGCTTCCCCGCCGGTCCGAGCCGTTCGGTGCTCGGCGGGAAGGCTTCTTCCCAGCATGCTGGGATTCGCCGCTTTCGGCCAGCGGAAACCGGGGTTCAGAGCCATCGATGCACCTGACATCCGCGCGCCGATTCGCCTCGCCATAGCGGGCCGTTCACGGCCTCGGCTTGGTGGTCGCTACGGCGTGATCGCGATCGCCCAGGCGTTGTCCACGGCGATCGCCTTGAGCGGCTTGTTGGTTGCGGTGCGGATCGGGACTACCGCAAGATCGGTAGTGACATAGGCGGTCTTGCCGTTCGGGGTGATCGCGATCGCTCGCTCGTCTGCGCCGACCTTGATGGCCTTGAGTGCCTCGTTGGTGGCGGTGCGGATCGGGGTGACCGTGTTCGAGTCGCTGTTGGTCACGTAGGCGGTCTTACCGTCGCGGGTGATCGCGATCGCATCGGGTCCTGCCCCGACCCTGATGGCCTTGAGCGGCGTGTTGGTGGCAGTGCGGATTGGAGTCACCTTGTTGCCAGGGCCGATGACGTAGGCGGTCTTGCCGTCGGGGGTGATCGCGACGGCCAGTGGCTCACGGCCGGCCTTGATGGGCTTGAGTGCCTTGTTGGTGGCGGTGCGGATCGGGGTGACCGTACCCGAGATGCTGTTGGTCACGTAGGCGGTCTTGCCGTCGGGGGTGATCGCGACGGCCAGTGGCTCACGGCCGGC
>Ga0335073_10006035_pt1 | contig 17021 bp, 14 predicted proteins | sample Lox_Sample_22_FD_207093 | JGI IMG/M metagenome (GOLD analysis project Ga0335073, IMG submission 207093) | Soil microbial communities from Loxahatchee National Wildlife Refuge, Florida, United States - Lox_Sample_2.2 | ecosystem: Environmental > Terrestrial > Soil > Wetlands | place: USA... | reverse complement strand
CGGCCTGGCCGACGTCGGCGGGTCTGGCGCCGAGAGCGAGCAGCCGCTCCAGCTCGGCGTCCTGGTCGCGGTCGGTGGCGTTGACGTCGATGTGCAGCCGGAGCTTCCCGGCCCGCGGATCGGTACTGGGGCTGATGACGAGGGTAGGCTGCAGGCCGCCGAAGCCGGCGTCCGGCGGCCCGATCTCGATGCTCCCGTCGTCTTCGCGGCCGAGTTCGACGTAGCCGAGGACCTGGCTCCAGAACGCGGCGAGCCGGCCGGGATCGGCGGCGTCGATGACCAGCTCACTGATGCGGCATGCCATGCCCGTCAGTGTAGGCAGGCAACCCGGGAGCCGATCGCCGGCCGCGTGGAGGGGCGCTATGCGATCGCGCCTTGCCGGCGTACCGGGTCCTGCCCGGCATTCTGCGCCTGCGAAGAAGGAACCGGGCGCGGATCTCCGGTCGGCCGCACCGGTGGGTCTTCGCGCATGAGTTCGGAGTGCGGCCAGGACATGGGCCTGTGACGCAGCCGGCACTGGGGGCCCGCAAGCAGGATGAAAGGTTCACTGCTTACCCGAGATGAGCTGTCCCTCTCACGTCTCCCTGGATCACGCTGACCTGTTTCTTCGTGGCGTGGATCACGAACCCGTGCGAGGTCAGCCACGCGCCGCGCTCGGCCACGGGCAGCGCCTGGTAGAGGTCTGACTACAGCTCCTCTGTGGGCTGCTCGTCCCACCGGTCGGGCTCGGCGGGCAGGGCCTTGAGCCGGTCCCGTTCGGCGCGCAGCCTGCGCACCTGCTCGTCGAACTGCTCATCGGACATGACGTCAGGGTCCAGTGCCCTGATCCGGTAGCTGATCTCTTCCAGCTGGTCCTGGTAGTCGGTGCCCTTGACCAGGATGAGCCTTTTCACCGGGACGCGGAACGTGGTGGCCATGATCTCGTTGACGGCCGTCATCCCTTCACGTTCGCAGAAGGCGCCCGCCGGGATCGGCACAGTCGATCGCGAGCTCGGTGAACTTACTGGCCATGCCAGGACCTCCCAGCGACGTAGCGGGTCCGCCATAGGCCACACGCTAGTCGCGTCGAGGTTGTCGTCAGCCGAGCGCGATGAACTCGAGCTGGATGTTATCCGGGTCCCGGAACACCACCGTGGAATAGGCCAGGGGCTGCTGCTCATCCCTGATGCCGGTGTGTTTGATGCCGAGCTTATCGAGCCTGGCGGCCCAGGCCGCCAGCTCATCGCGGGTGGCCACGCCGAAGGACAGGTGGTCCAGCCCCGTGCGGCACTCATCGAAGGCTTCCCCCCGGTTGGCCTGGTGGAAATCCAGCCCGATCCCGATACCCAAGCGCGGGTCGAGGAGCATCACGCCGTAGCCGGTGTCCTCCTGCCCGTAGTGCCGGAAGGTGAACGGTATCCGGTCCATCCCGAATAGCCGCTGGTACCACGCCACACTCGCCTCGACGTCGGTGACTGTCGCAGAGACGTGATGGATACCGGTAATCCTGGGCGTTGCGTCCTCTGTCATGCCCGCCTCCCGGTCGACTGCGTCATCGTCCGAATGGCACCGTCGTTCACATACATGGCGTTGCCGTGCGGGACGCGTGGAGACCGCGTGGAGGTCGAGGAGAGCCTTGGGCGAGTATGGATACATGCCCGTCTACCGTCACTGCAAGCACTGCTGGGGTGACTGCGGCGGCGGCTGCCTGCTGCCCGGCGACGCCGGCGCGTGCATCCACCGGCCCTATGCGGTGCCGTTCTGGCAGCGGGTGCGATCGCGGAAGTTCTGGACGATCACGCTCTGGCATGGCATGCATCCACGGTGAGCTGACCACTCGGCCCGGCAGCGGGCACCACCGTTCGTTCGGCCGAAAATGGTTTTAACGAGGGCGGAGGGGGACGGCGGGCAGGGCGGGTGCGGCGAGCGGTGGTCCGGGGTAGCCGTGTACCTCGGGGAAGCGGCCGGCCACCCAGTCCTCGCGGGCCCGGGCGATCTCCTCGCCGCTGCGGGCCACGAAGTTCCACCACATCAGCAGCCGCTCGCCGAACGGAGCGCCGCCGAGCACGAAGAACCGGGCGTGCCGGCGCCCGCCGGCCGGGGACAGGCGGATCTCGGACAGGCCGGCGGGCAGGTGCGCGAGCAGCCCGGGCGCGATCAGCGCGCCGGCCACCACCGCGGAACCGTCCACCGCGACCACCGCGTACTCGAAGTCTTCCCGGACCGGGAGCACGAAGTCGTCGCCGCCCGGCACCGCGACCTCGAGCCCGGTCAGCGGGGTGAACACCTCGGCCGGGGACTGCTCGCCGCGGTGCTCGCCGATGACCACCGTCACCTGCGTACCGCCTTCCCGCAGCACGGGCAGGTCGGCGTGGTGCGCGAACCGCGGCTCGAGGAACCGGTCCTGCTCCGGCAGCGCGATCCACAGCTGCAGGCCGTGCAGCGCGGCGGGCCGGCCGGCCGCGGACTCCTCGGAGTGCGCGACGCCCCGGCCCGCGGTCATCAGGTTCAGCTGGCCGGGCCGGATCATCTGCCGGCTGCCGAGACTGTCGCGGTGCAGGACCAGGCCGTCGAACAGCCAGCTCACGGTCTGCAGGCCGATATGCGGATGGGGTGGCACCTGCATGCCGGGTCCGATGCTCACGTCGTCGGGTCCGTAGTGGTCCAGGAAGCACCACGCGCCCACGGTCCGCAACGTCCGCTGCGGCAAGAGCCTGCGGACTTCGGTGCCGTCCCCGATGGCCGCCTTGCGCGCCTCGAGCACGTCCACGGCGTGCACTACGCCCGGAGTCAACGCGATCGCCTCCGGGGCCGGATCCAGGTTGCTCACGTTCTAATCGTGTCATTCCCGCAGCCATATCGACACGTGAGTCGGCCCAAGAGCGGTGCCGACGCCCATCGCGCCCTGGAGGCTGGCCGGGTGATCGGCGTGGCCGTCCTGACCACGGGTTCGGCGCGGTCCCGCTGGCCCTTCCGCGCCGAGGACAGGGCGACCGAGCCGAGGATGACGCAGCCGCAGACGATCTCCAGCGCGGCCGGCCGCAGGCCCAGGATCGGCAGCAGCGCGGCAGCTCCTGGAATACCACCCCGACCCCGGCGGCCAGCGACGCGCCGGGGTCGCGCGGCACGAACGGCTCGTCGCCGCAGCCGTACCTCGCCGCTGTCCGCCCGCAGGACACCCGAGATGACCTTGACCAGGGTCGACTTGCCTGCCCCGTTCTCGCCGAGCAGCGCGCTGGCCGGCGAGCCGCCGCGGTTCCCGGTTCCTGATCTGGCGGCCAGGAGCGCGGAATTAGTACGATCTTAGCGACCGATGGCCGTGCCGGGCCGCCGTGAGCAGCAGGCGTGAGCAGCAGGGGAGACGCGATGACCGAGTTCATCGGCGGCGCTCATCAATCCGACACACACCAGAAGGCGCTCCGGATCAACCTGGACCCGCGCTGGTACGGGACGATCGCGGAGATCGGGGCCGGCCAGGAGGTCGTCCGCTGGTTCTTCCGGGTCGGGGGTGCGGCGGGCACCGTGGCCAAGTCGATTTCCGCCTACGACATGGCGGTCAGCGACGCGGTCTACGGCAAGGCCGAGCGGTACGTGTCCATGGGCCGGCTGCAGGGCATGCTCGACAAGGAGCTGCAGCTCAACGTCGAACGACTGAACGACGAGCGTGGCGACTCGAACTGCTTCTTCGCCTTCGCCGACACCGTGGTCGCGCGCAGCTACCGGGGCGGCAACGAGTGCCACGGCTGGATGGGCGTGAAGTTCCAGGCCCAGGCGCACGACGAGCCGAGCCAGATCGTGATGCACGTCCGGATGCTCGACATCGAGGCCTGGCTGCAGCAGGAGGCGCTCGGCATCATCGGGGTCAACCTGATGTACGGCGCGTTCTTCCATCATCACGAGCCGGAGAAGCTGATCGAGACCCTGCTGGACGGGCTGACCGTCGGCCGGATCGAGATCGACATGATCCAGTTCCGCGGCATCGAGTTCCGCGGCGTGGACAACCGTCTGATGGCGCTCAAGCTGGTCCAGGTCGGGCTGAGCGGGGTGGCCATGTTCGGGCCCGACCGTGCGGTGCTGCAGCCGAGCGAGGTGCTGCGCAAGAAGGCAGTCCTGGTCGAGCGGGGCAGCTTCCGGCCGCCGACGCACGTGAACCTGGACATGCTGGCCACGGCCAAGGCCAGGTTCGAGCAGGACCCGGCGGTGGCCGGAAAGCCGATCCTCCAGCTCACCGAGATCACCATGCGGAACCTGCTGGCCGGAGGGCAGGAGATCGACCGGCGGGACTTCCTGGCCCGGGCCGAGCTGCTCGCCGCGTGCGGCGAGACCGTGCTGATCACGGACTACTTCGACTACTACCGGCTGGCCGCCTACATCGCGGAGCGGACGAGCGAGCGGATCGGCATCGTGATGGGCGTGCCGAGCCTGATCGACCTGTTCGACGAGAAGAACCACGCGCAGCTGCCCGGCGGGATCCTGGAGAGCTTCGGGCGGCTGTTCAAGAACGAGCTGAAGCTCTACGTCTACCCGTACCGGCCGAGCCCGGACGAGGAGCTCAAGACGGTGTACGACATCAAGGTCCAGCAGGAGCTGCAGCCGCTGTACGACTACCTGTTCGGCCGGGGGAGCTTCGTGCACCTGGACAACTACCGTCCCGAGTACCTGCCCATCTTCAGCCGCGACGTGCTGCGCCGGATCGCCGCCCAGGACGACTCCTGGGAATCCATGGTGCCGGGAGAGTGCGCCGAGCTGATCAAGCGCCGGGCGTTCTTCGGCTACGTCAAGCCGACGCGGGAGATCGAGGAGTGACAGACCCGGCTCAGCCCAGCCGGTAGTCGTCCTGGGTCCGGGCGTACTGGGCGAAGGCGTCCAGGGACTGCGGGTTGGCCATCGCGTTGCGGTTGGCCGCCTGCTCCGGCGGCGCGCCGAGCAGGATCTTGCGCACCGGTACCTCCATCTTCTTGCCGGTCAGGGTGACCGGGATGGCCGGAACCTGGATGATGCGGTCGGGAACGTGCCGCGCGGTGTACTGGCTGCGGAGCCGTCCGGTGATCGTGCGGCGCAGGTCGTCATCCAGCACGGCCCCGTCCTCCAGCGTGACGAACAGCGGCATGAAGAACCCGCCGCCGGGCAGGTCGAGGTTGACGATGAGCGCGCCGCTGATCTCCTTGACCGACTCGAGCGCGGCGTAGACCTCGGCGGTGCCGATCCGGATCCCGTGCCGGTTCAAGGTGGCGTCGCTGCGGCCCAGCACGAAGCAGCCGCCGCGCTCGTTGACCTTGAAGAAGTCCCCCTGGCGCCAGATCCCCGGGAAGTCGGCGAAGTACGTCTGCCGGTACTTCTCGCCGCGATCGTCGTTCCAGAGCCGGACCGGCATCGACGGCATCGGCTGGGTGATGACCATCTCGCCGACCTCGCCGGTGACCGGCTGGCCCCCGGCGTCGAACGCGTAGGCGGCCACGCCCAGGTTGCGCGCCTGGTGCTCGCCGGCGTACACCGGCAGCGTCGGCGCCCCGCCGGTGAACCCGCTGCACACGTCGGTGCCGCCGCTGCCCACGTGCAGCCACAGGTCGCGTTTGACGTTGCGGTAGAACCAGGCGCCGCACTCGGCCGACACCGGCGAGCCCGCGAGCATGAGGCCGGTCAGCGCCGACAGGTCGTACTTCTCGCCCGGGACCAGGCCCGCCTTGGCCAGCAGGTCGGCGTACGCGGGACTGGCCCCGAAGAACGTGACGCCCGCAGCCTCGGCCATCTCCCACAGCACGTCCGGCCGCGGGTACCCGGGATGCCCGTCGTACAGCAGCGGCCGCACGCCCAGCAGGAGCGAGCTGACCAGGAAGTTCCACATCATCCAGCCGGCCGTGGTGTAGAAGAACATCCGGTCGCCCGCGCGCAGGTCCATGTTCAGGGTCTGCAGCTTCAGCTGCTCGATGAGGATGCCGCCATGGCTGTGCGTGATCGCCTTGGGCAGCCCGGTGGTCCCGGAGGAGAACAAGATCCACAGCGGGTGGCCGAAGGGCACCTGCTCGAATTCGAATCCGGCGGCGGGCACCGGCGAGTGATCCATCAGCCCGCCCCAGGTATTCACGCGCGGCGCTGCGACCGGGATCCCGAGCGGCCCGGGGACCCAGATCACCTGCTCGAGGCTGGGCAGTGCGGCGATGACCTGGCCGATCTCGGCGCTGCGGTCGTAGTCCCGGCCGCCGTAGCGGTAGCTGTCCACGCACAGCAGGACCCTCGGGGCCAGCTGGCCGAACCTGTCGCTGATCCCGCGGCCGCCGAAGTCGGGGGAGCAGCTGGACCAGATGGCTCCGATGCTGGTGGTGGCCAGCATCGCGATCGCCGTCTGCGGGATGTTGGGCATGCACGAGGCGACCCGGTCACCGGGCCGGACGCCCATCTCCCGCAGCCGGGTGGCCAGGACGCGGACGCTGTTGGCCAGCTCCGGCCAGGGCAGGCCGGCCAGCGGCGTGGTCTCCGACTGGTGGTAAAGGGCGTCCTGCCCGGCCCGTTCGTTCCGCAGCACGTGCTGGGCGTAGTTCAGCCGGGCGCCCGGGAACCACTCGGCGCCGGGCATGGTCCTGGTGCCGAGCACCGCGGTCGGCGGCGTCGAGGCTCCGATGCGGCAGTAGTCCCAGACCGCCTGCCAGAAGCCGTCGAGATCGGTCACCGACCACTGCCAGAGCTCGGCATAGCCGCCGAAGCGATGCCCGCCTTCCCGCCCGAGCCACCGGATGAAGGCCGTCACGTTGGCACGGTCAACCCGGTCCGGACCCGGCGTCCACAGCAGGTCGCCCTCGCGGACCTGGCGTCGCGCCTCCACATCGCAGACGGTGCCACAGCCGGGGCGTTCGGTGCAATGTGCTGCCCACACAAATGCGGATCAGGGAAATGCTGGCCGCACCATGCTGGCCTGGGCGAACCTGACGTATATGGTGTCAGGATGGCTGGCCTGGACGTTTCCGCCCTGCGGGGGATCGACGTGCACGTCCACGTCGAGTCCGACGGGCACGGGCAGCTCTCCCTCGACGATGAGCTGCTCGCCGCGTCGGCGAAGTACTTCAAGGCCGACAACGACCGCGCGCCGACCGTGGAGCAGATCGCGGACTACTACCGGCCGCGCCAGCTGGCCGCCGTGGTGTTCACCGTGGACGCCGGGACCGCGACCGGTCATCCGGCGCTGTCCAGCGAGGAGATGGCCGACCGGGCTGCGGCCCACCCCGACGTCCTGATCCCGTTCGGCTCGGTGGATCCGCTGACCGGCGAGGCGGCGGTCCGGCGCGCCGAGCACCTGATCAGGGAGCACGCCGTCCGCGGGTTCAAGTTCCATCCGAGCCTGCAGGGCTTCTCGCCGGACGACCAGCGCTACTACCCGCTGTACGCGGTCATCGAGGAGGCGGGCCTGCCGGCCGTCTTCCACACCGGCCAGACCGGCATCGGAGCGGGCCTGCCCGGCGGCCGCGGGATCAAGCTGCGGCTGTCCAACCCGATGCTCCTGGACGACGTGGCCGCGGACTTTCCCGGCATGACGGTGATCCTGGCCCATCCGTCGGTGCCCTGGCAGGACGAGGCGCTGTCCATAGCCACCCACAAGGCCAACGTCTACATCGACCTGTCCGGCTGGTCGCCGAAGTACTTCCCGCCGCAGCTGGTCCGCGCGGCCAGCTCCTACCTGCAGGACAAGATGCTGTTCGGCACCGACTACCCGCTGCTCACCCCGGAGCGCTGGCTGAGCGACTTCGAGCTGCTCGACATCAAGCCGGAGGTCCGCCCCAAGATCCTCAAGCACAACGCCGTCCGCCTGCTCGGGCTCGGCTAAGGCCATTATCCCGAACGGGCGGTGGTGCGTGTGCCCGCCGCTCGGCGGCAGCTCTTCCCGCCGCCTCGGCTCCCCCCGCCTCAGCCGCCCGCCGCCTCAGCCGCCCGCCGCCTCAGCCGCCCCCCGCCTCAGCCGCCCGCCGCCTCAGCCGCCCCAGCCGCCCGTCCCGCCCCAAGATTGTGGTGGATTCCCGCGTTGCGGTGGATCAGTGGTGTCAGAGCGCCACCAATCAACCACGAAGCGAATATCAACCACAATAACGGGGGGCAGCTGGGGTCTGTGGTGCTAGAGGGGTCCATTAAGGGTTGGCGGCTGAGCGGATGTGAAGGGCGCGGCGGAGGTCGTCGAGGCGGTCGGACAGCAGGCGGCGCAGGGAGGCGGGGAACGCGGTGTCGGCGTCGGCGCGGGCGCTGGCACCCGCCAGGCACTCCTCGCCTGCACGTAGCGTCGCGGGCGCCACGGCGTGGTGCGGGAAGCCGTGCCGGACCAGGACCCGGGCCACGGCCGGACCGCGGCGTGCGGTGACATCGGCCAGGGCGGGGAAGTAGCGGGGGACATACCCGGCGAGCAGATCAGCCTGGTCGGCTGGCCAGAAGCCCTCGGCCGTCCCGGTCAACTGATGGATGGAGGCCGGGCCGGCCTCGAACATTTCCGACCAGGCGGCTTGCTTGGCGGCTGCGGTGGGCAGGGCGGCGCGGCAGCGCGCGGCGCTCTGCTGGCCGGCATCCGTACTGTCGCCCGCGGCTGCCCGCTCGATTTCGGGTCGGCCGAGGGCGCCGAGGACCGTCAGCCGCAGCATGATCTGCCAGCGCAGGCGCGAATCCAGCTCCGGGCCTCCGGGCCAGGCTCCGGCGTCGAGCCAGGACCGCAGCGTATCGACCTCCTCCGGGCGGGCTGTGCTGTCGATCAGCCCTCGCCCGGACACCAGCCGCATCCCGTCGGCGTCGGCCCCGGCCGCCTGGCCGAGCATCGTCCGGCACAGGTCGGCCAGGCCGGCCAGCGCGGCCGCGCGCTGCGCCCCGGGCAGGTACCGGTCGACAACCGTCCAGCGGGCGAAGCCCAGCACCGGCCCGGCGATCGTGATATCGGTCTCGGCGGGCAGGTGCCCGGTCACGAGCTCGAGATACCGCGGTGCGGGAAGCTCCCCGTCGCGGACCAGATCGCGGGCGGCGTTCCAGGCCACCGCCCGGCTGAGCGGGTCGGCGAGGAGGCTGAGCCCTGAGGTCAGGGCCGCCCAAGAGGCCGGGTCGAGCCGCAGCTTGCAGTAGCTGAAATCGCCGTCGTTCGGCAGCAACAGGGCGGGCGGCGGCTGAGCGGCGCCGGCGGGCAGCACGACCTCGCCGGCGTCGGCCCCGATGCTGACCGGGAACCTGGCCCGCAGCACCAGATCGCCCGCGTCACCGGGCGCCCGGTCGTAGGCCCCGATCCACATCCGGTGCGGCCGGGTCCCGGCGTGCGTGAGGAGTCCCGGCCCATCGGTTTCCACCGTCAGGGTGTCCACCCCCGCGGTGCGCAGCCAGCGGGCAGCCCAGTCGTGCAGGTCGGCGCCGGCCGTGCGGCTGAGGCAGTCGAGCAGGTCGTCCAGGGTGGCGCTGGCGAACTGGTACCGGGCGAGGTAGTCGTTGATCCCGGCGATGAAGGCAGGCCAGCCGGTCCACGCCACGAGCTGCCGCAGCGCGGCGGCGCCCTTGGCGTAGGAGATGTCGTCGTAGCTGGATCGTGCGGCGTCGGTGTCGGGCACGTCCGCGGGCCCGGGCGCGACCGGGTGGGTGGAGGCCCGCTGGTCGGCGTCGTAGCCGTGGGGCTTGTGGGACAGCGCGAAGTCGGCCCAGGCGCCGGAGAAGGTAGTGACCTCCGACAGGACCTGGAAGCCCATGTAAGTGGCGAACGACTCGCTCAGCCAGACGTCGTTCCACCAGGTCATCGTGACCAGGTCGCCGAACCACATGTGGGCCATCTCGTGCGCGATGATCATCGCCCGGGTCCGCCGCTCGGCGCGGGTGACGGCCGACGGGAAGAGGAACTCGTCCCGGAAGGTGATGCAGCCCGGATTCTCCACCGCTCCGGCCTCGAGCTCGGGGACGAACGCCTGGTCGTAGGAGTCAAAGGGGTAGGGCTCGGCGAAGATCTCCAGGTAGCGGTCGAAGCAGGCCCGGGTGACGGCCAGGATCTCCGCCGCTTCCCGGTCCAGGACCGCCGCCAGCGACCGCCGGCTGTACAGGCCGAACGGAAGGCCGCGGTGCTCGCCGCGGACACTGTGGTAGGGACCCGCGACCAGCGTGAACAGGTAACTGGAGATGGGCGGGGTGGCGGCCAGGGCCCAGCGGATCCGGTCGGGCGGCCCGGCCGGTTCCGCAGGCCGGGCCGCGCTGTTGCCGAGCACGGTCCAGGAGGCCGGCGTCACCACGGTGGCGGTGACGGTGGCCTTCAGGTCGGGCTGGTCGAAGGCGGCGAAGACCCGCTGGGCACTGTCCAGGCCGGCGTGCACGGCCAGGTAGGTCTCGCCGTCGGCGACGTCGACGAAGCGGTGCAGGCCGACGTCACCGCGGGTGTACGGCATGTCGGCCTCGACCCGCAGCTCGTTGGCGTCCCGCAGGCCGGGCAGGGGCAGCCGGTTGCCCTGCAGCGTCCCGGGATCCAGCTCGTGCCCGTTGAGCGTGATCCGGCGCAGCCGGGCCGGCCGGATCTCGATGAACGTGGCCGAGCCCGGACGGCGGCAGCCGAACCGGACGGCGGTGACCGAGCCGAACACGTCCCCGCCGCCGCTGACGTCAAGGTCGATGTGGTATCCGAGGACGTCGATCAGCCGGGAGCGCTCTTGCGCCTCGGCGTAGGTCAGCGCACTCGCGGGTCCTCCCGATGTCGGCGCGATCCAGCCAGCCTAGCGGGCGATGCCAGGCGCGCCGGGTGGCCGATGTGGTGTCCTGAGCCGCATTGCGGCTCAGTCACGAATCGGCACCAAACTCCGTACGGGTCTTGCCGGCCACTCGCGACCAGCCTTGAATGAGGATTCATGCCGGAACATCCCGTTCACAGTAACTAGGACAAAGACTGATGAATCCGGGTTCAGTGCTCGAGGTCCGGAGCGTGACGGTTCGCTTCGGCGGGCTGACGGCGCTGGACGCCGTGTCGCTCGCGGTCCCGCCCCGGCACGTGATGGGCGTCATCGGGCCGAACGGCGCGGGCAAGACCACACTACTGAACGTGCTGTGCGGTTTCATCCGGCCCGACGACGGCGAGGTGTTCTTCGGCGGCCGCCGCCACCAGGTGCGGCCGCACCAGCTGGCCTCGCTCGGCGTGGCCCGGACCCTGCAGGGCGTCGGCCTGTACGACGGGCTGACCGCGCTGGAGAACGTCATGGTCGGCGCGACCTGCCGGGCCAAGGCCGGGTTCTGGTCCGGCCTGCTCGCGCTGCCGCGGTCCGGCCGCGACGAACGGATGCTACGCGATCTGGCCCGCGAGGCGCTCGACCGGGTCGGCGCCGCCGAGGCGGCGAACGCGCGTCCCCCGGAGCTGCCCTACGGCATGCGGAAGAAGGTCGCCCTGGCCCGGGCGCTGGCGGCCAAGCCCGGGCTGATCCTGCTCGACGAACCCGCGAGCGGCCTGAGCGAGGCAGAACTCGCCGACCTCGGCGCGCTCATCCGCGATCTCGCCGGGGAAGGGTCGCTGATGGTGATCGAGCACCACATGGACCTGATGATGGCGGTCTGCGACTCGATCGTGGTGCTCGATTTCGGCAAGGTGATCGCCACCGGGTCGCCGCGGGAGGTTCAGGACAACCCGGCGGTGACCACGGCCTACCTCGGCACCGCCGACACGAGCGGAGGGCCCGCCCAGTGAGCGCCGAGGCGGCCGAGCCCGGCGCGGCGGACGGCCACTCAGCCGCCCTGCTGGTGGACGGCCTAGTGGCGGGGTACGGCGAGGTCACGGCGCTGGACGGGGTCACGGTGAGCGCGCAGGCGGGCGGCATCACCGCGGTGCTCGGCGCGAACGGCGCGGGTAAGACAACGCTGCTGCGCACGGTAAGCGGGCTGGTCAAGCCGCGCCGGGGCCGGATCCTGCTGGCCGACCAGAACGTAGCGGGCCGCAGCCCGGAGCAGATCGTCCGGACCGGGATCGCCCACGTGCCCGAGGGACAGGGCGTGATCCCGGAGCTCACCGTGGAGGAGAACCTCCGGATCGGCATGATGTCGTGGCGGGGCAACCGGTCGGCCCGCACGGCGGCGATGGAGGAGGAGTACACCCGCTTCAAGCCGCTGGCCGACCGGCGGCGCAAGCTGGCTTCCACGCTGTCCGGCGGCGAGCGGCAGATGCTGGTCATCGCCCGCGCGCTGCTCGCGCGGCCCCGGGTGCTGCTCCTCGACGAGCCGTCGCTGGGCCTCGCCCCCCGGGTCATGGCGCAGGTCATGGACCTGATCGTCCGGCTCAGCCGGGAGCGCGGGCTGACCATCGTGCTGGTCGAGCAGAACGCGCGCAGCGCGCTCGCCGTCGCCGACCACGGCGTGGTGCTCAACCTCGGCCGGGTCGTCGCCTCGGCCGACGCCGCGACCCTGGCCGCCGACGTCGCGCTGCGCCACCACTACCTCGGGTTCTAGGTACACGCAGGGAGCATGCCAGTGGTCGAGTTCCTCCAGTTCACTCTCAGCGGGGTCGTCTTCGGGATGATCTACGCCGCGATCGCGCTCTCCCTGGTGCTGATCTGGCGAGGCACCCGGCTGCTGAACTTCGCGCAGGGCGGCATGGCCATGCTCACCACCTACGTGGCCATCGAGGTCATCTACAAGACCAACTCGTACTGGGCCGGGTTCGTGGTCGCGCTCGCGGCCGGCCTGATACTCGGCGCGGTCAGCGAGCTGACCGTGGTCCGGCCCACCGTGGGCAAGCCGGAACTCAACTCGGTGATCGTGACCATCGGGCTGCTCATCTTGATCGAGGGCCTGGCCGGCATCTTCTTCGGCGGAGGGTACCGGTCGTTCCCGGCGGCGTTCTCCGTCACCGGGCTGCGGGTCGGCGGCACGCCGCTCGGCGTATCCCGCTCCGACGTGTTCACCACGGCGGCGGTCCTGGCCACCACCTTGATCCTGGCGCTGCTGTTCCGGTACACCACGGCCGGACTGCGGATGCGCGCCGCGGCGTTCAACGCCACGATCGCCCAGCTGTCAGGCATCCGCGTCGCGCGGGTGCTGACCGTCGGCTGGGCGCTGGCCGGCCTGCTCGGCGCGCTGGCCGGCGTGCTCGTCTCGCCCTCCACGTTTCTGTACCCGAACAGCATGGACGCGATCTTCGTACTCGGCTTCACCGCGGCGGTGATCGGCGGGCTCGACAGCCCGGCGGGAGCGGTGGTCGGCGGGCTCCTGCTCGGCCTGGCGCTCAGCTACGCCGGCGGCTACTGGAACTCCAGCCTGACCTCGCTGGTCGCGCTGGGCATCCTGGTCGCGGTGCTGATGATCCGGCCCAACGGGCTGTTCGCCAGCGCGCGGATGCGGCGGGTGTGACGATGCGGACGCTGCCCCGCAGGCTCGCCGTGGCCATCATCGTGGCCGCGATCGTGGTGTTCCTGTCCATCAAGCTGAACGCGTTCCGCGACTTCCAGATCGCCGAGATCGCGACCGAGGTCACCGCGGTGGCCGGGCTCACCGTGCTGACCGGGCTCAGCGGTCAGATCTCGCTGGGTAACGGGGCGTTCATGGCCATCGGCGCGTACGCCACCGCGCTGGTCCTGATCCATCTCAACTGGCCGTTCTACCTCGTGCTGGTGATCGCGGCCGCGGTCACGGCGGTGGCCGGCGCCGTGGTGGGCGTGGCCGCCGCCCGGCTGCGCGGCCCGTACCTGGCGGGCGCGACCCTCCTGCTCGGCGTCTCGCTCCCGTCCCTCGCCCTCGCCTACCCGGGGTTCTTCGGCGGCGAGCAGGGCCTGAACGTCGTGTTCAACACCCCCGCCTTCCTCGGCGTGAACTTCCCGCTGACCAGATGGCAGGCCTGGGTCAGCAGCCTGGTGGCGCTGATCGTCCTGGTCCTGCTGGCCAACCTGGACCGCAGCCGGATCGGCCGCAACTGGCGCGCGGTCCGCGACAACGACGTAGCCGCGGCGCTGGACGGCATCAACGTGGCCGCCGCGCGAGTGCGTGCCTTCGTGGTGAGCGCCGTCTGCGCCGGGCTGGCCGGCGCCCTGCTGGCCATCGTCACCGGGCTGGTCGCGCCGGGCGGCTTCACGATCACGCTGTCCATCGCGCTGCTGACCGCGGCCGTGATCGGCGGCCTGGGCAGCCTGGCCGGCGCGCTGTGGGGGAGCCTGGTCATCGTCCTGGTCCCGGTTTACGTCACCGACGTGGCGACGAGCCACGGCCTGTCCAGCAGCGTCGGCGCCAACATCCCCATCGCCGCCTACGGCGTGGTCCTGATCCTCGTCATGCTTGTCTTCCCGCACGGGATCCAAGGTGGTCTGCTGCGGCTGATCTCCGCGTTCACCGGTCCCGGCCAGAAATCCCGCATCCGGCGCACCGCGCCTACACGCCATGTCACGCCTTCGGCCGATCAGGCACCGGCCAGCCAACATGAGAAGGAAGGCACTTCATGAAGAAATCTCAACGGCTTCGCTGGCAGGCCGCGGCCATCATGACCGCGGCCGCGCTCGGGGTGGCCGCGTGCTCGTCGAGCTCAAGCTCGAGCGCGAGTTCGGCTAGCAGCTCGAACGCGGCCCTGACCGCGTCCGCGCCCGGCATCACCGCGACCACCATCACCATCGGCAGCCACCAGCCGCTCACCGGCCCCGCCGCTCCGGGCTACAGTGAGATCGCCCCCGCGTCGAACGCCTACTTCCAGTACGTGAACGCGCACGGCGGCATCTACGGGCGCAAGATCGTCTACAAGTACCTCGACGACGCCTACGACCCGACGAAGACGGCGTCGGTGGTCCGCCAGCTGGTGCTGCAGGACGGCGTCTACGCCATCTTCAACGGCCTCGGCACGCCCACCCACCTGGCCGCGGTGAGCTTCCTGAACTCCGAGAAGGTCCCCGACGTGTTCGTCGCGTCCGGCTGCGAGTGCTGGAACGCGCCGACCACTTACCCCGAGACGTTCGGCTGGCAGCTCGACTACATCAGCGAGGGCAAGATCCTCGGGCAATACATCGCCCAGCACTTCAAGGGCGAGAAGATCGGCTACTTCTACCAGAACGACGAGTTCGGCCAGGACGGGGTCAAGGGCCTCAACGACGAGATCCCGGCCTCCTCGGTGGTCAGCAAGCAGAGCTACGTCACCACCAACGTCAACATCGGACCGCAGGTTGCCGCGCTGCGCGCGTCGGGTGCCAAGGTCATCGTGGCCTACTCGATCCCGGCCTTCACCGCGCTGCTCAAGCTGGGCATGCTGAAGCTCGGCTACAACCCGACCCTGGTCGTCAGCGACGTCGGCTCCGACCCGATCACGCTGTCCGGGCTGCTCGAGGCGTTCGCCAAGCAGGGCGGCGCGACCGTCAACGGCAACCAGCTGACCAACGGGATCATCACCGACGAGTACCTCCCGGCGCTGAGCTCCAGCGACAGCTGGTACACGCTGTTCAAGATGATCCACGACCAGTACGAGCCCAAGGCGCCGCTGGACGGCAACTTCTTCTACGGCATGGCCGTCGCCTACACGTTCGTGCAGGCGATGCTCAAGGCGGGCCGGAACCCGACGCGGGCCAGCCTGCTGTCGGCGATCGAGGGCGGGCTGCCGCAGGGACCGATGGTCGCTCCGTTCGCGTACTCCTCGACCAACCACCTGGGCGTGACCGGCGCTTACATGGGCACCATCCAGAATGGCGTGGTAGTGCAGCAAGGATCGGTGCTAACCACCACGACAGACGCGACCAGCCCGATCACTCCCTACACGGGAACCGAGGAGCAGGCACCAGCGAGTGGCATACCCTCCCCCTGACGCCTCATCGGCCACTCCCGATAGGACGGAACTGGGATTAGCCGAGATGACAGCCGAAGCGAACCGGATGGCGGGCGGCCGCGCCCGCCCGCCATCCGCGCCGTCCGTAAGGCCGGTGGAACGACCGCCTGCTCAACGGCTGCTGACCGCGGCCGAGGAGCTCTTCGGCGAGCGCAGTTACCACCGGACGACGGTCGCGGACATCTGCGCCAGGGCTGGCATGGCCACGGGCAGCTTCTACTCGTACTACCAGTCCAAGGCGGAGATCTTCGCGGCCGTGGTCCGGGCGATCAACACCGACCTGAGGCACGCCATGAAGGAGGCTCTCGAGCACACGGACGGCGGGCAGCGGAACCGGGAACGCGCATCCTTCCGGGCGTACTTCGACATGCTGTCCACCCGGCCGTGGATCGACCGCATCGTCCGCGAATCCGAGTTCGTCGACCCCGGGCTGTTCCGCGAGTACTACGAGCACCTGGCCCGGGGATACGCACGCGGCGTGCGGGCCGCTCAGATGGACCGCGACATCGACGCGCGCTACGACCCCGAGGTCGTCGCGTACGCCTACACCGGCATCGGCAACTTCGTCGGCATGCGGTGGGCCGAATGGACGGCGGGCGGCCACGTCCCCGAGGACGTGCTCGATGACGTGCTGGAACTGCTGGCCCGCGGGCTGGCTCCTAAAGCCGAGCCGGACCCGCCTGCGGACACGTGAGCCCCGCGTCTGTGGATAACGTTGTGGAGATCGTCAGGACGACGCCGCGTGTCACGGATGATCATGCATCCTGGCCCTGTGGATAACTAGGACAGGACGGCGGCCGGGGGAAGGTCGGCCGCATCGGCCGACGCCCAGGTCAGCGGATCAGGACCGAGCGCGCGGAGCTCGGCTAGCTGCATGGCGCACCACGGCGAGATGGGTTGCTGACCGGCGCGGATCGCGGCACAGAACTGATCCCAGTTCACCCACCGGGTCTCGGCGACCTCTGCCGGATCGGGGGCGGGCGCCATGTCCGAGTAAGCCGCGTAGACCGGGCAGACCTCGTTCTCCAGCACCCCGTTGGCCATCCGGGCCTGGTAGCGGAACCTGGGCAGCACCAGCATGAGCATTGCCGTGTCGATCCCGAGTTCCTGCCGCAGCCTGCGGCGTACGCCCTCGGCGACCTGCTCCCCGGGCAGCGGATACCCGCAGCAGGTGTTGGTCCACACGCCGGGCCAGGTGTGCTTGGCCTCCGCTCGCCGGGTCAGCAGGAACTGGCCGGCCGCATTGAACAGGTAGGCGGAGAAGGCCAGGTGCAGCGGCGTCTGGGCG
>Ga0335073_10006034_pt1 | contig 17022 bp, 10 predicted proteins | sample Lox_Sample_22_FD_207093 | JGI IMG/M metagenome (GOLD analysis project Ga0335073, IMG submission 207093) | Soil microbial communities from Loxahatchee National Wildlife Refuge, Florida, United States - Lox_Sample_2.2 | ecosystem: Environmental > Terrestrial > Soil > Wetlands | place: USA... | reverse complement strand
TGACCTGTGCTAGTGCTGGGAAACGCTAAGGGTATATCTTAACAGGCAGTAACGCTAGTGCCTAAATCTCAAATGCACTATTCTATCCTACATGGAATAACACTTGTTTCCCTTTCTTCTTTCCCTTTCCCTTTCCCTTTGGAGTATCGCTTGCTATCACAGAAGTTTCCTGAGACCCATTTTCACTGGGTCGCGAGTCAATTCCCCATGACATGACCGGCCTCGCGGGATTAGCTGCCGCATTCAAGACAACTCGCTCTCGCGCCGGCTTTGATGTAGGTAAAGAAGGAAATTCTTCTAATGAAGTATTACGAATGGGTGCTTGTGTCGGTCGAACCGCTGCGGGTCTTGACATTGATGAGCCGGGAGTGGGGCTCGCTACCCAGGTAGGCGCTGAACGATTTGAACTAGTCAAACTTAAGGCGCCAATGCGATTAGTCATGGAAGATGATGACGAAGTGGAGGCTGACGGCACTGGTCGTGAAGCAGCTACAGCCTCGATCCGATTCCATACACTTTGTGTGCCTGCACTAGGACGACCTTTTGCAGATGATTTGAGAGCCAAAATCCTAGATCTTTGACCCGATTCAGGAGGAAGAAACCCACTTGAGGCAGCCGAGTTCGCTTCCTGCATCTAAATTGATTAGTAACTCTAACTTCAAGCTAAATGGTACCTGAATCTTCCAATCATTCCAGGCGCCTAGTAGTTCCGTTCGTTTCGGTTTGGCATCATAGTCAAAGAGGTCGGCGGTTGAGGTAATTAGTTTAGCAAAATCGTCAAGTTTAGCGTTGAAAGTGTCCCATAATCCATCGATCAATTCTGTTGCAGTCGACTCTGAACGTCGGAAGGCAGAGACTTGAGCTTTGAACTGTGATAATTTCTCAGTGTCGTTATTGAGCAGTTTTTTGGCCTTCTCCAAAACGGTACTGTGGCGGGCTGCAACTTCTGGCGGAAAATTCGATACAGGAGTTGCCGGTCGGATAATAGGGCTTCTTGCTCCACTCAACGGAGGAAAGCTGTCCACAGGCGGTCTAACTGGACCGGGTCTCTCAACACTCGGTCCTGGCAGGGTAGGACTGAGCGGCGGAAATTGTTCCCTTGGTCGGACAGGAGGAATTGTAACATTCCCAATCTGTCTTGAGGCCATTTCCCTCTGTGCTTGTTGTATTCTGAAATAAGCTTGCTCATCTCTCGGTAGAGTGGATATATCCACCTCCCTCCCACCAGTCTGTTCACTTTCGTCTCGTCTCCCTCTTCGATTACCAGCTCCCGATGTCCCGTATTGAAAATTAACCTCTACCCTCCTCATATCTCTTAATTCGGCCTTTGATGCTTTTCCCATATGAACCTCCATTACATGCGCCTTTAAATCAATCTCACTTTCAAACACGACAAATTTCTGCTCTAAACATTCCAACGCACCACAGGGATAATGTTCCTCCTGAAAATGTTTCCAGAGTTCCGGATAATCAATGAAGTAACGAGGTTGGGCATCAGGAAGTCCCCTCCTTGCATTGATACGATCGCACACATGACAACGCTCATGCTTTTCCCTGCTGTGTTGTGTGAACTCGTCGAGACTGTAGAACGATTGGTTGCAGAACTTACATTTTGGATGGCCTGTGAAGCCGGTTAGAGAGATATCTTTTATCGGATCGCCTGTTGCAAAATGGGTTGACAGTTCGCGAGATGTATACAGAATATGTTCGTGTGTGAAAACCTTCTTGTGCTGTGTGCATAATGAACTAAGACCAGTTAACAGGATGCCGGAAATGAGGGGAGGGGAAGAGTAATGGTACCATAAGTATCGATGATGGGCTGTTTTTACGTGGCCTCTTAAAGCAGACCAATTTCGACAAGCAACATCGCATGAAGGATCCGGACAATTAAATCTCAAAAGAACCATGGAATCTTCCATAATTTGTTCCGTTTCGAACAATATTCCTAGCTTTGCATCTCGAAATTGGAAGTCCCCCTCTTCAAATTCAGTAAATTGTTTATCATTTCTCTCCGCAAATATCACTGTCTCATGTTCAGTCTACCATTAGCTTCCTATCCAAGAACCACCAAAAGGGGCAGGGGATCCAGGAGAGATACCTTACAGAACGGACAATTCGTCGACTTGTACAAGGCTCGCAATCGTAATGAACAAACATGACAAAAAGCATTATTACATGGTGCCAAAGAATAATATCGTCCAATCATGCTATTCCCACAAATGAAACATAGTTCCCCCTCAACGTCGTCAACCGATTCCTTCTCCACAGTAGTCATCGTCTGACTTTCTGTCCCTGCAACAGATTCTGGAGGAGTTGATAATCCTGGCGGTTTCTTCGGTGTTCTGCTTCTTCCAGCAGACTCATTTTGTACAGGCGGTCTATTATTGCGATCTGTCGGGATTAGAAATGGGTTGCGGAGGGAAATAATACCAGGCTGCGATCGTCCACGACTGCCTCTTGAGGGTCTACCTCGACTGGACCCACGAGATGGTCTGTCGCTAGGGGGTCGGATAACAGACGGTGACGAAGTTGTATCTAGAACGCTTTCTGCCATTCAAAAATCCTTCAAGTTGTTCAATGGAGTCTGTAAACCAGAACAGAAGATCTTTCTGCTGAACGTTCTGAAGTGACTCGTTGGTCGTATTTGAAATCAAAGCTTCAGCCGCGGACAGACCATGGTCCTGATGAAGATCTGAAGGTCTCAGCGCTCGGAGTGCTGGAAAAGGCTCTTTGCCGGTCGAAATTGCCTTGTACAGTAGATTGTACAGAAGCTTAGAAGCGCTCAAGCTTTCCTATTAGTAGTTACATGACCAAAAGAGAGTGCTCTCAGACATGAGACGGTTTCTGTTTCAGCATCTCCAGTTTGTACCAAAGATCCAATTCTCGAATGGCTGTCTATTACCAGAGCGGCCGATCAAACGTCAATTTGCTCCTTAATTTGACTCGTCACAGCCATGCCATTAAATAGCGTCGTTGAGCAATAAGAGGTCAGTGCAGAAGGTACCGAACTCAAATCAAAAATTTTGATTGTTTAATTGCGACGCATTGGCCTCTCATCTAGATGCACGTGCGTATCTACCCGCACGCTCAAAGCGCGTTTTTGCATTGTGCGCTGCAGATACCTTAGCACGCGCCAGCTTCGGACTAATCTCAATCACGCTTCACTAGCTCGGTCTAATCCAAGCGACAGGGCGTGACAGTTTTGTTGGGCCAGACCGGTTAAATGGATCTCCAGGAGCCAAGTCCGCGAAAGACCGGGAGTACAAACTCTATGGAAGCACTGGAAATTTCGTCAAATTTCTATGATTTTTCAATGAGATGACCAGAAAATAGAGTTTTGTGAAAGGAGCACCAAACTTGAACGGTAATTAAGCTGTGTAAACCTAAGTGGTCATCTAAGGAAACTAACAAATCTTCAGCGAGGGATTATCATATTCACGAAAAAGGGCAGGGAAAGTTTAGCTCATTGCTCATTTGCGGTTGTCCAATTGCAATCAAGGAAGGCTCAAGTGATGCAACTACAAGCGACCAAGGAAAAAGTAAAAAATGGAGGAAAGAAATTGCCTCTGCTGTGAGCAGCTACATACTGAACGAATATTGGCCTTCGGGTACTGGTAGTACAAGGAAAGCTACAAACTTATAAGAGAGTCTATTTTTTGAGCATGCAGCATGAGATACGTGAATCGGCAACGCCGTTTACCCGTTACATCTGTGCACAGCCTCTAGGTAAATGCAACCGATTTGAGTTTCATCTACGGAGAGTTCACCGTTAACTATGGGGTCATCAGAGCAATTGCTGGGTAAATACCTTGTCTCAAGTCGAGTGACAATCTTTCCTCTCCTTGGCCATTTTTTAATTAAACCTTTAAATTAAGCCATTTACAAGAATAAAAGCGTGGATGAAACAGCGGGACCAACGGGAGCACAGTAAAATAATGAGAGCACCTGCAAGCAGCACCAGCAGCACAGCCGAAAAAGTCAAAAGCCCCAAGAACAACGACAGTCGTCAGCAGCTGTGCAATTCAATACAGACTCATTTTATCATCATCCACGTTGTCATCATTCACCACGGCCATTACCACAGAATCACATACTCACAGTCCTAGTCCTCTAGGACAGAGATAACGAGCTGTCCATGCTGTTATCGTCGGCTACCCGCCACCTCAGGTTTCCTCGTCCGAGGTGGTCGTCGGTATTCTTGTCCATATTGATCGCATTGTGTATACATGTTGGACAAGCCAATGCTGCATGGCAGGAAATCGCAGACTGGGTCGACTGTGGGTCTTCCAATTTCCAGACTCAGAGCATACTCGTGGATTTCAACCACGAGACATATTGGCTCAACATGTCCATTGTCGGGACATTCAATCGCGAAGTAGTCGATTCTGAGCCCGAAACAAATAAAGCGAGTATGTCTTCCATCATCTCAGATCCCTAAATTGAAAATCATGCTGACTTGTACTTCTAGCCACTCTCGCAATCGATATCTCGTATCTCCAGAATACCATATTCTCAAATCGATCTGAATTCTGTCAATCAATACAAGCACCTGCTCCATCACTAGACGCAAATGCTTCATGTCCTTTGCAACCAGGTCTACATGCATTTGGCACCGATGTCCAACTCGGAAGCGACTATGTTTTTGGTGAAATTGTGCCCATGTTCCAAGTATTGTCCGCAGATGCACCTCCTATCCAACTCGTCTGCGTCTCCTTCCAATTGACACCACGTCTTACCACTCCTCTCAATGAAGTCTTCAGCTTCGTTCCTCTTGGAATTGCTCTCCTTGTCGGCTTTGCCACTCTATTTGCCGCAGTATACAATCCCTGGACAGGAACCACCGATCTACTTCGAGCGACTTCAAACTTCGGAATGGACCCTGATGCATTGCGACTCGTTACACCTGGATTCATCGATGTAATATATTATATCCAATTTGCAGTATACACAGCATGTCTATCCCTCGACTATCCAGGTTTCTATCAACCTGTGCTATCAAGGGTAGCTTGGTCCAATCTCCTCTTCAACACAACGCTCCTCAACAACGGAACCGCGTCATGGAGTACCACAACAGACTCTTTATACGGCGTCTACGACAATTCAACAGCCAGTTTCATCAACGTTGTAAACGGATCTGATTACGGTCTAACTCAATACGCCGACCTCGTAGGAATCACTGCCAAAAACGTCTGGCCCACTTTCATCATCTGGTGGCTCCTTGTCCTCTGTGCCATAATCATTATTACCGAACTTTGTTTCACCATCTACTGGGCATACAGATACATTTCGGGGAAACATACCACGGATTTCGCTGCCTTGAATATTTGTTTCTTAGGTGGTATGATTATCAGAGTGTGGGCTCTGTTTTATGTTTGTCTTGTCACTTTATGTTGTTATCAATTTGTCGTGGCAGGAGTAACGCCAACCTACACAGTCGCTCTCAGCGCAGTAGTCTTCGTTCTACTTGGAGTCGCAACCCCAATGGGACTAGTCTACATCATCTCGCGATACCGACCTCCCGATCTCCTCTACGACGATCTTCACATTCTCCTCGTCATCGGACCACTATACAATACCTATGATCAACCAAAATATCTTTTCGTCGGAGTCGTCTATTTCCTTCGTCTAGTCCAAGGCATCGTCATCGGCGCAGCTCAAACTTCAGGAATCACACAAATCACAATCCTTGCATTATTAGAAGTCAGTTTCCTTTGTGCAGTGAATATATGGCGACCGTACCCTACCAGAACAAGTATGAACGGATGGCACACTTTTATGAGTGTTGTGCGACTCATCATTGTTCTGTTCCTCGTTGCATTTATACCGAGTCTTGCAGTGGAAGCAGGAATAAGAGCTTGGATAGGATACACCCTTCTAGTTCTTCATGCTGCAGTTCTCATCTTCGTTTTCGTTATAAATGTCATCCTTACGATTGTTGAAGTGAGTGCGAGAATGGCGGGTGCAGGGGAAGATTCTACTCGTCGAGAAAGGGAGTTCGGACTCGTCAATGTATTTGGAATAAATCAACTCATGAAACGAAATAATTCGACAACACGACCTATAGATATGGAATATGTCGGCGATGCTCATGGTCGAAAACCAACTGATTTACGACCCAATCGACTTTCACGCAATTCCAGTCAGGGAGGTTCAAGTTATGGATTAATGGATACTTCTGCATCGTATATGTCTACTGGAAGTACACCAGGTGGAACACCACTGAGTCCTTATGGTGACCGACGGAATACAATGAGTCCCATTCTGGCCAGTCCTGTTGGAGGGGGATATTTCAATCAACGAACACAGAGTCCTACAACGATGTATTCACCGGCTCCTACCGCTCCTACACCGGCCTCATTCACCTCCGATCCGCGAACTTCGGCATATTATCGTCAACCTCGCCGTTCGCATGGTGGCATCACACCCATCTCACCAGGAGCAGCCCGTTTCGATCCTCAAACAGAACGTGCAAATCTCGATACAGCTATCCGAACAGCATTTGCAGAAAGTATTGATGTTCCGCCTAGATCGATAAGTCGTACCGGCTCTCCTCGACCAGGAAGTTCATCTGACCAACAATCTTCCCAACCACGCCCTGACTATGCCGTTCGTGAGGCAGATGCATTCTATTATCGACGACCAGATTATTCTGCACCTCTTAATCCAGACCCTACTGCAAGAAGATTAGGAACCGGCCCTGCTGATCCCACTGGCCCAATCTCTATGGCATCGTCCTGGTTACGAGGTGTTTTCCGACGAAATCCTGAGAAAGGCAAATTCGAAGTTGTCCGTGGAAATGCAGCTCGTACCGAAATCCCACTAACGGAGAATACGGGATCACGACCAAGTACCGCAGGCAAAGGTGAAAGCGTACGATCTCCTCTGGTGGAATCGAATATGCGCATTGTAGAAGATGAGCAAGAGGACGAAGGTCTGAGTGATGAAATCATATCAACACCAAAAGTTCCTCCTGTGATTCCAGAATTGGATATGGGACCTCCAGCTCTAAGAAAACCTTTAGAAGAGGAGGAAGATGACGATTTTATTCTCCCGCTTCCACCTCCTAAGAATCCTAATCGGGGAAGTCTTTCTTCATTCGAAGAAATTCCACCGTCTCTTCCGCAAAAGTCATCTGCGAGGGCATCTCCCAGTCCAAGTCCGCGTGTTCCTGGAGAAATCCCCTGGGGAGAAGAACGGGTTCAACAAGTGAAAACTGGACGAGCGGTGTGGACACAGCAGCCAAACGAGGGTAGTAAGGAAAGTGTTGGAGAAGTTGGAGATTCGGTAGGTGAATGGAGTGATGAGGAGTGAAATGAATGAATACTTGAGTCATTATTCATGGGTGTCGGAATGTCATGTTACATCTGATGTTGGGGTTCTTGAGGTAATGAAGTTTGGGATACACGGCGAGCATCTGGCGTTTATTATGTTGTTGCTAAGTATGGGCATGTATACATGATGGTTTTTTGCAAGGCTAGTAATGGAGATAAAGTCGAGTACTCAAAGTATCTAATTGATTTATGGACTTTTGCATCATAGTCTGTGCATTCGCCTGCTTTTCCTAATTTCCCGTGACGATTTCTCCGATGTGATATGAGATCGGATAATTCGGCCAGCCGATCAATCGCTAAAAACATCCTTATCGCAATTCCTACACTTCCGACGTGGAAATTTATCGAGAATTCAAATGGCTGCCTCAACAGTAAGGCATAAAGTTTTGGCCCTTCACGGCTACACTCAGGTTTGTAAAGTGCAGTCACGAATACTGACTTGAGTAGAATGCTATAGTGTTCTCCCAGAAAGCAGCGGCGCTTCGGAAAGCGCTGGAAAAAATTGGTGTTGATATCACCTTTATCAAAGCTCCTCATAAAGTCACTCCAGCCGAGGCTTCTGCCCCAACTGAGCAGGAAAAGCTACTGGAAGCAGAAAGAAATGGTCAGGAATGGCAATACTGGGGATGGGCTTTTGCAGATGACGAGAAGAAAGAAATGAGAAGCCTTGACATTAGTATGGAATACATCAAACAAGTTATGGAGCAACAGGTATACACCACTTGAGGCTTGGGTCTAACACTCTACAGGGCCCCTTTGATGGTATTATTGGATTTTCGCAAGGAGCTGCCTTGTCAGCGATTATTGCATCAATGCTGGAAACAAATAGGTCGCAAAACTTGTTTCCAAAGATCGACCATCCTCCAGTGAAATTCTTTGTGAGTATCAGCGGATTTCGAATGCGTTTCAAGCAATACGATCAGTTTTATCCTATTAGTACTCCAAGTTTGCATCTCATTGGGGAATTGGTAATATCTTGTATTTGAAAACTTTCTAATGCACAGGATACTATAGTAATTGAAGAACGGATGGTTCGCTTGGCCGAGTCATGTGTCAATCCTCAAGTAATACGACATCCAGGTGGTCATTTTATTCCCAATGCCGCTAATATTCGAACCGAGATTGTTGAATTTATTCAAAAAAACATCGAGGGAACGGAGACTTCCGACCCCAAGATATAGAAAGACCGAGGATGTCTCACACTAGAGTCTAGATGAGATACCAACGAGGTTGGGGAGAAATTTTCCTTTCATGTGTAGTACCATTATAGAATGTTTAACCAAATGAATGTATAGTTTCCTTTGCGCAAGTATCTCGCATCTTACAACTTTTCACTCCCGCTAAGTAATGATAAACATAACCAGATGCCGCCTACTTTTACCACCCTTACCTCCCAGATTGAATAACAAATCCCATGTCCTTCTCGACAGCGTGAGGATGGCTTGTCCATTTTGTGATCCATCCAATCACCTCCTCATGCCATTTTAACGAATTTTTTGGCTTCAAAACCCAATGATTCTCATCTCTAAATACCAAAAGCTTACTTGGAATACTAGGGTGAGATGCAGACGACCAGAGATACATACCCGAGTCGCTGTAAAGCGTTGAAAGCGGCCAATCCCTCAGCTTCCGGTAAGCGATAATCTGCTATCAGAAAAGATGAGGTGAAGATCTACCAAGAGATCCATGAATGACAAGCTGTGGAGTTTTCCAATATTGCACAAAATTAGCTGGATTATGTTCTTGGTAAACGGACTCAGGGTCCCAAGGCACTCCGAGGAACTAACATTAATTGTTGTGTTGCAAGGCACGTCTCACGTCGTGTTCAGCAAAGTATAACTCCTCGGTTGTATAGAAGGTGTTGACAGTTGAAAAGACACCATCGTGACTATCATTATCAAGTGTCGCCTTGGGAGTATACCAAACAAGCGCATTGAACTTCCTTCCTAGATCGTGCCCTTGAATCCAATTGATCTCATTAGCTGAATCTTCGAAAGTGATACCATATACCCACCATATGAAGCTCCCAGAGCAACTGTCCGATTTCCGTCAATAAAGTCATACTCCTCCAAGAGGAAGTCATATCCAATGGCCAAATCAAAATCTACGCATCAATATCCAGAGAAAGTAAAGAAAGTTACAAGGTGTAGTTCCCCAATTCCCCTTAATCGCATCTGTAAATTTCTGACCATATCCTGTGCTTCCAGTTGGATTAATAGCCGCAACAACCCATCCTTCTCCGGCATTTGCAAAAACAGCCGGATTCCATCTCGTTGACCATGAATCCTCCCAAGCACTCTGTGGACCACCATGAATCAAAAAAGCTAATGAGTACTTCTTTTTACGATCAAATGACTCCGGAAGAGTCAGGAATCCATGGACCTGGTGACCTTCGTGGCCTCTATACCAAAACTCTTCGACTGATTTTTTCGACAGGGGAGAAGACCATGTGGAATAAAGATGTTGTAGGGAATCCTTTTTGGTGTCGTAAAGTTGAATTAAGGAAGGCTCGACAAGGGAGGATTGAGAAATTAGAATATCTTTCCCAGCCCAATAGGCAGCTGATATCGAATGTTCTTTCACCAATGCTTTGGGTTCGGATTTTCCGTGTAGTGGCAATTCAAAGAGTTTTAGTTTGCCGTGTTCTTCAGTGGTCAGATAGAGAGTTTTTGAGTCTTTGGACCAAAGAATGGACGACGGGCTACGGTCCCAATCTTCCGTTACACAGTTGTACTCATGCGTTTCTGGCTTGAAAATGACGACACGGCGTCCTATAGTTAGAATTGTCGTTTCAGAGCAGATACGATCGGCCTCATAACCTCGTTCAAGCATCTCCAAGTATGCCAGATACTTTCCATCAGCCGACCACACCGGTGCGCTTGCGGCTCCCAGTCCTTTAGTGACTTGGTGTAGATAAGTCGAATCGTTAAATGCAAGTATATACACATGCGCAGCATTATTGACAGCAGGATTCAAATGTGGGTCCTTTGCAACAAAAGCTAAGTGCGTCTTTGATAAGGAATAATCCTCTCCGCCTCCCCAAGGTGGCACTGGAGACTCAAGATCATGAATTTCTTCAGTGGCGTTCAACATGTTTCTGGGAACTTCATCAATCGAGTAGCCTCCACGCTTCATAACTAATGTTCCTGAGAATAGACTGTTTTTATTTTGAGTAATCCATTCGTCCCAGTGGCGAACCCATATTTTGTTGTAAACTAAAGCGTTTGAAGGTTCTGTTTCGTTTGCTCGGACGATATCTCCATGAGGCGTAACCTTTGCCGAGAATGCAAAGCGGACTGTTTCCTTGTCGAGAGAAAGGGTTTTCAGATCACCGATTGCGCCATTGAATGATTCGATTTCAACATCTTTGCCGGAATTGGTATCGTAAGTGCGCAGCGACGATTCTCCCTTTTTGGTGAGTATATAGAGAATTGTGCGATCGTCTAACCAGGCTGGATCACTAGCAGCCGAATCATTGACAATAGCGGTGGAAATGGCATTTGGTTCCAACTCAATTGGAAGAAGGTATAGTCCTCCTGACCATGAATCGGTGTCGAAGGAATAGCTTCTCTGGGAGAAAACCGCCAAGGTTCCGTTTGGATTGGGGATTGCGGGACTAACGCGAGGAGCGGACAACATATCTTTTGGAGTAAACGAAGAGAAAACAACAGAGGGCGACAAGGCGATGAAAATCGCCGTTAGGCGGAAAAGAGCCAAGGAGTTGATGGCTCTCATCCTTGGTGATGAAGGCAGATTTGTTTTGTGGGGATGTTATGACCAGTCGATCAAGTTGACAAATGTCGATCCTCGTTTGATCCCTGAACCCGATATGATATGTCTCAGGGTCACCCCTCTTCTTCTCTAACGAATGCTCGAGCAAGACACCGAGCTTCTCTATCATGTCTCTCTCAACTCTGCTCAGTCAACTACTCTGGTTCTGCTTCACGGACTCAGCTCTTCCCACCTTGAATTTACTCCAATTCTCCCCCACTTAACCGAGTACCATCTCCTTGTCCCAGATCTTCCTGCTCACTCTCGCTCAATCCACCACGCCCCCTTTATCGTCCCCCATGCCGCCCGTCTGGTCGCTTCACTCATTCGTGCCCGTGCTCATAACCGAAAATGTCACCTCGTAGGCTTCAGCGCTGGAGGGTTCGTCGCCGTTGAGTTAGCAGCGACGTATCCGGAGCTGGTACAATCGCTGTTTGTTTCCGGTGTGTACGACCTCGCAGCGAAGTGGGGATGGATGATTAGAGTGGCGCCCTATATGACGATTATAGAAGGATTGGCACCTACATCGCTGATATCGTTTATCTATCGGAAGATGGGTCTTCAGCTTCCCCCAGGCTTGTTGGAGGAGATGTCGGCGAATGGTAAAGTTGCAATGTTGAAGGTGGCATGGAAGAGTCTCAGAGAGTTTAATAGCGAGAGAGAAGTGCATGTAAGAGCACTGGCATTGGCAGGAGAGAAGCAGGACGATGTTGAGGGTGTCAGAAGGCTAGGGAGGGTATTTCGGAAAGGGAATGAGATGAGTAGGGCCGCGGTTGTTGAGGGAGCGATGCATTGGTGGAGCTTGCAATGGCCGGAGTTGTTTGCAAATGGAGTGGTCAAGTGGATTGAGGAAAAAGAGTTGCCATCTCGATTTAAGATACTGGAGTAGAAATAGCTGCGACCGAGCGGTCAATCTATGTTCGTGTCGCATATTTACATGCCATTTCCTTCTCCTCATTCTCGACCGGCGCAAGGCCGTCAATTCCGTGGCATATAACCCCAGCGGTTCCTTCTATTCCCACGGATGAACCTGGAGTTCTTCTTTGGCTAAACTCCACTAAACGTACTTATTCCAAGTTCGATAAGCATTGATTCAACCCAGTCGTAAACATTGGATCTTGTTATGTACAATCCAACTATTGTTCGAGTTGCCTATTGACGTAATTCATTCGATCGATATGACAAAGTTCATCTTTTGGAGAATCTATCTGGCAGACTTTTGGGCGGGTCAGGGGCTGTCCGCATTCACTAGTTAGCTTCAATGTAATTGGGCGAGGGACGCGACAAAAAAGCTTAAATAAATATCTCTTAACCTTAGCGTCTGTGCCTGTGCCACCGATATGCGAGGGAAACTATCTACGCAAGTCCAAAGCCAAAGGGAACAGGGGAGACATTTGTCAATTGAATTGCTATTTTTAGTCGAATCGAATTAGGCCCGAAAGGATCTGGATCGGACGTTGGCTAGGAAAGATTGGATTGGATGCAAAACGGCGGGCGAAGTTAACATTCAAAGCGCCACGAACAGTAGAACAGCGTATGCTCTCGCGTTCATGATTCGGACACGAGGACTCTGGCAAAGTTGATTCGTGATTCAATGACGCCTGCGGCGAGGAGTCCATTCCTAGCGGTCTTTCTCTTGGAGTGATTATTTCGAATCCAGGGGTACGCATGGCTTGATCCATTAATCATTACGCCATTTACTGAGAGTGGTTGGTTGCTGCAACACCCCCTTGAACCATCTTCTTTCCTGGTCTTGGCCAATGGATTCGCCACTGTGCAGCAGCACGACTATGGGAACGCGCGACCTAACCCGCTCTTATTATTGTCAATTTCCATCACCATGGCAGCCAAGGCTGAACATTGCCCCTTTTGAGTCGGCAGACTTTGCTTCCGCCACAACAATCTCCAAAAACAGTCTCGGTTCACTCGTTCCTCACCCCAAGTCATTCGTTTCTTGCTTGCCTTTCTTTCCTTCTTTCTCATCACAAGGCCAATTATTTCGCTCTACTTGACGTTCATGTCAAACTAAAGCTGTTAACACTTTCAACAGTGACCTGGTGTCAATCGGTTCAACATGCTCGCGATGCAAGCAAACGACGAAAACAGGGATACTTCGCTTCCGCGAGATCTTTCAGACAAAGTATGTTCCTGGTCTTGGCCAACTAACGTATCGCAGGATCTACCTCCTCCTCCGCCGTTACGGAAGTCACGCAAACATCGCCCCACACCACTTGATCTTTCCCCAACTCGTCAACATCTTTCCCCTTTAGATTCGAACAACCCAAATGCAATCGAAGATTACCTCTTCTCAAGTTCACCTATTTCCGCAAACACGACCGTCGGTCTTGGAATGCCGAGTCCAGTGCATTATAGTCAGACTGATCTTCTCAATATCCTCGAATCGAATCCTCCGTTAACACCGGTTCCTCCACTCCGAACTTCGCCACCTGCGATCGAATCTGAGGCACCGGATGTTCCACAGTTATCGCCAGGTTTACCTCCTGCAAGCCATTGCGACAGACAAGTGGATGATATCTTTGTGGAGCTATTGCAGACTGAAAACTCTTTTCTGGAGGAAGTGAATACTATTGAGGTCATTGTCCGAGAAATATTAGCACCACTCGGCGTAGCAGATGCTCGTTGGCTACACGCTGTTGAGGATCTCAAAGATCTACACGGGACATTTGTTCACGGTCTTATTGGAGAGAAGATGAGCGGGATTACCCCGACGGTGCTGAAGGTTCTACTGAAATGGGTATGTGTATACGCGTTCGATTCTTATTTTAGCCCGAAACCGCTCGTCCTCCTTATGGATCGTATATTTCAACTTTTCGATTAGGTTTGGATGCGTCGTTCTCTTCGTTAGCCCGAGATGGAGATATTGATCGACTCACTGAGATCATATCGCAGATCGCACCTGAAGGATCAGATCATATTACTCTCGATTATCTATTCAAGCGACCCCTCGTTCGATTAAGATATTACTCCAAACTTTACAAGGTTGTTCGGTTGGTCAATAGTTATTGACATTAGTATTGGACGCACTTTCCACCCCAGATAATCGATGGAGACGCAGTCAGTCCTTCAGATCAAAGTGTACGGAATGAGTTGGCCGCTGGACATGATCTATTTAAAGCACTTGTCAGCACAGCAAGGGGTCAAGTATCCGAAGAGAAAGTTAGACTACAAACAGCTACGATGTTTGAAAACCCAGAAATCACAATCGAATCTAAAGAAGCAGCTTTACCGACATTATCTTCGTTGTTGAATGGCGTTGACTGTTCAACATGTCAGGAAGTGACAATCGGCCAATCGAAGGTACCTTGCAGTTTGACCTTAACTCACAATAGCCATTTTCCCTTACAGAATTCATTAATTCCAATCCTGGAGAACTGGTCTTTCAGCGAGAAATTTTCCTCTTAATTTCCCAAGAACGAACTACGGCTAAGCGGCGGCAACTTTCCAAAGTCGTTATCCTTCCGAAGCATCTCATTCTTCTCGGTCTCACACCTTCAACGTCATCCAAGTCATTACTGTTCCCACCAGTGTTTGGTGCTACATTAAATATTTTCAACACTCACACTTCGGTCGAGATTATACTTGGTGGCGGTGCCAATGTGGTTTTTGATTCAGATCCCAATCTTGAACAGGCACTTCGAGATCTCCGCCAACGTGCCATCAACGACGAAGGAGGACGATCTCCTAGACCAGAATTAATATCAAGCCCTCTAATTGGTGGTATGAGAAGATCCCCTGCAATGGCAGGAATTTCCAAAAGTCCGTCGAACCCAGTTGCGAGTCCTCAGATGGGATGGGCATTCACAGATCAAGTTTCGGATACCAAAGTGCAATTGAGTCGAGGATGGAGCTTCGAGACGAGACCTCGAGCCAAAACCGAACCACCTTCACGTGATGCTCCGCAAGTTGCGGAAAGAGACAACAGAAGACATCAACGAGAAGATAGTGTGAGTGCCGTGCGCGACGCTCTCAGTGCAACCTCAAGTGCCAGTCCAACTCCAAGTCCTCCTTCAACTACAAGTAATGAAAGCGAAATATACAGAGCTCCGCCTCCGAAAATGGCAAATCTACGGAGGAACCCATCTCCTGTTCGGAAACCTCTGAAAGCGGAGTTTATGCGACAAGATACTCTATCACCAAATAATCTATCTCCCTCGTTATCTCAACTCCCACGATCTCCTGCATTCACATATAACTCTATTCCCAAATCTCCGTCTCTGCCACAGGAAGGATTCCCTCGATTACCCCAAATATCTGACCTACTCATCCAACAATTGCCTTCAAGACCTCGATCTCCACAACCTCGAAGTCTCTCTCCCTCTCGATCGGTACCCGCACAACTCACGGATCTTCCTCACATCCCCTCAACTCCAACAAAGCAAGACAATGGAACTCCGCCAATGCTTCCTGTCCTTGAATTCAGTCAGAGTCCTCTCGGAATGCGCAGCTTCCTAAATCGAAATAGTGCTAGTCCGCGAAAACCTACGTCTATAGATGCAAGTCCGCTTGCGAAAGATCGATATGGACGACTACCACAACTATCGACTCAGATGAATTCGCTTTCTCCTATTCCGTCGCATATTCCTCGATCTGTGTCTCCCGCAGCTCGAGATACCGAAAGGGGCCGAATATCCCCCAGTCCAACAGTCTGCACTTTCCCTCCGAGGACAGAGAGATTTGAGGAACCTGAACGGCTAGCGGAGACAAGAAGTGTGGATGATCTACGCCGTTTGAGCGGCGTCCGGCAAGGCGTCATCTCACGTCTCGATCACAGAACCAATGGAAGTTGGGGATCTGGCAGTGGCGACGATGAAGAGTTACCATCTCAGCCTTCACCTCCCTCTGGTCGCGTTCTATGGTCTGGTCGATGCGTGGTCTACTTTTGGAAACGAGGAGGTTGGCATCGTCCGGAAATCAATTCAGATGAATCTGTTGTGGTGATTGAATCTTTTGATCCTATCCCACGAGGAAGGTCAAAGTCTCCACCTAAAGTTGTTCTTCGAGTAATTGATCCCGAACCTTCCAAGCCTAACAACATCTTGTCTCAACATGATATCCTCTCAACAGCAAGTATTCGGCGAGATTCAGCATGTGAAGTATCTATTGGCTGCGACGTCCCTGGCGGAAAGAAAGAATACTATCTCTTTGCATGCCACGATCAAGCTGAGGCGGATGCCCTTTCTCACGCTTTGAATACAGGACGCTACTTTGTTGGTGGGATTTCAGAAGATCAGTTACGACAAGCTACTTCTCTTTTTGCAAGAACTACATCTTTCGCATCAAGCCTTGCAACCAATTCTTCAGTTGGAAGCACCATCTCAAATCTCTCTTTGTATGATACACCACCATTACCTCCTCTCCCAGCCGGATTTTCAACCATCGACGATAAATTACCCGTCAGCATCGCTCTGAAATTAGAAGAGAAACAACTTGTTCGTGATCACAAAGTCAAGGTGTTCCTCCGACAAGATGCTGGAATTTGGAAAAATCTAGGCAATGGAAAATTATCCGTCTTCACAACTGGTCCCGAGGTCAGAGTTCACGTTGAACAAGCTACAAAGAAAGATCCCAATGCCATTCTATTGGATGGTAAAATCTTCGAAAGCGGTGCGTGTGAAAGAGTTGGACGAACTGGCGTTGCAGTGAATTTACCAAGTCGGGAGGGTAAGATATCAGTTTACATGTTACAGGTGAGATCCACAATTTTCTCAATTTTGTACTAATTAGTAGAGTAAAAACGATAAAGAAGCGCAGATTGTTTATGAAGCGATTAGGAAAGGGAGAATAGCGGTTTTGGCCTGAAAAGCCTTGAGTTGGAAAATAAAGTATAGAGCATCACATTAGCGATGGTAATAGTAATATGGAGCCTGTCTTGGCTTGATGATGGGTTTTGCTTGTATGG
>Ga0335073_10006033_pt1 | contig 17022 bp, 14 predicted proteins | sample Lox_Sample_22_FD_207093 | JGI IMG/M metagenome (GOLD analysis project Ga0335073, IMG submission 207093) | Soil microbial communities from Loxahatchee National Wildlife Refuge, Florida, United States - Lox_Sample_2.2 | ecosystem: Environmental > Terrestrial > Soil > Wetlands | place: USA... | reverse complement strand
GAGCAGCAGCACGTTCGGCTCGCCGAGCAGTACCAGCATCAGCTGCAGCCGCCGCTGCTCTCCGCCGGACAGCTCGGCCACCGGCACCCACTGGCGCTCGCCGGTCAGCCCGAGCCGGTCCAGCAGCTGGCTGGCCGACATCTCCCGGCCGCCGACCCGGGCCAGGCTGCGCACCTGCTCCGCCGCCTCGAGGGCGCGCAAGCCTGGGTCGACCGGCACGGGCTCCTGGGTCAGGTAGCCGATCCGGACGGTCTTGCCCCGGACGACCCGGCCGGTGGTAACCAGGGAGCCGGGCAGGATCCCGGCGAGGAGCTGCAGCAGCGTGGTCTTGCCGGTCCCGTTCACGCCGACCACGCCGACCCGCTCGCCGGGCCCGAGCTGCCAGGTCACGTCGTCGAGGAGCCGCCGCTCCCCGGCGAGCACCGAGACGTCCTCGAGGTCGATCACGGTCTTGCCGAGCCGCGCCGTGGCCAGCCGGGACAGCTCCACGCTGTCGCGCGCCGGAGGCTCGCCCGCGATCAGGGCGTTGGCGGCCTCGACCCGGAACTTGGGCTTGCTGGTCCGTGCCTGCGGGCCGCGCCGGAGCCAGGCCAGCTCCTTGCGCAGCAGGTTGCGGCGCCGGGCGTCGGTGGCGTCGGTGATCCGGGCCCGCTCCGCCCTGGCCAGCACGTACGCCGAGTAGCCGCCCTCGTAGGAGTGGACGTGGCCGTCCGCGACCTCCCAGGTCCGCTCCGTCACCGTGTCCAGGAACCAGCGGTCGTGCGTCACCACCACGAACGACCGTGCGTGCTCGCGCAGGTATCCCGCCAGCCACTGGACGCCGTCGATGTCGAGGTGGTTGGTCGGCTCGTCGAGCAGCAGCAGGTCGTGCGGTGAAAGCAGCAGCCGGGCCAGCGCGACGCGGCGGCGCTCGCCACCGGACAGCCGCCGCGCGTCCGCCTCCGGGTCGATCCCCGGCAGCAGCGCCGCGATCACCGAGCGGCCGCGGGCTTCCCCGGCCCACTCGTGCTCGGGGATCGAGCCGAACACCAGCTCCCGCACCGTCCCGGTCAGCCCCTCGGCCTGCGGCAGGTAGCCAACGTCCAGGTCGCGGGCCCGGGTGGCGCGGCCGGAGTCGAGGCCACCGCGGCCCGCCAGCACCTCGAGCAGCGTGCTCTTGCCCGCGCCGTTGCGGCCCACGACGCCGATCCGGTCCCCGGCCGCCACGCCCAGCGACACCTGGTCGAGCAGCACCCGCGGCCCGTACGCCTTGGTGGCCGTCTCCAGCGTGACGAGCGGGTGAACCGGGCTCATCAGGTCTTCGCCGCGATCAGCGCGGCGCCCGCGGCGGGGCCCTTGACCCTGACTACCCCGCGGCAGACCCCGGCACCGGTCAGGGCGACCGCGAGCTCGCGGGCGCGCGCGGCGTCGGCGGCGAGGAACGCGCAGGTTGGGCCGGAACCGGAGACGACCGCGCCGAGCGCGCCGAATTCCCGGCCCGCCTCGAGCGTCCGGCGCAGGCCCGGGCGCAGCGAGATCGCCGCCGGCTGCAGGTCGTTGCTGAGCAGCGGGCCGACCGCGGCCGCGTCACCGGCCCGCAGCGCGGCCATGAGCTCGGTGCTCAGCGTGGGCGGGCCCACGGAAGCCCCCGGCGCACCCGCCGGGGTTCCGCTGGCCGGCGGGTCCGCGGGTGGCGCCGCGTTACGGGCTCCGGAAGGACGCGCGGCCCGCAGCCGGTCACACGCCGCGTATACCTCGGGGGTGGACAGCGCGCCGGAGGAAAACGCCAGCACCCAGTGATAGGTCCCGGTGGTCAGCGCGACGGTGAGCAGCTCGCCGCGGCCCTGGCCGATCGCGGTCCCGCCGAGGAGCGCGAACGGGACGTCGCTGCCCACGCTGGCCGCGACGTCGCGCAGCTCGGCCTGGGTGAGGCCGGTGCCCCAGAGCTCGTTGCAGGCGACGAGCGCGGCCGCGGCGTCGGCGCTGCCGCCGGCCAGGCCGGCCGCGACCGGGATGCGCTTGCGGATGTCGATGTGCACCGCGGGCTTGGCGCGGCGCGCCAGCGCGACCGAGGCCAGGGCGCGGGCCGCGCGGGCCGCGAGGTTGGCGCGCCCGGCCGGGACCGACGCCGAGCCCTCCCCGGTCACCCGCACGCTGGCCTTGGCGGCCGGCCGCACGGTTACCTCATCGAAAAGTGACACGGCGTGAAATACGGTCACCAGATCGTGATAGCCATCGCCCCGCGGGGGTCCCACAGAGAGCTGCAGGTTCACCTTTGCCGGAACCCGCACAGTCACAGGCGTCACGATCAGTCAATCGTACGCGGTGCGGCGGCTAGACCGGCGGCCGCCGGACCGGCGCGCCGGGCGACGCCAGCTCGCGCCCGGCGACCGCGACCCGGGCGAACTCGGCCACGCCGAGGGACTCGCCGCGGCGCGCCGGGTCGATCCCCGCCTGCCGGAGCACCCGCTCCGCCTCGGCCGCCGAGCCAGCCCACGGCGCGAGCGCGGCGCGCAGCGTCTTGCGCCGCTGCGCGAACGCCGCGTCCACGACCGCGAACACCTCGTCGCGGCCCGCGCCGGGCGGAGGCTCCCGCCGGGTGAAGGCGACCAGGCCGGAGTCCACCCGCGGCACCGGCCAGAACACGCTGCGCGGCACCTGCCCGGCCCGCCGGACCTCGGCGAACCAGGCCAGCTTGACCGAGGGCACGCCGTAGGTTCTGCTGCCCGGCGGGGCGGTCATCCGGTCAGCGACCTCGGCCTGCACCATGACCAGGCCGTGGCGCAGCGACGGCACCGTGGCCAGCAGGTGCAGCATGATCGGCACCGCCGAGCTGTACGGGAGGTTTGCGGCGAGCACGGCCGGCTCGCCGGGCAGGTCCCGAACCCTCGCCGCGTCGGCGGTCACCACGTGCAGCCGGTCCGCCAGCGCCGGGGCGCGCTCGGCCACGGTGCGCGGCAGCTGCGCGGCCAGCGCGCCGTCGATCTCGACGGCGATCACGCTGGCCGCGGCCGCCAGCAGCGGCAGGGTGAGCGAGCCGAGCCCCGGGCCGACCTCGAGAACGACGTCGGCCGGGTCCAGGCCAGCCAGCGCGGTGATCCGGCGAACGGTCCCGGCGTCGACGACGAAGTTCTGGCCCAGACGCTTGGCCGGCCTGATGCCGAGGCGCTCCGCGATCTGCCGGATGTCGGCTGGGCCGAGCAGCCGGGGAGCCTGCCCCGCCCCGGGGCCCGCGCCCGGCGGCGCGCCGCCATCCTCGTCGGGCATCTCGGTCACAACGGCAACCGTAGCCGCCGGGCGGGCTAGCCGAAGCTGATCTGCAGCGCGCCGGTCTGCAGCGCGCCGGCGGCGACCAGCGGCTGGTCGGTGGTCACCTTCGTCAGCGTCAGGGTCAGCGCTCCGGTGACCCCGCGTGCCAGCTGCAGCAGCAGGGTGACCGCGGTGTCCGGGGTCAGCGTGACGCACAGCGCGCCGAGGCAGCCAGACAGCCGGGTCGCGTACAGCACGACGCTCCCGGTGAACGCGAGCGTCGGGCTGGTGGTGCGCGTGGTCACTGATTGTGTCCCGCCCGCCCCACCCTTGCCGCCCGCCCCACCCTTGCCGCCCGCCTGGGTCACCGTCGCGGTCACGCCGCCGGCCAGCGTAATCGACGTCGCGGTGAACTTCATCATCCGCACGGTGCCGCCGGCCACCGGCACGCTCGCGGCCCCCTGGTAGGCGAGGTGGTCCAGGGTCGCCGAGCCCGCCGTGATCACCGAGGTCGCGGTCGCGGCCACCAGGCCGTCGCCGGGGCCCGCCCGCCGTGCGGCCGACCCGCGCTTGCCCCGGTGCCCGGTGCTCCCGGACGGGGTACCCGACCCCGGCGATGGCTGCGGCGAAGTCGGCGCTCCCGGCGACGGGCTGGGCGTGGGGCTGGGGGTCGAGGTCGGGCTCGGCAGGCAGATGATGAACAGGATGCAGCTCCCGCCCGACCCCTTGGCGGATGCCGTGGCCGCGCGGGCGCCCGGCGCGCCCAGCACGCTGGCCATGACGATCGCTGGCAGCGTGGCGATCGCGAGCATCCGCTGCCGGTGGCGGCCGCCGGGTTCCGTGCCGCCGGGCCGCTCATCCGTGGGCTGCTCTTCCGTGGCCGGGTTGTGCGCGGGCTGCTCGTCCGTGGGCGGCTCGTCATCGAGCTCGTCCCCGAACTCTTCCTCGTACCCCTCGAGCGGGCCGCTGGGCAGCGGCCAGCGGGCGGGCTGCCCCGGCGCGGCCGGCAGCGGCTGATCCGCCAGCGTCCACGCGAACGCCATCGAGCCGCCGACGATCGCGAGCAGCATCCCGATGAAGAACCCGCCCAGGTTCGACGCGGGGAACGAGAGGATGCCGAGCAGCACCCCGGCTATCCCGTAGAACACCCGGTGCGCCGGGTTCAGCCAGACCGCAACGCCGCACGCGATCAGGAGCACGCCGATCAGCACGCCGAACACGCCGCCGATCCCGATGTAGATGACGAGCTTGACCGCGCCGTGGCTGAGCACGCCGCTCAGCGGGATGCCGATCAGCTCGAGGCCGGCCGCCGCGAGCAGCAGGCCGCCCCAGAACGGGCGGCCCCGCCGCCACGCCCGCCAGGACGCACGCCGGAGGTCAGCCATGGTTACGGGCAGCTCCCGCCGAAGCTCACGTGCAGCCCCGGCAGGGTGAACGTGCCGGCGGTGGTCAGCCAGGTGTGCTGGACCAGGTTGCGGATCGTGATCGACGCGGCCTGCTCGCCGAACCCGCCCGAGGCGCCAGCCGTGCCCGGTGTCGCCGTGAGCGTCCCCGCGTCCTGGCCGATGGTGATGCCGTGGAACGTCGCGGAACTCCCGGCCAGGGAGCTTGCGTCAACGATCAGGTTGGTGGCCGACACGGGCGTGCTGCCGCCGGCGGTGAGCAGCAGGGTGAGCGGCCCCGCCTTCACCGCCTGGCACAGGTTGGTGAGCGTGGCGGAGCCGATGCCGGACACGATCACCGGCTGCGTGCCGGAGCCCGCCGAGACCTGCGAGCCGAACTGCTCGAAGCCGGTCCCGTTCAGCTGGGTCGCGGTGACCAGGAACTGCTGGCCGGAGACCGAGACGTTGGCGGCGATCGCTCCCTGGGCGGTGAGGGCCACCAGGGTGGCGGCGATCACGCCGGCGGGCACGAGGATGACGGCGAGCCGCTTCCACCTGACCCGGCCGGCGGCTGATTCGGACGTTCGGTGCCTTGCGACCATGGCGCTCCCTACCCGTGCCTGCCTGGACGGTGCGCGCTGTTTCCTATTTCTTCTGCAGCAGCGCACTGCCTACTTGCCCACCTGGGAGACGCGCGGGCGCGCCGCGCGATCCTGGATAGCATGCTCGCTACCGCTACCCACCTGGGTAACTCCGATAAGTTACGGCTCAGTAGGGTCGATGTCCAGCGATTCGGGGCGATCGGCCGTGCTGTTAAGAAATTGCAGTATCTTCCTGACTCTTCCGGCATCAGCTTCCAGCTTCTTCCGAGGCGGCCGTACTCGCTGCGGGGTGGGCGGTGACCAGCAGCGACCGGCCCGGCTCGATCCCCGCGCCCAGCTCCGCGGCGTCGACATCCTTGTCGACCTGCCAGCCCGCCCGGCCGAGAAGCTCCAGGTGGGCCGGTGCCGGCAGGATGGTCAGCCAGGACTCGCGGGCGTCCCGGCGGCGCGAGTTCGCCACGGCGGCAACCCACCCGGAGTCGAGGCCCGCGCGGTGCGTGGCCAGGCTGGCGGCAAGCTCGCTGCCGGCGGCCGCCCTCGCGCGCAGCGCGCCGAGCAGGCGCACGCAGGTCGGCTGGTCCAGGTAGACCAGCAGGCCCTCGCAGAGGAACAGGGTGGGCTGGCCAGCGTCGTGCCCGCTGGCCTCGAGCACTTCCGCGACGTCGCCATCGCGGAAGTCGGCCGCGGCCAGCGTGGGCCCGCCGGAGCCGGGTTCGGTCCCTCGAAGCCGGCGCAGCCGCCGCGCCTTGTCGGCCTGGGTGGCCGGATGGTCGAGCTCGAAGAACCGGACACCCGGCGAGCGGAACCGCAGCGCGCGGTCGTCGTAGCCCGCGCCGAGGATCACGACCTGGGCGGTCCCGCCGGAGATCGCGGCGAGCACGCGCTCGTCGAAGAACCGGGTGCGGGCGATCAGGCTGGGACCCAGCCGCCCGGGGTCGGCGGGACGCATACCGCGGCAGAGCCGGCGCTGCGCGTCGGGATCCCCGCCGGGCGTGTGCGGCCGGGCGAGTGTGGCCCGGGTGAGGGCCACTATCTGGCTCGTCCGTGAAGGCCCGGGACCGAAGCGGAACAGCCGAATCAGGAGATCCATACGCTTCAGCTTAAATTACTCTCTCAATACAAGCCCAATTAGCACGGTATTTAGTACGTGCTAGCGTACTAGTGTGAAGGACGAGGACGTCCTGACGGCGGCAACGGCCGTGCGCCAGGGGACGGCGAGGCTGGCCAGGAGGCTGCGCATCGAGCGACTCGAGCCCGCACAGACCGCGCTCGAGCTGGGCATCCTGGCGCACCTGAACCGGCGCGGCCCGGCGACACCCGGTGCGCTCGCCGCTGCCGAGCGCGTGCAGCCTCAGTCGCTGACGCGGACCCTGGCCAGCCTGGAACGCCAGAACCTGGCCATCCGGCAGCCCGACGACCGGGACCGCCGGCGCTCACTGCTGGCGATTACCGAGGCGGGGCGGCAGGCCCTGGCCCGGGACATGCGCCAGCGCGATGCCTGGCTGGCCCGCACGATGGCCCTCCGGCTCACCCGGGCCGAGCAGGAGCTGCTGCGCATCGCCGGTGAGCTGATGGACCGCCTGGCCGACGCCGACGCGCCCGGGCCGCATGACCCCGGCGCGTAGCACCCGCGGAGCCTGTTATCAGTCGTCGGCCAGCTCGAGCTGCCGGGCGGCTCCGGTCGTCACCGGCGGCGCCGGGGTCCTGACGCGCAGGATGCGCGCCGCCGCGGCGGGGAAACGCCAGTTCCAGGAGCCGAACAGCGAGACGGCGGCGGGCACGAGGAGGGCGCGGACGACGGTGGCGTCCAGGAGGATGCCGACGCCGAAGCCGGTGGCCATCACCTTGATCAACGTGATGGGCGCGGTGCTCATCGCCACGAAGGCGAGGAAGAGGATCAGCGCGGCGCTGGTGACGAGGCGGCCGGTGCGGCCGATCCCGCGCACGATCGCGGTGTCGGTCGACCCGGTGGCGTCGTATTCCTCCCGCATCCGGCTGAGGATGAACACCTCGTAGTCCATGGTCAGCCCGAACAGGAACGCGAACACGATCACCGGCAGCCAGGACGGGATGGAGCCGATCGCCGGGATGCCCCACAGGGCGTTGGACCCGTATCCCTTCTGCCAGATCAGCGTGAGCGCGCCCCAGGCGGCGGCGATCGACGCGATGTTGAGGACGATGGCCTTGGCCGGGAGCAGCAGGGAGCGGAAGGCCCGGGCCAGCAGGGCGAAGCCGAGCACCGCGATCAGCGCGATCATCAGCGGGAAGCTGCCGTAGACGGCGGAGATGAAGTCGCGGTTCTGGGCGTCGATCCCGCCGACCCCGATGCCCGGCCCGTAGGTGTGCGCGGTGGCCCGCACGCTGGCCAGCGCGGCGCCGCCGTTGTCATGGGTGAACACGTCGACGATCGCCGTATTTCCGCGATGCCAGGCGGCTGCCTGGGGCGCGGTCGCGCCCTGAACGCCGGGCAGATCGTTCAGCACTCCCGCCAGGCCAGCGGCATCGCGGCGCGGTGCGAGGATCTCGATGGGCGTCAGCGCTCCGGGCCCGATGCCGGAGTGCTCGAGCGCGGTCAGCGCGGTCTTGGCCTGGCCGGCCTGGCTGAGGGTATTCGGGTTGCCGCTGGCCGGGCCCAGGGTCATGGTGGTCGCCGCGCCGGCCAGCACGCCGAGCACGATGACCGCGACCGCAGCCGCGGCCCAGCGGTGCCGCACGACCAGACCCGCCCACGCGGTCCAGGCACGGCTGGCGCGGCGGTCGGTACGGCGGTGCGGCCAGTCGAGGCGCGGCCCGACGGTGGCCAGGATCACCGGCAGCAGGGTAATCGTGGTCGCGACGCTGACCAGCGGGATCAGCATCCCGGCGTAGCCGAGGCTGCGCAGGAACGGGACGGGCATCACGATCAGGCAGAGCAGGCCGAGCGCCACCGCGGTGCCGCTGAACACCACCGCCCGCCCGGCCGTGTTCATCGCGGCGACGATCGCGGCCTCGCCGCGCAGGCCCCGGGAACGTTCCTCCCGCCAGCGCACGACGATCAGCAGCGTGTAGTCGATCGCGATGCCGAGGCCGACGAGCGCGATCAGGTACTGCACCACGATCGAGACCGATGTCGCGGTGGCCAGGCCCCACACGGCCAGGAAGCTCGTCATGATCGAGGCCAGCGCGATCAGCAGCGGCACGACGGCCAGGAACGACGCGAACACAAAGCCCAGCACGATCAGCGCGCCGAGGGCGCCGATCATCCCTTCGGCGAGCACGCTCTTGCCGCCGCCCGCCTGCGCGTCCAGCACGTCATAGCCGGTCAGCCGCACCGGGGCACCCGCGACCGTGACACCGCGCAGCGCCGCCTGCACCGCGCTGGACGCTCGCGGGCTCTGCCCGAAGCTGCCGGGCTCCGGCGGCGGGTAGTCCAGAACGAACGTGGTGCGGCCGTCGCGGGAGACGAATGCGGGATCACTGGTGGTGGCGTAGGACGCCACGCGCGAGCCCGGCACCGCCCGCTCGATACGCCCGGTGACCTGCTGCAGGTCCGCAAAGACCGCTTGCGAGTACGCGCTCGCCCCGGCCGGCAGGGTGACGACGGCGACCAGCGGTGAGCCGTCCCCGCCGCCGCCGTACCTGCTGGTGATCAGGGTGTTGGTCTCATAGCTTTGATGGCCGGGGAGCGAGTACTCCTGGGAGAGCGCACCCGCCGCCTTCTTCGAGAACGCCATCCCCAGGATGGTCAGCACCAGCCAGAATCCGACCACAAGGCGCTTATGGCGCAAAGACCATTGGGTAACCGCCGTCACCGGCGCACCTTCCTTCCCCCGCTACGTCCTGCCGTCGTGCCCCCGCGGCGGCCAGCAGGCATGACGTAACGCCGCCGGCAACGGACGTGATCGTGGTTCTCCCCGCAAGAGCGGCCATTCCCGCTGGCCACTCAATTCCCTTTCATCGCCCCATGCACACCTGGAGGGGCCTCTCCGGGATCATGAAAACCGGGAAGCTGGAGGTCAGCGCGGCCAGGGGCCGAAGGCGCGCTCGCCGGCCGCGACGACGGCCGCGCACAGGTCGGCCACGGCGACGTGCTTGATCTCGGCGATCGCGCGCAGCGTGTGCGCCACCATCGCGGGCGAGTTCGGCTTGCCGCGGTTCGGCACCGGGGTGAGGAACGGCGCGTCGGTCTCCACGAGGATGAGCTCCAGCGGGGCCGCGGCGGCCGCGTCGCGAAGCTGCTGGGCGCTGGAGAACGTGATGTTGCCGGCGAAGCTCATCAGGTACCCGGCCTCGGCACACCTCTTCGCCATCGCCGCGTCCCCGGAGAAGCAGTGGAACACGACGCGTTCCGGGGGGCCTTCCGAGTCGAGGATCTGCAGCACGTCCTCGTGCGCGGCCCGGTCGTGGATCATCAGGGCCTTGCCGGCCTGCTTGGCGATCTCGATGTGCGCGCGGAACCATTCCCGCTGCACCTCGGGCGGAGCCCAGTCGCGGTAGTAGTCGAGACCGGTCTCCCCGACGGCCCGGACCCGCGGCCGCCCGGCCAGCGCGGCGATCTCGGCCAGGACCGCATCCCGCGCCGCGCCCGACGCGGCGGCCCGCGCGGTCTCATTGGGGTGGATCGCCACCGCCGCGTACACGTCCGCGTACTCATCGGCGCAGTCTGCCGACCACCGCGAGGTCGGCAGGTCGACGCCGACCGTGATCACCCTGGTGATCCCCGCCGCCCGCGCTTCGGCGAGGATCTCCGGCACCGGGCGCTCGATCAGGTCCAGGTGGCAGTGGCTGTCCAGCGCCTCGGCGGGCAGCGGCTCGGGCGGGGCGGGCAGGCCGGGCATCGTCAGGCCTTCTCCAGCCTGGCCAGCTCCTCGTCGGCAAGCCCGGGGTCGAGCTTGGTGAACAGCGGCGTGGGCGGCTGCAGCGGCGTGCCCGGCCTGACCGGCTCGGACTGCCACCGGGCCGCGCCCTGGTAGTCGCCGGTGATCACCGGGTAAGCGGGGCCGCCGTCCTCGGTGACCTCCTCGATCCGCGGCATCGCCGACCAGGGGCCGGATCCGCCGAGCATCTCGTAGACCTTCTGCGACGAGCGCGGCAGGAACGGGGTGAGCAGCGTCTTGCCGTCGTCCACCAGCTGCAGCGCCACGTGCAGGATCGTCCGCATCCGCTCCGGGTCCGACTCGCGCAGCTTCCACGGCGCCTGCTCGGACAGGTACTTGTTGGCCTCCGCGAGCGTGCGCATCACCTCGTTGATCGCGGCCTTGAACCGCGACCGGCCCAGCGCATCGCCGACTTCCCTGAACGCGTCGCGTGACCGCTGAAGGAGCCCGCTGTCCGCTTCGGTCAGCGCGCCCGCTTCCGGCACGGCCCCGATGTTGCGGGCGGCGAACGACACGCTCCGGTTCACCAGGTTGCCCCAGTTCGCCAGCAGCTCGTCGTTGTTGCGCCGGATGAACTCACTCCAGGTGAAGTCGGTGTCCTGGTTCTCCGGGCCGGCCACGGCCAGGTAGTAGCGCAGTGCGTCGACGTCGTACCGTTCCAGGAAATCGCGCACGTAGATCACGATCGAGCGGGACGAGGAGAACTTGCGGCCCTCCATCGTGAGGTACTCGCTCGCCACCACGTCGCTGGGCAGGTCCAGCGCGCCGAGCGCGCCCGGCGTCCCGCCCTTCGCACCCCTGCCGCTGTAGCCGAGCAGCATGGCCGGCCAGATCTCGGCGTGGAAGACGATGTTGTCCTTGCCCATGAAGTAGTAGGACTCGGCCTCCGGCCCCTGCCACCAGGCCCGCCACGCGTCCGGGTCGCCGGATCGCCGGGCCCACTCGACGGAGGCGGACAGGTATCCGATCACGGCGTCGAACCAGACGTAGATCCGCTTGTCGGGGCGGTCCCGCCAGCCGTCGAGCGGGACGGGGACGCCCCAGTCGAGGTCCCGCGTCACCGCGCGCGGCTTGAGGTCGTCGAGCAGGTTCAGCGAGAACTTGAGCACGTTGGGCCGCCACAGCCCGCTCTTGCTCTGCAGCCAGGTGCCTAGCGTGTCCGCAAATGCGGGTAGATCCAGGAAGAAGTGCTCGGTCTCCACGAACTCCGGCGTCTCGCCGTTGATCTTCGAGCGGGGGTCGATCAGGTCAGCGGGGTCGAGCTGGTTGCCGCAGTTGTCACACTGATCGCCGCGTGCGCTCTCGTAGCCGCAGATCGGGCACGTTCCCTCGATGTACCGGTCGGGCAGCGTCCGGCCGGTCGACGGCGAGATCGCGCCCATCGTCTTGCGCAGGAACAGGTAGCCGTTCTCGTACAGGCCCTTGAAGATCTCCTGCGTGACCGCGTAGTGGTTCCGGGTGGTGGTCCGGGTGAACAGGTCGTAGGACATGTCCAGGCCGACCAGGTCTTCGGCGATGACCCGGTTGTAGCGGTCGGCGAGTTCCTTGGCACTGACGCCCGCCGCGTCCGCCTGGACCTGGATCGGCGTGCCGTGCTCGTCGGTGCCACTGACCATCAGCACCTTGTTCCCGCTCATGCGCTGGTAGCGGGCGAACATGTCGGCGGGCAGGCCGAACCCGGACACGTGCCCGATGTGCCGGGGGCCGTTGGCATACGGCCAGGCCGGCGCGGTCAGTATGTGGCGGCTGGACATGGCCCACAGGCTAGTGCACGGCCCGTGGCGCCCGGGCCCGCCGCACCGCACCGCGGGCCGCCCGCGCCGCTCCATGCGAGCCAGCCGTGCCACACCGTGCCGCGGGCCGCCCGCACCGCTTGCCAGCCGCGTCGATGTACCAAAAGACCCCATAGAACAGGCCTTTTGGTACATCCATGAGGGCACTGGCTGCGTCAGCGTGCGTCGCGGGCGCGGCGGACGACGGCGTCGTAGAGCTCGCGCTTGCGCACGCCCAGCTCCCGGGCTACCTCGGCGATCGCGGTCTTGCGCGGGGTTCCGGCTCGCTCGCGCGCGGCGACCTCGGCCGCGGCGTCGGCTGGGTCGGCCGGGGGCGCCGGCGCTGCCCCGGCCACCACGATCGTGACCTCGCCGAGCACTCCCTCCGCGGCCCATTCGGCCAGGTCGCCGACGGTTCCCCGGACGACCTCCTCGTGCGTCTTCGTGAGCTCGCGGCACACCACGGCGGCGCGGTCACGGCCGAACGCGTCGCCGAGATCGGCGAGCGTCGGCGCCAGCCGGCGCGGCGATTCGAAGAAGATCAGCGTCCGCTGTTCCCCTGCCAGATCGGCGAACCTGCGGGCGCGCTCGCCCGCGCGGCGGGGCGGGAACCCCTCAAAGCAGAACCGGTCGCTGGGCAGGCCGGAGACGGCGAGTGCCGCGGTCACGGCCGACGGCCCGGGCAGCACGCTGACCCGGATCCCGGCCTGGGCCGCGGCGGCCACCAGCCGGTAGCCGGGGTCGCTGATGCCGGGCATGCCGGCGTCGGTCACCAGCAAGACGTCACGCCCGGCCAGCAACTCGGCCAGCAGGCCGGGCGTCCGTGCGGCCTCGACGTCGTCGTAGTACGAGATCACGCGGCCGGCCAGCCGCACGCCGAGCGCGCCGGCCAGCCTGCGCACGCGCCGCGTGTCCTCGGCCGCCACGACCGCCGCCTCGCCGAGCGCGGCGATCAGCCGCGGCGAGGCGTCCTGCGGCGTGCCGATCGGCACCGCGGCCAGCGTGAGCGTCCCGCCCGCGCCCCGTCCCTGGGCCCGTTCCGCGCCTCGTTCTGGGGCCCCATCCGGGCCGCCAGGCTCGTTATCGGCCGTGACGTGACGATAGGCCCCGATGCCGCTGTCTCGTTCACTGGCTCGTTCCATTTCGCGCCCCACGGTAACGCTGTGACGAGGGTAGGGGAGGTGGGCGGGGCCTACCATGGCAGGCAATGACGGCATACGAGACCGAGCCTGTGGCTGCCGAGCGGGCCAGCCGCGCCGCTGCCCTCCGGGACCAGCTGGCTCCACCGATCCCGGGCAGCCCGGTCTGGGGCTGGGTCGGGCCGCTGCTGGTCACGGTCTTTGGCGCGTTCCTGCGTTTCTACCGGCTGGGCGTGCCCAGGGCCGTCGTATTCGACGAGACCTACTACGTCGGCGACGCATGGGGGATCCTGCACCACGGCGTGGAGATCAACCACAAGTCGAACGCGAACGCACTGCTGGCCCAGGGCAAGACCAACATCCTGGCCACGGGCGGCGAGCTCGTCGTGCACCCGCCGCTCGGCAAGGTTCTCATCGCGGTGGGCGAGTGGATGTTCGGGCTCACGTCGTTCGGCTGGCGATTTTCCGTCGCCGTCGTGGGGTCGCTGGCCATCCTGATGACCGCGCGGATCGCGCGCCGGATGACCAGGTCAACCATGCTCGGATGCATCGCCGGCCTGCTGCTGGCCCTGGACGGGCTCGAGCTCGTCATGAGCCGGACCGCACTGCTCGACATCTTCGTGATGTTCTGGGTGCTCGCCGCGTTCGGCTGCCTGGTGATTGACAGGGACCGCTCGCGGGCCAGGATCGCGGTCGCGGCGGCCGACGAGACGGCGGACGAGGCAGGCCCGGCCCTCGGCATCCGCTGGTGGCGGGTGGCGGCCGGCGTGTGCCTGGGCTGCGCCGTCGCGTCCAAGTGGAACGGGATCTGGTATCTGCCCGGGTTCGCGGTTCTGAGCATCGCCTGGGATCTTGGCGCTCGCCGCGCGGCCGGGTACACGCTGCCGTGGCGGGGCGCACTGCTTCGCGACGGGAAATGGCTGCCGATCTCGTTCGCGGTCGTGCCCGTGGCGGCCTACGTTGCGTCCTGGAGCGGGTGGTTCGCGTCGCCCTACGGCTACGACAGGAACTGGGCGGCCCAGCACGGCGATCACACGCCGGTGCTGTCGGCTCTCGACTCGTTCTATCAGTACAACAAGTTCATGCTCCAGTTCGGCCTCGGCCTGACGACGGGGCACCCGTACAAGTCGCAGCCGTGGACCTGGCTGTCGCTGTGGACAACACGGCCGGTCTCGTTCTACTACGCGACGCCGAAGACCTGCGGCGTGCCGAACTGCTCCCAGGAAGTCCTGGCCATCGGCACGCCGTTCATCTGGTCAACGGCCATCCCCGTGCTGCTGGCCTGCGTGATCTGGTGGCTGGTCCGGCGTGACTGGCGGGCGGGCGCGGTGCTCATGGGCATCGCCGCCGGGTGGCTGCCATGGTTCTGGTTCGCCCTGCACGACCACAGGACCGAGTTCTACTTCTACGCGGTGGTCTTCGACCCGTTCCTTGTGATCGCGATCACGTTGTGCCTCGGGCTGATCATCGGCCCTGCCCGGGCCGCGCCGTTCCGGCGCGGGCTGGGCGCCGTTGCCGTCGGCGGTTACCTGCTGGCGGTCCTCTGGGACTTCTACTACATGTACCCGGTGCTCGCCGCCCAGGTCGTGCCGTACACGACGTGGCTTTCGCGGATGTGGTACCACGGCTGGATCTAGGAAGCCGGGTGAATCCTGAACGCCAGCTGAGCGATTCCGCAGCGTAACCACATTGTTGCGTAGATCACGCATCGCATGAGCAATCGTGTGCGTCTATAGAGAGACAGACGCGGTGAACACCTGTGCCCGCAGCTACGTGTGTATACGTGTATGAGCTGGCCAAACCGGTCGGCGGAGGAGCGGAGCGACGATGAGGCCTGATGACCTGACGCCGGACCGTAAGGCGGTGTTCGAGCAAGACGTTGTGCCCTTCATGGGCCAGCTCTACCCGGCAGCCCTCCGCATGACCAAGAACCCCAGCGACGCCGAGGACCTGGTGCAGGAGACGATCGCCAAGGCGTACATCGCATTCCATCAGTTCCGGCCGGGCACGAACCTGCGCGCGTGGCTGCACCGGATCCTGGCCAACACGTTCATCAACAGCTACCGGAAGCGGCGGCGCGAGCCTGTCCAGGCACCCGGAGCCGAATTCCAGGAGGACTGGCAAGTCAGCGCCGACCGGCTGTCCGCGCCGGTGCGCTCGGCAGAGTCAGAGGCGCTGGAGCGGCTCGCCGACTCCGACATCCTGGACGCCCTGCGTGACCTGCCGGAGGACTTCCGGGTCGCCATCTACCTCGCCGACATCGAGGGCTACCCGTACCGCGAGATCGCCGAGATGATGGGCACGCCGATCGGCACCGTGATGTCGCGGCTGCACCGCGGCAGGGGCCGGCTGCGCGAGAAGCTTGCCAGGTACGCGCCGCGGCCCGGCCTGGAGGCGCTGTACGGCTGACAGGCCCGCAACCGGGGCTACGTCGCGTACAGGCTCAGGACAACCGATTGCACCGTCCAGCGGCGGACGAGGTGCATGCGGTGCACCAGAAGCAGTTCTTCCAGGCCGATCTTGGTGCTCGGGCGTAGCGCGAGCTGGCCAGCCCACTGGACGAGCCAGACCCGGTGCACCGCTGGCGGTCCGGCGAACCGCTTCGCCAGTACCGGTGCCCAGACCTGGGTCCCGGTGAGGCTGTCGGACTCCGCCGGCGATTGCTTCAGCGCCAGGTCGCGGAGCCTGCCGAACGGCGCCGGGTAGGCCGTGCTCACCACCCGCGCCTCGGACGGCAGATAGAACACCACGTCGCCGGGCCGCTCGTTCGCGGCGACGACCGCCGATACGCCCCTCAGGTTGTCCGGCCGGGCCGACGTGAGACGCGCGGCCCGCTGCGGCCCGGTGACCAGCACGGCGAGCACGACGAGGATTACCGCTGGTGTGCCCCACGCGAGCGCCGGAGCTCGCCGGCCGGCCGGCGAGGTAGCGATCAGCCGGGCTATCCAGGCCAGGCCGGCCGGGCAGCCGCCACGCCGGAGCGAGCCCGCCGCCGGAGCCCGCGTCAAGCGCGTCCGCAGTTCTGTGGCCAGCGGGCTCTGCGAGGGGCACGGCCAGGATCTCCGTTGCGGGACCGGCAACGGAAGACTTCCGTTCAGGTAAGGGAGCAGGCCAAGGACCCCTGGCATCGCAACTGTGTGCGAGCACGACGTAACGCTTAGGCGTATCCAAGAAATCGTAGGCCACACGCAGGCGCCTGACGTGGACTTCAGCCTGGGGCGTGGCGGCATGACTGCAGACGCCGCAGGGCTTGCACCGACCTCGACGATGGGCGCATGTGTCGGAAGTGTCCGGTCTTATCTGGCTCTAAGCGCGTAGAAATTGAAAAAGTAGCTCCGCAATCGGTTGGGTTGGGTTAAGGATGGGCAGTAGTGTCTGGCCCAGTCTCCCTGTTGGGGGGGAGTCCCTGATGCCGCAGCCGGTATTGCGACGTGTCGCTCATCGAGCGACGCAGTTCGCGATCCTTGCTGCCGGGGTCCTGGTCGTCCTGCTCTTGTTCGCCCGGCAGGCCCATGCATCGACGGCGCCGGATGCGGTCACCACCCCCGGCGCTGTCGCCTCCTCGGTGACCACGACGCTGACCTCGGATGTCACGTCCGCCACCTCGACCGCGACGTCCGCGGCGTCCCCGGCGGCCACCTCGACCGGCTCAGCCACCACGCCGGCGAGCGCCGATACCGCGACAGCCCCAACAGGCTCCACGGTCACCAGCGCGGTCACTTCGGCCGTGACATCCACGACCTCGACCGTGACATCCGCGGCGCAAGCTGCCACCGGAAGCGCAACCCCGGCCGCCAAGCCCCCGCCCACCACGGCCCCAGCGACCTCGGCGGCCACCGCGCCCAGCACGCCGGCCACGCCGCCGCCGGCCGCCACCTCAGCCACCAGCACAGCCGCCCCGGCCACCAGCACAGCCGCCCCGGCCACGAGCACGGTCACCTCGGCCGCCGCGTCTGCCGTTCAAGCCGCTGCAGCCACCGCCGACCCGGCCACGGGCCCGAGCTCCAGCAGCCCGGCAGCTAGCGCCACGCCAGCCGTCTCGG
>Ga0335073_10006031_pt1 | contig 17027 bp, 17 predicted proteins | sample Lox_Sample_22_FD_207093 | JGI IMG/M metagenome (GOLD analysis project Ga0335073, IMG submission 207093) | Soil microbial communities from Loxahatchee National Wildlife Refuge, Florida, United States - Lox_Sample_2.2 | ecosystem: Environmental > Terrestrial > Soil > Wetlands | place: USA... | reverse complement strand
GCACGACGCTCGCGCCGATCCGCCTCGTCCTCTCGCTCGTCCGCGATCCGCTCGCGCTCGTCGGCGATCCGCTCGCGCTCGTCGGCGACCTGCTCGCGCTCGTTTGCCGCCTGCGCCTGCTCGCCCGTCGTCTGCACCCGCCCGAGCACCGGAGCTCGCTGCTTGCGAACCGGCTCGCGTTGCTCAAGGAGCCTGGCGCGCTCGCGTTCCAACGCCTTGTCATCTGCACGCAGCTTCGCCGCCCGTCGCCTGAGCTCGCCAGTCGCCCGCGTGAACTCCGCACGTCCAGCTGGGTCACGCTGCGCCCCTGACCGCGCCAGCTCCGCGCGATCTGCGTCCAGCTGCGCCGCCTCACGCTCAATCTGCGCACACCGCCGCTCAAACTCAGCCCACTCGGTTTCACCGCGCGCGTCCCATTGCACAGCAGCCGCGTCATGGCGCGCAGCACTCGCCGCATGCACGCGCCTCGACCGGTCAAACTGATCTGTGCCATCGCGAGGCTGGCTTGCGGCTCCAGATTCCACCGCCAAGAGCATCACACGGGCGATCGAACACATCAAGCTCACGAGCCAGCCGCCGCCACTGACCGCCACATCGGCCTCGGCCGACCTTCAGCGTTTCTCGCCCCGATCCAGCCAGGGCCAGACCGCTGGTCGCCAGTCCGGCGCCACCGGCCGCACCGATGATTTTCCCGCTCAACGAGCGGACCAAGCACCAATCAAACCGAGGCATCAGCGGCGATCTCGGCACCGGGCGGCAGCAAGCCCTGCCTTCACTCCGCAACGGGCACTCGCGGAGCGTCTCGCGCGCCACCCTTCTCGCCAATCTCGAGACCACCGCGCCGCATGTATTCACGTGAGGCTCGCCGGCCACCACCAGGCAAGTCCATCTGTGGATAGCCAGAAGGTGCCTGCCGAGAATCGTTCACCGTTCACGGCCCTTACTGGGATGTCGTCCTCATCGCTGTCCTCGGATCCGGCGAATTGGATCGATCCAACTCTTCGAACTCGGCCATTGCCCCGCCGCCCAAGCTGGAGTTTCCTTGTGTATGGCCGACTACCCGAACGACCAACGTGGAGGGCGGGTAGTCGGCCGCACACGCACCACGAAACATCAATGGCGGCGGGCGATGTGGCCGCTCAGGTCCTGCACCACGCGCAGGACTTAGCGCAGGACTTAGCGCAGGACTTCGCGCAGGACCACGCAGGCCTCATGCAAGACGCCGGCCGGGCGGTATCGTGGCGACTATGTCCCGACTCGATCGAATCACGTCGGACCCTGCGATCTGTCACGGCCAACCGACGATCAGGGGGCTGCGCTACACCGTTGAGAGCATCCTCGAGCTGCTTTCGTCGGGCATGACGGTCGAGGAGGTGCTCGACGACTATCCGGATCTAGAGCGCGACGACATCCTCGCGGCCTTGGAGTTCGGCGCCCGCGTGGCGGGCGGCCGCGTGGTGCCGCTGTCCGCTGCGTGAAGTTCCTTGTCGACGCCCAGATGCCGCCGCGGCTCGCGGAGCTATTGAAGCGAGCGGGGCACGACGCGATGCACACGAGCGAGCTGCCTAAGGGGAATCGCTCGACCGACGCCGAGATCGTCCAGGTCGCTGACGCTGAGAGCCGTGTCGTGGTCACCAAGGATCGCGACTTCCGAGACGGTCACCTGCTCCATGGATCGCCGCAACGGTTGCTCGTCGTTGCCACCGGCAACATCACCAACGATGCCCTCATGTCGGTCTTTCAAGTGCACCTCGACGAGATCGTCTCCGGCCTCGAAGAGGCCGGCCTCGTCGAGCTGACTCGGGATGCCTTGGCACTCGGCCGACCCACCCGACAAACGGACAGCTGATGCCCGGACATCGAAGCTGAGGAGTGTCGCCGGGGCCGAACGTAGACTCGCTCGCGGATGGATAAGCGGTCACACGGGCAGATTCGGACGCATGACCGCAAGGACGGGCTGACCACTTACAGCCTCCGCGTCCGTGCATACGGTCGGCGCGAGGTGGTAACGCTCGGGACCGACGACGACGGCTGGACCATGCGCAAGGCTGAGCGCGCCCTTGAGCAGATCCTCGCCGAGATCCAGGTCGGCGTGTGGCGGCCACCGAGCATGTCCGCCGGGAGCGAGGATCCGACCTTCCACGAGTTCGCCTCGCGGTGGTGGTTCGCTCGGAAGTCGGAGCTGCGGCCGACAACGCAGGCCGACTATGAGTGGCGGCTACGCAAGCACCTGCTGCCCTTCTTCGCCGACCTCCGGGTCTCGGCGATCACGATCGCGCTTGTCGACCAGTACCGCAGTGAGAAGGTGATCCAGCGGGAGCGGATCACAGCCGCGGCCGCGGCTGGACGGCCGATCCGGGATCGGCGCGGGCAGCGACGCGTTGCACTCAGCAACGAATCGATCAACAAGACACTCGTGCTCTTGGCCAACATCCTCGACACCGCTGTCGAACACGGCCTGCTTCCGAGCAACCCGGCGCGAGGCAAGCGACGTCGCCTCAAGGCGGATCGGCCAACCCGTCGCTTCCTCGAGGCAGACGAGCTCGCCGAGCTCCTCGCCGTCGCCGGCGAACTCGACCGCTCCGCGCGATCCGACCAACACATCGGCCGACGTCCGTTAATCGCGGTAATGGCCAAGTCGGGGCTGCGGGTGGGTGAGGTATGCGCGCTTCGGTGGCGCTCCGTCAACGCCGCTCATCAGCGGCTCGTCATCGAGCAGGCCAAGACCGCGGCCGGTGTCCGCGAAGTCGATCTGAGTCTTGACCTCATAGACGAGCTGAACTCCTGGCGGGCCGAGCGCAAGCCCGAGAGCGTCGACGAGTTCGTGTTCTCCACTGACGGCGGGCGACCGCGCGATAAGGACAACGTGCGAGAGCGCGTCCTGGTGCCGGTGGTCAATCGAGTCAACGAGATCCGGGAAGCTCGTGGGATCGCGCCACTACCAAAGATCACCCCGCACGCTCTGCGGCGAACGTACATCAGCCTAATGCTCGAAGCCGGCGCGCCTCTGCCGTACGTGATGGACCAGGTGGGCCACGCCGACTCGAAGACGACGCTTGAGATCTACGCTCAGGTGCAGAAGCGGGTCTCGCGCAAGAACGTCCACGCGGCGTTCGACCGGTTGCTGAACGGCGCGTACAGCGACATCGCCTCAGCCCCCGTCTGAACGTGGCACTGAGCACGTCGAACGTGGCACTTTGGCCGCGGTCAGTGACATGTTCGCTGGGCCGCCGACGGCCTTCTGGGCCATGCTCTGGGCCACGGCCACCTCTGGCCCGGAGCAGAGAGCGCTTAGAACGACAAGAAATCCCTGCAAATCGATATGGGCACGGCTGGGCTTGAACCAGCGACCTCTCGCGTGTGAAGCGAGCGCTCTCCCACTGAGCTACGCGCCCGGGCTGCGGCCGATTCTACGCACCGCCGCCGGCCCAGGGTGGGGCGAGCGCGGGCTTGTCCCCGAGCCGCCTGCGCGGACCCATCCTGTGACGTCGTTGTGAAAAGGTTGGAAGCAGGGGACGCGCTGAAGCGTTTTCTCGTTATGGGTGCGACAGCGAGATCGATTCGGATCGACGCCGCGACCACGGCTGTCGTGATCGCGTCCGAGGACCGGCGGGCTCGCGTCCGACTGGCGGGCGCGTTGACGGCGGAGCCGGACCTGTGCGTCCGCGTTGCGGAGTCACCCAAGGCGCTGATCGGTGCCGGGGGCGCGGACGATCTGCTCGTGCTCCATCTCGATGCCGTCGCCAGCGACGAGCTGGCGCTCGTCGCTGAACTCAAGCGGGAGGCACCTGAGCTGCCGATCGTCGTGGTCTGCGATTCGACCGACCGTCGGAGCGCTCGCCGCGTCGTCGATGCCGGCGTCGACGGCCTGGTCTTCGCCGATGAGCTTGGCCGGGCGCTCTTACCGACCGTGGCGGCTGTGCTCGCAGGCCAGACCGCGATCCCGCGCGTCCTGCGAGCGGGTCTCCGTGGGCCTTCTTTGTCCAACCGGGAGAAGCAGGTGCTCGGGATGGTCGTGATGGGCTTCACGAACTGCGAGATCGCCTCGCGCTTGTTCGTCGCCGAGAGCACCGTCAAGAGCCATCTGTCGGCTGCGTTCCGCAAGCTCGGAGTGAGGTCCAGAAACGAGGCGGCGTCGCTGATCCTGGATCCACAAGGCTCGCTCGGCCCGGGGATCCTCGCCATCACCGGCGGGGACTGAAGCGCCCCGTCTGACCGGCTGACGTCAGATCTCGACGAGCCGCAGCTCGTCGAACCCTCTGGGCGGTAGCACGGGAACACGTTCGTGCTCGACCCAGGCGTGCGCCTCGAACTCCGGCTCTGATCGGGCGGCAATCACGACCGTGGTCGAAATCGCGCGAGCCGAGAGGAGGCGCGACAGCACGAGCGACTGCATCAGGCACCGCGAATCGGCTGGCAGGACATTGAGCGTGCGGCGCACTGCGCCGCCGAGCCGCACCGCGACAAGCCTGTCTTCGAGCGATGTGAACTCGACATCGGGAGCCCGCCCGGGCGACGAGGCTCTCGCGCTCGAGACGACGCTGCGAACGTCCTGGCGACGCAGGAGCCAGCGAACCTGCACGTAGACGATGAGGATCTCGGCAGCGAGGACCGGCTTGAGGCGCCCCGGGACGGGACGCCGCGGGGTTACTCGGAGCGTCGAGATCGTCATGCAAAAAGGAACGCCTGCAGCCGGGCGCTCCTTCCGCGATCTCACTTGTCGGTAATCCGAGCCGCCGGCAAAGGCTCCGGCGCGCCGGATGGCGTCGTGAGACGCCTACGGGGTAGAGCCCGCGACGCTCCCGATTCCGATCGTGGAGTCCACCGGGGTCCCCGACGGAACGTCCGTGAAGGACGCCCCACCCGAGGCGGTGAGCTCCTGGAGCGTCCCGTAATCCTCAATCACGGGCTCCACGTAGGCGTTCGTAGTGTTCGTCTTCTTGACGTTGTCCATCATCAACCCCCTGCAACATTCGTTTTGCTTTCAGAACTGTAGGTGTGCGTCAGATCTGACGCAAGGCGGAAAAAAGGACTAGGCGAGACCGCGGCGACGCCGCCCGGGGTTGCCGGCGCGGCCAGCAGGTCGACGCGGCAGCGGCTGAGGCGCAGGCCCTCGACCCACGCCGAGAAGCCCGTGCCCATCGCGTTGGATCGCAGCCAAAGTTCGGTGGTGGCGAGGGCCCACACATGCTGGCCCCACACCGCCCAGCCGGGATCGCCGGCCTGAGGGGGACGCCCGAGCAGGTCGCGCCGGACGAGTTCAAGATCGACGAACGCGCCGACTTCGGCGTCGCGCGGCGACAGCACCCGCCGCAGGTCGTCGAAGTCTCGCTTCGCCAGGGTGCTGTGGATGAACTCGCCGTAATTGCTCTTTGCGGTCCCGCTCCGCACGGGCTCGGGAACGACCCCGCGCATGGCCTCGCGCGCGAGCGCGCGGTCATAGACGGGCGAGAACGCGAGATCGGGGGGGAGGCGCAGCATCAGTTCGACGAGGTCGACGTCGGCCATCAGCGGCTGACGGGCCTCGATCCCAAACAGGGCCGCGCGGCGCCGGAGAAAGTCCTGTGACCCAGCAAGCTCGCGCGCTTCCACGAGCAGGTAGCTGAGCAGTTGCCACCATCGCGGGCCCCGGCGCACACCCTTCCACGCCCACGGATCCTCGAGCGCCTCGGCGGACCGTCTGCTCGCCGGGGTCAGCCAGCCGATCTCGCCGTACCTCGAGCCGCGGACGCGGGCGGCCAATCCATGGACCGCGTGCGGCATCGCGCCCTTGACGACACACTGCCTGAAAATCGCCCGCAGCTGCCACGGCTCGAGTCGAGCGCCGACTCCCGGCAACCGGTGCGCGAGCTTCCACGCGGTCGCGAACCGCCCCCGCAGCGCGTAATCGCCGAGGACGTACGGCGAGGCGGAAAAGAGCTCGTCTCCTCCTTGTCCGTCGAGCATCACGCGCTGTCCCGCCTCGGCCGCAAGCGCGAGCAGGGGCTGATCCAGGATCGCGCCGGGTGCGGGCAGCGGAAGCTCCCACGTGCGCTCGAAGTTCACGGCGGTTGCCAGCGTCCCCCCACTGACCCGAACGCGGGTGCTCGGCAACCCGAGTTCGCTTGTCAGCGTCTCGACCCCGGCAGACTCGTCCCACATCTCGCCGGGGAACACCGCCGAATAGGCGGGCAACACTGCGCCGCGCTCGCGCAGAGTCCGGGCGGCGAATCCGGCAAGCGTTCCGGAGTCAAAGCCGCCGCTGAGCAAGATGCCGGTTTCCCCGGTCTCGAGTCGTCGTTCGACGGCGCGTTTCACCGCCTCGCGAATCAAGCCTCCGGCTTCCGCGGCATCGACCGGCTCCGGCCGGACGTAGCGTGGTTCCCAGATTCGTCGAAGCTCGTGGCGATGCTCGCTGAGGTACAGAGACGAGCCCATCGTCAGTCGCCGCACACCCGTGTACAGCGTCAGGCCATCGGGAAGCGCGCGGTCGGTGATCCACCGCGGAACGATCTGAGGATCGGGCGCGGGGCGGCGCGGGAGCGCAGCCAGCAGCGGCGGGATCTCCGAGGCGAAGGTCAGCCGCGACCCATCGTCGTGGTAGAAGACCGCGCGGGCCGAGAGATGATCCTGCGTGATGATCGCCTTGCGCCTGGCGTCGTCCCAGAGCACGAGGAGATACGAGCCGCGCAAGGTCTCGAGAAACCGGACACCGTAACGCGCGAAACCACGGGCGACGACGCCAGCCGGCTCCGCGTCCGCATGAAGGCCGAGTCGAGCCGCGGCCTCGGCTGCGTTGTGCAGCGCGCCGTTGAAGAAGCAGCTGACCGAGCCGTGCCTCGCGGGAGGCTCGGCGCCCGCGAGCGTCAACGGGCCGATGCGGACTATCTGCTCTGGGCCGGTGCCCGCGGCCCTGGCCAGCGCCGCCGACATGTCGTCGGTTCCCCGCGGGTCATAAACACCGACGAGCGTCCTCATGTGCCTGTCCCGAAGTGGCGGGCGACAAGGTCGGCCTGGGTCGCGGCCTGACCGTCGATCGGAGATCGCACGCGGAAGAGCGGCACCGTGCGGGCGATCCTCGAGCAGATATCCAGTTGGGTGACGAGCCGCGTCGCCGTCGGCACGTGTGAGACGAACGTCGCGCCGAGCAACAGGCACGGGTCAGGCGGGTCGATTGGAACGATCTCGGGGGCTACGACTGCTCGCGAGCGCTCGAGGAAGTAGAGCGCTCTGAGCGGCACGGGCGAGCCGGGCAGCGGCACGCTCACCCGACGCTTACGACCGGAGGCCGCCGGCCAGCCGATTCCGACGCCAGCGGCGGCAAGCGCCTCTCGCTCCGTGCTCGGTGCGTGAGCCAACCCGATGCCCGGATGGGTCAACAGCTCCTCGCCGTCTGCCTCGAGGGCCACGACGTCGTCGGCGAGGAACCCGGCGCCGTGGGCGAGCAGGTGAAGGGCAAGCGACGTCTTTCCGGTTCCCGAGGGGGCGACAAAGGCGGCAGCCCTGGACCCGAAGGCCACGGCGCTCGCGTGGAGTACCTCGAGACCCTGCAACGCGGCCGCGATCGGCAGCGCTTGGCCGATCAGCAGATGCCAACGGTCGTGTCCGCGCGCCGGGGAGCACACGATCTGATCGCCTCCGGGTGCGATCACGCACTGGCCGAGGCCGGCAATCCACACGCGATAGCCGGCGCTGAGCTCGTGATCAATCGTGAAGACGATGCGACCGTCTCCCGCGGGTAGCTCGAACGTCCGGATGGCCGACTGCGCCGGCCAGTTTGCGTTGGCCCGCCTCGCATCGCGGAGGGTCAGCTCGATGTGACGCTCATCGCGGTGGCGAGCATGACGGCCGGCGACGGGCTCGAGAAGTCCCGGCACCCGGAAGTCCGCTGTGAGCTCGATGCCGAACGCTCGGCCCGCAAACACGGCCGGCGCGGCGAGCGCGGGGTCGTTCGTCACGAGCATCCGCGGCCTTCGGTTATGTCACGTACCCTTGCGGCGATGGGCGCCTCGTCCTTTGGGTCCGCCTTCGGGGCGGTCGACCGCAGTACGGATCCGGAGGCGCTGGGGGAGTACCTGGATCGCGTCCGTGCCCTCCCCGCAGTTCTGGCCGCCAAGCGGGAGTCATTCGCGCTCCTGGGGGCGGCCGCCGGACGGCATCTGCTCGACCTCGGGTGCGGCCAAGGTGAGGACGTACAGGAGCTCGCGCAGATCGTCGGCGCGGGCGGCCGCGTCGTCGGCATCGACAAGAGTGAGGTGCTCATCGGCCGGGCACGGCGAGCCGCTCCACCGGAGCTCAGCTGGATCGAGTTCAGGTCAGCCGACGCGAACGCCCTCCCGTTTCCGGACGCCAGCTTCGACGGCTGCCGAGCCGATCGCACGATCCAGCATGTCGCCGATGCAGATGTGGCCCTCGCCGAGCTCGCGCGTGTGACCAGACCGGGAGGGGCGATCGTGGTCAGCGAGATGCTGAACAGGCTCGAGTCCGCCGGCGACAGGCCCGATCCGATCGCCCGCGAGGTGCTCGGCCGGTTCTGGTCCGAGGAGGAGCGGCGTGAATGGATCGGCTTCCTGATTCCACCGCTCCTACAGCGCGCGGGCTTCACGGAAATCCAGCTGCACCGGCAGACGGCTCGGCTGACCTCATTCGCGGACATGGTGCTTCTGCTCCAGCTCCGAGAGCTCTGCGATGCGGCGGTGACGGCGCAGGCGCTCGAACGAGCCGATGCCCGCGCGTGGCTCGGCAACCTGGAGCGGGATTTTGCCGAGGGACGAATCGGTCTCGAGTCCGATTTCTTCCACATCAGGGCCCGGAAGCCGTGACCGGCGCGGTCTGAGGACCGCCACCTCACCTCTGGACCCCGAGCCCCGCTATGCGCTCTCGGTCAGTTCGATGAGCCCACGCTGCTGCGCGTTATCGCAGAACGTGAGCAGGTCGTGCTCGAGCTCCGGGCCAGCCGTGGGAAACGTCTCGGTGAGCGACTCCAACGCGCCTCGGATCGAACCGGCCGCCTCGAGCGCTGAGAGCATTTGCCCCGCGGTGGGGTTGAGCCCGTGATACCTACCTGTCTCGAGATTCAGGACGACGGTCTCGTGGACGAACGACCGGTAGACGACATGGTTCGGGATGCGGACCAGTGCGTCTAAGGCGGGCGCAGAAGCGATGTTGGACACGTCGACTTGACTCCCGTGGTTGCAGATTGTTTCCCCTCTCGGCCTGCCCCACGCGGCCGATGAATATCTAACGACGGGCGGGCGCGACAACTTCTGCCGGCGCCTTAGCCCCCCACCCCCGCGCAGGTTTGGCGGGTCCGGCGACGTTGATCGGTATGTCGCGAGATCCAGGTGAACGGCGGCTAGTCGCCTTCTATGGCTCGGGTCCACTGGTTTCGCCGACGATCTCGCCGGCGCCACGATGGCGAGACTGGATGAACGCGACACCGGGGAGGGGGGCCAACCGGTGTCTGCCGCTCCTGATGGCGAACGAGGGGGGATGGGTCCTCGAGAACCCGGCTGCGTTCACCGCCGAATGGGACGGATCGGACAGCCGCGACGGCGTCCGGGTCGAGTATGCCCCCCGGTGCCCGATGGATCATCGCCTGGCCAGCAGCAACTTTGGTAGCGGCGTCCTGACCTTTGCGATCCCGTACCTGTTCCGCACCGCGCCGGGCTTCAATCTGCTGGTTCGCGGCCCCGCGAACTGGCCCAAGGATGGCATCGCCGCGCTCGATGGACTCGTCGAGACCGACTGGTCGGTGGCGACGTTCACGATGAACTGGAAGCTCACGCGCCCGAACCACTCGGTGTCGTTCGACGAGGGCGAGCCCTTCTGCATGCTGGTCCCGCAACGGCGGGGAGAGCTGGAGCAGTTCGAACCGGCGTTAGAACCGCTCGAGTCCGATGCGGACGGGCAGGCTCGGCACGCAAGCTGGGTGCAAGGTCGGCATGACCTACAGGTCAAGCGGTTTCTCGGGCAATACTCGCGGGACTTCGAGGAGTACGCGGATGCATGGGAGCGCCGGTACTTCAAGGGGCTGTATCCGAACGGCGATCCCGCTCCGGCTCACGAGACGAAGGTACGTCTGCGCGAATTCCACAAACGTGGGTGATCCGCTGCTGTCGGGCGTGGTCGTTTTGTTCTCATAGTGAGCACAAATCGACCACGGGAGCGTCGCGAGTCAGTACTCGGTGATCGTCCCGCGGCGGCGGCTCCAGCTCACGGCCCAGCACAAGGCCGCAATCGAAACTGGGATCAGTACCGCGGTGAAGCCGCAGAGCTTCGCGAACTCGATCCAGACCGGATGAACCGATTTCGTGCCGACGAGCAGGTGCCGCAGCAGGTCGACGGCCGGTGTAAGCGGTTGGACCTCCGAGGTCCACCGGATCCATCCCGGGAACAGCTTGACCGGGAAGTACGCGCCGCCGAGGAGGCTCAGGCCCGCGACCACCCAGGCGGCGCCAAGCGACGACTTGAACGCAAGCAAGGCCGCGACGAACAGCATTCCGATGGAGGCGAAGGCCACTGCCGCGAGCAAGGCCACGCCGATCGCAGGGGGAATACCCGCGGTGTGGATGGGGATCCCGTACACGCCGGCCGCCAGCGCCAGCATCAAACCCGCAAATAGAGCCGAGTAGAGGATCGGGAAGGCCGCAACTGCGACCACCCCGCCAACCGGTCCGAGGGGCGAGATCAGCACGCGCTCGAAGCTTCCCTGCATGAGCTCCATGCGGATGATCTGAGCGGTGTTCAGCGCGGCGGTCACCAGGGCCATGATCACGATTCCGACGACGGCGAACGCGTAGTAGTCGCCGCTCGGGCCGACCGCGTCGGGTCTCACCAGCTTCGCGATGTAGAAGAACATCGTCAACGTGAACAACATCGCGAGCGCCTGCCCGAAAACCCGGAACCGGTAGCTCGTGAAGATCGCCGCGTCGCGTTTGACGATCGCGCCGATCGCGCCCAGGTAGTCGAACACCAAAGTCATGCCGAGATCAGCGTCCCGTCTTGGATGAGGAACCGGCGATCGAACGTCATCGGCTGCTCTTCCCCAAGGGGTGAGCACCAGATCACACACCCGCCGCGGCTGAGCAACTCGCGCACGGCCTCGCTCAAGATCGTGATGCCCTCGGCATCGAGACTGTTCCGCGGTTCGTCGAGGAACAGGACCTTCGGGCGATGGAGGAAGCTCAGAGCAAGCCGAAGCCGCTGCCTCTGCCCTTGGGAGAGCCGGTCGGCGCGCCGGGTGGCCAGCGCGGACAGACCGAACCTGACGAGCGCTTCCTCCACGGCGGGCTTCCGATCCGCTCGGGGCATGAACGCGAGTCGTGCGCAGTAATCGAGGTGGGCCTGGACCGACAAGCGCGCGTGGAGACCGCGGTCGCCGGCTGACAGGTACCCGATTCGCTTGTGGTACTCGCGCCATTTGCCGTCGCCATCGATGCCGTCGACGCTTACGCTGCCACGGTCGGGCGCGAGCATGCCGGTGCCGATCCTCAGCAGCGTCGTCTTCCCCGCGCCGTTCCCACCGGCGATGCAGATGGCCGTGCCGGGCGCCACTTCCAGGTTGACGTCGCGCAGTACCGCCCAGCGCTTGCTTCCCCGCCCCCAGTGGCGCCAGATTCCCTCGAAGGACACGAGCGGATCCGAGAGACCCGGTTCGGGGACGGCCGAGTTGGTGGACTCGGTGAGGACCACGTCAGCGCGCTCCGCGGCGTTCGCGCCGATCATGACGCCGCCACGAGGTCGGCGAGATCTTCGCGCGACGCCTCGACCATGTCGCCAAGCACGCCGGTGCTCGCAGTCGGATCGGCGGCGAGGTGGAACATCCGTATCTGCCCGGCGAGCGCCGAGAACAGCTCGAAACGGCCGCGGGCCCGCTCCGCGTCGTGAGGCAGGCTGATCGCGTGAGGCAGAAGGTCTAGGACCGTCGGTGCTTCGAGCCGTGAGACGGAGCAACTCTCCGCCGCCCGATCGAGCACGTAAACCGCCCGGAGCGCTGCGGGTGCCGGAGTCGCACGGTTCAGCTCGACCCACACCTCGTCCTCGGCCGCGAACGTGGTGATCGCCATCCCGTCGAGACACGCTTCGATGCCGGCGGACCTGGGCACGCTCATCACCGACGGCCCGGGATGGCACAACAGCCCGTTCTCACAGCGCCCGATCGCGAGAACGTCGTCGCAGAAGACTCCGTACCCGCGGCGGGCGAGCTCGACGGCGATACTGGACTTTCCGTGGCCGCTCGGCGCGACGAAAGCGACGATGTCGTCGCCGACCGCCACAGCGCTGGCGTGCAACAGCTCGAAACCGTTCGCAAAGCTGACCGAGAACAGGACCGTGTCCAGTAGCTGGCGCTGCCATCTCGCGTCCTCCGGATCCTGTACGGAGCAGAGCACTGTGCCGGCATCGGACGTGATCAGGAACGTGTCCGAGCCATAGACGAAGAGTTGGTCGGCCCCGCGCCCACGCTCGTGCTGGAGGAACGTCCCGTCGCCGAGGATGGTCTGCCAGTCCGGCGGTCCGCACGCGCCGCTCCAGCGCTCGCGAATCTCGTCCGGTGTTGCCATGCGAAGGCTCACGCGGGGCCCGTAGTTTCCGATCGGAGCCCCCGCGCCTCCTGGAAGAGCAAAATCGGACTCGACTACGAGTCCGAAGGCCCGGAAATAACACCGCACTCAGGTAAAACGGCCCGTGCGGTGGGGTTCTTGCGGTGGCCGACGGCGTCCCGGCCGCGGCTCAGAGGCGAACGAGGTTCTCGACCTGCAGACCTCGCGTCACACCGCGCAGGTCGATGAACAGGCTGCTGCTCGCCGCCACGGCCATGTGATCCACCTCGGGGTGGGCGGTGACGAGCACGACCGCGTCGGCCTCGGCCACCGCCTCGTCGAGCGGGACACTCTCGAGTCCGAACGACGGGAGCGACGGAACGTAGTCATCGTGATAGCTGACGATGCCGCCCCGGCTGGTCAACACCTCGATGATCCGGAGCGCCGGCGATTCGCGGATGTCGCCCACGCCGCCCTTGTAGCTCGCACCCAGGATCAGGATCTGCGAGCCCTTGACCGGCTTGGACACGTCGTTGAGCGCCTGCTCCACCCGCTCGGCGCAGTGGTAGGGCATGTACTGGTTGATCTTGCCGGCGAGCTCGATGAACTCGGTGGACATATGGAACTCGCGGGCGCGCCAGGTCAGGTAGAAGGGATCGACCGGGAGGCAATGCCCACCCATGCCGGGACCCGGCTCGAAGCGCATGAACCCGTACGGCTTTGTCGAGGCCGCGTCGACGACTTCCCAGATGTCGATCCCCATGCGCTCGCACAGCATCGCGAGCTCGTTGACCAGCGCGATGTTGACCGAACGGAAGATGTTCTCGAGCAGCTTCGTCAGTTCTGCGGCCTCGGGCGTCGAAACCTTGACCAGGTCATCGCAGACCCGGCTGTAGAGATCCTCGGCGCGGGCAAGGCAAGCCGGCGTGATCCCGCCGATGACCTTCGGCGTGTTGCGGAGGGTGTAGTCGGTGCGGCCCGGGTCGACGCGCTCGGGCGAGAAGGCGAGGTTGAAGTCGGCGCCGACGCGCAGGCCCGAGGACTCGAGCAGCGGCATCATCCGCTCGCGCGTCGTGCCTGGATACGTGGTCGACTCGAGCACGACCAGCTGGCCGGGTTGGAGAACCTGGGCCAGCGACTTCGCGGCGGCGTCGAGCGGACCCAGATCGGGCTCGCGGTTCTCGGTCAGTGGAGTCGGGACGCAGATGATCACGGCGTCGGCCTGCGCGAGGTCCGCGTAGCGGTAGGTCGCGCGGATGTTCGGCAGCACGGCCCGGAGCCGCTCCGACGGGATGTCCTCGATGTAGGAATCGCCGGCGGCGACCGCCGAGATCTTGAGCGGATCGACATCGAGTGCGATGACCGGATTGCCAGCTTCCGCGAAGGCGACCACGAGCGGCAGCCCGACGTAGCCGAGACCGACTACTCCGACTTTGACCTGAGATCGGGTGTCTGTATCCATTGGACGGGCAAGATAGCGGCCGTTCGGGCGGCGCACGATTCCTGACAGAGCTTGCCCAGGGGCGATAGCATCACTGAAGGACCGTGCTAGGCGGGGTGCTAGCGGTGCCCTGTACCCGCAATCCGCTCTAGCGGGGCTGAATCCCCTCCCGAGGGGCACAGGCCCCGAGGTCAGCGCCCTGTGCGCGATGTTGATGGTTCGGTCCCTTGGCGATGAAGACCCGTGAACCAGGTCAGGTCCGGAAGGAAGCAGCCTTAAGCGGCCACCTTCAGGCGCCGCGGGAGCACCGAACAGGAGTCGCGATACGGTGGCCGCGCCTCGGGTACCGGCTTCGACGGAGGGTGCACGGTCCGCCTTTTTCTCCGGCCGCACAGCGGCGCGGCGCAGCCAACGCCGCCGGGTCGCGGGCCAACCGCGCCCGCGACTAGACTCGGATTTCCGTGTCTACCGGTCCCTCGCTCTACCGCCGCTACCGCCCGCGCACCTTTGCCGACGTCGTCGGTCAAGAGCACGTGGTCCGGACGCTCCGCAACGCCGTCGAGCAGGGGCAGGTCCACCACGCGTATCTGTTCGTCGGGTCGCGCGGCACGGGCAAGACGAGCATGGCGAAGATCCTGGCCGCATGCCTGAACTGCGCCGAGGGGCCGACGATCAGTCCATGCGGCAAGTGCGACTCGTGCGTGTCGATCGCGAACGCCACCTCACTCGATGTGATCGAGATGGACGCGGCGTCGAACAACTCGGTCGACGACATCCGCGACCTGCGCGAGAAGGTGGCGTATGCCCCGGTATCCGGGCGCCACAAGGTGTACATCCTCGACGAGGCGCACATGCTCTCCCCGCAGGCGTGGAATGCGTTTTTGAAGACGCTCGAGGAGCCGCCCCCGCGGACGATCTTCGTGCTGGCCACGACCGAGGCGCAGAAGGTGCTGCCGACGGTCGTCGACCGCTGTCACCGCTTCGACTTCGGGCGCCCGACGGTCGAACAGGTGGCGACGGTGCTCGACCGGGTCGCCGGCGAGGAGGGGATCGATGTCGAGAAGGGCGCGCTGGCGCTGATCGCGCGCCACGCCACCGGCAGCTTCCGCGACGCGCTCGGGACGCTCGAGCAGCTCGTCACCTACGCCGGCGGCCGGGCGATCGAGCCCGCCGACGTGCTCGCCGTGCTCGGGGTCGCCGACGCCGAGCAGCTGTTCGACGCCGTCGACGCGATCATCGCCCGCGATCCGGCCCGCGCGCTCCGCGCGGCGGCGAAGCTCGCCGACTCGGGCCGCGACGCCGGCCAGCTGCTCCGCGACCTCGAGGTCCACGGCCGCGAGCTGCTCGCCGTCCAGGTGCTCGGCGACGTCCCGCCCGAGTTCCAGGTCACCCCCGAGCGCGACATCCGCCTCGCCGAGCAGGCCACCGCGCTGTCCGACACCGACGCGGTCCGGCTGCTCGACCTGGTCTCGGCCGCGCTCGACGCCACCGCGAACGGCGCACAGGCGCGGATCCAGCTCGAGCTCGTGCTGGTCAAGGCGGCCGCGCCCGAGCTCGATCCATCGATGTCGGCGCTGCTGGCGCGGATCGAACGGCTCGAGCGGGGCGGTGGTGGTGGGGGAGGCCTGCGTGCCGCCCCGGCCACCCCGTCGACGCCGGGGCCCCCGGAACGTCCGCGGGCGTCCTCGGCCCCGGAACCGCCGCGGGTGCCATCGGCCACGGAACCGCCCTCGGCCCCGGAACCGCCCTCGGCCCCAGAACCCGCCCCGAGCGCCGAACCCGCCGGCGCGCTCGAACTCGACCGCGCAGCCGCGTGCTGGCCCGCGGTGATCGACCTCGTGCGCGAGGAGAACGCGATGCTCGCGGCGCTTCTCTCAGACGCCCGTCCCGTGGCGATCGGGGAGCAGGAGCTGACGCTGGCGTTCCCGGGGGGTGCGGCGTTCCTCAAGCGCAAGGCTGAGCAGGAGGACTACCGGCGCGTGGCGGGCGAGGCGCTGAAGGCCGTCACCGGCCGCCGGCTCGCGCTCCGCTACGAGCTCCGCGAGGACGAGCAGGAGCCCGCCGGCGAGCCGGTGCTCTCAGGCGAGGAACTGGTGCAACGCTTCATGGAGGAGTTCGACGCCGAAGAAATGCTCGAAGACGATCAGAACGAAGGCGAGGTCAAGGGCTGATGCCGCAACCGAACATGCAGCAAATCCTCAAGCAGGCGCAGAAGATGCAGCAGGACATGCTTGCTGCCCAGGAGGCGCTCAAGGACGAAGTCGTGGAGGCGTCGGCCGGTGGCGGGATGGTCACCGCGAAGGTGAGCGGAGATCTGGTGCTGAAGTCGATCTCAATCGACCCCGATGCGGTCGACCCCGAGGACGTCGAGTTGCTCCAGGACATGGTGCTGGCGGCCGTCAACGAAGCGCTCCGCTCGGCCCAGGAGCTCGCCTCGGCGAAGCTGGGTGGCATCACCGGCGGTCTCGGCGGTCTTGGCGACCTCGGCCTCCCCGGCCTCGGTCTCTAGAAAGGGGGAATCCCCCTGAGCGTCTACGCTCCGCCCGTCCAGCGGCTCATCACCGAGCTGTCGAAGTTGCCCGGCGTCGGCGGCCGCACGGCTCAGCGGCTGACGTTCCACCTGCTCCGCGCGAGCGACGAGGAGGCGCTGGCGCTGGCGCGCGCGATCACCGAGGTCAAGGAACGGATCGGGCTGTGCGAGACATGCTTCAACCTGGCAGATGGTCCGAGCTGCCGGATCTGCGCCGACGACCGCCGCGACCCCGAGTCGATCTGCGTCGTCGAGGAGCCCTCGGACGTGATCTCGATCGAGCGCACGCACGAGTTCCGCGGCCGCTACCACGTGCTCGGCGGGGCGCTGTCGCCGATCGACGGGGTCGACCCGGAGGACCTCAAGATCGCCGAACTGTACGAGCGGGTGCGCGGCGGCTCCATCCACGAGGTCGTGATCGCCACCAACCCGACGACCACCGGGGAGGCGACCGCGCTCCACATCGCGGCCGGGCTGCGCGATCTAGACCCCGAGGTCGTGGTCACGCGGCTCGCGAGCGGCCTGCCGGTGGGCG
>Ga0335073_10006030_pt1 | contig 17028 bp, 16 predicted proteins | sample Lox_Sample_22_FD_207093 | JGI IMG/M metagenome (GOLD analysis project Ga0335073, IMG submission 207093) | Soil microbial communities from Loxahatchee National Wildlife Refuge, Florida, United States - Lox_Sample_2.2 | ecosystem: Environmental > Terrestrial > Soil > Wetlands | place: USA... | reverse complement strand
GCCTCGTCGGAGCGCATGATGCGCTTTGGATTCAAGGCTTTTTCCGCGCGGCTGACGAGGAAATTTTATGGGGAGGATTCCAGGTTGGCTTGAGTTTTCATGCAGATTTCGCTACACTGTAACGGACCTCCAGAAGAGATGTGAAATTTCAGAAGGCCATGCAACACCGTCGAATGACCGCCGGGATCCGGCATGGGGGATTCCGCCTTCCTGCGGACAGGCTTGTTCCCGTTGCGGTTTTATTGCTTAACCTGGTTCTGGGCACGGTCCTGTTTGCCGCTGATTCGATGGCCACCAATGCGGCCGGTTCCAAATCGGTCATTGATTATTGGGGGGACGACCCGGAGGCAACGGCGGAAATGAGGGGAACAGTGACCAACGACGCCCGGACGCTGCCGGAATTGACCACCGTGGATGAGGTCCTGCGCCTGAAACCGGAGGAGGCGCAGCGCGGTTATCCGGTGAATCTGCGGGGCGTCGTCACCTGCGTGGTTCAGGAGCATAACGCTTTTATCGTCCAGGATGAGACCCACGCGGTCTTTGTCATGAACACCTCGCCGGTCGCCGCGTTGCCGCAACGAGGCGAGTTGGTGGCCATTGTCGGCAAATCGGACAAGGGCTCGTTTGCGCCGCTGGTGCGAATGAGCCGGATGACCATTTCGGGTGCCGGAACGCTGCCGGAACCCGTGCCGCCCACCTGGGACCAGTTGATGAATGGCAGCCTGGACGATCAACAGGTGGAACTGCGGGGCATTGTTGAGGAAGCCATTCCGCGTCCGGCAGGTTATCCCCCCCAGTGGTCGGAGATTACCCTGCGGACCACCGAGGGGGCGTTGTGGGTGGACGTGTGGCTGGTCGGCACGAATTTCGAAAAGTTGGAGAATTACGAAGACGCGGTGATCCGGCTGCGGGGTTGCCTCTTCGTGGCGTTGACTGCCGACACGCATCAATTGGAGCAGGGGCACATTCGCATGTATGTGGATTCCGTGGCCGTGGATCAACCGGCGCCGGCGGATGAATTCTCGGCGCCGGCCCGGCGCGCGGCGGAGCTGATGCTGTTCGACCCGGAGGCCAACGCGTTTCAGCGCGTGAAAGTCTCGGGGCAAATCCTCTACATGGTGGACAAGGATTATTTCATGATGGACGGCACCAATGGATTGCGATTCACCTTGCGCCAGCCGGCAGCCAAATTGCACACCGGCGATCAGGTGGACGTGGTGGGTTATCCGGAGCTGAGCGGGGCCGCGCCGCATCTGCGTTCCGCGGTGGCGCGCAAGACCGGGCATGACGCGTTGCCAAATCCCAGAACTCTGTCCGCCGACGAATTCCCCAACGCGCTGTTCGATTCCACGCTGGTGAGGATCAATGGGCGGCTCATCAGTTCGCGGTTCACCTCGACCAACGAAGCGCTCGAAGTCCAGGCCGGGTCCTGGCGCTTCATGGCGCGGGTGAAGTTGAAGCGGACCACGCCTCCGCCCCTCGGCAGCCGGCTGGCGTTGACGGGGGTTTATGTGGTTCAGGGCGGCAGCCCGGTGCTGGGCGGGAATGTGGCGCCTTTTGATTTGTTGCTTCACTCGCCGACCGATATTCAAATTTTATCGAAACCGTCCTGGTGGACGTTGCCGCGGCTGTTGGTGGCGGTGGGTGTGCTGGTCTGCGCGCTGGTCCTCTCCGTCTTATGGATTACGCAACTTCACCGGCAGGTCGAGGAACGCACCGCCGAACTCGCCACCCAGATTCATAGTCGTCAACGCGTGGAACATCAACGGGCCATGGAGCAGGAGCGCGCCCGGATTGCCCGGGACCTGCATGACGAGCTTGGTTCGGGCATTACGGAAATCAGCATGCTGGCCATGGTGGCGGGTTCGACTTCGACACCGGGCAACGGCCACAACGGACATCTTGAGGAAATCGGTGATCGCGCCCGGCAGATGGTCACGGCCCTGGACGAAATTGTCTGGGCCATGAACCCCAAACACGACTCCCTGCAATCGCTGGTCAGTTACTCCTGTCTCTACGCCGACCGGCTTTTGAAACTGGCGAACATCACCTGCCAGTTGAAAGGCGCCGTGGATTTACCTGATCGGACGGTGCCATCCATTCACCGGCACGAGTTTTTCCTGGCATTCAAGGAAGCCATCACCAACGTCATTCGTCATTCTGGCGCCACCGAAGTCCGTCTGGGATTCCGGCTCATTGGCAACCGGTTGCGGCTGGCGATTGCCGACAATGGACGCGGGCTGGCGGCTGGCCGCGGTCTGCGAGGCGGCAACGGGCTGGCCAACCTGCAGGCGCGGTTGCAGAAGATGGGGGGACGGTTTGCCATCGCCAGCCAGCGCGGGCGTGGCACCACGGTGCGCTTTTACGTGCCTTTAAATTGAACCTGCCATGCGTGTCACCAGCAACGAGTGGCAAGTGACCAGCGGCGAAATATCGTGTCACGTATCACGTGTCACTCGTCACATCCAGCTATGATCCGGGTCGCCATTGTCGAAGACAGCAGGACCATCCGGGAAAGCCTGACGCACTTTGTGCAGACGGACCCGGAATGCCAGTGCGTGTTCGCGTGTGCCACGGCCGAGGAAGCGCTGGCGGGCATTCCGAAACACCAGCCGGAAGTGGTGCTGATGGACATTCAGTTGCCGAGGCTGTCCGGTATTGACTGCACGGCGCAACTCAAAAAAATCCTGCCCGCGGTCCAAATCATCATGGTGACGGTGTACGAGGACACCGAACGGATTTCGGCGGCGTTGCGCGCGGGTGCCTGCGGCTACCTGTTGAAGAGATGCACCCCGGCGGAACTGATTTCCGCTGTCCGCGAAGCCCGAATGGGCGGAGTGCCGATGCCGCGCGAAATTGCCCGCAAAGTGATCGCGTCGTTTCAACAGCCAACCACGGTCGCGGACGGAGTGGACGAGCTCCGGCCCAGCGAACGGAAAATCCTCGAATTACTGGCCACGGGCCTGCCCAACAAGGAGATTGCCGATCGGCTGAATCTGAGCCCCGGGACCGTCCGGTGGCACCTGGAAAACATTTACGGCAAGTTGCGTGTTCATTCCCGCACCGAAGCCGTTCTAAAATTCCGCTCCGCCAAACCTGCCTGAGTTGGGCCGTCCGAAAAGCGTTGTTTCCCCGGCCAACCGTGCCGGCCGGTAAACCTGAATCTATCCACCGCGTTCGGGCAGCGCCTGGCGGGAATTGGCGCAAAGGTTTACTTCACGATGGCCAGGTTGATTTGTGCGGGATCGGTGAGCGCCGACGCATTTCGGGTTAATGAAACATTTGGCTTCCCCCGTGGCCGGGATGGTCGAGTGGAGGAGCTTAAGACATTCCGTCACCACTGGCTGCCGTCGCATGACGCTGCGTTCCCTTTCCCGGCGCCGGCTGGCTGAACATTCGAATTTGCTGGACCAGTGCCCTGGCGCGGTTTCCCGACGCGAAAATCTGCTGGAGATATTTGTAACCGGGATGGTCCGGCAGGAGGTCCATTTTGAGTAATTCGGCGCTGGCCATGATGCCGGCCAGAATGTTGTTGAAATCGTGCGCGATGCCGCCGGCCAGTGTGCCGATGGATTCCAGTTTTTGCTCCTGCGGCAACTGCTCCTCCGGCGTGCGGCGCGCCGGCTCGCTTTCCCATTTGGCCACCCCGCGAGCCCGGCCATGAATCAATTTCAATTCCGGTATGGAAACGGCGTTCCATGCCAGTGTCCGCCACGCGTCGTCATGGTGCCGGGCGCGAATTCTCAAATCAGCCGTTGCGGCGCCGTTGGCCAGTTCGTGCCACTTGGTTCGCAAGGCCGGGAGATCGTCCGGATGCACGCCTTTTTCCAGTGACGCGGCGGACAATTCCTCCGGCACGTAACCGAACAGGTTGGCAAACGCCGGATTGACCCGGAGGAGCCGGCCGGAAAACTCGCCGATGAAAAGCCCGTCGCGTGACAAGTCAAAGACCAGGTTCACTTCGACAGCCTGGTCCGCCTTGATATGTTTTTTTAATTCAATTTCCATTCCTTCAGGGATTCCAATCCAAATCAATGCAACTATCTGAATTCATTTAGTTTTCCGCTTCGCCGATTTTGCCAAGTTGAAGGCGTTTTTTGCCCGACAACAAGAAGCGTGCGGCCTCGCAAGCTTCGGAGTGGCGGTGGCTAAAACGAATAACGCTGTTTGAAGGGCGCCCCGTTGGAAATCCTGGAAGTCGCGTTCCGTTGGATATTGGACCGTCTGTTATCCGAAAAGGGTTAAATCGCGTATTTTTTTCTCAAGTCCCGGCAAGTCTTACCGATGGAGCATCTAATGATGTCATTGTTGCCGGTCGCTGAGGAATTGCGAAGCCGGGCGGCTGATTGTTTGTGCGTGTTGCGAACTGGTGACTTGCGCAACGCCGCCAAGCGCCCTCGGCTCGTCGGAATAATATTTGCCGTCACTCTGGGAACCGCCGCGCTTCAAGCGAGCGGACCTTGTGCTTATTTGTCGGCCGTTGGCCCGGCTCCGCTGCGGTTTGCGGCGGCAAACGGAAATCCGACGGCACTTGCCCCGACGTGGTTTGCGCCAAAGACAAACTCGGTCGAAAACACCAATAACGTCGTGCCGCAAATTGGCATTTCGACGAATGCCGGTCCGATGGCGGAAACCATCGCACCACCGGTCAAACCGCAATCAGCCACGGTAGCCACAATGGTACCCATTCAAACAACCGATGTGCCCGCGCCTGAAAACAACTTTATGGCACCGTGGTCGTCAGGCGACTCGATGACCGTCATGCCCCAGATGTTGGCTGAATTTATGAGGCCCGCCCCGGGCGGGACGAATCAAGTCTCGATGTATGTCCCGCTGGATGTCAAATTCACGCCGCCCATGTCGCAGGGTGAAAGCCGGGCCATCTACAAATCCAATTAAGCGGATCATGTTGCTTTATCGCCAAATTGTCGGAGTTGTACTTTCGAGGTGTATTTACGCAGGTCTGGCCGTTTGCGCCTGGTTTCAACCTGCCCAAGCGGCGGCGGCAAATGCGCCGGAGGTTTTGGCAATTTCCACTAATCCTGCCCCGGCCTGGCCTAATACGAACGGGATTCTGCGGCCGGAAGTTCTGGTGGTCCAAAACTTCGATACCCGTTTGGCAACGGCGCGTTATCTCGAAAAAATTCGCCAGCCTGATAAGGCCGAGCCTGTCCTGGTGAGCCTGCTGGTCGAAGGCACCCCCGATGCGGTCCGGCAAGATGCCCTGTGCGAACTGGCCAGTGCGGTGACGATGGAAAACGACTTGCCCCGGGCCGAGGCGATTTACGCCCAGTATCTTGATCGCTGGCCGAACGACCCGCGAGTGCCGGAAATCCTGCTACGCGAGGGTCAAGCCTTCCGCCAGATGGGCCTGAACAGCCTGGCGCTGGCGAAATTTTACGCAGTGATGACTTCGGCGCTTTCTCTGAAGAACAACCAGTTTCAGTATTACCAGCACCTGGTTTTGCGGGCGCAGGTCGAAATCGCCGAAACTCATTACTTGATGGGTCAGTTCGCGGAAGCCGCTGATTTCTGTTTGCGCCTCATGAAGCAGGACGATCCCACATTGAATCGTCCCCAGACCCAGTTTCGCCTGATTCGTTCGCTGACGGCTATTGAAAAATATGACGAAGCGGTCGGGCAGGCCCGTGATTTCCTGTCGCACTATCCGGATGCCCCGGAAGAGCCGGAGGCGCGTTTTTATCTCGCCCAGGCCCTCAAACGAATGGGCCAAAATGAGGAGGCCTTGCAGCAAGTCCTGTTGTTGTTGCAGGAAGAGAAGGCAAAGACCAAAGACCACCCGGAAATTTGGGCTTATTGGCAGCAACGCGCGGGAAACGAAATCGCCAATCAGCTTTATAGCGAAGGCGATTACGTCAAGGCGCTGGACATCTATATGAGTTTGGCCCAACTCGACTCCACGCCCGCCTGGCAACTGCCGGTGCAATACCAGATTGGCATCATCTACGAACGGCTGTTACAACCGCAAAAGGCCGTCGAGACGTACAACTCAATTCTTCAGCGCGAATCCGATCTGGGTACAAACGCCTCGCCGGATCTGCAAACGGTCTGCGACATGGCCCGCTGGCGCGCCAGCTTCCTGAAATGGCAGGGCGGTGCTGAACAAAAGGAACGCTTCATCGCCAGCGAGCTGGCGGCAGAAACCAATTCCCTCTCCAAAATTCCATGAGCCAATCCCACCTGAATTCCACCTCGTCCACCGAATTGACCGGACTGACGGCCGATTTACTCGCGTTCCGGGCGCTCTGCGAAGACACCCTGGACCTGGCCACACGAGAGAATCAAGCCTTGTCGCACCAGACCGATTACCAACCCGAAGAGTTCAGCCGGAAACGAAAAGCCTTGATCCCCGGCTTGGAATCAGTTTTACTTAATCTTCGAGGCCGACGCCAGTCAGGACAACAACCCTCCTGGCTGGGGGCTTCTTCGGAACAACTTAGGTCCCTGGTCCAGAGTATTCAGAATTTATTGATGAAAGTTTTGCTCCTTGACCGCGAAAATCACCAGGCGCTGCTGCGCCGCGGTTTGTTGCCGCTGGCGCATTGGCCATCCGCGGGCCTTTGCCGCCCCGTTGTGTGTTCCTCGGGTACCGCTGGTCCAGGTGTTTTTTCGGGGTTGGTTTCTCCTGCCCATTCGGTTCCAGCCACGCTGGCAGGCACTCAGCGACCCCATTATGTCGCCGGATTGTATCGGCGGCATTCCGGAATCTAAAGCCATGGCCATCGAAAAAATCCTAGTCCTGGAGGACGATACCGTCGTCCGCGACAATCTTGAAACTTACCTCCGCCGTCGGCGATATGATGTGACGTCCGTCGCCACCGTCGCCGCCACCCGCGAAACCGCGGCCCGGGATAACTTCGACCTCATTTTTCTGGACGTTCGTCTGCCGGATGGAGACGGCACCGAACTGCTCAAGCAATTCCAGACTCGCCCGCAGAGACCGCTCGTGGTGATGATGACCGGTTTTGGCACGGTCGAATCAGCGGTTGAATGCATGAAAAACGGCGCGTTTGATTACCTCATCAAACCGTTTTCCAACGAGCAGATCGAGATCACCCTCCGTAAAGCCGGAGAATTCACGCGTCTGGTCAATGTCAACCGGTTTCTCAGCCAGGAAACGGGCGACGCCGAGCAGTTCCTGCTCGGAAACAGCCCGGCCATTGAAAATCTCCGCCAGCTCATCCGCAAAGTGGCGCGGACGCAAGCCACCGTCTTGATTCAAGGCGAGAGCGGCACCGGAAAGGAACTGGTCGCCCGCGCGCTGTACCGGGAAAGCGCCCGCGCCACCGCGCCGTTTATCAAGCTCAACTGTGCGGCCATTCCGGAAAATCTGATCGAGAGCGAGTTTTTTGGCCATGAGAAAGGCGCATTCACCGGCGCGTTGAACAAGCGCGAAGGGCGGTTTGAACTGGCCCATGGCGGCACGATTCTGCTGGACGAAATCAGCGAGATTTCGCCCAACGTGCAGGCCAAACTCCTGCGCGTGTTGCAGGAGCGCGAACTGGAGCGCGTCGGTGGCAACCGCACTCTCAAGGTGGACGTGCGCGTCATCGCCACCACCAATCGCAATCTCGAACAGAGCGTCGAAAAAAAGGAATTCCGCCAGGACCTCTTCTTCCGCCTCAATGTGGTCCCGATTTCAGTGCCGCCGTTGCGCGAGCATCGTCAGGACGTGCAACTGCTGGCCGACGAATTCACGCGCCGGTTCAGCCGGCGGCACGGCGTTCGATTTAAAGGGTTTACCGACGCCGCGATTCGTATTCTGGAAAATCATTCCTGGCCGGGCAACGTTCGCGAACTGCAGAACGTGGTGGAACGCGCCGTGATCCTGTGCGGTGACAACGGGATAATTGAAGTCGAGCACCTCGGCCTGTTACCCTCAAACCAGCCGGCACAAATCGCCAGCCCCGTCGCGACAGCGCGCGCCGACCGGTCCGACGCCTTCCCCACGCTCGCCGAACTCGAGAAGCGCCATATCTTTGCCGCTTTGGAACATTGCCAGGGCAACCGCACTCACGCCGCCAAGCTGCTCGACGTCAGCATCCGCACGTTGCGCAACAAGCTCCACGAATACAACGGCACCGTGCCCAAGGCCGCCGACGAATACGCTCCGACTGCGGGTTAGGCTGCCGCCCGCCGTTTGCAAACAAAGGCACAGGCGTGGCGAAAGCGCCGTGGCTTCACATTGAATCGGCAACCTGCTGCAAGGAGCGCTTTTTTAGAGGCTCACCGGGAATCTCCTGTTCCTGGTTTTCGTCCGCCTGAAAAGCTTTTGCCTAGTTGAACCCGCAACGCGGGAAACATTTTCCCATTGCCCGATCTGCGCCTCAAAAAATGCCCGTTTTTCGGCCAAATTTTCCTCTGGCATTGCCGCTGCTAAACCGCATGGAACGTTTTGCATGATTGACGCCCTGTTCAACCAACCGAGTTATCTTGCGGCCAAGAGGGAATTGGACGCCGTGGCGCTCCGGCAGGAAGCCATCGCGAGCAACATTGCGAATCTGGAAACCCCGGGCTACCAGCGCGTTGACCTGGCGCCGGGTTTCCAGCAGGAACTCGAACGCGCCTGCGCCTCCGGCGACCCGGCGCAAATCGCCGCGTTAAAACCGACGCTGGCGGTGGACCCCTCGGCGGTGCCCAGCAGCCGCGACGGCAACACGGTTCATCTGGAAAACGAATTGATGCAGATGGATCAAAACACAATGGTCAACGCCCTCGAAACGCAGTTCGTCGGCAGCATGTTGTCACGCATGCGATTGGCCATCACCGGCAAATCTTGACCGCTATGATTCAAGTCCTTTCCGGCATTCAAAATTCGGTCGCCGCGCTCGACGCCGAACAGACGCGGCTGGATGTCATTTCCGAAAACATCGCCAACGCCAACACCGCTCATGGACCGGATGGCAAACCCTATCAGCGCCAGGTCGTCGTCTTCGAATCTGCCTTGCAACAGGCGATGAGTTCCGACGCGGACGCGTCCACTTCCGCATTAAAAGTTGCCCGCGTCGAAAGCGACAACCGCCCGCCGCTGCAAATTTACGATCCGGGCAACCCGGACGCCGACGCCAAGGGCATGGTTTCGATGCCCAACATCAATATCCATGAGGAAATGGCCGATTTGATTTCAGCCTCGCGCACGTTCGAAGCAAATCTGGCGGTTGTCAAAAATGCCCGCGCCATGGCCCTCCAAACACTGTCCATCGGCAAACATTGATTCTTGAATGAACCTCGAAACACACGAACCACACGAACGCAGATTGAAGAGTCTGCCTGGAACGCCTTTTCTGTTCGTGTCGCTTCGCGGTTTTGCCCCCTGTTGATCAATCGCCATGTCGCCGCTTTCGCCCATCCCTTCAAACGCGCTCGGCCTGATGCCGCGCGTGGACACATGCCCGTCTGAATTGGCGCCCTTGCCCGCGTCACCGGAAATCGCGAAACCGGAGACAATCAATCCGGCCCAATCCGCCGACGGCGATTCCTTTGCGACGATGCTTGGCCGCATGGTCGCTGACGTGAATGCGCAGCAAAATATCGCCAACCAGACCGTGAACGCGCTGCAAAGCGGCCAAAACGTGCCGCTGCATCAAGCCGTCATCGCCATGGAGGAAGCGAATGTTTCCTTCCAACTCATGGTCGAGGTGCGCAACCGGTTGCTGGATGCCTACCAGGAAATCATGCGGATGCAGATTTGACATGAACCCATTGGTTGAAACGTCGAAACGGTACGGCGTTGAAACGGAATTCCCCGCTTCAACGGCGCGACCTTTTGACGCTTCAACGCTTCAACGCTTCAACACTTCATCGTGAACAATCTTTCCAAACTTCTCGCCCAACTCCGCGCTATTTGGGGCCAGCTTGGCCCCAGCCAGCGTGTCAGTGTCGTCGCCGCCACGTTCGTGCTCGTCGCCGGGTCGGGCGCGCTCGTTTTTTGGTCCTCGCGCGCCGATTACAGTTTGCTGTATGGCGGCCTTTCGGATTCCGAAGCGGCCAAAGTGGTCTCGGCGCTGGACGACGCCAAGGTCCCTTACAAAGCCAGTGCCGGCTCCATTTTTGTTCCGGCGGACAAGGTTTATGCCATGCGGATGCAACTGGCCGGCCGCGGCATTCCACAGGGCGACGGCGTCGGCTTCGAGATTTTTGACAAGCCCAATTTCGGCATTTCGGACTTCGTGCAGCGCGCGAATTACATCCGCGCGGTGCAGGGCGAACTGGCGCGCACCATCAGTCAGATTGATGAAGTGGAGGCCGCGCGCGTGATGATTGTCGAGCCGGAAAACCGGTTGTTGCTCGACAAGGACAAATATCCGACCGCCTCCGTGTTCGTCCACGTGCGCGGCAATTCCCAGCTCCAGCCGCAATCCATCAACGCCATCCGTTTCCTCGTGGCCAACTCCGTCGAGGGCCTCAAGCCAAACCACGTCACCGTCGTGGACAATCTCGGCAACGTGCTTTCGGAAAACACCGACGACGACTCGATCACGGGTTTGACCGGCACGCAACTGGCGGCGCGGCGCAACCTGGAACAGTACCTCGCCAAAAAAGCGCAGGACATGCTCGAAAAAGTCGTCGGCCCCGGTCAGGCCATCGTCCGCGTTTCCGCCGATATCAACTACGACACCTCGACCAGCACGCAGGAAAAATTTGATCCGGACGGGCAGGTGATTCGCACGCAAACCAAGAACGACGAGAGCAACGATTCCACCACCAGCAACTCGGCCGCGCCGGTCGGCATCGCCGCCAACACCGCCACCAGCACCAATTCCACGCCAATCGCCGCCGCGCCCGTCAACAACACGGAGAACCGCAAGGTCACCACCACCGTCGAATATGAAATCGGCAAGACCACCAGCAGCGTTGTCCAGGCGGCCGGCGCCATCAAGCGCCTGTCCGCCGCCGTCACCGTGGCCGCCCAAATGGAAGGCACCGGCACGGACCGCAAGGTGGTCAGCCGTTCGCCGGAGGAATTGCAAAAACTCCAGGGCGTCGTTGCCAGCGCCCTTGGCATTGACAAGACGCGTGGCGACTCGTTGACGCTTGAGGAATTGCCGTTCAACGACCAGTTTGCCACCGAAGTCACGCAGGAGCTGGATCAACAGCAGCAGCGCGAATTTTGGTGGAATCTCGCCCGTAACCTCACGTTCCCCGCTCTGGGATTGCTGGCATTCGTAGTGTTGTTGCGCCTGTTGAAGCGCACGCCGGTCCAGGAAATCCCCATCGGCGTTCCGGTCAGCCGCCTCATTCCGCGGTATAACGGCAACGGCAACGGAAATGGAAACGGCCACCCGATCCGCCCCGGTGAATTTGAAATCCCGGGTGTGGTGACCGTGGACGTGCTCAACCGGCTCATCAAGGAAAACCCGACTAATATGACCCAGGCCATCCGCGACTGGATGAACCGGGGCCGGACCCCCGAACGATAAAACAAAGGCAGAAGCAAGAATGAAGAACGCGGAAACAATTCAGTTCGTCAGCCGGCCGTCATTGCCGGGCTCTGCCTGCCGCCTCCTGCCTGCCGCCTTCTAAAACCATGGCTGCCACCCTTGATATCCCGCCCGATGCCGCCGAAAACGGCGTGCTGAACAAGACGCAGCAACTGGCCGCCTTGCTGGTCATGCTCGGCTCCGAAAGCGCCGCGGTCGTTTTGAAGCAATTTCAGCCGCGCGAAATCGAGGCCATTTCCAGGGAAATGGCCCGGTTCAATCTGATTACCCGGGAACAGCAACAGGACATTTTGAGCGAGTTTTCCGACGTCGCCGTGGCCGCGAGCACTTCGGTTTCCGCCGGCGTCGAAGTCACCCGCAACACGCTGGAAAAGGCGCTGGGCAGTTTCAAGGCCAGCGACGTTTTGGGCCGGGTGGTGTCGGCGCGGGCGCCGGTGGGCAACGCCATGCAGGCCATTGCCGACATGGATCCGCGACACATTTTCAACCTGGTCCGTGCCGAGCAGGTCCAGGCGATCACGTTTATTATCAGCCATCTCCCGCCGGAAAAGGCCGCGCAAGTGATGAATCTCCTCCGGCCCGAACAGCGCGACCAAATCATCGAACGTCTGGCGATGCTCGCGCCCACGCCGGTCGAGGTCGCTGAAAAGGTCGTGGCCGTGCTTAATGCAAAACTCGGCGTCAAGCAGACGCGCGCCATGAGCCAAACCGGCGGTGTCACCACCGCCGCCGATGTGCTCAATGCGATGGACAAAACCGTCAGCCGCACGCTGCTGGCCAGCATCGAGGAACGCAATCCGGATTTGTCCCTGGCCATCCGCAAAAAAATGTTCACTTTCGAGGACCTGCTGCTGCTTCCGGGCCCGGCGATCCAGCGCATCATGCGCGAAATTGAGATGCGCGATCTCACCCTGGCGTTTAAAAAAGCGAGCGAGCCGCTCAAAAAACTCCTGCTTTCAAACATCTCCCGGCGCGCCGCCGAGTCCGTGCAGGAAGAATTGGCCTACCTCGGCCACGTCAAACTGCGCGATGTGGAGGCGGCGCAATTCCGGATCATTGACGCCGTTCGCAAACTCGAAGCCGAGGGCGAGGTGGACCTCGACGACGCCCGCACGTTGGAAAATGAATTGGTCTGATTCCATTTCCCCTGGCCATCCGCTGCGCGGCGTTCGTCTGCTCGCGCAGGCGCCGGTCCAGAATTGGCAGGAGCATTTGCGCGAACGTGAGCAGGCGGCTTACGAACGCGGCCGGCGCGATGGCGAGCAGACGTTGAATGAACAGCTGCTCCAGCAGCGGACCGAAACGGTCGAATTACAAAAGGGCACTTTGGATTCGCTTCGCCGCGCCGTGCCGCAGGTCATTCAGGAAGCCGAAGCCGTCCTCATCGAGCTGGCTTTGCAATCCGCGCAAAAAATCGTCGCCGACATGCCCATCAACGCGGGAATGGTGGAAGCCGTTGTGCGCGAGGCGCTGCGGCAGGTCGAAGACACCACTGAAATTGTCATTCAACTCCATCCCGACGACCTCGCCCTGCTGCGAAAGCACAACGCCGCCATCCTCGACGGCCTGCCTGAAACCGGTCCGCTGCGCTTTTCGGGCTCAACTGAAGTCACGCGCGGCGGGTGCATCGTGCAAACGCGTTTTGGTCTGGTGGACGCCCGGCGGGAAACCAAGGTTGAACAACTCCGCCAGGCATTAAACGCATGAACCACTGGATTTTGACATGACCGCCACCGCTCCATGCCCGCCCCGAAAGCTTTCAGGGTTGCAACGCGCCGTCCGCCTCGTGCGTGAGGCGCGCGTGACCGAAACCTGCGGCCGCGTCGTTCAACTGATCGGGTTGGTGGTTGAATCCGAAGGCCCGCCGGCCGCCGTGGGCGAGGTCTGCCGCATCCGCTCCGCATCCCGTCAGGGTGGGAATGACGATACTCTGGCCGAAGTCGTCGGATTCCGAAACCACCATCTGCTCCTCATGCCGTTGGGCAAAATCCATGGTATCCATCCGGGCAGCGAAGTCATCGCCACCGGCGCGCCCCTGCGCATCCCCGTCGGCGCCGCCCTCAAAGGCCGCGTCATAGACGGCCTGGGCAATCCCCTGGACGGCCTGGGGCCGGTAACAAGTGACGAATTCCAGATGGCGAACGGCGAATTGCCGGTTGAGAATTCAGAATCCAAAATCCGGAATTCGCAATTCGCGACTCCGCGGCCGCCACCCCATCCGCTCAAGCGACGGCGCATCACCGAGGTTTTTCAATCCGGCCTCAAAGCACTGGACACGTTCATTCCGTGCGGGCGCGGCCAGCGGCTGGGCATCTTTGCCGGCAGCGGCGTGGGCAAATCCACCTTGCTGGGTATGATGGCGTCGCAGGCCGAGGCGGACGTGAACGTGATTGCGCTCATCGGCGAACGCGGGCGCGAAGTCCGCGAGTTTCTGGAACGCGACTTGGGCGAAACGGGCCGCAAAAAATCCGTTGTGGTGGTGGCCACCTCGAACGAACCGGGGCTCAACCGCGTGACGGGCGCGTTTCTGGCGATGGCCATCGCCGAACATTTCCGGGACACCGGCCAGAACGTTTTGTTGATGATGGATTCGGTAACGCGCCTGGCCATGGCGCAGCGCGAAATCGGCCTGGCGGTGGGCGAGCCGCCCACCACGCGCGGATACACGCCGTCGGTTTTTTCCCTGCTGCCGCAATTGCTCGAACGCGCGGGCGCCGGTGAGCGCGGCTCCATCACCGGCCTGTTCACCGTGTTGGTGGAGGCGGACGACATGAATGACCCCATCGCCGATGCGGTGCGTTCGATATTGGACGGGCACGTGGTGCTGGCGCGGGAGCTGGCCACGCAGAATCATTATCCGGCCATTGACGTGCTGGAGAGCGTAAGCCGGCTGAACCGTGATTTGTTGGGGCCGGAGCAGTTGGATTTGGCGGCCGCCGCCCGCGAACATCTGGCGGTCTGGCGTCGCCACCAGGATTTGATTGCCATCGGCGCTTATCCGGCGGGGAGCAATGCAGCGATTGACCGGGCCATCGCGCTGCACGAGCCGCTGAACGCCTTTTTGCGCCAAAAGGTCAATGAAAGATGCTCCGCCGCGCAAAGCTGGGCGCTGCTCAAACGAACTCTTGAGTTGAAAGTTCAAAGTTCAAAGTCAACGGCCACAGGTGTTGGTCCCAAGACTTTGAACCTTGAACCCTGAACTTTGAACTAAACCATGAAACCATTCCGCTTTCCACTGGAACCGTTGCGGGTGATGCGCGGTCAAAAGGAGCGCGCGGCGCAAGTGCGTTACGCCGATGCGTTGCGGGCCTGCGAAAGAGCGGCCGCGGAGGTGAAAGCGGCCGGTGACGAACTAAACACGAGCTGGCTGAGTTTGAGCCGGGGACTTTCCGCCGGCGTCACCGCGCTGGAGTTGTTGCGAACGCGCGCCTGGTGCAACGTGCTGGAGTTGCGCCTCAAGGAGCGCGCGGATCAGCTGATAAAGGCCCGGCTGGTCGTGGACACGGTCTGGCAACAAATGCTCGCCGCCACCCGCGATCGCGAGGCGCTGGACCGGTTCCACCGAAAATCCCGCCGCGTTTACCAGCATGACTGGTTGCAAACCGAACAGAAGCAGTTTGACGAACTGGCGGTGCAGACGAACGGCGAGCCAGGCTGGTTGCAACCGCCAAATTCCCAAATTAAACGACTATGATCCGCATCCTGCAATCTTCCTGGTTCGCCGCGCTGGTTGGCGGCGTGTTGTATCTGGCCGTCACTGCCATTGTGCTCCGTCCCAGCCAATTCGCCGGCGCGCGCCTGACACCATCCGGCTTTTCCGCGGAAGACGATCCGTCGTGGAAATTCAAGAACCCGGATTTCGACCAATGGGTGGCGCAAATCAAGGACGAGCAGGACGCGCTCGCCCTGCGCACACAGCAACTCAACGAATGGCAGACGCGGCTGGACGCCGAGCGGCAGGAGATCTCCACGGTCACGCAGTCGGTGGCGCAACTGCAGACGGATTTCGACCGGAGCGTGATCCGGTTTCACGCGCAGGAAGTGGATAACATCAAACATCAGGCCAAGCTCATCGCCGCCATGTCGCCCGCCGGTGCCGCCGCGATGTTGAATCAAATGCCGGATGCCGACGCCGTGCGGATTTTGTTCGCCATGAAACCGGACGACGCCAGCCTGATTCTCGAAACCATCAGCAAAATGGGCAACGACGAAGCCCGGCATGCGGCGAACCTGACCGGGCAGTTGCGCCGTGTTTTGCCGCTGGACACCAACACCGTTTCCAGCACGGCACCATGATGCCGCCGCTCCATTTCATTTTTCCGCCCGGGAACGCGGTGGCATCGGCTGACGATGGGGGCGCGCCTGATGGCCCGGCGCCATCCGAAACGGGCGAGCATTTTGGTCACTTGATGACCCAGATGTTATCGGCGGGTCCGCGAAAATCAGCCGCGGCAGCCGCGCAAAGTGACGAGGGGTGGGTGGCGAGTGGCGGGACATCACGGCTCCCGACACCTGTCGCCCGGTACCCGTCACGCTTTTCTTCAAAAAACACCAAAACAGACGCAACGCTCGCCGGGAGGAATGAAAACAAATCGGGCAACCCCAAAAGTTCGACGTCTTGCCCGACGGACGGCGCGATCAATGCCGTCGCCTTGAATTTGCAAGGCACCATCCTGCCGATCGCCGTTCCTGTTCTGGCCGGCGTGTCACCGGTTTCTGCGCCGGTTGCCGAAAATAAAAAGGAATCGGCTGCCAAGACCGTTGCTTTCATTGCTGAAATTCCGGCCAAAGGCGAAACGGTCCCTGGCGCTCAGGCGGGAAATCCCGCCCGACAAACCATTCCCGGTGTTCAAGAGCCGGGTCCGGCTGGATCGCCGCTCATTGGAGATCGGGGCGCATCGCCGAAGAAAACGTTGCCGTCGGACAAAACCGGGTCGCCCGCCGGCCCCGCGCCGGGCGCCGGACAAAAAATGGCAGCGGCCCCCACCGGATTGGCCGCCGGGAAAACAATCTCGATTGAACCCAAAATCACCGAGGTCCTTGCTCCCGGCAATTCGGCTTCAGCGGCTCCAGCCCTGAAGGTTTTCGGGGCAGAGGTGTCCGGGCAAATCGCCGTTTCGGAAATGCATCCGGCAAATTTGGCTCAAATTGCGAGTGGCTCGGAAACGTCGCCCGGCAGCGGTGGCATATCTGCTGCTAAATTGGATACGACGATGAAAAACGCTGAAAAAACGAACAAAATTGCCGGGCCGACAGAGAAGATTTTGCCGGGCAAGGACGTTTTGGCCGCAGGAAAGAACAGTTTTCCGGCGCCCGGTGCGATCCCCCTTCCGCAGCGAAATAAGCAGTCGGAAACCATCGCCGCCGCCCATCTGGCGGCCGCGGATTCGAAAGCCGGCGCCACCGCGCCGCCCAACGCCGCGACTAATTTTCTCGTTGTTGACCCGGGATCCCGGCCGTTGGAACGGGTACACGACATGGTTGCGTTGCAGACGATTCGGCTGCAGGATTCGGGTTCAGACTCCTTGCGCGTGGTCATCAAGCCCGGAGCAGGCGCGCAATTGTC
>Ga0335073_10006028_pt1 | contig 17032 bp, 14 predicted proteins | sample Lox_Sample_22_FD_207093 | JGI IMG/M metagenome (GOLD analysis project Ga0335073, IMG submission 207093) | Soil microbial communities from Loxahatchee National Wildlife Refuge, Florida, United States - Lox_Sample_2.2 | ecosystem: Environmental > Terrestrial > Soil > Wetlands | place: USA... | reverse complement strand
CTATGCTCGCAGCCACGGTATTGTGTATCTGAACCAGATCACCACCACGACGGTCGTCGCGGTGTTATATGTTGCCGCTACCTGTGGCGCGCTTTTCTTCTCTGGTTTCCGCATCCTGGTGGTGCTTGGCTGGCTCAACCTGATCGGGTTGCTGATCGTGATGCTGGTCAGGCGATATGAATTTACTTCCATCTGGTGCGCCTATGCCGCGGTCGTGAGTGTGATCATCTACTTTTACTTTCACCGGAGCCGTGCAAACCGGCCCGCCGATTATCTGAAGGAAGCGGTTGCATGAGCTCAATAGCCGGAAATCTCGAACCGGATGTGCCGGTACGCGATCTTCGCATGTGCTGGTGGTCTTTTGCGGCCAGGGGCGTCCTGGCCGTAGTTTTTGCGGTCGTCCTCTTTCTCGCCAGTAGCTTCCTGGGCATCTTCTTTTTCGATCCGGTCACGCTTGTCTACATGAGTCTGTTGCTTGGGTCCTTCGTTCTGAGCAACGGCCTGCTGCTGGGAGTGGCTGCGTTCTTTTCCTGGGAACATCACATACATGTCTGGTGGCTGGTGCTCTGTGAGAGCGTCTTTACGGTACTTCTTGGCGTTTATATTGGCGTCTCCCTGTTACTGACGCCCCAGTCCTTCGCGTTCCTCGCGGGAATCCACGGGCTCGGCGCAGGCTGCTTCCAAATCGCTTTGGCCATGAAGATGCGAGGCGAAGGTCCCAGGCTGATCCATCTCGCGTTTGCCGGGCTCATCTCCCTGGGCGTTGGCATAGGCTTTCTCACTCATTACAACCTCGCCCCGCGCATCACAACGCAGATCCTATCCGGCTACGAACTGTTTGCTGGAATCGTGTGGATCGTATTTGCCGCCAGATTGCGGGGTAAAAGCGCGACTTCATTGAGGCGCTAGCCCCACTGGTTTCGCGGCGTCGGCTTCTATCCAACTCAGGGGGATCACATTTGCGGCTGAAACATGCGCCCCAAAAAGTTCTGCAGGCATCAAACCCGCATTAGCCACAGGACGGCGGGATGCTCAAGTCGGTTTTTAGCTCTATCGGAGAAGTGACGCTATTTGGCGCGAGAGCCATCCGCGATGCGTTTTTCCCGCCGTTCGAGTGGGAATATCTATTCAACCAGTTTTATGAGATCGGGGTCGGATCTTTTCTGTTGGTCGTAGCCTCCGGTTTTGCGCTGGGCGTTGTCATGACGTTGCATACCCGCAGTACCCTGGTTCAATTCGGGGCCACTGCGGAGATTCCCATCTTCCAGTCCCTGGCCTTCTTCAACGAGATCGGTCCCCTCGTCGCCGCGCTGCTCATGGCCGGGCGCGTGGGCGCAGGCATTGGCGCACAACTTGCGAATATGAGGGCCACCGAGCAGATCGACGCCATCGAAACACTTTCCGTCGATTCGTTCAAACTGCTGGTAGTCACCAGGGTGATTGCTTGCACCTTGATGCTCCCGCTGCTCACCCTTTTTATGGATGCAGCAGGCATCCTGGGTGGCTTCGTTTCCGAACACATCTGGTCCCGCTTGAGCTTGACGCTTTACATGCATCGGGCCTTTGACGGTGTTGCGCTCGCCGACTTCCTTCCTCCTACGCTGAAGACGGCCGTATTTGGCTACCTCATCGCCATCATCTCGTGCTTTTACGGTTACACCACCAATGAAGGTTCCGATGGAGTTCGCAAAGCGGCTACCAACAGCGTTGTGATCTCCTCGCTGGTCGTCATCCTGGCTGACGTGATTCTGGTCAAATGCATCTTCTTTCTGTTTCCGGATCAGGCCATATGAGCGACGGACCAGACAGCGGCAACACGATCGCGTTTGAATGTGTCGAGAAAGGTTTTAATGCGAGGAAGGTTCTGGATAAGGTCTCTTTCACGGTTGCCGCGGGGGAAGCGCTCTGCATTCTCGGCAGAAGCGGAACAGGCAAGAGCGTGACCTTGAAACTGATGATCGGGCTGTTGCAGGCGGACGCGGGGAAAGTCATGGTGGCGGGGGAAAACATGTCGGCTCTGGATGAGGATGGGCTGGCGAAGGTTCGCCGCAATATGGGGTATCTCTTCCAAAGCGCCGCCCTGTTTGACTCCTTTACGGTGAATCAAAATCTTGCGTTGCCCCTGCATCGCCTCGATCGGACGAAATCTCCCGAGGAGATCAAGCAGGCCGTGCACCAGGCCCTGAAGGAAGTTGGTTTAGAGAAGGATGGCGAGAAGCTGCCCTCGGCACTCTCCGGCGGCATGCAGAAGCGCGCCGGCCTGGCGCGAGCGCTTGTGCTTCAACCCAAAATCCTTCTGGTCGACGAGCCGGCCAGCGGGTTGGACAGGATCACCGCTGCAGAGATCGATGAGCTTCTCATGAAAGTCAAAACCGAACGCCGCACAACCATGGTGATCGTCACCCACGATATTCATGGGGCGCGCAAGATCGGGGATAAGTTTGCGGTGCTGGATCAGGGTCGCGTCCTGGCCTTCGGCACACCGGAAGAACTGGATCGCCACAACGACAGCCGATTGAACCAATTCATATCGGAGCGCTAGTCATGAAAAACCATAACGTGATTGTCGGAATTTTCATTACCACTGCCATCGCGCTCTTCGCCGCCGTCCTTTTTCTGATTGGCAACCAGCACAAAGCTTTTAATCGCCACGTTGTTTTCTACACCAATTTCCAAAACGTGGATGGCCTGCCCAAGGGCGCAAAAGTGCTGGTGAATGGCATGGATGCCGGCGAAGTGGAAAGCATTCAGATCCCTGCCGGTCCGGCACAGAAATTCCGCCTGAAAATGAACGTAGAGGACCAGTTCCGCGGCTTGATCCGCGAAGATTCCCTGGTCACCATTGAGACCGAGGGACTGGTGGGAGACCAATTCCTACTCATCCATTCCGGGACCGAGCGCGCCTCCGAAGCACCGCCGGGGAGCACTCTCCCCAGCAAAGAGCCCTTCGAAATAACCAAGCTCCTGGAGCAGGCCCAGGGCATCATGAACCAGGCCGGTACCACAATCACCGCCCTGCAATCCACCATGAAAGACGTGAGCGGCCACCTCGACACCACTCTCGACACCGCCAATGGAACGATCAAAAACGTGAACGGAGTGGTGCTCGACGTTCGCAGCGGGAAAGGCGCAGCCGGACTTCTACTGGAAGATCAGGCGACCGCGGCCAACGTAAAGCAGTCAATCGCCAATGTCCGCCAGACGACCGAGACGTTGAACGATTCCACCACGAGGATCGACAAGCTGCTTGCCGATGTGCAGTCGCGGCAGTTGGTTCCCAAGATCGATGACACTCTGAACAACGCGAAAGTTGCGACCCAGAATCTCGATCAGACCACAGAGCAAATCAATACCACGCTGGGCAGTGCATTTGCCGAGGACCAATACGGGGAGGACGCAGGGACGAATCTGCAGCAGTCCCTTACCAATCTCAACCAGGCTTCGGGTAACCTGACCGACGATACAGAAGCTCTGAAGCACGAGTTCTTCTTCAAAGGGTTTTTCAAACATCGCGGCTACGACAGTCTGGACGACTTGCCGGTTGACCGCTATCGTGCGGGACAGATTTTCAAGTCATTGCCAGAAAGCCGTGAGTGGATCGCAGCTTCTTCCCTCTTTACCACCAACCAGAACGGGCAGGAGGTGCTGACAGCGGAGGGCAGGCAGAAGATTGACCAGGCAGTCGGACAGCTGAACGAGATCTACGGTAAGCCGCTTATCGTCGAAGGGTACGCCGTCTCGGGTTCCCCTTCTGATCAATTGGTGCAATCCCGGAGGAGAGCGGCGCTCGTCCGGACCTACCTGCAACTGCATTACCATCTGGAGCCCAAGAACACGGGGATTATTGCGCTTAAGAGCACACCTCCCGAGAGCACCGGCAAACCCAGCTTCGACGGTGTGAGCCTGGTGAGTGTGGGGAACGGCGGTAAGTAGAGCCTCCTTCCCGGTGCTTTTGCCTGCAGCGCCCAGGGCCGTCCGCGACTTCAGCCGGGCCTTCTGCCGCCATCGTATACTTGAACTATGTCCATCGTGCGCAACATAGCGGGAGTGGCGAAGGGAATGAGCATCACCTTTCGCGAGATGCTGAACCCGACCGAGGTAGAGAACTACCCCGACGGGCCGGGCCCCAACCGCGGTGCCTTCTTTGCGGACAGGTTCCGTGGCGCTCATATCTTGCAACGCGATGAGAACGGCCTGGAGAAGTGCGTCGCCTGCTTCCTGTGTGCGGCAGCCTGCCCCGCAAACTGCATCTACATCGAGGCAGCCGAGAATACCGCCGAGAAGCGAATCTCCAGCTCGGAGCGTTACGCCAAGGTCTACAACATCGATTACAACCGGTGCATCTTCTGCGGTTACTGTGTGGAAGCCTGCCCCACCGACGCCATCACGCATGGCCACGGATTTGAGTTAGCCTCACTCAACGCGACGACGCTGATCCATCGCAAGGAAGACATGCTGGTTCCAGGGATTGGATCGCCGCGCATTGCTGAAGTGAATGCGGACGCTGTCAAGTAGTCGAACGCCGCGCAACCCTGTTAGCATCGCCTGATGCCAGACCCAGAAAGCAGCGGCGCCAAGCGGATTTTCCACGTCAGCAGCCGGGAAACGGTCATGACCCTGCGCGACGAGATCCTGCGCCTGCATGGATTCGAGGTGGAATCCACGGTCTATGCTCGAGAAGCCCTCGACCAGGTCGCCTGGAAAGACTACGACCTGATTCTGATTGACGTCGAAGCTGACGTGAAGGTGCAGAGCGCCCAGGAACTCTGCGATGCGGTCAAGAAAATCAATCCTGGCCAGCACGTCGCCTTTGTATGCAACTACCGGGTATCGATCGAGAGCGACTGCCCTGACGAAATCATCCGCGCCGAATTCAGTCCTCAGGATTTTGTGAAGGGGGTGAAACAAGCCCTCGGGAAAAACGAAGCAACAGACGCCGCCCAGGGCACCGCCACCTGAGTCAGTCGCGCAGGGACGAGTGGAAATTACCCAGGGTGAAATCCTGGGCCGCAGACTCCAACCCTATTTTCATCCCCCATGCGTGGGTTGAAACGCCATAGCCCTAGCTAGCCTTCTTGCGCGGATGCGACGCCTGAAACTCCGCCCGCAATGCCGCTTTATGCATGGGCTTTTCGTGCAGCAGCAACTGCGTCGCTTCCAGCTGCGCGTTCGCATGGAACCAATCCTGCACAATGTTGTCGCAAAGCAGATTCAGCACGGCCAGCAGCGACATCCCCTGGTGATGAGCCATCCACTCTTTCACCAGCTTGGGAGTCTTGAGCGACTCCTGATAGTCGGCTGCTTCATAGAATCCAAAGGCGCCGGTCCATCCCATTTTGGCCATGCGCTTGAGATTCTTGAGCGCTTCTACCGGGTCGATTCCCAACGCCAGACAGGTGGAGTAAGGCGAGATCACGGGCCCTGCCACCGCGTCCCATTTGAGGGCGATCTGCGGAATGCCAAACGCCTGGTAATGGTAGTGACCGTGGTCGTCCATGCCTGCCCACCCGGATTCCGAAATACCCCACGGAATTCCGTGCTCTTTTCCAAAAGCGCGCTGAATTGCGACCACTCCGCTGAGGGTGCGCGATACCAGCGTGTCCGGATAACTCCGCATCCAGATGGAAGGCATCATGTACTCGAACATCGTGCCTGTCCAGGAGATAAGGACAGGATGCCCGTAGGCAATGGTGTGAATGCGCCCCAGCTTGAACCAGCTTTGCTGCGGAGCTTCCCCCTTGGCGACGGTAATGAACGCTGCGATGCGGGCCTCGCTGCACAGCAGGTCATAGCAGGCCTGGTGCAGATGATTGCGCTCCAGCTCATAGCCTATCGAGAGCAGCAGGCGCGACTTATCCATCAGGAAGCCGAAATCCATTTCGGTGGCAAAGCGCATGGCCTCAGAAGAGAGACCTTTTAGTCCGTTGACCAATGCCTTCAGGCTTTCCCGCGCCGGAGCTAATGCCAAGCGCAACTCTTCCGTCAGCAACACAAGGGGCGAGTCGGGCGGCAGGCTCGTCGACGCGCGGGCGATGCGTGCATCGAGATCTGCAGCTAGCGCAGCCGCCGCCCCGCTTTGCACTGCAGCCGCGTTCTCCGCTACCCCCTGTAATTGCGGTAGAGCCAACAGCGGCGCGTATTTGGGCAGCAACCACGGCAGGTAGTCCTCAACAATACCGACGATGGCACGGATGCGACGCCGGGTTTCGACCAGCCACCATTCCGCCTCACCCAGCGCCGGTCCCGCAAGCTCCGGTGCATTGAGCGTACTGAGAGCCCACTCGATCCACGTCTTTGTGTCCGCCTCAGGTCCGGGGGGCGCCAACCCCTTCAGGCTGGCAGGCGCTTCCGGCAAGCCCGTCAGCAGCCGCCAATGATCGCGAACCCCGGAGAATAAGGCGCGACTGAGCAACGGTTCGCGCAGCAGACTGCGGCATCCGGTACGCAGAGTGTAGAACGAAGCTGCCAGGTTCCCGCTGTCGACAGAAGAAATAGTGATGGGACGAATCGGCGCCAGTGTGCGCGTGTCGTACCAGTTGTAGATGTGCCCGCGATATTTCTCCAGCTTGTCGTAGGTTTGGAGGCTGGCCTCGGTCAACTCCGCAAATTCAGGTATGGAGAGGTAGCCCAACGTTACTGCCGCCTGCCGCGCATTGAGCAGCAAGCCGAAGTTGGTTGGTGAAACCCGCGCCGCCTCAAACAGGCCCTCTTCTTCCACGTTGTCAGGAATCAAATAATTATGGCTCTCGCCGCCGAACTGGTAGAAGTAGCGCCACGTCTTGAGCGCCAGTTGGCGTAAGAAAAAGTCCTCATCCGCGGAAAGTTGCGGCTTGGCCTGCTGCGGCGGGCTGTTCAGCCAGGTGGTGAACCAACGCGCGCATCCCCACAAGATGAGAATGGGCAGCGCCACGAAAAAGGCCTCCGTTTTGTGCAGAAACACCAGGGCGCCGACAACCAACGCTACCAGCGGAGTCAACGCGAGATAGCGGTCGACAGGCGTGCGGCTCTTGGTCGACGTTTCGGCTTCCGCCGCGGTTTCCCACTCCAGCAATCTCTGGCCGGTGATAAAGCTGCGTACCAGCGAGCGAATGATGGCGTCCAACGCCAGTAGCATCTGATGAGGCAGGTAGATCAGGTTGAGAAACGCGATAAAAGTGCCCTGGCCGAAGCCGCTGACCGCATCCCGCATCGCACCGGGCAGTTTCGTGACGTAAGCTCGTCCCACGCCGAATACCAATTGGACAAGCGTGGGCACGAACATCAGGAACAGCGTGACGGCAGTCCAGTAGAGCGCTCCGCCGGGAAGCCCGAGCCACCCTGCGAGCAGCAGGGCGAACGTGAAAACCTCTACCAGTGACCGGCGCAGGTTATCGAAAATCTTCCACCGCGAGATGGTGGCGATGGGATTGCGCACATAGCGCCCGGACTCGTCCGGTACCTTGGCGAACAGCCACTGCGAAATTTGCCAATCGCCGCGCAGCCAGCGATGCTTGCGGCGCGTGTAGGCGCTGTAGTGCGAGGGATAGTCGTCGATGACCTCGATATCGGTGGTCAGCCCAACGCGCGCGTATGAGCCCTCGATCAGATCGTGGCTGAGCAGGGAATTGCGCGGGAAACGGCGATCGAGCACGGCGTGCAGGGCGTTGATTTCGTAAATGCCCTTGCCGGTAAAGATGCCTTCCCCATAAAGATCCTGATATGCGTCCGAGATCGCTCGGGTGTAAATATCGAAGCCTGTCTGGCCGGAGTAGATCGACGCCAGGCGCGAACGCGCAGCCGACTGCACACTCACGCCAACTCGCGGCTGCAGGATGCCGTATCCCTGGGTAACGATGCGCAGCTCAGGATCGATGATGGCGCGGTTCAGGGGATGCGCCATGGCGCCGATCATGCTGTGCGCAGTACCTCGCGGAAGCTGGGTATCGGAATCCAGCGTGATTACGTATTGCGCATGCGTCAGCGCACTCAGGTTGCCGGCTTTTACCGGAAAAGGATCGAATTGGCCTTTCAGCAGCTTGTTCAGGTCGAGCAGCTTGCCCCGCTTCCGCTCCCAGCCCATCCACACGCCTTGTCGTGCATTGAAGATGCGGTGCCGGTGCAGCAGAAAGAACGATCCCGCTCCCGCATGCGCGTAGCGTTCATTGAGCTCATTCGTGAGCTGGATAGCTAAATCGACCAGCGGATCGGTATCGTTCTGCCTTGGCCGCGTGACTGAGTCGGGAAGGTCGGTGAGAAGCCCGAAGTGTATGTTGGGGTCCTGATTGGCGAGATAGCGGACTTCAAGTTCGTCAAACAGTTCGCGTACCTGCTTTTCCTTTGTCAGGAGGGTGGGGATCACGACCAGAGTCGTGAATGCTTCGGGCACCCCCTTTTCAAAGTCGATCTTCGGCAATGCATAGGCTTTGAAGATAGAAGTGACGGTGTTGTTGACCAGGTCTACGGCGCCCTGCGTAACGGGAAGCAACAGCAGCAGGAAGGCCAGCGTGAGACCGCCGAAGATCGGGTAGGTGGGCACCAGCGGCGCCAGGATCAGGCCGATGAGGACCACGGTAATGATCTGGATCCCGCCGATGTAAAAGTCATCGGCGTTGTTCCAGATGGTCAGGCGCAGCCGGTCGATAAAGCGAGGGCGATAACCCACCCGCGAGGCCAGCAGCGGAAGACCGCGATCGACGATGTAATAGCCCACATGCGACCGGCGGGCACGCAGGCGGGGATCATGGACTCCAGGCTTCTCCTTTGCCTCCAGGGCGAGCTTCAGCGCAGCCTTGGCGACTTCCATTTCCGTGCAATCGGAGTAGCGGGCGATCTCCGCAACTCGCTTGCGATAGCCCTCACGGCTATCGAAATCCATGAACTTGTATGCGTTGACCGGGTCCTGTTGCAGGACCGGGTCATAAACGACCAGTGGCTCGATCAGGGAAAACCAATCCGCGTAACCGATGTCGCGCAGGCTTCGCATGCGGGTCTTCAGCAGTTCGGCCCCCGCTTCTGTGTGTGCGGCCTCATCCTGAAGGATCCCATTGGCCTGGACAATAATCTCTTCCAGTAGCAGGAATTTCATGACCGGCGCTAAAGCCCAAAGCTCCTGCAGCTCCAGGGCATCGTATTTCTGCACCTCGTCGATAAAGGCGTTGATCGCGTGAGCGTGATATTCCGATCCTGTCGCCTGCAGATAAGCATCCGAAACGGTTACAATGCGAGGCTCGTCGTTTTCCTGGTCCCGTATCGTTCTGGGCAGACGGCTCAGCTTCTTGCGTACGGTGGCGACCTCCACCACGACCGACCGCAGCAGCCGCGGGTTCTGCCGCAATTCGAGCAGAGGGTCCAGCTTCTCGCCCGGCAGATACGTTGGCACCGGGCGGGCATCGAGGATGACAAATAACTGGTCAAGCGAATGGCTTGTGGCTTCGATGCGCCGGGCAAAACTACCCGCGCCGTCGGGCTTGTGCGCGACGCGCCAGGTGGGGGCAACATGGTCCGCATAGCTCCGTACGGACTCAAGCGTCCACGAATGCTGCCCTTCTGATTCGGTTGCTGTGGCCGGGCCGGAGCCGGAGCCGGTTTCACTCATAACTTTGACTTCCTCTTGTCAGCGGTAGCTCGCCGCCTGCATTTCGAACATACTGGCGTATCGCCCGCCCAATGCCATCAGCTGCTGATGTGTGCCCTCTTCGACCAATTTTCCGCCCTCGAGCACTACGATGCGGTCTGCCATGCGGACGGTAGAAAAGCGGTGCGAAATCAGCAGCGCCATTTTGCCCAGGGTAAGCTCTGCGAAACGCTCGAAAACTTCGAGTTCACTGCGGGCATCGAGCGCGGCGGTGGGCTCGTCCAACACCAGGAGCTGCGCATCGCGCAGGTAGGCCCGTGCCAATGCTACGCGTTGCCACTCACCGCCGGACAGCTCCACACCTGTTTCGAAGCGCCGGCCGAGCATTTGGTCATAGCCGGAGGGCAATTTCGCGATCACGCTTTCCGCCAGGCTTTTGTGCGCGGCCTCTTCTATTTCCGCCTGAGAGTGCTCGCTCTCCACGCGCCCCACGCCGATGTTTTCCCGGGCGGTCATTTCGTAACGCATGAAATCCTGAAAGATGACGCCGATCTCGTGGTGCAGGTCCTCCAGCTTGTATTCGCGCAGATCTTTCCCATCGAGCAAAATCTGGCCTTCCGTTGGATCATAGAGCCGCGTAATCAGCTTGACCACCGTCGTCTTGCCTTGGCCGTTCTCGCCAATCAGCGCGATCCGTTCTCCCGGCCGCAGAGTGAAGTTGAAGTTACTCAGAACCTTGCGCGTGGTGCCGGGATAGGCAAAGCTGACGTTGCGAAACTCAAATCCACGCTGGATCGGCCGCGGTATCAGCGCCCCATTGGGATCGGAGACCACGGCAGGCTTCATCTCGAAGAAAGCCAGCAGGTCGGTGAGGAAGAGCGCCTGGTCGGCGATGCCGGACGCCGTAGAGAACACCTGTTGCAAATTGCTCGAAGCCTGGATGATCGCGTTGGTCAGGTAGTAGAACTCGCCGATGCTGTCGTAGCTACCTGTAACCGCGCGCCAGATCACGAATGCGTAGGCGCCGTAATAGCCGAGCGTGGCAATCACACCCAGAAAGCCACCGGCGATCAGCTTCCTACGCGAGAGGTCGACATTCTCTTTGTAGATTTGCTCCGAAAGCCGGCTGAAGCGGTTGCTGAGGTAGTCGCTCAGGTTGAAGAGCTTAAGCTCCTTGGCGCCTTCCCGGCTGCCGGCGACCTGGCGCAGATAATCCATCTGGCGCTTTGCCGGCGTCTGGCGGAAGTTCTTCGCATAGCCCAGAAACGCGAAGTGCGTTTCACCGAGGAAGGTGGGTAGTACGCCCAAAGCGAGCAACAGAACCAGCCAGGGCGAATACCAGAGGAGAACTGAAGTCCAGATCAGGGTGGTCAGGGTCTGCTGGAAGAGCCGCCCCATTTGCTGGATCATCGCCAGCCGATCCGTCGCCTGAACCCGGGCGCGTTCCAGGCGATCGTAAAAAACGGGATCCTCGTAGGTGGTCAGGTCCAGCGCCGCTGCCTGCTTCATCACCCGGACGCTGACGAAATGGGTATATTTGTCAGCCAGCAGGCTGTCGCTGTAGTCGATGCCCCGCATGAGCAGACCACTGAACACATTCAGGCCGGCTTCCAAAACCACGAGCCACCAGAAGTGGGGGAAGATTGCCTTGTGCGAGAAGTAGTACTGGACGCCGTCGATGATCTTGGCCGCGACGGCCGCGATGCCGGCCGGCAGAGCAGCCACCATGACCCGCAGCACCAAGCCCCAGACCACGACCGCCGGGCCGGACTGCCACAGAATGCCGAGGACCGGGGGGACGTTCTTAAGCGCCTGTACCCGCTCGCGCCAGGCGGCCCGGGAGGATAATGGACTGGCTTCCGTCATCGAACTTCTAATTCCTCAAGCGGACCAGACCCTCCGCCGGCTTTTAAGGTGGGATTCTTTACTAATGTTACCAATCGGATGCACTTTAGGGTGGCCTTGTTGGCTGGAAGCCGCTGTCCGGGGCCGACCTCGGGTAGGTCCGGGCTTTAGAGTCTGCTCAACGACCTGCACCTCGCCGTGAAATCGAACCCCAATCCGAATTCCTCTCTCCGAACCCAACCAGCTTGCGGTCCACCGGCGACTGTGCTAAAACTCGAATATTCAAGTTTGCTCCTTGTGAGCGAGCCTGAATTTCATGAAGAGTGGCTGAGGGACGGGCCCTGTGACGCCACGACAACCTGCCCGGGCAATCCGGGAGTATGGTGTCAACTCTCTCCTGATTTCTGAGAAGAAACGGGAAACATGAGATTCGGGGTGCATAGCTGTACGCATCTCGCTAATTCCATGCAGTAAGTGGTACCAGAGTTCGTCACGTAGCGCCCGTGCATTTGCCGCTCTCGATTCGAGGGTATGATGGCATCTTTTTACGAACTGCGCTGTAGGGAATGTGGCAAGCGCTTCCCCAGCGCCCCCCTTTCCAGCTGCGACGAGTGTTTCTCCTCCCTTGAAGTGATCTACGACATGGCCGCTGCCCGGCAAACCTTTACCCGGGAGCACATCGCCCGCGGACCACAGAGCATGTGGCGCTATCAGGCCCTGCTCCCGGTTCCGGAGGATTACGTGCCGGTGACGCCCTCCGGCATGACGCCTCTGCTGGCGGCTCCGCGCCTGGCCAAGCGGATCGGAGCGACCAATCTCTACGTTAAGAACGATGCTGTTTGCCTGCCAACCCTCAGCTTTAAGGATCGCGTGGTTTCGGTCGCCCTTGCCGCGGCCAAAAATTTCGGCTTCGATACGGTCGGCTGCTCGTCGACGGGAAACCTGGCGAATGCTGTCGCTGCGCACGCAACCCGAGTGGGCCTGAAGACCTACATCCTGGTGCCGGCCGACCTGGAACCCGCAAAGATTCTGAACACCCGCGTGTACGGCGCGAACCTGGTGCCCATCGACGGCAATTATGACCAGGTGAACCGGCTAAGCTCGCAGCTCGCTGAGCGTTATCACTGGGGCTTTGTCAACGTGAACCTTCGCCCCTACTACGCCGAAGGCTCAAAGACCGTAGGTTATGAAATTGCCGAACAGCTTGGCTGGCGGCTGCCTGACAACGTGGTGGTCCCCATGGCCGGCGGCGCGCTGATCACCAAGATTCGCAAAGCGTTCGATGAATTGATTGAGCTCGGCCTGGTAGAGAAGAAGCAGGTGCGCTTCTTCGGCGCGCAGGCGACAGGCTGCTCTCCCATTGCCCACGCGGTCAAGAATGGCCTGGCCTACCACGAGCCCCAGCGGCCGAACACCATTGCCCGCTCGTTGGCCATCGGCAATCCCGCGGACGGACCCTATGCCATCCGCACCATCAACGAGAGCGGCGGATACGCGGAAGACGTTTCCGATGTCGAGATCGTATCGGCCATTCAGGAACTGGCGGAAACCGAAGGCGTGTTTACCGAAACCGCCGGTGGCGTGACGACGGCTGTGACTGCCCGCCTCTACGCGCATGGCCGCATTGCTCCCAATGAGCTGACCGTGATGGCCATCACCGGCAACGGCCTGAAAACCACGGACGTTCTGCAAGGCAAATACGAGCCGCTGCAGGCGATTCGTCCCCGCCTCGCGGATTTCGAGGCACTGGTCGCGGCCGGCCAGGAGAAAGCTGAGCACGAGAGAGAGGAAGTATATGTCCGTTAAAGTAGTTCTGCCCACTGCATTTCAGAAACACACAAACGGCGCCAAGGAGCTCGAGTCCAAAGCCGAAAATCTGCCCCAGCTCATCACCGATATTGAGAACAACTTCCCCGCGCTCAAGGCCCACCTCCGCGACGGCGACGGAAAGGTGCGCCGCTTCATCAACTTCTACGTCAACGAAGAAGACATCCGCTTCTTAGGCAACGAAAAGTACGCCTTCAAAGACGGAGATGAAGTTCTGGTGATCCCCTCGATCGCCGGCGGCTGCTTTTAGATTGTGCCGCAAAACAGTCCCGCAGAGGACGGTTGAGAGTAGCCCAGGACGTAAGTCCAGGACGTAAGTCCTGGGTAAGTTGACTCTCCTCCTCACAACGAAGGCAAACCTGCCGACTGATAGATCTTCGACATGTACTGCATGTCGAGCAGTCCCTCTTCTCCCGCCGTCTTGGGCGTCTTATCCTCCAGAATGCAATCCGAAAAATAATTCGCTTGCGCCGTAAACTGCGAAGGATCTTTGTCGGGATTCGGCTCATCGAGCATGGTCGGCGGGCCCCCGTCCGGGTTACGGAACTGGGCCGTAAGATGAAGCCCCTGGTAGGCGAACGCCGGCTCCGCGTAGAGCCAGCCCAGCGACCCATGCACGCGATAGAACCCGTTCATGGGGGCGCCATAGGTGGTGTTGCAGGACGTCACCACACCTGAAGGAAACTTCATCGTCCAGGACACGTTCTCTTCCACCGTATCGAAGCGCCCGTCATGGTCGATCACGGAGGAAAACGCCTTGATGTCGGCCGGCTCCTCTCCGGTGAGATAGCGCATTGCGTTCAGTGAGTAGACCCCCATATCCATCAGGGGTCCCCCGCCCGCGAGCTTGCGATCCAGCCGCCATTCGCCCGCTTTCTCGTTGAAGCCGTTTGCGCTCTCGATGGCCTGGATCTTCCCCAGCTTGCCCTCGCGGATAAGCTGCATCGCGCGCAGATTGGTCGGCTCGTAGTGGCAGCGATAGGCGATCATCAGCTTCTTATTCGCGTCTTTACAGGCCTTGATCATGGCCATGGAATCGGCCACTGTGGTGGCCATGGGCTTTTCGCACAGCACGTGCTTGCCCGCGCGTGCGGAGCGGATGGTGTACTCCGCATGCATGCTGTTGGGTAGAGCCACATAGACCGCGTCGATGGCCGGATTGTTCTTGATCTGGTCCATGTTCTCGTAGGTGTAGATGGAGCTCTCGGGAACGCCATATTTGGCCGCCTGCGCCAATGCTTTCTCGCGGTGCCCGCTGACCAGCCCGGTGATTTTCGAGTTCGTGCTGGTAAGCACTCCCGGCATAAAGTGCCCCATGGAAATGCGGCCCAGGCCGATGATGCAGTAGCCGATCTTTTTATCGCCGCTTTGCGCGAGCAATGGCGAGACCATCTGGGAAGCAGCGCCGGCTACTGCCAGGCGAGCGAATTCTCTGCGGGTGAGCATGAAGTATCCTCCAGCGTGCCGGACCATCTTAGCCGCATCTTACAATCGGAACCAACATGCCAAAGTTCCTGCTGCTGCTCGCCTTGCTGTGTCTCTCTGCCGTTCCGGCGGTTCGCGGCCAGTCCACGCTTTCCGATGAAGACAAGTCGAAGATCGATGTTGCCGTCAACCAGGTGCTGGCATCCACGAAAGTGCCCAGCGCTTCGCTCGCCGTTGTGAAGGATGGACACATCGCCTATTTGCAAGCCTATGGCGAGGCGCGGATCACGCCGCCGATGGAGGCCACCCCGCAAATGCAGTACCCCATCGGCTCGATCAGCAAACAATTTACCGCGGCCGCCATCCTTTTTCTGGCCCAGGAAGGCAAGCTGAAGCTGGATGATCCTGTTTCGAAGTATTTGCCGGACCTGACCCGGGCGAATGAAGTGACCATCCGCATGCTGCTCTCGCATACCTCCGGCTACCAGGACTACTGGCCTGAGGACTACGTCATGACGTCGATGATGGTGCCGACCACGGCGCAGCACATTCTGGATGTATGGGCGAAGCGGCCGCTCGATTTCGATCCCGGCACGCAATGGCAATACTCGAACACCAACTACGTGATTGCGGGCTCCATTGTGGAGAAGGTCAGTGGCACGCCGCTGATCGACATGCTGAAGAAACGCATCTTCGTGCCGCTGGGCATGGACAACGTCTACGACACCGACGCCAGCAAGCTGCCCGCTACCGACCCCACCGGCTACGAGCGTCATGCACTTGGTCCGCAGCGGCCGTCGCCCCTGGAGGGCGCCGGCTGGATGTTTGCTGCCGGCGAGCTTGCGATGCCGGCTCACGACCTTGCGCTGTGGGACATCAGCATGCTCGACCGCTCTTTGCTCAGCCCGGCCTCTTACACGCAGATGTTGACTCCCGTCCTGCTCAAGAACGGAACCAACACCAACTATGGCCTCGGAGTTTTTGTGCGCCAGCGGGACGGCCGCAACATCATCGAGCATTCGGGAGAAGTATCAGGCTTTGTTTCGGAAAACCTGCTGTTTCCCGATCAACACGCTGCGATCATCGTGCTGACCAATGAAATGGCGAGCGGAACCGCGAGCCTGGTCGCCCGCCGCATTACACCCATCGTGCTCGGGTTGCCGGGTCCGGCCCCGACCAAAGAGGAGGCGCGTGCGCTGGCCATCTTCAACGGCCTGGCCGACGGAAAAATTGACCGTAGCCAATTTACTGCCTACTGCAACGCATATTTCAGCCAGCAAACCCTCGACGACTTTGCCACTAGCCTAAAGCCTCTGGGTCCTCCGCTGACCTTCAAGCAAACGACCGAGGAGGGGCGCGGCGGCATGATATTCCGGTCGTTCACGGCGACCTTTCCCGACCGCGAGTTGAAGATCACCACCTACGAGATGCCCGACGGCAAGCTGGAACAATATCTGGTGGAACCATGATCTGAGGAGACCAGCCGTTCATTAAGGGTGCAAGGACCGAACATGAGCCGCCGTGTTATCCTAGCTAATATATCCTAGCTAGGATGCTCGAATGATCACAGCAACCATCTTCGAAGCCAAAAGCAAGCTATCTGAGCTACTCAAGAAAGCGCAGGCCGGCGAGACGGTCATCATCACGTCCGGCCGCGACAAGACGCCCATTGCAAAACTGGAAGCCATCCCTCCGGTGAAGAAGCAGCGTCTGGGGCTCTATGAAGATCCGACGTTTGTGCTGACCGATGCCTTTTGGGAAGATATGTCGCCGGAGGAGAGCGGAGAGGGTGATTGAGAGTATTGCTCGACACCCATACACTCCTCTGGTCCGTAAACCATCCGGCGCTTCTGAGCGGCCAGGCGTCTGAGATCATCGGCGACGAGCGAAACGTAATTTTTGTCTCCGCGGCCTCTGCATGGGAAATATCAACCAAGGTGCGTCTTGGAAGGCTTCCCGGGGCAGTGATCATCGAGAGAAACTTTGAGGCAACGATGGACTTGGCCGGCTACACGCTCGTCGCAATCGAAGGATCGGTAGCCATTCGCGCTGGACGATTTACCGCTGCACATCGCGATCCATTCGACCGGATCATTGCCGCGCAAGCCCTCACGTTCGACATTCCCATTCTTAGCGTGGACACCAAGCTGGATGCCTTCGGCATACAACGCATCTGGTGAGCCGTTGAACTTCAGCCCACCAACCCCTGAAACTCAGGATGCTTGGCAACATAGCCCGCCACCAACGGACAGACCACGTCGACCTTCAGCTTGTTATCTCGCGCATATTCGAGCGCGGTCTGGGCGAGCATGCCGGCAACTCCGCGGCCGCGCAGCGCTTCCGGCACCTCGGTGTGCCAGAGCGTGATCCATCCTGAATTAT
>Ga0335073_10006026_pt1 | contig 17032 bp, 21 predicted proteins | sample Lox_Sample_22_FD_207093 | JGI IMG/M metagenome (GOLD analysis project Ga0335073, IMG submission 207093) | Soil microbial communities from Loxahatchee National Wildlife Refuge, Florida, United States - Lox_Sample_2.2 | ecosystem: Environmental > Terrestrial > Soil > Wetlands | place: USA... | reverse complement strand
CGCGCGGAAGATGTCCTGCATCGACGTGGCGTGGAAGCCCTGCCTGGCGAAGCAGTCCGTGGCCGCGTCGAGGATCTGCTGGCGACGGCGCTCGAGATGTTCCTGGCTTACCTTGGGCATGCCCCCAGAATATAAAACGGACGTTCGTCTTGACAAGTGGGCCGCCCTGACGGCAAAATGGAGTAAAGAGAACGGCTGTCCGTTTTTGTGCTCGAAGGGAGCTTCCCCAAGATGTCTGCCTTGGATGAGACAGTGATTCACCCGGGCCAGCACGCCGCCACCCGGCCCGGCGCCATCCAGCCGGGCGCCACTCCGGGGAGCGCGTACCACCAGCGCCATGCGCCGCGGGGCTCGGCGGCGCCGGCGTTCATGGCGCTCGCACTGGCCGTCGGCGTGATCGCGATCCAGTTCATCATGGTCGCCACGTACGCGTGGTCGGCCACCAGCACCGCGCCGCGGAATATCCCGGTCGCGATCGCCGGGCCCGCCCGCGCGGTCGCCCTGGTCACCGGCGAACTGGACACGGCGAAGCCGGGTGCGTTCCGGCTGCTCCCGGTGGGTACGACGGCAAAGGCGCGGCAGGACATCACCAGCAGGCAGACGTACGGGGCGATTCTGGTGTCCGGGCCGGGCCGGATCGACGTGCTCGTCGCCTCGGGCGGCAGCCCCGCCGTCGCCAGCGTCCTGACCGCCGTGACCGCCAAGATGGACGGAATCAGCACGCACCCGGCCAACGTCACCGACATCGTGCCCACCGCCGCAGCCGACCAGACCGGCGCGGCGTTCAGCTTCACGGTGCTGCCGCTCATGCTCAGCAGCCTGATCGCCGGCGTTGTGCTCACCATGCGGGTGCCCGACCCAACACGGCGAGCGGCCGCGCTGGTGGCATTCGGTATCGGCGGAGGTCTCGCGTCGGCCGCCGTGGCGCACACCTGGCTCGGGGTCATCCCGGGACACTTCACCGCCATCGCCGGCGCGATGGGGCTGGCCTCGCTGGCCGCCGCCGCCGGGGTGTCCGGGCTAGCTCACTTCGGCGCTCGTTTCGGCAAGCGGCATGTGGGACTCGGGGTCGGCGGCGTCATCATCATGCTGCTCGGCAACCCCTTCTCCGGCATGGCCAGCGCACCGGAGATGCTGCCCGGCATCTGGGGATTCATCGGCCAGTGCCTGCCGACGGGAGCGGCGGCCACGCTGCTGCGATCGGCCGGCTACTTCGACGGGGCGCGCTCGGGTGGCCCCTGGACGGTGCTCGGGATCTGGGCCGGGGCGGGGCTGCTGCTCACCCTGACCGCCCACCGGTCCGTCGGCAGCCGCTCCTCCTCGGACCCGTCTTTCGCCGCCGCATCACCCGCCGTCCTGTCTTCCTGACCCGGCCCCGATCCAGGCCGGCTGGTACGTTGGCGCCGTGACACGCGCCGGAGACGCGATTGGTCGCGACGCCGCGGGTGATAGCACCTTCGGCGACGGCCGGCCGGCCTGGCTTGGCCGGCTGGGCAACGTCCGCAACGTCGTCCGGCAAGAGATGATCTCTCGTCAGCTGGCCAGGCACCTGCCGAAGCGCCCGGCCCGCGTGCTCGATGTGGGCGCTGGCCAGGGAACGCAGTCGATCCGGCTGGCCCGCGCCGGTCACCAGGTGCTCTCGGTCGAACCCGATCCCGAGATGCGCGCCGCGTTCCGGGACGCACTGAGTGCTGAGCCAGGCCAGGTACGGGACCGCGTCATGCTGCGAGACGGTTCGGTTGGCAACCTCGCCGCCGTGACCGGCGGCGAGGCTTTCGACGTGGTGCTGCTCATGGGGGTACTGATGTATCTCCCGGCCAGCCCGCCGGTGATGACCGAGCTCGCGGCGCAGGTCGCGCCCGGCGGGTTCATAGCCCTTGCGATACGCACCGCGACCTCGGCGCTCTGGCGTCCGGCGGCCCGGCAGGACTGGCAGGCGGCGCTGGTGGCATTCGAGGAGTATGACGCCGCCCGGACCGAAGGGCGCGACATGCGCTACCTCAACGAGATCGGCACTCCGGCCCGCGCTGATGACCTCGAGACGCTCACCGCCGCCGCGGCTGCGCACGGACTAGAGCTGGAGAACTGGTACGGCGTGCGGATCGCGGTTGATCTGGAGGAACTCGACCCGGCACCGCCTTCGGATCCAAGTGAGCTGGCCGCGCTGCTCGACGTTGAAGAACGCCTCGGCGCCGCCGACCCGTACCGGCAGCTGGGGCAGCTCGCTCACCTGATCCTGCGCAAGCCGCGGTCATAGGAAGAGCCCAGGAGCGGGCCGGCTTCCTCTGGCGAGGAAGACCGGCCCCACTCCGGGTCTGGCCCTTACCGGAATAACTAATTTGTCACGAGGCTATCTGCCAGGTGAAGTTGCCGCTGATGGTCAGATCGTTGTTGGTGTGCACATTTACGATTACGTACGTGTCGCTTGAGGTGGCGACCAGCTCCCACCACTGCACGTGGTTCGTACCGCAGGCAGCCATGTAGACGCCAGTCCCCGAGCTGTCCGAGGTCAGGCACTCTGAAGCGTGGACGTTCTCGAGCTCGTAGGTTGGAAAGCCATTCTGGGCAGGCTCGCTGTCTTCGCCCCAGAGAGCGGCGTGGTTGAGGCCGGAGGGGTCTTGCGTGCTGCAGCCGCTCTGAAGATAGAGGGTGCCGCTAGAATAGACGAGGCATGGGAGCGTGGCGGGGTTGCCGCCCTCATACTGATAAATCGCTATCTGCGTTTGGGCGCTCGCGCTCGGCGCCTGCGCGGCGAATACCGTGAAGAAGAGCAGCGGAGCTGCCAGGATGGCGAATTTCCTGACTCGATTACGCACGCGGTACCTTCCTTTCTCCTGCTTTCCATGACTGGCGAGAGGCGTCGCGTATACCGAGATGGGGGACTCGTATGCGATGATGGGTGACTTCAAGTCAGCGCAAAAGACGTACGCCAAATCAATTGCGATCTTTGACGAGCTGCAGCATCCGCACGCCGACGCAATTCGTGAGAAACTCAAAGGGCTCGTGTGAAACTCCGGGTGCCAGACAGCCGGGGGAGTGCGCCTCGTTGCCTAGGGGTCGGCGATGACAAACGAAGATGGTGCGATCAGCATCGGTGCCCGCCCGGCGGAGCGGCCACCAGGCCCGGTCACGATGGCCGGCCAGCAGGCCGGCCTCAACGCTGTTCTCGCGGCGGCCATAACCCGGCGCGTTGGCTCGATGCCGGCGCTGTACGTGGTGCTGGCCATCGTCGGTGGGTGGATGGCGCTGGCGACCTGGGGCCCGCTGCACCCCGTCGATCCGTATCCGTTCAAGTTCCTGCTGTTCCTGGACAACGTCGTGCAGCTACTGCTGTGCTCGGTGATCTTGGTTGGACAGCGAGTGCTGGGCGTGGCCGCCGACCGGCGGGCGGTGCAGACCTATCAGAACGCCGAGGCGATCTTCGAGCAGGTCGCTGATCTCCAGGAACACCTGGACCGGCATGACCGGGCGCTCAGCCGCGGGATCAGCCTGCTCGACTCCAGCCCGCACCCCTGGATTCAGCGGCACCGGGTGGAGCCACCGCCGCAGGCCCTCGACCAGGCAGTGAGCGTCAACGACCGGATCGCAGCCTGGCTGACCGAGCGGCTGGGCAGCATGCAGGCTTTCTACGCATCCGCCTTCATCCAGGTGGCCTGGATCGGCCTGGCGGAGATAGGTGTGCAGCGGTTTGATCCCTACCCGTTCGCGTTCATGACGTTTCTGTCCACCCTCGCCCAGCTCATCTTCATGATGGTGATCATGGTCGGGCAGGACGTCATCGGGCGGGCCGCTGACCGCCGCTCCGAGCAGACATTCCTCGACGCCGGAGCGATCTTGCACGAGTGCCGTCGCATGAAAGCGCGCCTGACAGCGCAGGACCGCGTCATCGACAGCCTCAGCGGCTACACCATCACGCAGGTCACCGAGCAGCTGGCCCAAGCCATCCACCAGGCCTACCTGCAGGCCGCCGCCGACCGCGGGGAGGCCCTGAGCAGCAGGCCGTCCCTGCGGACGTGGGAGGAGCTGCCGGACGAGATGAAGGAGTCCAACCGGGCTCAGGCACGCCAGGTCGGAGAGAAGCTGGCCATGATCGGCTGCTTTATGGTGCCGGCCTTCGACCGGGCGCTGACGTTCGAGTTCGAGGATGAAGAGGTGCAGTTGCTCGCGCAGCTGGAACATGAGCGCTGGATGGGGGAACGGATGGCGCTGGGGTACGCGTCCGGGCCCGCCCGGCAGGGGCGTAGGCATCCCGACCTCGTGCTGTGGGAGGAGTTGCCAGACGAGGAGCGGGAGAAGAACCTGGCCACCGTGCAAAGCATCCCGGCCCTGCTGGACAGCGTGGGCTTCCAGGCACTGCGGCGCGGCGTCCAGGACGGCTCAGGCCAGGCGGATTTCACCGCCGCCGAGTGGGCGATCTTGCAGCAGGCGATGATGGCGGCTGGCTTGCTGGTCTCGCTGGCGGAGGACACCGGCGATGCCGACGAAATGTTCGCGCTGCTCAAGAAACTGAGAGACAGCAGCATCACGCATCCACGGCGATTCATCCGTGAGCTAGCGGCAGCGTCCACCTTCAGCACCGGATGGCGAGTCGGCACCAGGTACGCCGACTATGAGCCTTCGGCACTGGCAGCGATCCGTTCGGCCGCCGATATCCTCGCCCACAAGGCCGCCCCGGAACTGCCTGGCTTCCGCGCGTTCCTGGCCGAGATCGCCGCCGTGGTCGCCGATGCGAACATCGAAGGCGGGTTCTTCAAGGTGGGCGGCCGGCGCCGCACGCCCAGCGAAGCCGCCGCCATGGAAGCCGTCAACCGGGCGGCCGGGCTCGAACCGCTTGGTTGACGCCTCAACCAAGAGGCTGGGAGACACCGGATCAGCCGGTCAGCGGCTTCTCCATGTAGATGCGCCGGTAGCCGTCCTCGACCCGGCGCTCGATTTCGACGTAGCCGAGCCGTGCATAGATGGCCTGGTTCTCGGTCATGGCCTCGTGGGTGACCAGGGCCATGCGGTTGAGCGAGCGGCGGGCGGCCTCCTGCTCGGCGAATTCCATGAGGGCACGGCCGAGCCCGCGGCCCTGAGCGCTGGGATCCACGGCGACGTTCTCGACATACAGGAGGTCGTCGCGGGGATCGACGGTGAGCACGGCCGTGATGGGAGAGCCTGTGACCCAGGTCGTGCCGGCCTCGACGGATGGCGCGTAATCGCGGAACAGCGGGCCGGGCGGTTTGTCCATCCGGGTCAGGTACCTGGCGTACGCGGCCTCGATCACTGCCCTGATCGCGGGCAGGTCGTCTGCGGTCGCACGACGTAGCCCGGACGGCCCGGGCGTGCTGTCAGCCGGTGTTGTCATTTGCTGCCCCAGAATAGTCGGCAGAGATCACGGTCCAGACGGGTCCAGCAGACGTTCCAGGGTCCGCTGGAAAGTCGCCGGGGCGACGTCGAAGCCAGCAGCGACGAGACTGGCGTAGCCGACCAGTGCGGCCAGCATGACCTCGGCGACCTCGGTGCCCGACTGATCGTCCGCCGTGGCGTCGGGCTGGCGTGTGTCGCGGATGCGGGCGGCGAGATGGCCGCGCAGGGCGGTGTCCGGTCCATGCCGACCTGCGCCCCGGTCCAGCCGGGCGGCCCGCCCATCTGGGTCGGCGGTGCCAGCGAGGCGGCCATGCGCCGCGTTGGCCGCAGCGGTGTCGGCTGGCTGGCGTTCGAAGGGCTGCCGGACGCCGTCGCTGACCACTTGTGGTCGGTTGCGCGCCATGCGGCCGAGGCCGCCGGCTGTGATCCCGACGCGCTGAAGACGGCCATGCGCATCAATCTCGAACCGGGCACGTCCGTTGACTCGGTGGCCGATAAGCTCGCGCGCCTCGCCAAGTCCGGTACGGACGAGGCAGTGCGGGGCAATGAGTCCGCCCGGTCGGCATCTGGTGGGCTGCTGGCCGGGCGGGTCATGGTTCTTGGTGGCGGGCTTGAGCGTGCGCTGTGCTGGTGACAGCGGCGTCGGCGCGGTTAGTGCTGGCGGGCACGGCTCGTCTTGAGCAGCCGGTAGCCGAGGCCCAGGTCCTTCGCTGCCGCCAGGTACACCAGCGCTCCCCACTCGTAGCCGCGGCTGCAGAGGATTGTGCCGAGGGTGATGAACAACACGACGGCGAGGGCGCGCACGGCGACCCAGGCCTGAGGGTGGCGGCGCTGGAACGGCCACCCGCCACCTGCGAAGTAGTTCTGGAAACCGGATCGTGCCGGAATCGTGTTGCTGGGCTGCGCGTACATCGGACTACCTTCCGTGTCCCGCTATCTTTCTTATAGCAAATTGATATCAAATTTTGAGTGTCCGGTCAAGCGAGGTGACCGCCTTCGCTGAGCTGATCCGGGTGGCCTGCACCCGCCCCGTCGACGGGGCGTGGACGGTGCAGCAGGCGCGGAAGTCCTACCGGCGGGTGGACCAGGTCGTGGTCCTTCTGCTTGGCCTTGCCGCACTGCGCGATCGGGCCCCGGGTGGCCGGTGCGTCATGGCTTCCGCGGCCTACGCCGCCGAACGGATCGACCTTGGCGGACGGGTGGTTCGTGGTGCAAATGTGCACGTGTACAGGAGCCGGGAGATGGTATCTAATGGTGAAAGTTCGGCATATACGCGGCTGACAAAGGAGTAAACCGTGTCCCGATTCAAGCTGGCCCTGGCTGCCTCCTTAACCGGCACCGCAACCGTGGTCGCGCTGTGCGTCACCCCAGCCGCCCAGGCGGCCGCGCTGCCCTCAGACTGCTCGTCGTCCCCCGTCGGCTATGCCGGCTTCGCGGTGACATGCACGCAGCGCCCAGCCGACCAGACCTGGTGGGCTTATGTCATCTGCCCGTCCTACGTAGGCCGGATCGCGGACGGCAATCACGTGATCGGCGACGGCACGTCCACGGCCATCTGTCCCGTCGGCGCACCGTTTGACGACGAAGCGTTCTTCTTTACCCCATCCTGACGATGCGTCCCGGACCGCCTTAGCTGGCCTCGGCCTGGCGGCCGAGGATCAGCATCTGCGCGGCCCGGGTTGCCGACGCTCGACGTGCTGTTCGGCGGGGTCAGCGACCGGATCGAGTTCCTGCGCGACGGGCGGGCCGACATGGCCCTGCTGTACACCCCGCTGGCGTCGGCGGCATAGCCCGCCCAGGTGGCAGCCTTCCCGATAGCCAGAGGTTATTGACCGAGGCTGAACGGGTCTTGGACGCCCAGGCTGGGTGCTGGTTGCCCGAAATCATGATTACGCACACCCTGATTTATTCGTTCCCGCCTGCGATGACGGAGCAGGACCGCAAGCAGTACTTCGACGAAGTCGGCGCGATACTGCTGGGCGAAGGCAAGGCCAGCAAGTTCCAGCACTGGGCGCATCAGCCGCTGCCCGGCGGCGATCACGCCCCGGTCTTCACCGCGACCGATGTGGCGCAGTTCGACTTCGCCGACCTCGATGCCGTCGCCGCGGCGTCCGGGCTGCCGGCGCTGCGGGAGTTCATCGGCCGGTGGCAGGCACGGTTCCCGTTCAAGGTCATCTTCGCGAACCACGAGCCGGCCCGCTAACCGTTCTCGCTCAGGTTTATTCCGAGGCCGGGGCGAGCACGGGCATGCCGACACGCCCGTGCCGCCCTTGGCCATTCTTCGCTTCAGGAAAGGCTGCTCCGGGTGATTAACGGGCATCGTGTGACAGCCATCGAAGAGCATTTCGCGACCACCGCATATCTTGACGCCATCGCCAGGCTGCCCATATGGCCAGGCGACGAGACGGAAATGGCGCTTATGCGCGCCGTCCAGTCGGCACTTGTGATGCGCGACAGGCATGCAGGCTGCGGTCTGGGGCTTCCAGGCCGAAGCCGGAACGCACGCGGTGCGCCTGATCATGAGCGGCGCCTTCGACCGGCACCCGGGATGTTCGCTATCGACTATCCCTACGAGGACAGCGCTCCGGCGACCGCGTTCCTCAGGGACGCCGACCTGACCGACACGCAGCGCGCCAAGATCAGTCACCGCAACGCCGAGCGGCTGCTCCGCCTGCCGCCCGCCCTGAACAACGAGTAATCGCTGGCCCCTCAGGAGCGGAACAGGCGGTGAACCGCCTGACCGCCCGAGCGCGATCGTGCCAGGATAAGCCGCATGGGGGGCTATTCATGACAATCTGTGCAGGAGGAACAGCTATGTCTCTAACGGGGAAAATCGCAGCTCAGGTCAGGCGAAAAGCGCTGGTGGTGCCGGCCGTGATACTGGCGGCCGGTACCGGAGCACTATTGCCGCTGGGAAGCGCAGCGGCCGACGCGTCGTCCATTCACGCACCCGGCACGCTCACCGTGGCCACCACGGGAACCGACAGCGGCAACTGCCAGCCGGGTCCTTGCCGGACGCTCGGTTACGCGCTCACCCAGGCCGGGCCGAAGGACACCATCGTCATCCACCCCGGCGCGAAGGGCCCGTGACCCAGGCCGGCTTACCTGGCCGCGGCCATGGCGGACACCAGCTCAAAGGCGGCATGCGCGGCCGCGATGCCGGTGATCTCCGCGTGGTCGTAGGCGGGCGCGACCTCGACGATGTCTGCTCCGACCACAGCCACGGCCGACAGCGAGCGCAGCACGGCCAGCAGCTCACGGGCGCTCAGCCCGCCCGCCTCGGGCGTACCGGTGCCGGGAGCGTGCGCCGGGTCGAGCACGTCGATATCGAGCGAGACGTAAACCGGCCTGCCGCCCAGCCGGGCGTGCATGCGCTCGATAAGTTCGGCCACTCCTATCGATTCCACCTCCGGGCAGGTGATGATCTGGAAGCCGAGCACCGAGTCGTCGGCCAGATCGGACGCTGCGTACAGCGGCCCGCGGATGCCGACGTGCACCGAGTGCTCCCGGTCGATCAGCCCCTCATCCGATGCCCGGCGGAACGGCGTCCCGTGCGTGTACGAGGCGCCGAAGTAGGTGTCCCACGTGTCCAGGTGCGCGTCGAAGTGCAGCACGGCGACCGGCCCGTGCCGCCGAGCGACGACCCGCAGCAGCGGCAGCGCGATCGTGTGGTCGCCGCCGAGGGTGAGGAGGCGCTCGCCGTTCCCGGTGAGGGACCGGGCGCCGGCCTCTACCTGGCCGATGGCTTCGCCGATGTCGAAGGGGTTCACGGCTAGGTCCCCGGCATCGGCGACCTGAAGCTCCGCGAACGGCGCGATCGCCGCGGCCGGGTTGTACGGCCGGAGCAACTTCGATGACGCGCGGACATGGGCCGGGCCGAACCGCGCCCCGGGCCGGTAGCTCACGCCCGAGTCGAACGGAACGCCCGCGATGACGATGTCCGCCGAGGAGACCTCGTCCAGCCGCGGCAGCCGGGCGAACGTGGTCGGGCCGGCGAACCGCGGCACGAGGGTGGCGTCGACCTGGCCGACGTGGTCACCGGCGACCACACGCGGCAGGCCGGCTTCGGGCTGGTCAGTCATGGCGATCCTCCCTGGTCACCCCGCCGTACAGGGACGGGCGCCGGTCAGTGAGCACGTCATTGCGGGCCGAGATGGACTTGTCTGCGGCCGAGGCCAGGTCACAGTCAGCGGCGATGGTGATCTCGTGGTCACCGGGCTGCGGCCCGGCGAGTGGCCAGCCATCCGGGTCGATGATCACCGAGCCGCCCACCCAGTCCACGCCGCGCTCGGCACCGCTCCGGTCGCAAACCGCTACGAACATCCGGTTGATGCCCGCGGCCGCCTGGGCGCGAACCACTTCCATCGGCCGTTCGCGCTCCGGGCGTGGCAGCGCGGGCCAGTTCGCCGGAGCGCACAGAAGGCGAGCGCCGGCCAGCGCAGCCAGCCGGACCCACTCAGGGAACTCCAGGTCATAACAGATCATCACGCCCAGCGATGTCCCAGCCGTCTCGATGACGGGCGGCGGCGCATCGCCGGGCGTGAATATCAGCTTCTCCGCGTCCCACAGGTGCGCCTTGCGATAGGCGGCACGCACGCCCCCGGCGTCGACCACCAGCGCGGTGTTGTACAGCAGGCTGTCGGCGCCGAGTTCGCAGATGCCGCCAACGATCGTGACGCCGTGCCGCCGGGCCAGGCCTGCCCAGCCCGCCGCGGTCGGGCCGTCAGCCGGCTCGGCCAGCGCCCTGGCCTCGGCCATGTCGCGGAACACGTAGCCGCTGGCCGACAGTTCAGGGAGGACCACGATCGCGGCGCCGCCTCCCGCGGCAGCCTGCGCGGCGGCCAGGCCAGCGGCGCGGTTCGCGTCAGGCTCGCCGATCCGCGGGCCGATCTGGCAGCAGGCGACCCGGGTCAGGTCAGCGGCTGTTGTCATCGGCAAGGATGAGCTCCGGCCCTTCGGTGGCCGCGCGGTCGAGCGCTGAGCGCCGCCGGACGTAGGCAATGGCGGTGGCGATCACGGCGATCGCCGCGATGGCGAGGATCCAGGCCCAGTACACGTTGGCGGGCGGTGGCTGGCTTGGCTGGACGAACTCCCAGACGCCGTACACCAGCACGGCGGTGCCGATAAGCGGCACCACCACGTGCCGGACCGGCCGGAACGACGCGCGGTCAGTCGCCAGCACATGCAGCGGCAGCGCGATATTGGCCAGCAGGTAGACGATCAGGATCGGCACCGTCCCGATGCCAGCCTCGTCGGAGAAGATCGACACGGCGTTGCCGTGCAGCGCGAAGAACGGGATCACCACCAGCAGGACGGTCAGCGCGGTGTAGATCACCACGGACGCCCAGGGCACCTTCGTCCGGCTCACCGTGGCCATGGACGGGGGCAGCAGGCCGGCCCTGGCGCCGTTAAAGGTGATCCGGGTCTGGGAGTTGGCCGCGGCGATGAAGCACCCGAATGAGCTGGTAAAGCCGACGATGCCGATAAACCAGTCGAACCAGCTGCTGAAGTGCCGGGACAGGTCGAGGAATGGCGTGGCCTCGGCCGGGCTGCCGAGGAAGTTGACCCCGGCGACCGTCCCCTTCCAGTCTGCGAAGCCTGCGACCGCTGCCCAGGTGGACAGCACGTAGAGCACAGTGATGATCGCGACCGACGTGAAGACCGTGATGGGGATGTAACGGCGCGGGTTCCGCGACTCCTCCGCGAGCGCGCCCGAGTTCTCCCAGCCGACGAAGCCGGACACGGCCAGCGCGAACGTCAGGCCGACCAGTCCTCTGAATCCACCCGGTGACCCGCCGCTGGCGTGGAAGGGCGCGCCGAGATGACCATGGACCTGCGTGAGTACCACCACCGACAGGATGATCAGACCGAGTGCCTCACTGCAGAACATGATGAACGACGCCCGGGCCGAGATGACCACGCCGCGCAGCAGCAGCGGGACGGCCAGGGCCACGCCGGCCAGGGTGACCGCGAGCCAGCCGGCGTTGCCCCAGTTGAACAGCGATGAGACCCACGACCCCATGAAGACAACGACGGCGCCGATCGTGACCGGGTAGCAGATCACGAGCAGGTAATAAGAGATGCCGGCCAGCACCGACCCGGTCCGTGGAGCGCGGCGGCCAAAGCCATGGCCGATGAACGTGACGAATGACCCAGCACTCGGTATCGACTTGGAGAACTCCGACATCGTGTTGCCGGTGGCCAGAATGGCGATCCCGGCGATCAGGAACGCCCATGGTGCCTGCGACCCCATCGCGACCACGACCAGCGTGATGGACAGGAATATGCCCTCGACCGGTGCCAGGTTCGCGAGCGTCGAAGAGATCGTGTCGAACAGGCTGAGCGCGCCGCGCGCCAGATGCGACTGGCTGTCCGGAGCGGGCGGGGCCACTGGCCGCCCGGCGGGCTCGTCGATCGCCGCCATCCCACGTCCTTCCCGACCACCCCGTCGGCCACGGCTGAGGCTTTTGCAGGAGTATGCGATCGCGCGGCTGGGCAAGGCAACTGTCGTCAGCCCAAATCAGGTCCTTGTGGTTGGGGCAGGACACAACCTGCGCTGACCGGCGCGGCCGCGCCGCGGAAAACAGGGGCTCTGCGGTGCGATACTCCGGTCATGGCCGGCCGTCTGCCCCGGGTCGTGGTCACCCACTGGGTCCATCCCCAGGTCGCCGCTTACCTCGAGGAGTTCAGTGTTCCGGTGATCCCGCCGGAGGATCCTGGCCTGTGGGCGGCCGCGCGGATCGGGGAACTGGCGGGTGACGCGGAGGGCCTGATCGCCTGCATGGCGGACCGGGTGGATGACGCGTTCCTGGCCCGCTGCCCCCGCCTGCGGATCATCGCCGCCACGCTGAAGGGATACGACAACTTCGACGTGGCGGCGTGCGCCCGGCGCGGGGTGTGGCTGACGGTTGTACCCGACACGATCATCGCGCCCACCGCGGAACTGGCGGTCGGCCTGGTCATCGGGATCATGCGCCGCGTTGGCGAGGCCGACCGGACCATCCGCGCAGCCGGATTCGAAGGGTGGCGGCCCCGGCTGTACGGATCGAGCCTGGCCGGGGCCACGGCCGGCATCATCGGCATGGGCGACCTCGGCCAGTCCATCGCCAGGCTGCTGCGGGCGTTCGGCGCCCGGATCGTCTACGCCGACCCCCGGCCGCTGCCGCCGGACAGGCAGCAGGAGCTGGCAGCCGCCCGCTTCGGCCTGGACCGGCTTATGAGCGCCAGCGACGTCATCATCGCGGCCGTGCCGCTGACCCCGGCGACGCGGGGACTGCTGGGCCGCGACATGCTGCGGCTGGCACGCCGGGGAATGTTCCTGGTGAACGTCGGGCGGGGCTCGGTGGTCGATGAACAAGCCGTCGCTGACGCGCTGGATGAGAACAGGCTCGCCGGGTACGCGGCTGACGTGTTCGCCATGGAGGACTGGGCGCTGCCTGGGCGCCCCGCGGCCATTCCGGCCAGGCTGCTGAGCCATCCCAGGACCCTGTTCACCCCGCATCTCGGCTCGGCGGTCAGCGACATCCGCCGGGTGATGTCGCTGACCGCGGCACGGCAAGTCCGGCAGGCCCTCGCCGGTCACCGGCCCGACCACGCGGTGAACGCCGTCCCCGCATGAGCGCCCTGGTGCGGGGGTGGGCCGGCGGCCGGGTCTTCAGGAAACTCGGCGCAGGGTAAGCCGACGCGTGCCGAGCGGCACCGGCCGCGGCCATGTGCGCCGGCCTTGAACGCGGCCTCGTACAGCGGCCGCTCGACCTCGCTGTCCGTCTCGTTGTCGGTGAACAGCGCGACCTTCTTGTCTCCCGGCACGGACGCTAGCGCCGCGGCCGCAGCCGCTGCCTGCTGCTGCTCGTCGCAGAACAGGTCCCAGGAGTAGCGCCAGCCGGTCTTGTCGCCGCTGGCGAACGCCTCCACCGGCATCTGCGACGTCAGGAACGGGACGTGCAGCTGCTCGGCCACCACCGCGGTGGTCGTGACGATCTGCGGGGTGGCGAACCCGAGCAGCGCCACGGCGTGATCCTTCTGCACCAGCTCACTTGCCTGGCGGCTGGCGGTGATGGGGTTGCTGGCGTTGTTCAGGACGATCAGCTGGAGCTTGTCCTTCGTGCCGCCGACGGCGATTCCGCCGCTGGCGTTCACGTTCCCGATCTCCTGCTTGTATCCGGCCTCAAGGGGTGGCGCGAGCACGCTCAGAGAGCCGGTGAGCGACAGCGTGGCGCCGATGACGATCGTGTCGCCGGAGCCGGCCGTCGTACCGCCCGAGTTAGACGGGCCGGTGCTGCTGTTGCTGGTGCAGGCGGCCACAGCCAGCGCCGGCAGCACGGCCAGCGCCAGTGCCTGCGCGAACGCCTGACCGCAAGGAGCAGCCCGGACCACAGCAGGAGTGGCCAACCAGGTGGAGCCGGCCACGCAAGTCGGCCGGCCAAGAGGTCGGCGCTCCCGGGAACCGGCGTGCAAGGCCCACCAGCCTCGGCCGCTGCCGGGATACCTGTCAAGAGGGCGGGCGCAGACATCTGGCCGCGCCATGCCCGACCGGCTCGGGGGTTCAGCGACCCCCGGGACAGCAGCCGTCGCCGTGAGCGGAGGCTATGGTCGTCAACCACCGTCGACAACGCGGACGCGACTCCCGTGCGCCCGCCACGGACGGGCGGTCTTCGCGGACAAGCGCAGGAAATGAGTACCTGACCTGACGGACGACCACAGGAGGATGCACCCCATGTCGCCTATCCGGCACTTCGATCACGTCGGCATCACCGTCAGAGATCTCGACACGGTGACGGCCTTCTTCGTCGGGCTGGGCTTCGAGACTGAGGGCCGGACGGTTCTGGAGGGCGAGTTCCTGGACACCGTGACTGGCATACCTAACTCCCGTACCGAGATCGTCATGCTGCGGCCGCCCGGCGGAGGAACCGGGCTGGAACTGTCGAGATTCATCCGCCCGAACCACGAACCAGGTTCGCCCGACCCCATGCCGAACGAACTGGGGTTGCGCAACGTGACGTTCGAGGTGGACGACCTTCAGACGATCCTCGACCGGCTCGCCGGCGACGGCTACCACCTTGTCGGCGGCGTCGGTCAGTACGAGGGCGTCTGGCGCATGGCGTCTGTGCGCGGACCCGAGGGGTTCATCGTGAACTTGGCCCAGCGAATCAACTGATCCGCCGGGGAGCCGGCCTGTTAGCCGGATCCCCAGGGACAGCGGGCGTTGAGATAGGCGACCATCGTGGCCTGCCCGTCGGCGGCGACGAACCGCAGCCGGGCCAGGTCGGTGAGATTCATGGGAATCTGGGCGGCCCAGGTGTCGTGGGTACCGCCAAAGACGGCCGTGCCGCCCGGCAGGTGCCTGCCGTCGCGGGTGATCAGCTGGACGTCGAAGCGTTGCGCGCTGGCGTTCGGCAGGTGCACGGTGGCCCACAGCCAGCAGGGGTTGCCCTGGTATCCGAACACGGTGCCTGCTGTTCCGGTCGGCCCGTGAACCGGCGCGGCGGTGAAGAACGACCCGTGGCCTTGGGCCAGTACGGCCCGGTAACTGTCGGCCAGGCAGCCTGCTTCGTCGTCGGGAGCCGTGCTCCGGCCTGGCAGAGCGGGCCACAACAAACGGTCATGCCGGGCCGGTTAGGTTGACATCGCCACTTTGCCGTGCACGGGGGTTAGGCTGCAGGCCATGTCCGACACCATTGACCTGAAGTTGACCCGGCGGGCAGTGCTGGCCGGGTCGGCGGGAGCCCTTGCAGCGCTTGGTCTGGCTCGGAGCCCGCTCGCGCGGGCCGCGGCGTTCGCGCCCGCCGCCGAGCCGTGGCTGCTCCCCGCTCATGACCTGGCGGCCAGTCGCGCCGCGGGGGTGGCGATCGGTGGCGTAAGCGAACGGTGGCGAGCCCATCTCGCTGGCGGCATCACGGGCGCGCCATTAATCTCGCGCGACCACGTGCTCGCGGCGTCCTTTGGTGGCGATGTGGGCGCGTTCGATCTGTCAACCGGCGAGCAGCGGTGGCTGCGGTCGCTAGGCACCGCAACGTACGCCGGCAACCGCCAGCTCGGCTTCTTCGGCGGGCCCGCGGTGTGCGGAGACAGGATCGTGGTCGCATCCGACCACGCCCAGTGCCTCGATGTGCGCACGGGAGCCACGATCTGGCGCGCGGATCCACTGCGTCCACCCGGCGGAGACGACTACTTTTGGGCTCAGCCGGCGATCGTGGATGGGATCGTCCTGCTCGGGTCTGGTTCCGGGAGTGAAGAGGAGCCGACGCGAGGTCGCCTCACGGCATATTCACTCGAAGGCGGATCGCTGCTGTGGAGCACCCCGATGGTGCCGCCCGGTGGCAACGGGGGAGGCATCCTCGGGCAGCCGACCGTCGATTTGCGGCGGCGGCGCGTCTACGTCGCCACTGGCGCTGCGTATGTGCCCCAGCCCGGCACCGAGCCAGGAACGGACTCGCTGGTTGAGCTGCGGCTAGATGACGGCGAAATCGTATGGGCCGACCAGGTGCACGTCGGCGACCAGCTTGGACTTGACCTCAACAGCTCCCCGGTTCTGGCCGGCGACCTCGTCGTGGTTGCCGGCAAGGACGGTTTCCGCGCCTGGAACCGAGCTAGCGGGATCCGGCTGTGGCATGTCCAGGTCACGCCGGCCACGCCGTCTCCGGGACAGCCGGCCGGTCCGACGTCAGGCCCCGAGGGCGGCCCGATCGCGTTCGACGGCCGTCGCATCTACGGGCTCTCGAACGACGCCACTGCCGGCACCTGCGTCGCTGTCGCCCTCGAGCCGAGGAGCGGAACCGTCCTATGGCACAACGCGTTGCCGGCATTCTCGTTTGCGGCACCGGCTGTGAGCGATGACGCCGTCGCGGTGCCCGGTGCGGACGGGACACTGCGTCTGCTCGCGCCCGAAGATGGCAAGCTGCTGAGCGAACTGCCTTTGCTGCAGCCCAGCTCGGGCGCGCCAAGCCTAACCCGTCGCAGGCTGCTCATTGGAACGGGAGCAGGTCCGTTCCTGCCCGGAGACTCGTTGATCTGCTTTACCGGCCCGGCGACGGAACGGCGGTGACAGGCTCAGACGGGGGGAGCGGGGAGGGCCTTGTCCTCGCCGAGCAGGGCACGGAGGCTGGCCAGCGCACGCATGCTCTGTGTTTTCACTACGCCGGGGGACAGTTCCAGTAGCTCGGCTACCGTCTGGATGCTGTGGTCCTCCCAGTAGCGCAAGACGATGATGGCGCGGTCCCGGGTGCTCAATTGCCCGAGAGCTTCCAGCAACGTGAGGCGGAGCTCTACGGTGTCGGCTGCCGCGGGCCGGTCCGGGACCGCATCAGTCTGCACTTCCGCTGAGCTCTTGAGGCGCTTGTGATCGAGGTAGGTCCGCAGCAGCACTTTCTTGCTGTACGAGTAGGGGTCGGCGTGCTTGATGCGCCGCCATGACAGGTAGACCTTGATGAGCGTGGTCTGGGTGAGGTCCTGGGCGAGATTCCAGTCCCGGCACAGCCAGAAGGCGGTCTCGCACAGTCTGGTTCCCAACCGTTCTACGAAAGCGACGAACTCGTCGTCGTCTCGCACTGTCACCTCCGTCAGCGTGCCTGTTTTTGCCCATGGACGTGGGGCAGCCCCCCCGAACCGGGCCGGGCCACCCGGGGGAGCGTCCAGTCGGCCAGCGGGGGTAAGTGGGGTTTTACGACCAGCCCGGGCCCGAGGG
>Ga0335073_10006025_pt1 | contig 17034 bp, 14 predicted proteins | sample Lox_Sample_22_FD_207093 | JGI IMG/M metagenome (GOLD analysis project Ga0335073, IMG submission 207093) | Soil microbial communities from Loxahatchee National Wildlife Refuge, Florida, United States - Lox_Sample_2.2 | ecosystem: Environmental > Terrestrial > Soil > Wetlands | place: USA... | reverse complement strand
CGGCCTTCTGTGCATAGGCGTTCTGTGCATAGGCATTCTGTGCATAGGCATTCTGTGCATCGACTATCTCTGTCTCGGCCCTCTGTACATAGGGCATTTGTGCATCGGTTATCTGTACATAGGTCATCTGTGTATCGGGTATCTGTACATCGACTATCTGGGCCACCTGTACATCGACCATCTGTGCATGGGATTTCTGTATATCGGCCTTCTGAGCGTGCGTTTTCAGAGAATCGTTCTCTTGAGCGCCTGTTTCTTGAGTATCGGTCGTCTGAGCGTCCGTCTTCTGGGCGTCCGCCTTCTGAGCGTCCGTCTCTTGAGCGTTAGTCTTCTGAGCATCTGCCTTTGGATCATCCGCCTTCTGAGTATCCGCCTTCTGGGTGCCTGTCTCTTTTGGATCCGTCTTTTGAGGGATCTTTTCAAGGCTCGCGCTGACCATGGCGAGGAACCTAAGCAGCCAGCTGCTCATTGTCAAAATTAGCGTTTGATAACAGATGTAGTTTTGGGGCATGCGTTAGAATCGGGCTTACAAGCACTCCTGCACGTCAGCGTCAATGACAGCGTGGCCATGCAATGCATTTCGAATAGGGATCATGGATACAACGCCGGGTTCAAGTTCAAATGGTACCAAGCAGGACAAAGCTCGCTGCACTCCACTGGCAATCATGCTCGGTATTTGCCGAAGGTGTAATGTTGGCGCTTTCTCTTTCAGTACCACGCTCAAGGGTTTGGTCGACTGATCCAACGGCTTGTCATCCACCATGAGGTCTTGACGCAGCTTCCGCACAGCTGGGCATCGTGGCCGGCTTGGTGATGGATTCTGGACCGGATTTCGCAGAACAATCACCGCGACGAGACTGATTGCTTCAAAAGTTGAAGGCAGTTCCAGGAATCCGGAACAGCTGATATCAATAGAATCGCGGTGTACTGATCCATCCTGAAGCTTCAATTGTTTTGCCTTTCCGTTGACAAATAGCGCAATGTCAAGACAAATCTCCGCCTCGGTGTCGCTTTCGTCTCTGCCGGTCGTCCCATCGGAGGCTTCATTCTCTATCGTCGCGCCGTATACTGTGAGGACTTCACCCATGGACGAGGTTTTCGTCCAATACTTCCACTTCTCATTGTTGCTGGTTTCGTAAGAATAGCCGGTCAAAAGTTGAATTTCCCCGCCGATCTTCCACCTCACCGCAAGTTCAGTCGCATTGGACGCGATAACCATAGCTTGCACAAGCCGGCCAGGCTCCATGTACGATGTGAACTTTTCCACGAAGAGATTATCGGTCGAGTTTTGCTCTTCATCTTTCGTCCCGGCGTACCGTAGTCGTGTCGGCCACTGACTGTTAATGAAGCCATGATCGGTACCAAGGACGGTGTAGCGAACGGGTTCGACGGGTTCATCGGGTTCAACGGGTTCGGCGGGATCAACGGGTTCGGCGGGATCAACTAGTTCGGCGGGATCAACGAGTTCAACGCGCAAACCCCAGCCGAGGTTGGTGTTGTCATCACGGTTTTGTGAGAGAAAGAGAAACTGGTCGGCCAGGTGGTTGGCGCTCAAATGGGGAGGAGGAATGTATGCTCGCGCGATGATGGCCGGCTCGTACGGTTCGTCGTACAACGAGCACTGGAGTAGGTTGTGCTCAAATCCCAGAATGGCGGATCGTTTCGCGTCGCCGATGACGGACGACGACCGAATGGTGTACTTGGGCGATACATCTCCTGCTTTACATCAGTAGCGTGCGCGGAAGCGGTGGACGAGGCAAGTCAAGACCTGTCAGACTTCCCTCTATCTGGAACCAATCTGCCACCGTCTCCTCCTCCGTGTACTGCAAGGGAGTGTCCTTGGGAACTACGTTTGGCGCATCAGGATTGCCATCCATCGGTAAAAGGGTCTAAGGGCTGGCCGACTCGCTACAGACAAGCGTTGTTTTCGTCCAGCTTCAGCCGACGAGAGATGATGTTTTCGAGCAGCCTCTTCCAGCTCGCCCAAATGTCGGCGCCGCCAGAGGGGCTGTTTTGCAGCTCATGTCGTCTTTTGGTGGCTGATGCCACGGCCAATCGCATTCACGGCGGAAATGCAAGTGGGCGCAAGGAGACGGAGCCCCGGCGGCTGCCGGCTTCCAGGCGCCCGTCTCTGCTGGAGCATCCAAATGCTGCTTTGGAGTTCCAAATAACGACGATGACGCAGTGCGTGTCGATGGTGGCCTCGACGGGACGGCGCACGCGAAGGAAGCGCGCACAACAGGCGCGTGGAACATGAGACAAGGGATCCAGGGCGAGCGACGGCGCCGCGCCTTCTGACCGACCGCTAGGCCGCGGGCGCTAGTAAATGGTAAATGGAGGGGTCCCACGTACTCGGCGTGACCCGATGGCCTCTGATGTCTGGAGACAGCACAGCCCGTTGACTCAATCCACCTTTCGCATCTGCCTCACAGCACCATTAAATGGCAGCCCGCCGACCGTGACCATTGCCACACTCGACATAACCTACGCTTTGGCTCTTCCGCTCCTCCCGATCGCTTCCTTTGCACCTCTACCGTCGCGCGACGACCGCGCACCACATTGTCGAAAGCCATCATGGATCCAGATCTTCGCGCCAGTTTCGTCCGCCAATTGACACTCGAGGAAAACGAAGCAGGAGATGGCAGGCGCCCTTCTGTTTCCTCGTCCTCCTCGTCCAAACTGTCTTCTCGCCGCCAGAAGTTCAACCGCGGCCGCGAGGAAGCGTCGGTGCTAGTTTCAGTGTACGCTGTACAGCACGGCACACTCGCGGACCACACGCTTGCGTCCATTATTGTGACCGACTTTCAGTTCGAGTCTACTGGAAGGAGCCGCATCGTAAATGCCGCCATCAATTACACCTTCTGGGCCAGTCTCCCGCGTCACCTCGATGAAGCCCGCGCTAGGTTGAGTGCACCGGTGCCGACAATCGCACCGTATTACGCTGTGGAAGAATATCGCATCGGACCAACTGTCCCTCCGCTATCGGTGCTGACATTCCCAGGATATTACACTGGGGAAGGATATAATCGCACCAGGTCAAGTACTCAAGAATATCGCACCGGACCAAGTGCTTCTCCCCCGTCGGCGCCCACTTCCTCACATTACGCTTATCAGGAAGAATATCGCACCGGTCCAAATACTTCGCCCCCGGAACCGCCCACCTCCTCACATTACGCCTATCAAGGAGAATATCGCAGCGGACCAAATGCTCCTCCCCTGGAGGCGCCCACTTCCTCACATTACGCCTATCAGGGAGAATATCGCACCGGATCAAGTACTCTTACCCCGAGGCCCGGAGTCCAACGATATGACTCTGAGCATGAATTTCGCCTTAGGCCGGGTGTCGATCCCCGGGTGCAGCCTACTCGCCCGCGTTTCGGTGGTGACGAAGAAAATCGCAGGACGTTGAGTGTCAGCCCCCCATTGTCGCCTAGTCTTCGTAGTGACGAAGAGGAAGATGATGACGATGATGACGACGATGACGATGATTCCGATGAATCGGGTCCCCCTCAGGTTTGGGTCAAACAACTTGCACCTCCCGGTTACGACACCGAACAATCATTGAAGAGTGTGGTTGAATCGGTGGCATCTGCCGGCCTTCCAGTAATCAACACCGGCCGTCTAGCGGCCAACCGCAGCCCTTCAACAATGAACGTCGGCTCTCAAGTGATCAACGTGAGCGGTACTATAAGTTACAAGACGACTAGTGAAAAGGTTGTGAAACTTGACAGCGCCATACGAGATCAATCCGCTGCCGCCGGTACCATAAGGTCGCGCTACAAGGACAAGGACACCGCAAGGTGGCTGCTGACGGAGAATGAGAATGAGAGAGTCGGAGTTCAAAAATTCCTGCGGACGGCAGTCATCGTCCAGCGCCAACACAATGAGAAATTTGAGGCGTCAATAGAAGTATCCATAACGCTTGATGGACCTTCCAAGAAGAGAAAGGCTCTCGCCAGTCTCGCCAATAGCACTATGAGCTTTTTCCCGGACGGCCATCGATCTGACTTCAAGCGCGCCGAGAAATCTGGGTTGACGAATTTGGATCAAATGTATTGGGCTAAGGCTGTTATCCTCACTCATGATGCTCCTGGTTTCAGAGACGGGAAGGAAGTGGGAGAATCCATCCAGATGACTATGAAATGAGGATGGTGGAAACACCGCGTTCTGGCAAAGAGGTTGATAAGGCTCCCACTCACGATGGGAGCACGACTACAGACCCGCAGCAGTTATGCACTTTGCGCTCGACGCACCCGATGGGATGAACGGCCAGCATCCGGCATCCGGACGAGATTCATCGTCACCAACTTCACAGAGGAAGCCATCGGAAGCTGCGGCTGCTACGTCAGGGAGAGTGATTGATGGACCACGATGAGAGTCGAAGACGTCGGGGTGAACGGTCTCAACTACCTTATCTCTACGGAATACTTGGCTTATGCCACATGTATGTTTATCTGAAATCGCTCCATAGGACATTCGCGGCCTTTGTGCCGCAGCAACACCTCCGAAGATGATCTCGGCCTGGCGTCGATATCCATCACGCCAGCCACCATTGAATTCAATCGCACCGTATCATACAAAGTTCCCTCGCATCATACTCAATCGCTCCATGTGACTACCTAACATCCTCACCAGCTCATGCCCCATGCACTCACTAACGGCCCTGGACGCAAGCTTGGATGCGCGCATGAGCGGCAGCGTCCCAACGACCGTCATGGTCTCCGTCATCGCCATGGTCATCGTCATGGTCTTCGTCTTCGCCGGCGTTATCGTCCTCGCCACTGTCGCTGCTGACGTCGCTCTCCTCGTCCGAAGAAATCTCGATGACAGTGCGCGCGGCATCGGCATTGTCGTTGGCATCCGACGGGACCTCAGCTGCGGAGACCTGGTCACCGCCGGGGCCAGCGGCGGCGGCGGCGTCGGCGGCGGCGACGACGGCAGCGGAGGCGCCGCCGACATTCTCCTCGTTGGTGACGATCTCCTCGTTGAGGTTCTTGCCGCCGTTGAGGTTCTCGTCCTCGTAGAGCTCATCGGCCGCGGCATCAACTTCAACTTTTCCGTTGACATCATTGCCATCGGGATGATTGCTGTCATCGCTCCCAGAGAGACCCTTGTAACGTTAGACCGACCCAGTAGCCAAACTCGATTTTGCCTCATGGAATCGCGATTCGTCGAAGTTGCCAACTTACAGTCCTCAAAACCCCTCTCCACAAAATCCCTCTCCGATGCCAGTGAGAAGAAGCAGTCCGGTAACGGTGCCGAGTCAGTGCATAGATATCACGATGGTGTGTTCCGCTGGTAGAAAATTTTTCACAGCTACATCTTTTAGACCCTCGTTCGGCTTTTACAGGAAGCTGTGTGGAAAATTTATGATGTAAGTTCGGACTGATGTTTTGTTTAGCGAGAATTGGAGAGTCAAAAGCTGACATTTGAAGCCATATTAGCAAGGCGGCAAACTTGGAACTTAAATATACAAATTTTGAACGCAACACACAAGCAAGATGGTAGAGAATGCTACGTGCGGATTACTTCACTGATGCCCTGGGAGCTTCTTCCAAAAGTGCCTCTTGGCCCTACAGACACCAGCAGCCGTCTAGCTTAGCGACACCCCGCAGGTTTGAGCTATTGTGACGCCCCAGTTAGAGGGAAGGGAAGAAGGTAAGCTTTTCCAGGGACTAATTCGGTCTACAAACAGAAAAACCCTAATCCACCGAGACCCGCCTTTTCAATACTCGATACACTTCGAACTCAGCGAGGTCTTCCAACCAACTACTGCGAAAAATTCGCGTCCTTGTTTGTCAACAAGCTTCTGACCGATGAGTCCTACATGCTGTTCACCCATAACAAATTCTACCCAGCTTGCGACGATTGAAAGTCCTGCGCGGAGGTGTTTCTGTCGCCCAATCTCTTGAAGATTACTAGATGCATACCGATCCCACTGAAAAACTGAATCACCATTTAGATGAGCTGTCTCGTCTTTCTCTCGGAAAGTTCTCATCACTTCGCCCTCTAGTATGTCAACGTACCAACGGGTACTTTGACCTTGTAATTCGGGAATCTTAGCTATGCCTTGCCCTAGGCATATCTCTGGATCGTCCATTTCCCTAACGCTTCCACTTCTGAGAACATCTCCATCAAGGTTGGCCCATCGCTTCTGTGGAGCACGTACTCTGAGCTTTTCGTATATTTCGAGCTGTCCAAGAGCTGCCATGACATCAACAGGTCGAAAAGTATGTACTCGTTGGTCGCAACCGTCGAATGGAAGCATATACGGACCGTCCGCTGTGTAAATATCCGAGGCATGTTCTAGACGCTTAGCGTTCGGTGGAATCGGGCGATCCGAAACAACCGGAGGAGCTTGAGGAGGAAGTGGAAGTGGAAGTGGGAGGCGTGGTTGACCCATCGAAATGATCTTGGTGCCAGGTTTGACAACCTTCGACCACATGCATTCGAAGATCCATATACCTCCAATCCAGAAGGAGATTTTGCTTTCGTCTATACAAGTCGTTTTTGCTATCTCTTCTCTCGTAGACTAAATCAACAATGAGCTCAGAGTGAATTATAATCGAGACGTAGAGCATCCTACCCCATGCTGATTCGGTGATGTCAGGTAGATTGGTCTTGATCTACAAATGCTCTGTAGCTTGGAATGATTTTGACGCCATGAAATGTCCTAATTGTTTGAACAGAATGTCACATATCGAAATACTTCATTTTCTACTTAATCATCGCTATGCTATTCAAAGTGAGCGATTTAGTGTCCGGCTGGCTCAGTGAAGACGGCTAGCGAGGAAGAGGTCACTATTGGCTGAAAGCATAACGTTTCTTTATCGTAGCAGCCTTGGTGAAAGGGAAGCTCTTGCTGGGTCACGGGGTTCCAGGATTTGGGCCCCCCGAACGGCTCAAACTGCTTACTAATTGCTCACGTTACACCCCTGCGTTTTTCACGTCCAAGAACAGAAGTGGCCATTGTATGAGGTGACTTTGTTCTCATATTTACATCGCGAAAAGCAACCACCCCAAAGCATAATGATGGCTTTGCTAGCGTATCGTATTCCGGTGGGCTTAGCCTTTTGATCGGCCGCCGAGGAGCATTTAAGCCTTTTGCGCGCCGCTCCGACCCGCGTCGCGCCCGCCTATGCCGCACGGTTTGGAGCATGGCCGATCTTGAAAATGTATTATATGCCCTGGGTGGAGATGGTGCATACTTCTTCGAACGCGCAAACAAATGGTCCTGGTAAGCTTCGCCGCCTACTTCTTGATTCCATGTTCGATAGGCTAACAATGAAAAAGGAACAAACTGCCGGCGCCAATGATGAAGCTATTCAACGATAAGAAGGTTCTGGACGTACGGTGCGCCTGCCTGGGAGAGAATCCAGAGAGAGAGTACTTTTTTAATTATGTTGAGAAAAACGGCGATCAGCGTTTAACCAAGTTCCATCATAGTTCGATGCCAAAGGAACTTCTCGAGTACTGTAGAGACAAAAACGGCAAATGGGACAAGGGCGAACATCTGCGAGTAGTTCTCGGCCCGAACAAGTCTTTCTTCGCTTGGGATCGGACATCGGTGCGCTGGTCTAATCTGCCTGCCGGTCTCGAATCTGCTATCCAGGGCTGGCTCAGTCCAATGGGCTGGGCTCAAGGGCCGCCTCGAATTATCGCTCTCGGCAAAGACGGAGCATATTTTGCCATGTCAGAGTATGGTGCATGGAGTTGCAACGCACCTACATCTAGTGCATTTCTGAAAGAGCAGTTTAGACTTCTGGCGGAACTGAACTTAATGGGAGAAGTCGAAGTCAGTGGTAACATTTCAGCGTTTCATCTAATGGTGTTGGAGTATTGACCAAGACAGAAAGTTTTTTTGAACCCGGCTATGCATGATAGTTTTATCATCATATTGAAAAGCACCCAGACCTATGGATTCAACGTCGCCAACACCAAGTTGTACCGTGAGTTTGTGTCGTCTTATGCGACTCCAGAAGTAATGGCAGAGTATGAGCAAGAATGGGAAGAAACTGCCGAGCAAGAGCGTAAGGAGGAAGAGGAGAACGCACGAAAAATGAAGCAAGCAGAAGAAGAAAAGCTTGCGCATCGACTCCTGTATAATCGATGGAAAGCTCTCTGTGACTCGCTGTTCAACGGCACGGCTCTAATCACGAGATTCCCACATTTGCCTGTCGACATTTGCACTTGCGATATTCAAGTATGCGGACTGCGTAAAGTTGATAAACTACTTCTAGCTTGCCGACATGATGTGGAGAAATTATTGAAAGCTTCTGGTCAATACTCATTAGCCTGGCTGCGGACCGAACGGTTGGCATGGCACCCTGACCGGTTTGGACGGAAATGCAGCCCAGAGTATAAAGATTTACTTTTGAAGAAGGCGACGGAGATGTACACGATATTCGAAGAGCTCATCGTAGACGCAGCGGCCGGGTAAAGGATTTCATGTGATTTTAAATAAGTTAGTAGTTAACAACGAACTTGATTGGTATTGTAGTAAACCATTTAACTCGTATCCGCCTGTAGAATCTTCAACACGAACGCGCCAGCTGCAGAGATGCTCGCTAGCCTTGTACCAATACATGTATCCAAATCAATTTGGGAGGGACAAATTCGACTACGTTCAGCTTTCAGCCACGATGTGGCGCAAGGCTACCTCCCGATTTTGACTTGGAATGAATTTCGACACCGCCTACTTCTTCTAAAACAACTAATTCATGAGTCACCAAGTCTAACAGGAACTTCGGTGAGGCTGGTTGAATAGCAATTGACTCTCAGAGGGGACTGTCGAGTCACAGCACCCAGTCTCCTCGGACTCTCAGAATAAGGTGAGCTTCGCTCAAACAGCTCAGAAATTTCACATCAGGGTCTATGCTGACTGTAAACGAAGCATTTATCCTTTCGAAGTCTTCCAGTACCCTTGCTTCCACCATGGCACATCGAGATCAGCCTCCATTTGTTGCCCAAAATCCTGGCCGGGTCCAGAACTTGGTTATGAGCTTGGAGTCACACATGAAGAAGGGCAAAGGTCGCGGTGGCTTCAGCGTGAAGAAAGCAACATTCACTCTACCCTCTGGTCGCACCGTCGACTCGTGGCGAATGCAAGATTGGGATTACAAGAAACCACATCTGCCCACCTACGCTCGCGGCCTGTTCACTTGCACAAATCTCCAGGGCAAACAAGAAATCGTTGTGAGAGGGTACGACAAGTTCTTCAATCATGGAGAGGTGGGGAAAACAGAGTGGCCGAATGTTGAACGAAACACTAGTGGTCCGTATGAATTGAGTGTGAAAGAGAACGGGTGCATTATATTCATTGCTGGTATGGATGATGGTACTTTGCTCGTCTGCTCGAAGCATAGCACCGGCGAGAGAGGTGATGCAGACAAATCACATGCTGTTGCTGGAGAGCGGTGGATTGAAAAACAACTCAAGGGCATTGGCAAGACTAAAGAAGATCTGGCGCGAGAACTGAGAGCAATGAATGCCACCGCCGTCGCAGAACTCTGTGATGATGAGTTCGAAGAACATGTCCTCGCATACGGACCAGAAGTTGCGGGACTCTACCTTCATGGTATCAATCTTAACCTCCCGGAGTTTGCCACGTATCCGGGCCCCTTCATCGACGAGTTCGCAGACAGGTGGGCTTTCAGAAAGGTCACGTATGTTATGAAAGATAATATCTCCGAGGTCAAGCAGTTTCTGGATGCATGCGCCGAGACTGGATCATTTGATGGACGAGATACAGAAGGATTCGTCATCCGATGCCAGGCTCGCGATACTCCTCAAAGTCCATATGAGGATTGGTTCTTCAAGTACAAGTTCGAGGAACCATACTTGATGTATCGACAATGGCGAGAATGTACAAAAGCAATCATCGCTGGTAAACCACCCAAGTATCGAAAGCACAAGAAGATCACAGAACAGTATCTGCATTATGCGCGCTCACGACTAGCTCAAGATCCATCCCTAGGAAAGCGTTATAACCAGAACCACGGTATCATCGCCTTAAGGGATGACTTTTTGGCATCAAAAGGCTTGAGCGGTGTTGATGTCATTCGTCAAGAAGTCGAGAGCGGCGAAGCAGTCAAAGATGTAACACACAACGTAGTACTGGTTCCCATCGCCACGATAGGCTGTGGTAAAACAACAGTAGCTTTGGCACTTTGCAATTTATTTGGATGGGGCCAATTTCAGAACGACAACATACAAGGTGGCAAGAATCGACCTCAGCGGTTCGCTCAAGAGGTGTGCAATCAACTTGCCCAACATCCTGTTGTTATTGCGGATCGTAACAACCACCAAAAGCGCGAACGCTCGCAACTGATCAGTGACATCTCTGACACTGTTCCAAACGTGACTTTCGTCGCTCTACATTACGTTCACGACCCTTCGAATATTGGCAACATTCGCAAGGCACTCCAAGACCGTGTTTTCAGTCGCGGTGATAATCATCAAACCATACAAGCTGCGTCAGATCCGCAAAAGTTCCGAGGTATCATGGAAGGTTTCTTAGACCGATTCGAGCCTTGCGATCCCGAAATCCCTCCAGATAATGACTTTGATTTGGTCATCGACCTCGATCCAATCGCTTCCTCACGAGAGAATCTCGAGACTGTCGTCTCAGCGTTGAATTCCGAATATCCCAAACTCTTCACTGGTGATATGCCATCCGCAGATCAGTTAGACGCTGCCATTGACGAAGCTCTCAACGATTACAAACCCGATCTCAAGCATGACCTCAGCAAGACCTTTGGCCAGCGAGACGATCGCCGCAGCGAGAACTGGCGGCAACCGCGCAATCAAAACGGCGGCCTCCTATTCCAGCCCCCAGCACCAAAGAAGCCAAAGGCGCTCAGCCCGATCTACTTCGGCGTGACGCTCCCGCCGCAGCGCATCAACGCCATCCTCGCCGCCATCTTCCGCGACGCCGCGCCCGACACCAAGCGCTTCTACCTGCAGCTGGCGCAGACGCGGCGCATCCAGAGCGTGTTCCACGTGACGCTGCTGCACGGTGCGCAGGCCGCGGACCACGGGCGGCAGTGGCAGGCGCTGCAGGCGCTGTGGGAGCGCGTCGCGCGCCCGCTCGTCGACCAGGCGCTGGCCGACGGCAAGCCGCTGCTGCCCGAGCCCGAGCTCGCCAAGCGCAGGGTCCTGCTCGAGCGTCTGGTCTGGGACGACAGGCTCATGTGCTTTGTTGCACGGCTGTTGCCGCTGCCTGCGCCGGCGGCGCCGGCGGAGGGCGCTGCCGCCGACGAAGCCGTCTTTGCGTGCACGAACAGGGTTCCGCATGTTACCGTTGGCACCGCCTCCAAGGATATCAAGCCCAAGGAGTCGAACGATTTGCTGGCGAGATGGCTGGAGGTGGGTAGTGGAGGTGACACCGGAATTAGGGAAGAGACGGTGAGAGGAAACGTGATTCTTGAGGGAAGCGTAACGGGTGTGCTGGGGCGTTGAGATGGGCACAGGTAGGGGTGGTTCGTCTGACTCTTAAGCATGAATGCGAGAACCATGGATATATCAGGCGGCGACGAAGTTGTATGGTGCATGTCTTATGACATGAGCTTCTATTTGCTATGGACATGTTAACATATCAGGCGGCGACGAAGTTATGTGGTGCATGTCTTATGACATATGAATTTCTATTTGCTATGGACATGCCAACGTATGGTGTATTGATAGGCGATTCTTTTCTATAACTGAGCCTCCGGTGTAAGTTGTTGCCTTAATTTTCCGTCAACTGCTTTTATGGTCAATTTGAGCCATTGGGTGTATGCAAAATCAGTCTTGACAATAGTCGTCACTCTAAATCACCCTCAAAGGATGCCCATGCCTGGGGCTATGCGATTCCAATCCGAAACTTTCCATCTGCACCACTGCCGTCACACGGCTCGACTTAGACTTTGAACTGACACTCCAAATCACGCTGAGAGCCTGCCCACCAAATCTACCGTCATCTTCATCATCGTCGCCGTCATGGCCATCCCATTTTTTCAGGCGGTTAAAATCAATGGTCGCGAGCCCAGGGTATATCTCAAAGAGTGCTATCGGCAACCCATTCGGATCAAGAGGCGTAGACGAAATTGGAAACTGCTCTTGAAGCCATAGGAGTCTGCATTTGCATCTTCTGCCTCGTGGACTTCGAAGATGGTCCGCAATGCCATTGAGTCCGTTGAATTTCTTAAGACATCCCCAAGCCTTGCCACGATATCTTGGATCGCCGCACGTATACTCTCTGAGCAGGTTCTCATATATGGGAGTTGACTGTGATTGACCATGTGATGAACTGGCAAAGGATCCGGACGTGTGTAGAGCAACGGAAGGAGAGGTGGTCAAAATTCGACCGTTGCTTTGTGCTGGGCTAGTTAAATACGCCTCGTCGATCATGGTTTGAATATCCAGATCATCTAAATCCTGCTTCGTGTCCGAGAAATGTAAATCACGACTTTGATTGTCGTCCGCTACGGTCATCTCTTCAAACGCTTCACTGCGGTCGTCGCCGGCGTAGCCAATGTCGGGAGTGGCTGCAGCTTTGAAAAACTTTCCGATCAGCTTATCCTGCGGTAAATAATCTGTGCAGTCCCAGGTCGTAGAAGAATCCGATTTAGGACATAGTTTGTCATTCCTGCTGGATAAGAAGCTTGAAAGTGCATCGTAGTGCTCCGCACAGCTGAACTTGAGCAGTATGTTGAAGTTTTTGCTCTTGGACCAATTCAATTCCCTTTCAAGAATTGGACCTCTATCAGAACCCTGAACAAAAAAGTCTGGTTCCTTTTCGACACAGAGGTGGGCAAGGAACTGCTTTTCGAATATCGATGACGGCTGACGAAGGGTGAGCGCGTCTATTGAACAACGAATCCAATAGATTGCGCCAGACGTTCCTTTCTTACACAAAACGAGGTCAACCCCTTTACCGCAGGTCCAAATATGGTATTGGGTAAATGAGTCTTCGATATGCTGTAACAATCCCAGTCGAATGCTCTCGCAACCTGGAAAGTACTTCGAATTCATGCCTGCGGTTAAAGATTGCGGGTGAAAGCAGTGTGAATGTGGACCAATATCATCGTCATTTGGTGGGCACTGAAACAGAATTCCTTGCTGTACAAGATGTTGCACGTGCAGGTCTGCTTGAATGGTTGAAGGGGCAGATCCTGAGTTCTCTTCAGGCTCTTGCCATTTGTCTATCGTCATGCCGTCCAGAAAATGTTTTTCAATGTGTATTGCCCGTAGGTGCCAGTCTGTTAGAACGACCTGACAGAATCCACAATGCCACACCGTGTTTGCGTACGACCGTTGTGACCTCCATAGATTAGCGATCTTGTCCGTAAACTCGGAACCAGGATGAAAGTTCCGGAAATGCTGTCGCAACTTATCCTTGCGATTGAATTCTCTTTTCTCTGTTGAACATTCTTCAATGCGATGCTTTCTCGGACAGTCTTCGCCCTCAACCTCATCGCCACAAAATGCACATGTCCGCATCCTTCGACCAGTTGACAAATCGGTTGAATCCACAATCGGTCCTGTAGCCATGCAAGTCCAAATCGCTTGAGGCAGATGCTTGGTCTCCTCATGTCTTTTCCAGGCCTTCCTTGACAAAGGGTCTCCACAAAACGTACATTGAAATATGGGTTTCGAGTTGTCGTCGGTGGTTACACTTGGTGATTGAGAGATGGATCGTTTGCGTTGACCGATTGACGAAACGTCGTTACTGTACTTTCGTTTCCTGCCGCGCTTCGGCTTTTCAAGCAATAAACCTTCAGAGCTGGCCGAGAAGGCGGTTTGCACACTCTCGCATGAACTCTCCCTGCCTGAAGAGGTAGAATACGATGATCTCCTGCCGCGATCATCTTCGTCTGGAATGTGTTCCCAGCCAGTAGAAGAGGATCTGTTATTCCGTAGTCTCGTATCTCGCTTCCGAGCGTTTGATAACCATGTTGTGACCTGCTTGAAGCTCCATCCGGTGGCGTCTGCCAACTCCTTTTTCTCATCAGGAGTAGCGTATGGTTTATGCAAATGTTCATTTAACCAAGCATTCATAATCGAGGTTGAGTTTGAGTTCTTCTGACGAATAGGCAACGAAGAGGTGACATTGCCCATGTTTGCCTCGTCACTAGGTTCATGTTGTACGTGATCGAAGTTTAGAATGGTGGAGTCGTTGTATGGGGCAGCACCGGAGAGGACTGGTGGCATAATTGGCTCCGTCGGATCAAACATATTCATATCACCCTCGGTTAAGGGGCCGGAGAAGGGTGGAATGTTCGAAATGTTGACCGAAAAGGCGGACATTTCTTGCATAAAACGTTCGGCGGCATCATCGAGGCTGTTCGGGTCGGGAAGGACATGCGAGGGGTCTGTAGGAAGCACGGTTGGATCGGAGAGTAATATGGGATCAGGAAGAGAAGAGTTGTAACTAGAAGTAGACGGAATTGAGATGACAGACGGATCAATCGTATCAAGAGACTGCGCTCCATAAGAAATGAATCGAGCATCCGTGTCGGGTTCAAAGTCAAGAGATTCGAGACACTGAGAGAGGAGATGAGCAGCTCTTGATTCAAAGACCCAATTGGGCTCATCTGAGTCCATTGGGCTGTGATAATTGATCTCAGAAATGGTGCAGGTGGTCGAGCTATGGAGAAACGTCGACATACACCATGACAATCGAGTAGAGAAGGCTACAGCGGTGGCTGAACGCTCTGGTTAAATGAGTGTGAGCTGTCACAAGAGCCGCAGAGCCGCACTAGTGGGAAGTGCGGAGGAGCTGAGATCACGCTCTGGTTGACCTTGAGGGTGGACGCAAGTCGAGCCAGTCCGCATCATGCAAGCTGCAACACCACGCCAATCACCATCACCTCACGAGGATAGCTGCAGATGGCCATGACTGATGCGGAATATACCGCAGTAGTTGTTTGAAGGCTGAAGCGGAGTCAGCAATTCGAATTCATGGGGTGGAATACAGTCGGTTTAAATGCTGTCATTTCTATGTTTGGTGTTGCCACCGGCTCATTATGTCGTCGTGAACATCGTTTTTTCAGCTGCATAACCAGCTGCAAGTTGATCCCTAAGGATTTGTCCTTAGAATAGCTTAGTAGCATCCTTGTTCTGCAGAGTCTATATGCACGTCAGTCTAATTGATCTGCATAACATTTCAATTGCTCACAGTAGGGCAGACGATCAAAACTCGAAAGCGAATATCTCTCAACAGCAGCATTATACAAGTGGGGAATCAGAGCTACTGTTACAAATCTATACTTGCAAATCTTTTTTCAGATCTTTACTCCTCATACTTCCTCCGAATAGGCCCTTCCTTCCCTTCGCCTATTCTTGTGACTCTGTCGTCTTCTTCAGCTGATAGATCAAACCTCCTCATGCGTCCAGCGATCCTATTATCTAAAACAATAGGATCTAACCAGGTGCGCTCCTTATCGTCACCTTCCTCTCGCTTTCGCACAGACTTGTGCCATTCTGCCTCTTCACTTTTCAATAACGAGTCTTGCTCCCATACGGTCCTCGCTGAGCTGCTAGACGGAGGCGTATCATCACCGTCTAATCGTGCCGCAGGTGAAGCGCCATCTTCAACGAAATTTGGCGAGAAAGATCCTTCCGAGTGATGGTAAGGGCGGTATGAAGCGAGGATAGCTGAAGCCACTTGTCGTCCAATATCATCGGCGAGATTGCGGCGGGTGAGGAAGCGGTAGATGCGAATGGGTGTATTGCGGAATCCTAAAATGTGCGGGAATGGTATGGTGATTGAAGGTCCTAGTTCGTCGGGTATCGATTGAGGTATTGATGCAGAGGAGTACTCAGATGTCGATATAAATGGAGGTGGTTGCTTTTTCTTCTTCTTTTCAGGCTCTTCCTCCTCTTTCTTCTCTTCGTCTTTCGGCTTCTCGTCCTGTTGAGGTGACTCCGAAGATGACGGATCCTCTGGACTCTGAGCCACATCTGTTGGTGGTGGACTACCTGTATCCTTTTGCCGTCCCCTAGTCGCACGCTCGAGCACCTTCTCCGCAGCGAAATTAGGTATACTTCCAATATCGTGTGGTCTATCCCTAGGTGGCTTCTCTTCGTTGCTGTCGCCATTGCCATTTCCATTAAATTCATCCTGCTCTACCTCCGTGACTGGCTGTACCAATGGCCCTAGCCAGCCCTCATGCAGTCCTCGAACATACTCCTTCCACGTGTGTCTCCCAATGACAATATCTCCACCCACCTCCGCTGAGCGACTGACGCCTAATCGCGACCTAATCTCCTCAACATTGTCCTCCTCATCCACCTCGATAGGGCCTTCTCTACCCGGCTCTTTTCTACTACGCTGCCTTCGTATCCGCGTCGCTAACTGAGCCCTTACATCTCCTTCTCTTCTTCCCTCCACAGCATCCCAGTCCATGGCCGCCGCAACAAGGATAGGCTTGACGTACTCGTGGAAGTGCTCGCGCGCAACGATAACGCCCTCTGCGGGTGGCGCGGCCAGGAAAACCGTCATCTTCCGCTGCAGCTGGTTGGCGGGCAGCGTCTCGTCGGCGAGGTGCCGCACGGCGTCGCACCACTTCTGCTGCACGAGCTTCTTCTGGCGTCGGTCGTAGGCCCACGCGCCCGTCCAGGATCCGACTATGGTGAGGAAGATCATCCAGTTGCGCGAGGGCAGCCGCCATCGTATGTTCGGGAGGCCTGGCGCAGGTGTTAGCTGGCGAATGTGACTTGAAGTTGGGTATGCGCGTCGTACCCATCATCTTGAAAACTGGGTTTTGCGGTTTTGGGGCGGCTTTTGCGGCCTCTGCGGCTTTCGCTGCGCCCGATGAGGCTGCTGGACCTTCTGGAGATGCATTGGCCGGTGCATCTTTGCTGTCGGCCATGCTACAGTATGGTGGTTTGCGGCGAAAAGAAAAAATTATGCAGGACGTGGTAGGAGCATCGATATAGGGCTGAATTGGCACCGCATATCGGCGCCTAAGGCAGCAATTATTGCAGCAGTTTCGATTTACTACTCCGTACAGCTCAACGCGTCCTTGTGTTTGAATTACTTTGGGCCTG
>Ga0335073_10006024_pt1 | contig 17035 bp, 15 predicted proteins | sample Lox_Sample_22_FD_207093 | JGI IMG/M metagenome (GOLD analysis project Ga0335073, IMG submission 207093) | Soil microbial communities from Loxahatchee National Wildlife Refuge, Florida, United States - Lox_Sample_2.2 | ecosystem: Environmental > Terrestrial > Soil > Wetlands | place: USA... | reverse complement strand
TTGGATATATGCTGATCGATCTGCAGACAATTTCATCTGCACATGTTCGCTGGATCGCAGTCGTCCAAACTCCAGATTAGCAGGCTCCCTTCTTTAATATGGTAGTTCCGTATCCCCAAATGAGACCCTTACCGTGGGTCAGGTCATAATAGATCCCGAAAAACGCTGGAGAGAAGAGCTGCAAAACATAACTAAGTTGACTTGTGTGAGTGGTTCGTGTCGTCGTGTTCAAGACGTTTTATCTCTCTTAAAAATTGATATTATGCTCTTTCGTTTATTCATCCGGTTGCTCTTTGCGTTTGCAGGCACCGGTGGAGGAGGTACAACAACCTCGGACTGGCCAGTCATCTTCAGAATCGACTTCTTCGCCGACGTTGGTCGGTTTTCTGGCATAGGTGGTGACGCCGAGTTTGGTCTGCCACCGACGATGGACAAGCCAAACCCAGAGTTCGATCCGGTACTGCTAGTTGGTCTGCTACGAGGACTAGTGGCACCGGCACGTGTGAAACTCGAATTTGGATCCAAATAAGTCGACTTTTCCGGGATGGGATCAGATATCATTCCTCTTTCCTTCGTCGATTTCACCGATCTTGTAGAGGCCATGCGGGCGAACTCAATGGGTGATGTCAAAGATTTCCGCCTGTCGGCAAGAGACTTTCGATTCGATGATTGACTCGTCAGCGCCCTAGCCAATCCGGGCTCTTTCTCTTTCATCTGTCCTAGAACAGTAGTTCCCTTTGTTCCCAGCATTGCTTCCGCGATCGCGACGAAGCGGATGATGCCACGATCGGCTGGCACGCCGATGATTTTCGACATCAGCCTCTGAATGAGGAAACTGTTGCGCTGATTGGTGGCTTGTTGGACGTATTCCGGAAGGGTCGTGATGGTGAGGATGTAAGCGGGATCGAAAGAGCCTCCAATCAACAGACACGAAGAGTGGGAAAGTACGATCATGATGGAGGTCTCTGGGCGGTGGTACCGATTCGACAACTCGGATGAAAGGTCGGTGATGAGTGTAAATTCGTCTTTGATCTTTTCACAGTCAGATTTTCTCTTTGTTACTGAATTGGTTGAGGTTAACTTACAATGACGTTGGTGCGCAGCTCCGCAATAACGGGCGCCTCACTCATGATCTTTTCAGCCGCAGCGGTTTTCTGATCGGATTTGTAGTCAAATTGGCCGTTGTACCATTCTGTCCGTCTGATACTCGCTTCACGCTTTATGTAGTCTTCTCGCTCCTTTTCAGACATGGTTGCGACTGGCTGAGGACCAAGATTGTTCAGTTGAGTAGGCATGCCCGGTGACGGTTCTTGATGACTCTGCCACCGTACCTGAGAAGCTGGAGCCGCCAATGGAATGTAAACAGAGTTGGTCTGGGCGAAATTGGAGCTCTCGAATCCAGATGGCGGCTCGGGCTTAACGTCGCAGCTGGTAGTATTCGATTGAGAAGTGACGTGAACGATAGGGTAAGGGAGGACGGTGGAAGTTGTTGTCAAGTCGGAAGCTGAATCGGAATCCGAAGTCGATTCAAATGAATTTGGCATGATGACAGTGCAGCGCCGTGCTTCTTAACTAAGGCGTGGGAGACTATTGAGCGTTCCCACTGCCTCAGCGGTGGCTCAACTTGGGAGACGGGCAAAATTCCCTGGGCTTGAACGATGGGGGATTCTAGTTTCAGATCGGCGTGTCGACGAAAAGCGACGGACATCAAAGTCGGAATCGTCGCTGGGCCAAGCGCGCTTGTGGCGTTGAGCGAGCGGGAAAGGTGGAAGAGAATGAGGTGGAACGGGACGGCAAGAAGGTGAGGTAGAGGCGGAAAATAGTGGTCGATATGTCGATCGGGGCCGCGGTTAGGCGACGGAGGCGAGTGCCACTGACGCGGTGGATGGACGGCAGCAGCAGCCAGACGGCACGCAAACGAAAACCAAACCCTCATTGAGCGTGCCGCTCGTGCATGATATAGAAGCAACAAAAAAGCTCAGCAGGCTCACGAATCGGGAAGCGCCTGAAGGTGGTTGGAGATAGGCTCTACGTGCTAGTAGGGTGTAAATGCGGGTCCCACCGGTATTCTGGCTGAAGCTGGTTGGACCTGGCTGAAGAAGCCCCAATGCTTGACCTTCACCCATGACCGGCATGGCTGATGGCTTCCTGCGCCAATCACGCCCCCACGGCGAACTGGTACCTGTAGGCTGTGTGCGTGTTCTAATCGAGAGCCTTGCCAACCCTGGGGAGCCGTGGCCAGTTCCGCGTCCACGGATCTGTCTCCTATTGCTGCCAACTTACCTTATCGCGTCGGTATACCGCTCGGTCTTTCGCCAAACTTATCGCTTTCTTTCGTGTTCTCCGCTTAGCGACGCGTCCATGACATTTCTCCTTGCTCCTTGCTCCTCCTGGCTCACGGTTATGCAAATTGAAGTTCGAGAACCTTTGGCGCCGTAACCGAAAAGCCAAGTAGGCGAAACGACGCCTTCCGTTGGGCATCAGATCACGCCTTCAGCTGCATCCAGATCTCTCATTTGGCTCGGTCCAATTGCGTTCAATTAGCCCCATGGCGTTTGTGGTCGCTGGTACTATTCGGGAGATGACCAGTCTGCAAAGAACGCCGGAAAGCGCATCTTCGAAATCCAGCACAGTCAAGGCTTGATCAGTGGCGTTCAAATTTCCTGATATCTTTGCCTGTTATCCTCTGCTCTGAATCAGACACGACAGACCAAACCCTGGCAAGGCCAGATGCAAATTTACGAGCGTTGGACTTTATGAATGGCTCAAACATGCGGCACAGGAGCGGGCTGATAATTGGCAAGGACCCCTCAGCTCCTTCGGTTCGTCTTGAAATTACCCAAATAGTTCCTTTGACTTTCCAGGTGGTGGGCCGATATGGCTGTCCTAATGCGCCTCTCGCTCCGCCGTACACGCCCTTCTCGCTTGGCCGTACACGCCCCGATATATCGCCTCCAACACGCCACTCTATGTCATGCAGCATTGTTTTTGTTTGGAGTGTTCGCCTTGGTTGTAGTGCACCATTACAACGCTGAGCGTACCTATACCTTAACGCTTTTGAACGGCTTTGAGAATGGAATGCTATTGTTCTACGGAACATTCAACAACACTCGAAACTAATGGCTGACGCCTCATATTTAGGCAATTCACAAAAATGTGATATGTCGCTATTGCTGTGCTATACGCTATCTTGCATTCTTCAGAAAATTTTTTTTTGACGTGACGCTGGCTTGACCCTCCACTCTTCCCGGCTTCATTGCAACACACTATCGATAAATAGAATCACATATGAAGCGTTTGGTTCCTTTCCTGCATCACCCTACCAATCAAGTACTCGGTGGTGTTTAAGCTTCCTGCAATAGCATGTCACCTACTATTGTCCCGTTCTCATCATTCGTCTTACTGCCCGCCATCCAGCCAGTCATCAAACCCACTGGCGATAAATTTCACTAAGATCTCCCCCGATATGGCGAGAAGTATCATGTGGAGAGCAAAATCATAGGTACTTTGACTTGAAGCCATCTCAAGTACCCTCACAGAGTCAACTTTTCCACACCTAGCTTGTCCAAGTCGTCACGCTGTGGCTCAGGGCAGGTGAATCGCATTCCGTTGGCGAGGCGACACGCACAGCCTTCTCAGCTACAGCCACGACAAACTTGCCTGTTGCCCGTCTACTACGCCATGGATGCTTCTTCAACCTCTTCCGCCGCAGCGGCAGCATCTTCACGACCTAGCGCCGCAGATTTCCGCACATGTTCCTCGCTGCTCCATTGCCATACATTCTCACTCAAAACCCCCACCTCTCGCTGCTGTCCTCCAGCAAACTCGTCGACAAGATAATTCAGACTCAAAGGCCCAACTCTTCAATATCAGCTCACGACTTCCGTCCTGCTCGATAGTCGCATTGCGCTGTAAATCATTCGTACATGCCCTTCTCTTAGTATTCAGCTCGCCTGACGCGCTATGTCGTTATGCGAAGTGTGTTCTGGCCTCCTTCAGCGCAGCGAAATCAAGCCGGGGTTGGCTACTCATATTATCCACCACTCTTCTGTTCTCACTTTCCTGGATGCAGTGGAAATTAATTGCTACATATGCTGGAGGTCGTACCAGAAATTAGACTCGGTATCCCAGTCCTTCCTCCAAAGGTTGAAAACCGAGCTAAGGAAACTTGGTCATGACGGAATTCTCTCGACCGACAGGAAGCGGGCCGAGTCGGACGGCTGGCCATCATCATTCTCTCTTTTAAACACGAATTTGACCCAGGACTGGCAGACCGTGTCCAGAAAAACCATCAACATTGATATCCGATACCGAAGCGCATATATCAGTTTGATTGCCCAGGAACTGAAGAATTACCGTGACAATGACAATCGATCAATGGAAATTGCTTTTATAGAGGAAGCTGCAGTAATTGATAGATCTCTGGTTGATACACTGGGGGGTTTTCTTAACCTTCCTACATTTGATCTACGGGAGCACAAAGCAGGTAATGAGACTATACTAATTCTCGTGAATTCAAAGTTGCTGATAAGATGCCAGATGACACTCGTGTTGTTTATCGCATACCCAAATCATCGCAAACAAGTTCTACCGAGACTCTGGAGCTTGCTCGGACATGGATTCAAGATTGTGAAATGCACCACGAGCTTTGCAGGCATTCCGGAACAGTTGAATCCTGGTATCCCACCCGACTATTGGACCTTGGCCAAACGATTCCTGGCGACGAGACAGTGGCATGTCGGATTGTAGTCAGCGGCTCCGTTGTCCTCTCTGGGGATTATGCAACAGTTAGCCACCGATGGGGGACCGCTAATTTTCTCAAGCTGACGGCAGAAAATATGGTCTCCTTCAAACATGGGATTCCATACTCGGCGCTGCCACAGACTTTTATTGACTGTATTACTGTTGCTAGACAATTGAAAATACGATACCTCTGGATTGATTCGCTTTGCATAATCCAGTCGGGAGATGGCGGCAAGGACTGGCAAGACGAAGCTTCCACTATGCACCTTGTGTTTGGTAATGCGGCCTGCAACATTGTGTCCAACTGGCAAGACGCGTCGGGAGGGCTCTTTTCCCAACGGGACCTGAGGCTTTTCGACCAACTGCAAATCGATCTGAATATCTTCTCAAAGGGCACAAGTCATAGAGCAAACTTCGTCAGTGTCGAGGATATGCTCTGGAAAGAGGAGGTTTCCCTGTCACCTATCAACAAGCGAGGTTGGGTGCTTCAGGAGAGACTTCTTTCTCGGCGAAATCTTCACTTCTGTCGCCGGGAAGTCTTTTTCGAGTGCCGACATAGTGCCTGTTGTGAGAGCGTCCCAAATTCCAAAGAGTTTCGGGAATTTTTTGGGGTAGAAGACACATTCCTCAAATTGGCTCTCATGCAGCCTGAAGAAGCCCTTAAAGTTATTCCTGAAGGCTTTGAACCCTCCGATGATTGGAAGTTGGAGTGGGCGTACAAGGCGTGGACCGCAATTGTCAACACTTATTCCCAGTGCCAGCTCACATTCGATTCTGACAAGCTTATCGCACTGGCAGGCATTGCTACGCATATTAAGCCCATTATAAATGACACGTATGTGGCGGGCTTGTGGCTTCGTGATCTTCCATTGCAACTCTTGTGGAATACCGCTACCGGAACAGAACAAGAATCTCCGCCGAAGACCGTCGCCGCCGGCTACCGAGCACCCAGCTTTTCATGGGCCTCAGTTGATCTGCCGGTTGAGTTAGCTTATCGCGAGAATAAAACTATCATAGTAGATGCGAGCTGTGTTGTGTTTCGGCATCCTGAGATGGTTAAAGAATCCGAGTCGGAAGACCGGCAGGTAACAGAAGACTTCTTTGGCCCCATTTCTAGCTCCACAGTGGAGGTGAAGGTGATTGGTAGGATTGTACCGGCAAAAGTTGTACCAAGCAAATTTGATCCGTCATGGAGGAAAGGGTTCTGGATCTGTCCCTTGGGATATGAAGGCGAAGAACCTTCCACCCTCGAAGACATGATATTTCCACGTCTCGACACCGAGCCAAGCAAGTCGCAATTGGAAAACCTCAACACTAGGACAATCTACTACCTACCATTGATCTACGAGCAGAGCTTCAATGGCTTGCTTTTAGAGGGAGTTGATTCCAAAATGGGAAGGTTCCGCCGTATTGGGGTTTTGAGTGGCTTCTCAGCCATGGCAAGACATATATACATGGAAGACTGGGGGCATGAGCATGAGGTCGAGAGCTGGAGATACAATTGTGAAACAGGTTTTCATACCATATACATTGTGTGACGACTTCTATAGTCGTCAGAGTCTCAAAACACTCCGCTAAGGAGGTTACAGCCAAGCAGACCGTATCGTAACAAACAAATGCCTTGGCTTACCGCTGTACCTTCAACTTCAGCAACTTCTCTGCATTCTTGTACCCAATCATTTCAAATTGCTCTTCGGTAACGAGACCGCTCTTCTCCAGCTCCTCCATAAACCTAAGCCCATTCTCGTTCGTCGCGAACGGATAATCGACGCTATACAAAATCCTATCGATTTTTGTATTCCTCAGCAGACACGCCATGGGATTGAGGCTCCAAACGCCCGACGTCGTGATCCAGATATTCTCGTCATACACGACCTTCCACGGCCTCTTGCGCTCGCCCCACCGCACCGACAGCGCGACAATGCGCTCCAGCATGAACGGCAACATCTCACCCATATGCCCGACCACGATCTTGAGGCGCGGATAGGCGTCGAACACGCCGGCAGCAAACAGCTTGAGCACGTGCAGGCCAACATCGGCGTGCCAGCCGAAAGCCGACGCGCCGAGCGACGCCGCCGCGGATGCCGGGTAATTCCCCTGGAACAGCAGCTCCATGCCGCCGGCCGGGAACGCCGGGTGCAGGTAGACCGGCACGTCGAGCTCCTGCGCGGCCTCGAACACGGGCCAGAACTCGGGCGCATCGTAGTGGCGGCCGGCGGCGTGAGAGTCGACGAGCGCGCCGACGAAGCCCAGCCGCGCGACGCAGCGCCGCAGCTCCTTCGCAGCCTCGTCTGGCCGGCCCATGGGCAGCGTCGCGAAGGCGGCGAGGCGCGTGCCGCCCTCCGCGCGCACTGCCGCTGCCGCGTGGTCGTTGGCCGCGGCGCACGTCGCAGCGGCGCTGGTTGCGAGCCCCGGCCCGTGCGACACCACTTGCAAGCTGATGCGGCCGGCATCCATGGCTGCTAGGCGGCCGGCGCCGAGGTCCGTCAGCTTCGAGACCAGGCCTGGGATCCATTTCAGCTGCTCGACGTAGGGGCCCGACTCGGCGAGGAAGCCCGGTGAGGAGTAGTGCTCCTCGAGCGTAATAAGTGGGATCATGGTGGTGGGGAGGCTGTGATGGAGGCGAGATCTGCTTGAGGGTTGATGGGTGTGGATTTGACACGCTGCTGGTTTAAACTTGTGTCAGATTCAGGTACTTAGTGGACCATTTGCTGGTTGCGGGGTGGTTCTTCAGGTCGTATGGTGTCGACGATTAAAAGCGTCTTTGGAAGTGATTTTATTCGCTCGGGGCCTAATCTGTAGCTAGTACAGTGAGAATTTTATGCACTCAAACTGAATTGTCTTTGTACTTGATGTGGTGTTACCCTGAAGCGGAGCTTTACGGTCCTTGGCTGGAGGTTGTAATAGTGGTTGTCCGATGCTGATCAGTCAATTCCGATTGGACGTGAATTCGACAAGGTACGATATGTATTTGAGAAACTCTCGCATGAACAACTCCTGTGCTCTGCGAGAAGAGGGTATAAAGCGTTGGCGTGGCAAATAGCACTCTGAACGCCAAAATCATCATTAGTCCTTCATTTTGAACCCTTCATTCGAGCCTCCTTGCTCTGCGCTTCTCGGTTCTGCTCCGTCCGTTCCAAAAAGTCACGCCTGCTCAGATAACTCTGCTTGCTTCTGCCATACTCATCAAGCTCCTCTGCAATGCCCTCCTTGTCCACAAAGCCCGCCCAATCATGCCGTGACTTGTCCACAACGTTGAGCTTTGTCGCGGTCGGAAGCTTGGCAGCAAGTCTGCTGTTGACCGCAAAGTTCTCTTTGTTGATTGCGATGACTGGTGGAACGGGAGCCTTATTGCGAGGCCACCTTAATTGTAGGTGCGAGGGCAGTGTGCGAACCTCCCCGAGTGGATTTGGCTCGAACCGTGATGGACGTTTAAGTGGCCTGCGTAGTGGCGGTCTGTCGCTAGCATTGGCGTCTGACTCCTCCTCCGGCGGTTGTTCTACGTCTTGCTGCTTTCTAGCTCTGGCGGCATTTTCCCGCTCTTGCTCTTCGAGGTATAATCGTGCCTCCGCCGATGACTTTGGAACTCGTCGTTCCTCTGTTGTAACTTCGCCTGCAAACTTTGTAGTACGCTTGATGGTGATGTATCCCTCTTCTGGCTCTTGCTTTTGTGCGGACTCCTCAGATGGCTTTGGCAGTTCGGGAGGTCTGCCTACAGGCTTCGACGATAGCTTTGCCCAAACTGCGTCAACATCGATAGTGGATCCTTTGATCGTCGCGAGAGGTTTTTGCTCTTCCTTTCTTGGACACGTTAGAACTGGAAATTGTCACTTGCATGAGTTACGTTAGAACACATACTCCTGTAGTCGTTGAGCCCTCGTTCTCACAAAGCCGCCTTGACCACCTTCGCCATCACTGGAGAGATCCGCGTCAACGCCGCCCTTTCGTTTCTTGTTGCGCCTCTCTTGTATTGTAGCTTCATCTCCAGAATCAAACTCCGCGTCTATCACATCGTTGTCGCGCCGCCTTTTGCCTTTTGGTGTGCGTGACTTAACTGCTGCCGGGAGGGTTTCGTCTTCTGAGGACGAGCTATCTTCGTCTTGGAGCGCTTCGTCGGGATTGAAGTCCTCGTCTGATGCTGCATCATCCAGTTCATCCACAGGAATATCTTCCTCCATCGGTGCCATACTTTGATGTTGTTGGGGTCACAAGGAAGTCGAGAGGTGAAAAGTCGAGAAATCCGAGAACGGGCGCTGAACGCCACAACAATCCTGGAGCCTCTTGCTTGGCACGGCTGAATTCGTTTGGTCGAGTCCGCTCCACAGTGAATTGCAGTACGGTGAGCAGAGTAGCACCGTTTTCTACTGTACAATTGAGGCATATAAGAGGAAATTTTATCATAAGTTTCCCATTCCTCGGCGTTTAATGATGGCGAAATATGATAATCTGAAACTTGGGGCAAGCATTATTATATATAAGTGTACTCTTATGTATGAAATACGAAAAAGTTAAACGTCAAAAGCCTGGTAATAACCCTCACAGTATTTTTTTTTTTAAGAGCTTACTAACTTGCCCACCGCAATATAGTCTCGGGTGCTAAAATTCGTTCCATTCGTAGCCCAACAATTCCCTGGTGGAATACCGCTGATCGAAAACAACGCAACGGTGCACTCCGCATCCGACAGACCATTGCTGTAGGCGTTGTAGTTCCAGTCAGAGCATACCGCTATGCACTCGGTGAAGGAAGGCACAAAAGCCTCCGCCAGAGTGACACCGCCCGGCAAATCAACCCCACAGAACTTGTTGAATGTGTAAATGCCGGTGGCTCCGTCATTAGGATTATTAGGTGTGACCTGACTGCCATTGCTACCGAGGCAATCCCACGAGACGTCGTAGCCGTCAATGACTGTTGTTGCGGAGCTTGCCGACAAGTCCGTAGCGGTGGAGGAGGAGGAGTTTTGCGGGGCTGACGACGCAAGGCTGTGGGTGCTGTAAGGCTTCGTTAGTGGTGATTGGAGCAACTTGTCCTTTGGTCACATAAACCTTGAACTAGCACTAATTGTGGATGCGGAGGTAATACTCGCTGAGGACGTGGATAGGGACAAGGAAGTGCTTTTCTTTGCCGAGCTTTGACTTCCTCCTACGGCTCCCCCAACTGACGCAACGATCGCAATAATGGCAATTGCGCCAATGATAAGCCAAAATATCCATAGGCGGAGGCCTCCTATTCGCTGGTCCAACTGAGAAGTGCCATTTTCCTTGTTGCTCGAGGGAATCTCTGGCCCTGAGGTTCCAATATACGATTGTTGCGCGAAGGCTGAGGTGCTAAGGTATGCGGATGTAGTCCATCTTCGGCGACTCTCTCCGGCAATGATTCGTCCATATATATTATTGTACAGGTAGAAACGATTGCTTATTCAAAACTATCTGTTATGGAGTGGTCAAAAAGGTTGTATTTTCTAACTTGATGCTGTCCAGTCTATATATGGCGAGGCTGAGTCCGTGCGTACGTGATGAAATGGCGTTCGATCCGTTGCTGGCTGCGTATTGCATTCATCGTAATACGAGGAGTTTCTAAGAGAAAACACGAGTAGGTTTAAGAAGATAATTGTTTTTCTAGGCTGTTGTAAACGGCTTTAATTGTGGTCTACACAGGCAGCTTACAATTTCACAGCATGCACCCTTGAGATTCTACGATCGCGCACTCAACGTCCACCACACTGCATGCTGCCCTCAGCCCTGTAGCCCTCACATCATCGACATGTTCACTCCTGCTGAATCTCCGCATCGCATTCTCTTCGTTGTTCTGCTTAGCGTCTTCACTCTGCTCAGACTACCAGGCGCGCTCGACCGATCATGAGACGGTATATGTATACAAACGTCTCTGGATAACCACCTTCATGAAACATGTCATCATGTAACATGTCAATGTGGTTCTTGGCAACTATAACAACGCTACTCCCAGACCGGCAATACCAGCTACCGCACTGAGCAGAATACTTCCAAATTGTTCTTTCTCCGCGGCATTCCTGTGAGTTGGATTTGTGCCCGAGGAGCTGGCACTTGGAGTCGCTGTCGTATCACTTGGAGAACCAGTTGGGGAGCCAGCTGAAGTGTAGGTTCCTGCGCTGACCTCAGCAGATACACTGCTGGCCTCAGCATCACTGAGCTTCGCGTCACACACGGAAGCGTAGGAAGTAGTCGGGATGCCAATTGAAGGACAATTCGTCCCCGTCGAATTGGCTACGTAGGGAACTTCAAGCGCCACTATGGGACAAATTGTCAGGTCCGGAGCCGTGCCGCCACTATCGACCGTCGTGAAGTCAATGCTCGCCCCCCAAGTGCCATGTGTGATTTCAATAGAGTCAATTCCCTCTGGTATGCACTCTCCACTCGAATAGGACCAAGCAAGAGTCCATTGACCTGCGGGCAGTGTGAATCGGTCCGCAGCAATGGGATCCTGGGAGAGAGTGGAGTTCACGATGATATTTGAGTCTGGGGGTGTTTGATGTTCCCAAAAGGAGTATACATCGCCTTGATCATAATACATATTTTGGGATGATCCTCTGCCGGTGATGTTCCATTCGAAGGTAAAGCCGAAGCCATAAGCTAATTGGGCTTGCTGAATGATGAAAATGATCGGGAACGGGGTGACGAGTGTGTAGGTGTCGTTTTGTGGGAACACTAGATCGATTTCAACCGTTGCGTTCAGGGAAACCTCGGACGAAGACGCGTAAATGCTGCAGCAGAGGAGTAAGAACAAATGAAGAAATGCCATCCTTTCCGCAAAATTGGAGGAAAAGTACTTCAGTTTGAACGTGGTTAAATTCCGTTACTCACTTAGCCATGGGGCCAAGCTCATTAAATCTTCATCTAAGGCATACTCATAGTACCCCCTAATTTTGGAGACTTACCCACCATCTTGGACATACTTCGTATTGCAATTGGAGGCGTGTTAGCCACACCGTTACTTCCTGTACTTACTCGTAGCCGACGCGCGAAGCGCCAAGGGCACCCCCAAATAGATCAAATAAGGTACGGTACTTGTAGTTATCTTACATTTCCTTTTGTATAGTTAAAAGCGACTCGTTGTGCAGTTATTTAAAAAAGTACTGTTGAGCTAGTAAGTTCCATTAAGATGGCAGCCACCCCCTTTGGGGGTGGCCTCAGCGTTAAGCTACCCTCTACGGCATCATGGTACAAGAGTAATCAAAGAATACGAACTCGTGGGGCGTAATTCTGGAATCGAAGTGGTAATCATAGTGGAGCTCGACTGGCGATCGCGATTTACACTAAAGCGAGGATTAACTCATACCGAGGGGGCCGACGAGTACCGCCCTGAGATTATATGCAAAGAGATCATCGAAGGAGTTAAGTTCGCTGATTTAGGTGGGCATGGCACGCTTTCAGCAATATAACCAAGGTATAGAGTAAATAAGTACTCCGTATTTGTACGCCAGATTAAGTCATCATAAGTGTTGCTTTTACACAATAGAAGCTCATAACAATGTCACATCCGCCAGTCATATCATGGCCATCACCAATCCGAGAGTCGAAAACCACAATCCATTCACTCAGTCTTGGGCGCATCAGTGATCTCCTCGACGGAATCACCTCTCGCTCCAGGCGCAGTGTAGTCACCCGCATCTTCGCCATCCGTCGCGCTTACGACACCGCCCGTCGGCCGCGTCGTAATCGGCATAGATCCATACCACGAGATCACGGCCACGCCGACGAACGCGCTGACACAGCTGAACGCAAGGGCGACGATGCCGCGGGCCGTGAAGCCCGCGGGTAGCGGCGCAGGGGCCTTATTCTCGCCATCAAGATCAAACAAGTCGGCAGTGTTGCCGGCAGCATTGCCAGCAGTGGGAATGTTCTGGGCGGCGCAGGCGCCGTAGTGGTTTGCGGGGACGCTCATCGACGCCTGCAGCGCGGCGGGCGCCTCGACGAAGACCGCGATCAGGCCAGACGACGTGTGCCACTCGATATGGCAGTGGAAGAGCCACACGCCTGGGTTGTCGGCGCGGAAGCGAACCACGAAGTAGCTCAACGGCTGCACCAGCAGCGTGTCGCGGCGCGCAGGCACCGCCGGGAACTGCGTCTCTGTGGCGTTTGTCGGGTCGTAGACGCCGGCGTTTTCGTCGGCTCGGCTGAGCACTTGGAAGTTGTGTCCGTGAAGGTGGAACGGGTGTTTGCCCGTGTCTTGATTGTTGAGTTGGATCTCGACTACGTCGCCCTTTTCTAGAACAAAAGCGTTTGTATTGTTGCCGTAGATGTCGACACTATTTGCGGCGCTCCCACTGGTGAGAACAGTATACAAAGTAGGCACCTTCGGCGACACATAGGTTATACCGTTGATGAACGCACTGAGAGTTGTCAGTGAGGTGGATCAAGAAGTATGCGTAGATCAATCCTTACTAGTTGGCGCCGTCACCAAGATTACCCATCTGGAAGCTCATTACTGCTGTGTAGGTGGGATCTTCGAATAGAGGCTCTTGGTCATAGGCCACGAGCGTAGAATCATCAAGTGGGTTGAATTCCGAAATGTTCTGTGGAGCTGAAAGGGACGCTGAGTTGTTGTATACAAGCCACCCAGTCACGTTAGGGTTAAGAGCAGGTGGGATATGGTCGAACAGGTCCTGAACGATATGTCAGTACTTCTCATGCGAAGTTATTTGCTTTCGACTAACTGTATCCATGCTCCCAACAATCGCATAGTTGGCGCTTGTGTCGTTGAGCATAGTGATCAAAACGCCATAACGCTGCGCCGGAGTAATATAGATCATGTCCACCTCTTGTGGCACCGTATACACACCGTCGATTTCGATGATTGTCATCGAATGGCCTTCAAACCAAATATACTGTGGAGCGAAAGCACCAATATTAACCATACGGAAGAAGTAAGTCTTGCCTGCCTGGACGTCGAATTGTAGATTCTGAGTGTCGTTCATGAGCGCAGCATCAGGTATAGGTTCCGCTCCGGTTGGGTTCTTGTACGAGATGAACGATTTGAGCATCACCATAGCCTGGTCATCGTACCAATCGGAGAATGTTAGAACTACTTCTTCATCGTACTTGTCAAGGAATGGTGAGTCCGGATCATGGACAATGAATGGTGCTCGCAGTCCTTCTGGATACTGGCCTGATACATGGGAATGGAACCAGTATGTACCCGGTTGATTTACCTGGATAGCAGTGAGTAAATAAATCAATAGAGCCTCTGCGGAACCTCTTACAGTGAAGTTATAAGTGAAAGAATATCCAGGAGGGATTGGGCATTGCGAGACCTGGGCAGCACCATCCATATCAGTGGTACCATTCTGAAAAATGCCGTGGACATGAATGCTCGTTGTCTCATTGCCGAGTCCATTGAACACATTCAGAATGACATTATCGCCGACGTTGACATAAATTGGTGGAATTGGCCATTGCCCATTGATGCCAATGACATCGCGAACAAAACTGCTATTATGCACATTCTTTCCAGAAACCCAGGTAATGTTAAAGTCGTAGGTAACGATATTAGCAGAGTAGACTCTTCCGAGAAGGAAGAGACCTAATGGGATAAGGAAGTTAGACAGAGAAAGCGCCATTATAGCAACCTGTGGTTCATAAAAACTGGGGCCTTGGTGGAGGGTATATGAAGAAAGTTGAGTAAAGCGTTGGTATTCCAAGGTTAGTTGACACTTCAACCACGCTCTAGAGCAACGTTCGCGGGCTTGGAATGTTGTGAGATTGAAGCAACCGCTGCAAGGCTTGCTGATGAAAGATCAGATAAGATCAAACCCTTCTGATCAAACTAGTTGGGGAGTGGGTCTGACCCCGAAAAATCTGATGTAGTGGTCGAGGCTCGGATCAGCAAGGCAATTGACCGGTGTCCGAACTTCGGACGCGGAAAGCGGATCAGATAAGCCCAAAGGAAGCGCCAAGGGCTTTTCGCAACGGTCCTGAAGCGGCGATGGCAGCACGAGAGAATGGCGGGATTGGTGACACGACGTTTCAATGACAAGGTCACCTCGCGGTGAAGTGGAGCATGTGAGCAAACTATCACACATTAGCATGAGCATGGGTTAAAAGTAAGATATAGCGATTTAATAGCGCGAACCTGAGTCTATTGGACGAGAGGCTGTGGTCGAGGTGAGGTTATGTTTTGATATTGGGTTATCAGATGGATCAGATAAAAGCGCCTACTGACGGACGATGCGGGAGTGGTCGCGACGTCGAGCGCATGACACAGGCTCGCAGTAGAAGAAAATGAGCGACGAGGGTCCGAGAGGATCGTTGAAAGCGCCTCCGGTGCGAACTTGAGCAATTGAGCAATGTTTCCTGGCAGACAGCGCCCCACACCACGGCCTGCGCTGTCGCTTGTCGTTGGTCCAAAAACTGCCGCAGCGCGTACCGTAGCTAGTTCGACCGCAGCAAAAATGCCTCTCTCGCCTTCAATTGCCAAATTGCTAAGGGACTGTCGGACTCTGTATGACGTTTCTTACCTATATGGTTCGTAAGGATGACAATGTCCAGGCGGTGGGAGGCCTACATACCAACGGAAAAGCAAGCAAGTGACGGCATTGGCGAGAAAACGACCAAGCCGTGACTGGAGTAGAATCGGGAAGCACAGAAGGAATCGGTAGCCGAGAGTGATGCTCCACGGAGGCGGTTGGGTTTGGCCAGGGTGGAAAAAGCAGGGACAGCTAGATCAAAGCTTTGTGCCGTTGAGCATCAGCTTAGCAACGAATTTTCCCGCTGTCAGGCCACCCAATGCAGCGCAGCTCCACTGTAAACCCTGGAAAATCCCAAAAAGCATAGCAGCCCAGTCATTCCGGAGTCAGGACAGGATAGACGGCATGGTTCGCCGAAATCGCCCCAACCGGCACTCCTTGCGCTGTCACCCCATATGCACTGAGGGGGTGGTCGACTTAAAGTTATCAGATCTCCCTCCCACTCTCCCGGCCTTTATCAGATCAATCTTTCCACCAGCCAACCCACTTCTTCACCCCTTTTTTTCGTCTTCTCCTTGCAAAGGGCGAGTTTCGAGGTCATCGAATACTACCTGATTGGCCACTGCAACTATGGTTGCAGTGTTCGCTGTGCCAAGTGAGCTCGTCCTCGCTCTCGCTGACGCAAAAGTTACATGGCGCTGACCACAACCAACTTGCAGTTTTCTTCATCTGTTTCAGAGAATGCATTGAGTGCTGTATCATCGTGTCTACTCTGCTGGCGTTCGTGAAGCAGACGTTGCCGAGTCATGCCGATTCTGTGTGGCGGAAGAGGCTGCTCAAGGAGGTGAACGACACCGCTCAGCAACAATAAACGCAAAGATGCCAGTGGCTAACACGATCTTATCAGATTTGGTGGGGAGTGGGTTTGGGAATAGCCATTGTTCTCATCATCGGATGTGGAATGATTGGCGCTTTCTATGGCTTGGGGAAGGACATCTTCTCCAAGACGGAAGACCTGTGGGAAGGTATCTTCGGCATACTCGCCTCTGTCATCATCACTCTGATGGGTGCTGCTTTGCTGCGCGTTTCAAAGTTGAGGGAGAAGTGGCGAGTCAAGATTGCTCGAGCCCTCGAACTAAGGAATCGTGGAACTGGAGGAACCTTTGGCAATCGCTTCAAGGCATGGGCCGAGCGCTACGCCATGTTTGTCCTTCCATTCATCACGGTGCTACGTGAAGGTCTCGAAGCTGTTGTCTTCGTTGGTGGCGTCGGTATCGGCCAGTCAGCCAGCGCTTTTCCAATCCCGGTCTTCACGGGCTTGCTTGCTGGCATCGCCATCGGCTTTCTCATCTACAAGGGTGCCAACCAAGCCTCGCTTCAGATCTTCCTCATCGTATCAACCTGCTTCTTGTACCTTGTCGCCGCAGGACTCTTCTCGAAGGGTGTATGGTCGTTCCAGATCCGCGAGTGGAACAGCATCATTGGCGGCGATGCATCTGAAGTTGGCTCCGGCCCAGGATCGTATAACATTCGCGAGAGTGTCTGGCACGTCAATTGCTGCAACCCAGAACTAAACGGAGGTGGCGGCTGGGGCATTTTCAACGCTCTCTTCGGCTGGACAAATTCCGCTACTTACGGCTCCGTCATCTCATACAACGTGTACTGGATTGCCGTCATCATCACCTTCCTATTAATGATGTACGCCGAGAAACGGGGCCACCTCCCATTCATGAAGCTGAAGAAGACTACTCAGCCGACAACATTTGCAGTGTCAGAGGCTGACAAAGGTTCTGCATCAGACCAAAGCTCTACGGAGGTAGCGGGCGATGTGGAGAAGTCTGGGATCCACG
>Ga0335073_10006020_pt1 | contig 17040 bp, 12 predicted proteins | sample Lox_Sample_22_FD_207093 | JGI IMG/M metagenome (GOLD analysis project Ga0335073, IMG submission 207093) | Soil microbial communities from Loxahatchee National Wildlife Refuge, Florida, United States - Lox_Sample_2.2 | ecosystem: Environmental > Terrestrial > Soil > Wetlands | place: USA... | reverse complement strand
CTTGCCTGCCCATCGAGGAACTGGCGCGCCGCGGCCGCGATACCCTGCGCTTCGGCCCCATGAAGCCGATGGGCCTCACCGATCCGCGCACCGGACGGCGTCCGTGGGCGGTGGTGCAGTTGCGGCAAGAAAATCTGCGCGCGCAGAGCTTCAACCTCGTGGGATTCCAGAACCACATGAAATTCGGCGACCAGGCGCGCGTGCTGCGCCTGATTCCCGGGCTGGCGAAGGCCGAATTTCTGCGCTTCGGCCAGATTCATCGCAACACCTACATCAACGCGCCGGCGCTGCTCTCCTCGACTCTGCAACTGCGCGGCGACGCGCGTATTTTCTTTGCCGGTCAGATTTCCGGCGTGGAAGGCTATGTGGAATCCATCGCTACCGGTCTGATGGCGGGCATGCACGCCGCCGCTCTCGCCACCGGACACACGCCGCGCCCGCTCCCTCGCGAAACCGCGCTTGGTTCTCTCTGCCACTACATCTCAGCCGCCGGCGCAGCCGATTACCAGCCCGCCAACATCACGTTCGACCTTCTTCCGCAGCTGGACGAAGCGGCCCGCACGGCTTTGCGCCGCGACAAGCACGCGCGGCACGCCGAGGTTTGCCGGCGCGCGCAGGCGGCCCTCGCCGAATGGATGGCCGCCGATGTCTGAACTCTCCGCGCAAATCGCCAGCTATCTCGCCGAACTCGCGCGCCGCGGCAATTCCGTCCACACCATCGATGCTTATGGCGCCGATTTGCACGAGTTTCTGCGCTACCTCTCGCCGCCGGAAACCGAGCCGCCCGCGCCCGGCGCCATCGATCCGCTCACTTTGCGCGAGTGGCTGGCATCGCTCTACAGCCACGAACTCACCGCCGTCACCATTCGCCGGAAATTGGCGGCCGTTCGCGGGCTGTTCCGTTTCATGCTGCGCGAAGGGGTGATACCGGTGAATGTGGCGAAGCTGGTACGCACTCCGAAGGCGCCCAAGAAGCTGCCTGAAGTGATGAGTCCCGAGCAGGTGAACGCTCTCATCGATGGAGTGTCCGCGAGTCCGTTGGAACGCCCCTACCCGGTGCGCGATCGCGCCATTCTGGAATTACTGTACGGATGCGGCGTGCGCGTCAGCGAACTTGCCGGCCTCAATCTGCTCGATCTCGATCGTTCCGAGCGATGGATGCGCGTGCGCGGCAAGGGGCGCAAGGAGCGCCAGGTGCCGATGCCTGGAAAGGCAGCCGAAGCGCTGGAGCGGTACCTGGCAGAACGGCCGGTGGTGCGCGACGAGCCCGCGGTCTTCCTCAACCATCGCGGCAAGCGCCTGAGCGACCGCGGCATTCGCGGCATTGTCAAATTCTACGCCACGCTGGTGAACGGCGACCCCTCGATTCATCCGCACAGTTTCCGCCACGCTTACGCGACGCATCTGCTGGCGGATGGCGCCGACCTGCGCGCCATCCAGGAATTGCTGGGGCACGCGCGGCTGTCCACCACGCAGAAGTACACGCAAGTCGCGCTCACCGATCTGATCGCCGTCTACGACAAGGCGCACCCGAAAGCATGAGGATGATGGGAGCAATCAGTGGGGCGGACCCCCGGCTGCGCGCGGGATGCCCACGTCCCGGTACCGGGTTTTCGCCGGCCAGGGGGCCGGGAGCGGACCAGGGGGTCCGCCCCACCCAATGATCTCGCTTCCCGAACTGCGCCGCGAATTTCGTCCCATGCTCCGGCTGGCGGTTCCGCTGGCTGTCGCGGAGCTCGGATGGATGTTCATGGGCATCGTGGACACCGTGATGGCTGGGCCTCTGGGGCCGGCCGCAGTCGGCACCGGCAGCCTCGGAGGCATGGTGTTTTTCCCCATCGCGGTCTCGGCGACGGGGATGCTGTTTGGCATGGATACACTGGTGGCGCAGGCGTTCGGCGCCAACGATGAGCGCGATACCCGGCGCACTTTGATCGGCGGCATTTGGCTGGGGACGGCGCTCGCTCCTTTGGTGGCGCTGGCTCTACTTGTGGTGATCCCGGTCTTGCGCGCCGCCCACGTCAATCCGCGCGTGATGGAGTTGACCGGGCCATTTATCCGCAACCTGATCTGGGGCGTTTGGCCGGTGCTCCTGTATGCCGCCTTCCGCCGCTACCTGCAGGCGGTGAACATCGTCAAGCCGGTGACCTTTGCGCTGGTGAGCGCCAACCTCGTAAATGCCGGCGGCAATTGGGCCCTGATGTACGGCCACCTGGGTTTGCCGGCGATGGGGATCGCGGGATCGGCACTTTCGACATCGCTCTCGCGCGCGTACATGGCGCTGGTGCTCGGCCTGGTCATCGTGCGGCACGAACGGCAAGCCGGCTATCCGCTGTTGCACATGCCGCTGCGGCCCGATTTCGCGCGCATCGGGCGCCTGGTCCAACTGGGAATGCCGGCTGCCGGACAGGTGCTGTTCGAAGGCGCGGTGTTCGCTATCGTCACCACCATGGCGGCGCGCCTGGACGAAGCTTCGCTCGCCGCCCACGGCATCGCGGTCAATGTCATCTCGACCACGTTCATGGTGCCGCTGGGCATCAGCTCGGCCGCCGCCGTCCGCGTAGGGCAGGCGTACGGTCGCGGCGACATCCGCGGGGCCGGCATCGCGGGATGGACCGCGCTGTTGTTGAGTTCGCTCTTCATGGGTGCGGCGGGAGTGTTGCTGTCCATCGCGCCGCAGTGGATCGTGCGGCTCTATATCGGCAATGCGGCGGTAGTGGCTATGGGCGCGCTGCTGTTGCGTATCGCCGCGATCTTCGAGCTTTTCGACGGCTTCCAGATCGTGACGGGCGGAGCGCTGCGCGGTATCGGCGATACGCGCACCTTCATGCTGGCGCACCTTGCGGGATATTGGGCCGTGGGCATGCCGGTGGCGTATATCCTCTGCTTTCCATTGGGCTGGGGCGCGCCCGGCATCTGGGTCGGGCTGACGGCGGCGCTGGTGCTGATTGGCGCGGCGCTGGTGGTTTGCTGGCGGCGCGCTATTCGGATCGCAGCGCCGCCATCGGGTCCACGCGCGTCGCACGCAGTGCCGGCAGCCACGCCGCCAGCGTCGTGATCGCCAGAACGGCCGAGGCGCTGACGAGGTAAATACCCGGATCGAGCGCCGAGACGCCGAGCACCATCGAGCGAATGGACCAACTTGCCACTGCCAGGAGCACCAGGCCGAACGGGACGCCCCACGCCGCCATGCGCAGCGACTCGCCGAGAATGAGGCGCTGAATTTCCGCCGGGCGCGCGCCGATTGCCATCCGCAGTCCCAATTCGCGCGTGCGCCGCGTCACGGAATATTGCAGCACGCCGAACAGGCCGGCCGCGGTCAGCAGAATGCCGAAGACGCCGAGGCCGGTAGAAATGGACGCCATCATGACGTCCTGCGACAGGGCTTGCTCGATCTGGTGATGAAGCGTACCGGATTCGAAGACCACGGCTTCCGGATCGAACTGCTTCAACTCTTTTCGGGCCGCGCGCTCCAGCGCCACCGGATCGCCAACCGTCTCGATCATGAGCGTGGTGTCTCCCAGAGAGACCTGCGCGTAGGGCAGATAGACGTAAGGCGAGGGTGGCTCGTGCAAGTCGTTCGAGGGCCCGTCTTCGGCAATGCCGACCACCTGGCGCGCGGCGCCGTCTACCTTGATCCATTGTCCCAGCGGCTCTTTGCCAGCCAACAACTGGTCGGCGAAATTGCGCGAGACCACTGCCACAGGCGGGCTGCCCTCGCGGTCGTTAGAGTCGATCGCGCGGCCCGCTACCATCCGCGTCCCCACCACCGCGAAGTAATTCCCGGCGACGTTATTTTCCCTGAGGCTCACGGGCGCTCTGCCAGGGACTTCGACTCTCACCATGAACCCTCCACCCGAATCGGCCAGAGGCAGCCGGCGCGCGTAGGTGGCGGCAAGCACTCCCGGCAATGCCGCCAGCCGTTCGCATGCAGGCTCGCACCATTCGGCAGGAGTGGTCCGCCGTCCTGGCGACACCATCATCACCAGCAACTTCTTGTGCGGATCCAACCCCGGATGGATGGCGGCGGCATTCCGCAAGCTGCCGACGAACAAGACCGCGCAGCCGAATAGCGCCACGCTCACCGCCACTTGTCCCGCGATCAGCGCCCGCTTCTGCCACCCGCCGCGCGTGCCCGCGACTCCTTGCTCGGAGGAAATCACGTCCCAGACGTTCAGCCGAATCGCCAATCTAACGGGCGACAGGCCGGCCATCAGCACCGAGAGCATGAGCGCCGAGAGCGCGAATGCCAGGACGCGCGCATCCAGACGGATTCCGAAGTCCATAAACGCCGCGGACGCTGTCACAAACTGCGTGACCTTCACCATCAGGAACTTCGCGAGCCCGATACCCAGCCCCGCGCCCACAATTCCGACGATTCCCGTCTCCACCAGCAACTGCCGGGCGATTCTAACCGCGCCGGCTCCGAGCGCCATCCGCACTCCCAGTTCCCTCCGCCGCGATTCCGATTGCGCCAGCCGCACTTGCGCCACGTTGGCGCAAGCTACGAAGAGCACGCCGCTCAGGATCAACAGCAATCCGCCGCCAAAGATCAGGTCGGCGGTCCAACCAAGGGCGTTGGGGTGCAGGAACGTGCCCGGGGCGCCGGCGGGAGCGGCCTTGTGTTTGCCCGCGCCGCGAATGGCGGCATCGAGCACGGCGGCAGCGTGGGCGGCGTTCACTCCCGGCTTGAGGCGCGCGACCATGTCGACCTGTCCATTGCGAGCGCCTTCCTCCTCCGCGGCTTTGAACACGTGGAACCAGGCATCCATGTTCATCCAGATATCGAATGCGACGCCGCGATTGAGACCGGCGAATTCCGCGGGCATCACGCCTGCCACGCGAAACGCCGCTCCGTTGAGCTGAATCGTCTTTCCTACAATCTGCTCGTCCCCGCCGAATCGCCGCAGCCAGAGGCGATGTCCGATGACTACCGACGGCCGGCCTTCCACGCTTTCGACCGTTGCGGTGCCAAGTTGCGCGCGCACACCCAGTATCGAGAAGTAATTCGCTGTGGTGGGCACGGTAAGTACCATGGTGTTCTCGTCCGGTCCGGCCAGCATCGACCCGCGCCGTTGGTATGCCACCAGAGTCACCAGGTCGTGCGCTGCCCGGTCCATGTCGAGGTAGTCCAGCCAGCCGTAGCCGACCCAACTGCCGTCGTCGGCACGGGAGGACAGAGACAGCAGTTGGCTCGGCCGCTCGACGGCGATGGGGCGGAGCAGCACCGCGTCCGCGACGCTGAAAATACCAGTGGTGAGTCCGATTCCTAAGGCGATGGAAAGGATGGCGAGCGCCGTCGCACCCGGGCTTTTCACCAGATGGCGAAAGGCCGCGCGCAGGTCATACCGCATGCTTAATAGACGATAACGAGGTCCGATTCGTTCAAGCTGTCAGCAACTGTTTCAACTTTTCATCCAGAAACTTGAGGATCTCGCCGGCGTTGGCTTGGCCATCGAGCGGCAGGAGCAGGACGCCCGCCGGCGTGAACTGCGCGCCGCGGGTCTTGCCGACGATGTTCATCAGCCGCTGCGGATCGACGCGCGTTGCGGTGTGGAACTTGATGCTGGCCAGGCTGTGCCGCCGGTCGATAGCTTCCACGCCCAGCTTTTCGGCCAGATACTTGAGCGCCGAATACTCCAGAAGATTGCGCACCGCTTCCGGCACCGGACCGTAGCGATCGGCCAATTCCTTTTCGGCGCGGTCGCGCGCGGCGTCGTCCGCCGCGTTGGCGATCTGCCGGTAGGCGCGCAGGCGCTGGTTTTCGTCGGCGATGTAATCGGTGGGGATGCGAATGTCGAGTCCGAGATTGAGCGCGGAGTGGATCTCGGGCACGATTTCTTCGCCCTTGAGTTCGCGCACGGTTTCATCGAGCAGGCTGACGTAAGTATCGAATCCGACCGAGTTGATGTGGCCGTGCTGCTCGCCGCCCAGCAGGTTGCCGGCGCCGCGCAGTTCCAGATCGAGCGCGGCGATCCTGAATCCGGCGCCCAAATCGCTGAATTCCTTGAGCGCCGCCAGGCGCTTGCGGGCGATTTCGGTGAGTTCCGTGTCGGGTGGCACAAGCAGGTAGGCGTAGGCTCGGCGGTTGGAACGTCCTACCCGCCCGCGAAGCTGGTAAAGCTCGGAAAGGCCGTAGCGCTCGGCATTTTCCACCAGCATGGTATTCGCGAGGGGGATGTCGAGACCATTTTCTATAATTGTCGTACAAACCAGGATGTCGAAGTCGTGGCGCATGAAGTGGAGCATGGTTTTCTCCAGTTCCGCTTCGCTCATCTGGCCATGCCCGACGCCGATCCGGGCATTCGGCGCAAGCTGTTGGAGCATGTGGGCGCGCTCCCAGATTGAATCCACGCGATTGTGCAGAAAATAGACTTGCCCGCCTCGCGCCAGTTCCAGTTCGAGTGCTGAACGGATCAATTCCTGGTTGAAGGGCGCGACAACAGTGTGGATGGCGAGGCGATCTTTGGGCGGCGTCTCGATTACCGACATGTCCCGAAGGCCCAACAACGACATGTGTAGTGTCCGGGGGATCGGGGTGGCGCTCATGGTGACCACGTCGACGGCGTTCTTGATCTGTTTCAGCCGTTCTTTGTGCTTGACGCCGAAGCGCTGCTCCTCGTCCACTACAACCAAGCCGAGATCGCGGAACTCTACGTCCTGGGAGAGAAGCCGGTGGGTACCCACCGCGACATCGACTTTGCCTTCGGCCAGATCTGCCAACCCAGCTTTTAGCTCCTTGGTGGTACGGAACCGGCTGAACATCTCAATTCGGACCGGGAATGACTGGAAACGGCGCTTGAACGTCTCGAAGTGCTGAAAAGCCAGGACGGTGGTGGGCGCGAGGACAGCTACCTGCTTGCCATCGCCAAGGGCTTTGAAAGCCGCGCGCATGACCACTTCGGTTTTGCCGAAGCCGACGTCGCCGCACAGCAGGCGATCCATGGGCTGCTGGCTTTCCATGTCGCGCTTAATCTCCTTGATGGCGGTGAGCTGGTCTTTGGTCTCGTTGAATTCAAAGGCATCTTCGAACTCGCGCTGCCAGTTGCTGTCGGGCGAATATTGGAAGCCCTCGGTCATCTTGCGCTGGGCGTAGAGTTTCAAAAGCTCGTCCGCCATGTCGCGCATTTTGGCTTTGATTCGCGTTTTGGTACGGGTCCAGGTAGTCCCGCCCATGCGATCGAGCGCGGGTTTGGCCTCGCCGGCTCCGCGGAAGCGCTGCACCAGGTCCATGCGGGTAAGCGGAACGTATAACTTGGCGCCGCCGGCGTATTCCAGGAGCATGTAATCGCCCTGATTCTCGCCCTGTGAGATCTCACGCAATCCGAGGTATTGCGCTACACCATGCTCCGAGTGGACTACGAAATCGCCGGGCTTCAGGTCGATCAGATCCGCCGAGAAGGTCGCCATGGCGGACTTCACGGATGGCGCGCGGGCGATCAACTCCGACGTTTCGAACAAGTCTTCGGAGCCAAATACTACAAGTTTCGCATCTTGAAATGCGGTGCCGCGGCGAACCAGGCCTTTTACCAGGTAGATGCTGGCGCTCGACCCGGCCATGTAAGCCCGTTCGGCCAGATAGGCCGGGGGCGAATCGAATTGCTCGAGCCCTAACTGGTACGGGACGCCGTACTCATTGAGGATGTCCGCAAGGCGTTCGATTTCGCCGTTGGAAGGGGCAAAGAACGCCACCCGGCTGCCGTCTTCCACCAGCGTCCGCGCCTCGGCGATAGCCACCTGCATGTTGCCGTGAAACGACATAGCGGGGCGGGTGGAAATATGGTGCCGCGCTGAGTCGCCGCCGTCGCCGCCCCATGTCATGTCCAGTTCTTCGAGCGAGAGCGCCGGAACGTGGGCGGTCTGCCGCTCCAGTTCCTCCCAGCGGAAGTAGATGCGGTCAGGGTCGCAGGCCGGGGAGGGAGGGATCTGTTCGAGGCGCTTCCAAAAACGGTCGGCTGCGGCCTGGATGTTGCGCGGCTCGTCCCAAATGACGATGGGCTGCTCAAGGAGCGAAAAAACCGACGCCGTGCGTGGCTTAACCATCGGGACCAGCAGTTCCCAACCGGGAAATGGCTCGCCGGGGAGCGGCAAGTCGCGGCCCGGTATGTTCGCCTGCCGCACCAAGTCGCCCAATTGCATCAGCAAACCGCGCGATTTCTGGTATTCGGTGAGCGGCAGGAGGGTGCAATCTTCGATTTTCAGGACAGAGCGCTGCGACTCCACATCGAACCGCCGCATGGATTCGACCTGGTCGCCGAAGAGATCGATGCGGACGGGTTTGGGGGCCTCCGGAGAAAATACATCGAGAATGCCACCCCGGAGCGAGTATTCGCCGACCATCTCCACCGGCTCGCGCTTCTCGTACCCAATGCTTTCCAGATGCAGGATGATCTCGTCAAGCGGCAGTTCCTCGCCGACCTTCAGCTTGAGGGCGAGCTGCCGGTAGTAGGAATTGGGTTCGATTCGTAAAAGCGCGGAAGCGACCGGCAGGATGGTGATGGGTGCCCGTTGGGTGGCGAGGCTCCACAGCCCGGTGGCCCGCTGCTCGCAGATTTCGGCGTGGGGCGAGAGGTTCTGCATGGGCAGAACATCAAGCGCGGGAAGGAGTTGCGGGGAAATGCGGTCCTCGGCGGCCAACAGCCTGAAAAGCGTCTCGACAGCCTCGAACAAGCTCTCCGCCTGCTTGCTACCATCTACTACAATTATAATAGATTTGTTCGTGGACTGCCTGAGCAGTACCGAATACAGGGCTTTAGCGGTAGTGGTGAGGCCCGACAGGGCGCTTTTGCGGCCGAGAGATAGCTGGTGTACGGCATCCTGAAAGCCGGCATGCCTTCCCAGATCCAGAAAAAGGTCGCGAACGGCAGGGTGAATCAAGGTCGGCCAGTTAGAACATCTACAAGATTAGTAGTAGAAAATCCAGGCTCCAATTCGAGGGCGACCACCAGACCGCCGGCGGCTTCCACTTCCTCGCGCCCGGCGATGAAGTGAGACCAGTCGGCGCCCTTCACCAGAACATCCGGCAATACAGCCGCAATCAACTCTCTGGGAGTATCCTCATCGAACAGAACCACGGCGTCTACCGCTTCCAATTCAGTGGCCATTTCGGCCCGTTCGCGCTCACACAAAATAGGACGCGACGGCCCCTTCATCCGGCGCACGGAGGAATCGGAATTGAGGGCCAGGATAAGGATATCGCCCAACGACCGCGCCCGTTCGAGCAGGCGTATGTGTCCGGGATGGAGTAGATCGAAGCAGCCGTTGGTGAAAACCACGGATTTACCTTCGACGCGCCAGCGGCTTCGTTGTGCGAGGAGTTCGGGGCGAGTGTAGACCGCGGCCACCCGTTCAGTGTAACAGGCACATTCCGGCCTAATCGCCTACAATTAATAGAAACGCAATGGAGCACAGCGCCGAAATCGCGGTGAGCAAGTGGAGTGTGCCCGAGTGCGCGTTCGAAATCGAATATTCGCCTCGCGTACTGGACGACATTCGCCTGGCGGTAGTGGACGCGTTCTTTTCGCTGCCGCGCGGCGGGGCGGAGATCGGCGGAATTCTGCTGGGAAAATGGGAGGAAGGGCATGTCTCGATCACCGGGTTTCAACCGCTCGATTGCGAACATGCGTTGGGACCTTCTTTCACGCTTTCTCCGCGCGACCAAACGCAAATGGCGGAACTGATCGCGGCAGCCCGGCGCAATGGTCCCGACCGGCAGCCTGTGGGCTGGTACCACTCGCATACCCGGAGCGAGATTTTTCTATCCGACGCCGATCTGGCCATTCACAATCGGTATTTTCCGGAGCCGTGGCAGGTGGCGCTGGTTCTGAAGCCACATACCTTCGAGCCGACACGCGGAGGATTCTTTTTCCGCGACTCCACAGGTTCCATAAAGAGCGAAGCCAGTTGCCAGGAATTCCGCCTGGAGGCCATGCCGCTCCGCCCGGGGGGCACGCCGTCCGCCGGGGGGCTGCGGCCGCGCAAGCAGGCTCGGCAGGATCCCGCTGTCACCGGCAGCCTTTTTGAAATTCCACCCGCGACGGACGACATTCCCCCTCCACCCATCGTCATGCGGGAGCCGGCCAAACCGAAAGGGCGCGTACCCATCACGCGGGAAATCCAGGTGGATCCTCCGGTAAGGGAAACGCGCCCGGAGGCGCCTCCGGCATACCCGACGCCGAACTTCGGGCAATCCAGCCCACAACGGCCGTGGCGGCCCTTTAAAGTCGCTTTGATTTTGGCGATCGGCGTGGCGATCGGCGGCGCGGGATATGAAACGCGCGAGTCCTGGCTGCCTTGGACACTGGCGAAAGCCCGGGCAGTGCTGCCACACGAGCCGGATCCGTATCTCGCGCTCGCCGTCGGGGACGATAACGGACAGTTGAAAATCCAGTGGGACCGCAATGCCCCGGCGGTGCGCAACGCGCTGGACGGCACGCTGGAGATTGTCGATGGCAACAGCCTACCGCAATCGCTCAGGCTGGATGGCGCTCACCTGGCGACGGGCACGATCATCTATGCCCGGCAGGCAGAACGCGTGGACGTAACGCTGATGGTTACTGAACCGGCGGGACAAATGATTAAAGAACAAACAAGCTTTCTGGGCCGGCTGCCGGCGCAGAAACCGCCGGCGGCGGACGATTCGCAAGCTGCCAAGGATCGCGATGCCGAGGCGCAGCGTGCTGACAAGCTGCAGAAAGACCTTACTATCCAGGCGGCCAAGACGCGCAGGCTGGAAAAAGACCTGAAGAACATGCGGGAACAACTGGAGAAGAGTAAGCACCCTCCCGCCGCGCCGCTGAAGAATGACTGAAGGTGAGACGCCGTTCTGGTCAAAAGGCTGTTGCGAGGCCCGGGCTTTCCCCGGCTTTGCCACCCAGGTGATTCGCGTCTGACTTCCTCGCTCCGACGCTCTCGCTTCAAACTCCCAGGCCGGCGCGCCAGAGAAGGTAGCCGATGGCTTGCTTTACATAATTCCAGTGCTCGCGCAGGGTCGGCTGAGCCAGCTCTTTTCGGGGGGAACCGTACACGCTGAGACCGCGAAACTGAAGCATGCGCTTTACGCGGTAAATGTGATAACCGTCGCTCACGACGATGACCGAATGGAGTCCCATCCGCCGCATGATTTCCCCGGCCATGGCGGTGGATTCGACCGTCGTGCCTCCTTCGTTTTCAATAATGATGGATTCAGCTGGGACGCCGCGGTTGATCAGGTACGATCGTCCGACGCCGCCTTCCGTGAAGACAGGATCGCCGCCGGCGCCGCCGGTGGTCAGAATGAGCGGGGCGAGTTTGCGGCGGTAAAGCTCGAATGCATGGTCTAGCCGGGCGCGCAAAACCTGCGAGGGCCGCCCGCGATATTCGGCGGCGCCCAGCACCAGAATGACATCGGCACGGCGGGCCTCATCGCGCGTGGACTGGCGCTCGATTCGCACTGAGACATAAGCGACCAATACGGCGAATGCGGCTATGACGGTGAAAATCGCTGCCCAGACGGCACGTTTCATCTGCGGTATTCTGATCGTTCAGCACCCATTGTAAGCACATGGCGAAGCCGGAGATCATCGCGAGCGCCGCCAATCCGCTGGTAAAAGACGTGCGGCGCGCCATCGATCGCGGCGGCCTTACCTCGCGGGGCTGGTGTGTGGCGGAAACGCTCCATCTGCTCGAGGAAGCCCTGCGCAGCCGCTCGCGGGTGAGGCAGGTATTGGCGGCGGAATCGGTGCGAAAGGAATTGCCGGCGCTCGAGGGCATTCGGGTGGCGATCCTGCCGGATGAACTGATGCAGAAAATCTCGGCGACCGAGGCGAGCCAGGGCGTGATCGCGCTGGTGGAACCGCCGGTGTGGACGCTGGAACAGTTATTCAAGGGGTGTGCACTGGTGGTCGCGCTCGATGGTTTGCAGGACCCAGGAAACGCCGGAGCCATCGTACGCGCCGCCGAAGCGTTCGGCGCGAGCGGCGTGATCTTCCTGAAGAGGACTGCCAGCCCGTTCAATCCGAAGACGCTGCGCGCTTCGGCGGGGTCGCTGTTCCGGGTACCGTTTCTTCATGGCATGGAGCCGGCGGTGGCACGTTCGGCGTTTCGAGAGAATCGCGTGAAGATTTACGCCGCTGTTCCGTCATCACCAGGTACGGACGTTCGCGCGATTGGTGACGCGGACCTCACCGCTCCCACGGCTCTGCTGATCGGCAATGAAGGGCGCGGGGTAAGCAGCGACTGGCGCGGGATCGCGGAAGGCGTATCGATTCCGACAATGGCGGTGGAATCGCTCAACGCCGCCATGGCCGCGGGTATCCTGTTATATGAAGCGCGGCATCAGAGGTCGCAACGCACATGAGCCTGTTCGATAGCAGCCCGCCGGCCGAGCCGGAACGGGAGGACGGCAAGCGTCCGCTGGCTGAGCGAATGCGCCCCACGCGCCTGGAAGACTACATGGGGCAGGAGCACATTCTCGGCCCCGACAAGCCTCTGCGACGGCAGATCGAACGCGACCAGTTGACTTCGATTATTCTGTGGGGTCCTCCGGGAGTGGGCAAGACGACACTGGCCAAGCTGATCGCACGGGTGACGCGATGCGAGTTCATGCCCTTCAGCGCGGTGCTGAGCGGCATCAAGGAGATCAAGGCGGTGATGGCCGATGCCGAACGCCTGCGCCGCATGGGCCGCCGCACCATTCTATTCATCGACGAAATTCACCGCTTCAACAAAGCGCAGCAGGACGCCTTTCTGCCGTACGTGGAGCGGGGCGATATTATTCTGATCGGCGCCACCACCGAGAATCCATCGTTCGAGGTGATTTCGGCGCTGCTTTCGCGCTCGCGGGTGTACGCGCTGCGCGGGTTGACGGTGCCGGAAATCGTGACACTGCTCCGGCGAGCGTTGCCGGAAGTGGGACTCGAAGCGTCCGACGATTTGTTGGAGCAGATCGGCATTTTCTCGAATGGGGACGCACGGCAGGCATACAACACGCTGGAAGCGGCCGCGGCGGCATCGAGAGGCGGGGCTCTCACCGAGGCGGCGGTGCAGGACGCCATGCAGCGTAAAGTGCTGCTTTATGACAAGGGCGGCGAAGAGCATTTCAACCTGATTTCGGCGCTCCATAAATCGGTGCGGTCGAGCGATACGGATGCGGCGCTCTACTGGCTGACGCGCATGCTCGATGGCGGCGAAGACCGTTTGTACCTCGCGCGCCGGCTGATCCGGATGGCGAGCGAAGATATCGGCCTGGCCGACCCGCGCGCGCTCGAGCAAGCGGTGGCGGCGATGCAGGCGGTGCACTTCCTGGGGATTCCCGAGGGCGATCTGGCGCTGGCGCAGGCGGCGATCTATCTGTGCGCCGCACCGAAATCCGACGCCGCGTATCGCGCCATGGGCGCGGTGCACGAGGATGTGGAGAAGACGATTGCCGAGCCGGTGCCGATGAATTTACGGAATGCGGTTACGCGGCGGATGAAGGAATGGGGATATTCGGAAGGCTATCAGCACGCGCACAATATTGAGGATGGGGTGGTGGATATGGAGTGCCTGCCGCCATCGCTGGCGGGCCGGCAATACTATTTTCCGAGCGACCGCGGGGTGGAGAAGAGGATCGCGGAACGGCTGGCGGAGATCAGGAGATTGAAGGCAGAGAAGCGGAGAAAGCCGGAGGAGTAAAAGTTCGTCCAGATCAAGGACGGGAGATTCTCTGCCCCGGGTGAAAAAGCGCCATTATTTTTTCGGGTTCAACTTCAGATTGATGACGGCATCCTTGCGTGAGTCGAAGACGCTGAGGGTCCGGGTCTTGCTGGCGGCGCCCTGGTAGGTCGCCGTCAGTTCGTAATCGACGTCGGGGCTCAGTTCGTGAAAGTAGTATTCGCCCTTGTCCTGGGTATAAAACGAGCGGACATTCTTGGTCTTGGTGTCCTTCAACTGCACCACGGCGCCGACCACGGGCTTATCGTCGGCGCCGGTGACCATTCCGCTCACGCTGCGAGTCGAGGAGTCCTTATTCTTATCTTTCTGCGCAAACCCCGCGGGTAAAACCACCAGCAAAATGGTCAGCGAAAGCGCCGCTACCTTGGCCGCGTGCATGGATTACTTCCAATCCTCGTCGGTGTCTTCCTCTTCGTCTTCCAGGTACCCTTCGTCGTCTTCTTCTTCCTCTTCGAGGTCTTCAGCCGATTCCAGTTCCAGCGGACTGGTGCTCACAACTTTGAGATCGGCTCCGCACTCGTCACAGCTGACCGTGTCGCCTTCGTCAACGTCTTCTTCGTCCACATCGATGGCGCCATCGCATACCGGACACGTCACCATGAAATTCCTCCCGCAATACTGTTATACGATATCCTGCCGCTTTTGCAACTCCGCCTTTTACCGGCCCGCCTGCTGCGCCATGCGGCGCCGCGTAGTGGCCGGAACGATGCCTTTCATGCGCAGGCAAAGGAACAGGTGAGCGCGGTGCGTGAGCTCGTGTTCCTTGATGGTCTGGAGCATTTCGAGGCGCGTGACCTTTTGGCCGTCGAAGCGGGTGACCATTTGGGCAAAGAATTCGGGCGTCTGCGCGGTGAAGGCCGCCGCTCGTTCCTCCACGGCCTCCCGCAAAGCGGCCGCCAGCGCCTGGCCGCCCGCATTGGCGGGAAGGGGCCGCATATGCTGTTTCATCCGATTGCGAAATTCCGGCGTGGCGAAATTATCTACTCCGGCGAGCAGCAGGCCGGTGAGTCCGTCGCCGGCATCCAGAATATGGCGCGCCGATTCCCGAAACGTCATGACATCGGGCGCGGGCTGAAAGTCCATTTCGGCTTCGGGAAAATCCTCCACGGCCGAAGCGGCGTCCATGCGGACCGCCTTCCAGGAGTCGATTACATGTTGCGGTCGAACCATGACCACATTGTAATCGCAAGCTCGGGCCGCGCCGGAGTGAAAACCCCCTCGCGGGTATAATAAAAGAACACATGCACCAGATACGAAGTGAGAGGGTTGGCGACCTGAATCCTCAGGAAACCCAGGAATGGCTGGAATCGCTCGACCAGGTGATTGAGGACGGCGGACCCGACCGCGCGCGATACCTTTTGGAGCAGTTGGCCGCGCGCGCCCGCAATAGCGGCGCCGAACTACCCATCCATCTCAACACACCCTACGTCAATACCATTCGGGTAGAAGACGAAGTCGCCTACCCCGGTGACCGCGCCATGGAGCGGCGCATCAAGAGCCTGATCCGGTGGAACGCCATGGCCATGGTGGTCCGGCAGAACAAATACGATGCCGGAATCGGCGGCCATATTTCCACCTATGCGTCATTGGCCACGCTACTCGAAGTGGGCTTCAACCATTTCTTCCGCGCGAAGTATGGCGAGGAACCGGGCGACCTGATCTACTTTCAGGGCCACGCTTCGCCTGGAGTGTATGCTCGCGCATTTCTCGAAGGGCGCCTCACCGAGGAGCACCTCAAGAATTTCCGGCACGAACTGCGCGACACGCCGGGGCTGTCGTCCTATCCGCATCCATGGCTGATGCCGGATTTCTGGCGCTTCCCGACGGTGTCGATGGGGCTTTGCTCGATCAACGCCATTTACCAGGCTCGCTTCATGCGATACCTGGAGAATCGCGGCATGATCGCGCCGACGCCGCGTAAAATCTGGGCATACCTCGGCGATGGCGAAATGGACGAGCCGGAATCGATGGGCTCGCTCACGCTGGCGTCGCGGGAAAAGCTCGACAACCTGATTTTCGTCATCAATTGCAATTTGCAGCGCCTGGATGGTCCGGTGCGCGGCAATGGCAAAGTGATCCAGGAACTGGAAGCCGCGTTCCGCGGCGCCGGCTGGAACGTGATCAAGGTGATTTGGGGCAGCGACTGGGACGAGTTGCTCCGCCGCGACACCACCGGCCTGCTGGAAAAGCGCATGGGCGAAGTGGTGGATGGCGAGTTTCAGACCTACGTCACCAAGGATGGCGCGTACATCCGCAAGAACTTCTTCGGCAAGTACCCCGAATTGCTCGACCTGGTGGCGCACCTGAGCGACGAGCAACTGATGAAGCTCCAGCGCGGCGGCCACGATCCGAAAAAGGTGTACAACGCCTACAAGGCCGCGGTTGAATCCACCGGCAGGCCAACGCTGGTCCTCGCGCACACTATCAAAGGGTACGGGTTGGGTGAGGCGGGCGAAGGCCGCAACATCACGCACCAACAGAAGAAGCTGAACGAGCAGGAGATGCTGCATTTCCGCTCGCGCTTCGAAATCCCCATCCCGGAAGAAGCGGTACACAATGCATCGTTCTGCCGTCCGCCGTCCGACAGCCCGGAAATCAGCTACATGCACGAACGGCGGCGGCAATTAGGCGGCTACGTGCCGTACCGGACGCCGGCGAAGGGCGGCCTGACGGCGCCGCCGCTGGAGTATTTCAAGGAATCGCTCGAGGGCTCGGCGGGACGGGAAGTTTCGAGCACCATGGCATTCGTTCGCGCGCTCACGCTGCTGATGAAACATCCGGAGCTGGGCAAGCACGTAGTGCCCATCATTCCCGACGAAGCCCGCACGTTCGGCATGGAGAGCCTGTTCCGGCAGTTCGGTATCTATGCCAGCCAGGGCCAGCTCTACAAGCCGCACGACGCGGAGATGTTCCTGTACTACAAGGAATCGAAAGACGGGCAGATTCTGGAAGAGGGAATCACCGAAGCGGGGTCGATGGCTTCTTTCACGGCGGCCGGCACGGCTGGCGTCAATTACGGGAACGTAATGATCCCGTTCTTCATTTACTATTCGATGTTCGGATTCCAGCGCGTCGGCGACATGGTGTGGGCTTTCGGCGATTCGCGCGGGAAAGGCTTCCTCTGCGGCGGCACGGCGGGGCGCACGACGCTTGCCGGCGAAGGCCTGCAACACCAGGACGGCCACAGCATCGTGCTGGCCAGCACCGTTCCGACCTGCGCGGCGTACGATCCGGCTTACTCTTATGAAATCGCCATCATCGTGCAGGACGGCATCCGGCGGATGTACCAGGAAAAGGAAGACCGCTTCTATTACCTGACGCTTTACAACGAGAATTACGCCATGCCCG
>Ga0335073_10006019_pt1 | contig 17041 bp, 11 predicted proteins | sample Lox_Sample_22_FD_207093 | JGI IMG/M metagenome (GOLD analysis project Ga0335073, IMG submission 207093) | Soil microbial communities from Loxahatchee National Wildlife Refuge, Florida, United States - Lox_Sample_2.2 | ecosystem: Environmental > Terrestrial > Soil > Wetlands | place: USA... | reverse complement strand
TGCAAAGTAGTCCATCGAATATGGCTCCCGTAACGATACCTTAGATTTTCAGCCGGAAAGTTTCGAGGTCTCAGCGAAACATACCTGCCGGAGCGCAGCAACATGCGGCACGATCACTTACAAGGACTTAGAGGTCAATTAAGCGAATTAGACAAGAATGCATTGCGCAAAATGAAGTAATTACCCTCTAGATTACTAAATTGCCATTCCTGCCGGGCCAACCTGAGCCCGGGTTCTTAAGATTTCAAGCCTTGAATTCGACGTTTGGCCGAGCAAGCTGAGGACTGGGAGCGCAAGTTATGCCGTCTTGCGCTCCTTAAAAAGGATGTTGACTACTCGTGTGTGCGAATGATCTATCCAATAAATAATTCACGAAACACAGGTTAGGCTCTTATGCTTGGTTGTTTTTCCCTCCAGGAGATTGAGCAGAATCGGGCCCCAAGGCCGAAAGGCTTTTCGATCCAATCGAGTTATCAATCGTCACATTAGTAACTTTTTATTGTTACCAGATGTGACCATAGTCACATCCCAAAAGAGTATCTCCAGTGATCCTCAAGATATGCACCGCCGATTTAGATGGCAATCTCACTCCTTGCCGAGAGCACTCGGATCTGCCAAGCGGCAGAACCCGAGCATGGTGAGGAATGGGTATATGAATACGTTTACAAAGGTGGATTTACATGGGCTCCGTCACTATTGGTCAGCTGTCTTACGAAAGACCAGCGTTCAACTCTGACTTCCTAGATTTCTTTAAGCTACGACCGAATACTCGACACCAAGCGAAGCGATTCTCTGACTGCATCTGGCGTGCGTGCCTGCCGGCATGCATCGTTTTGGCGCTCATCGCGAGTATGCCGCCTGCAGTGTTCGGAGCGAAGAGTGTTGCCGTCTCGGCTGCGTTAACCAGTCCCGCACCTGGGAGCGTTTTGCCGGGTTCGGCGGCGACATTCACCATCACAGCGGCAAGCGGAATCACACAGTATCAACTGTGGCTGGGAACCACGCCCGGAGCGAGTAATCTGGGCGTATTTTCGACCGGCTCGACGACGGCTTCGACGGTTTCATTCAGCACGACTGGGCTGCCGACAAACGGCACAACGATCTATGCCCTGCTCTACTGGTCAGTAAAAGGGTCTTGGTCTTTCGCTTCCTACACATTTACCGCGGCGTCAAGCGGCGTTCCGGCACTGTCAGGACTGCACTGCGCGACCAATTCGATGACCGGAACGGGGACGGACGCCTGCACGGTGACGTTGAATGTAGCCGCACTCAGCGGCGGATTCGCCGTCAGCCTGGCCAGCAACAATTCGAACGTGACGGTGCCGGCGTCGGTAACTGTAGCGGCGGGAGCAACAAGCGCGAGCTTTACGGCGACGGTAACGGCGGTGAGCACGGCCACGACAGTGACACTGACCGCAACGGCCGGCACTGTGTCGAAGACTTTCGCCATCCAGTTGGGCGCGGAGACGCCGACGCTGGGCGTGAGCGCAACGAGTCTGTCGTTCGGCAACCAGTCAGTGAACAGTGCAACGACGCAGACGCTGACTCTTTCTTCAACCGGGACGGCGGCGGTGACGATCAGTGCCGAGACGATCAGCGGCGCCGGATTTACGGTCTCGGGTGCGACCTTCCCGCTGACGCTGAATCCGAATCAGACAGCAACGCTGACAGTGCAGTTTGATCCGACGGCGGCCGGAGCGGTTACAGGATCGCTCAAGCTGACGAGCAACTCCTCGACGGGAACGACCACAACCGTGAACCTGAGCGGAACGGGCGTTCCGGTGCTGACGGGGCTGACTTGCACCAACGGTTCGTTTACGGGTGCAGGGACGGATAGCTGCACGGTAACATTGAATGCAGCCGCTGCGACAGGAGGATTTGCCGTCAGCCTTGCCAGCAACAGTTCGAATGTGACGGTGCCGGCTTCGGTGACCGTGGCAGCGGGCGCGACAAGTGCGACTTTTACAGCCACAGTAACGGCTGTAAGCACTGCCACGACAGTGACACTGACCGCCACGGCAGGCACTGTTTCGAAGACCTTCGCGATTTCGCTCGGTTCGTCGGGGACAACTCTATTGAGTGTTAACGCCACGACGATCGCGTTTGGCGATGTAACCCTGGACTCTGCCGCCACCCAATCCGTAACGCTGACCTCGACGGGAACCTCGCCGGTGACGGTCAGTGCGGCCACTGTGCTGGGGACCGGATATTCCGTCTCGGGACCAACCTTGCCCGTGACGTTGAGCACCAATCAGACAACCACGTTGACAGTGCAGTTCGATCCCACCACGGCTGCTTCTGATACGGGAACGCTGACCATTGTCAGTACTTCAACCATAAATCCCACGGACGTAGTCACTCTGACCGGGACAGGTGTCGCAACTGCATATCAGGTGAACCTGAGCTGGGATGCGCCCACGAGCTCGCCGGATCCGGTTGCCGGCTACAACGTCTATCGCGCGCCCAGCGGCAGCACATCGTACCAGCAAGTGAACACTAGTGAAATTCCAACGAGTCCGAGTTCGTGGACCGACACAAATGTTCAGACCGGGCAGACCTACGACTACATCGTCGAAAGTGTCGACGCCGAGGGAAATACCAGCGCTCCTTCCAATATGGCGAGCGTGACGGTTCCGTAGGAAGAAACCTGCCGGTCACGCAATAGGACCATTCAAGGACCAAACACACTTCGGGGGAGATGGCCTCCCCCGAAACGCTCGAAAGGCCATTCTCCCCCGAAATTGCTCGCGCATGTCCTTGCTAAAGCCGGCTCAGTCCAGACCGCTTTGCGTGGCCTTCACAAGCGTTCCGCCATTCTTTGTACCGTAGTAAATGCTTGAGGCCTGCGGATTCAAAGAAGGGCTTGCTTCGTTGTCCACGACGATGCCTGTCGAGCCCGCTGAGGCTGGGATCGCCACTGTTGAGGCACTCACAGTCGGAGCGCCATTTGTGATGTCCAAGCTCATAACACATCCGGCAAGCCCGCCGCCCGTGGTGGCGGCGCAACTGTTGGTGACACCCACGAAGAGATAATCCTTGGTGGTTGCCGCGTTGTAGAATTCCGATACTGGCGAAGAGTCCGCAATCGTGGGGTTGGTGGTCAGTGCGTTGGTGGTGGTGGCCAATGCAGTCGAGGAGGTGGGAGTCGGGTTCATCACCCCTGTGGTTCCATCAAACCCGATGTTGTAGAGAGTGGGAACTTCTCCCGTCGCGGTATCAGTGCCAGCGACATAGAGCAGGGCTCCCGTCGATGTGGGTCCACTTGCGTACCACGCGTTGCTAAAGTCCACGCCGTATGGGCCTGTGTAGACAGTACTCCCGAGGCCTACCGACGCAGAGACGAAGCTAGCCAGGGTTTCTGGAGCCTGTATCACTACGGCGTGTATCCCATTGGTATTGAACGTGGCATAAACCATTCCGTCTGTGCTATCGATGGTTACGGGATTCTCAGATGTCGTGCCAGCCGCAACCGTAAGGGAACTATACGTCGACGGAGTTCCTGAGTCTGTCACATAATCGATGTTGCCGTTGCTGTCGGTGAAGAAGACCTTCCCGGTCAGGTTATCGAAGACCGGACTTGAAGGAGCGGCATTAATGGGGACGCTCCACTGGATGGTTGGAACGGTTGGTCCTGTGTCACCGAAGACGTTGATGATTTTGTAAAGACATCCTGAGCCGGCACCTGTGCTGGACCAAGCGTAGGTCGTGACAAAGGCAGTGTTGTCTGCATAATCGACGTAGGGCGAAGTGGTAGAGCCCTGGTTAGTGCATCCAGAGGCTGTGAGCTGGACCGCAGTATCCGCCGCGTTATTTCCGGTGCCTGGCGTTACGGCGACAGGCGCAGATGTAGAACTGGATTGGCTGCCGTTGGTTCCCGTAGTGCCGATCGTCAGAACGTGGAAGTAGGAGCTGGGGTTGGAGTTCGAACTGCTGGGAAATTCGTCCTCGATGTACGCAAGTTGCGTTCCATCCGTTGAAATCGATATCGATCCGGGCACCTCACCAGGCGTGCTGCCGCCAGCCGAAGCGTAGGCGAACATCAACGTCGGCCCTGTTCCGGGGCAGGTATCTGAGGTTCCGTCGGTTGGCGTGTAGAGATCCCTATACCCGACAATGTTTGGCTGGCCCCCTGCAACGGCGTTGGCCGGAATACCCATGGCCACATAATCGCCTGTGCAACTTGGCGCTGCAGTTACATCAAAGGTGTACTTGGCCGGGAATGTCTGGCCGCCGCCAGGATCGCTGAAGAAGGGCAGCCCGCCTGAGTCAGTACCACTGAATGCACCACCCTCGTAAAAATGGAGAAGGTTGCCCATATAGTACAAGAAAGACAGTTCGTTACTGCTATTTGATAAATTGACGAAGCCAAGGCCAAAATTACCAATGGGCTCGGTCGTGTGGTCGGGATACAAGGGGAACAGCAAATTGTCAGCGACGAAGCTCCCGTACGCGTCCCCGATCGGGGCTGGACCCCCCAGAATCATCTTGTAAGTTCCAGTGAAGCCAGGTACGTAAGGGCTGGTTGCCGTAAGAGCACCCGATGTGGCCAGGTACTGACCCGATGTCTGATTCCGAGCCAGAAGATCCAGCGTGTTGACTGTGCCAAAGCCTGTTAGACCCATGTTAACGGCAAAGTCAAAAATCGGCTCAAAAGTTGTTGCGGGCAGCGGACCAGTCGCAGTTGCATTCACCAGCTTGCAATCACCTGGGTTGATCGTCCCGGACACTGCACTGGTCAATGTGAAGGTTGTCGAACTCGTCACCGCGGTGATTGCCAGGTCCTGACCGATCGCGACAGCGGTTGCTTGATCACATCCTCCCGAATTCGCCTCAACGCCTGTAACCGCAACTACCTGGCCAGCAGTGAACCCGTTCGCCGTTGTGGTCGTTATCGTAACCGTGGTTCCGGTCTGCGTGACCTGGCTCACCGCATAGTTTCCGTACGTGTTTCCCAGCGTTTCGCTCCAGTCGCGGTGAACAACTTTGGACAACCTGAGTTGTCTGTTCCGCGTTCCGGGCCACCAGACGCTGCGATGGTGGAGATACCAGTTCTGCGTAAAGCGGGGATCGTTCTGGATTCTTGCCGCGATCGCTGGATTTTTGGGGGCCGAGAAAACAAGATGATGCTGCGTCCAGTCGGACACAACTCCAACACGATGGTGGGTCGAGACAATTGCCGACGGGCTTTGTTCCGCCGTATTACCCACCTGTCGGATCCCTGGCCCACTTCCCACCGGAGCGAGCCCAGACGCGAGCTCCAGCGAACTGTGGGGAGCGGATTGCCCCAGCGTCGTCACTGACGCCAAGACACAAACGGCCGCAACCAAAATGCTTTTCATCATGCCATCCTTAGATTTGAGAAATGGGAGGTAGCTTGAGCTGGCCGAATCCTCGCCCGCAGTTTAACATCACGCACAATGTGCGACATTGGCAATCCTGATTCTGCAGCACTTTCCCGCCATGAATTGCCGGTCAAAAAACCATTATGACCTCAAACGACCGCAAAAAAACTTCCGTGTCCCCTTTTGAGACATGACTTCGGTCATCGGATAATACCGCGAACTCGCCATAGCGCTGTGACAGGTCTTACTTGAAAGTCTGGCCATAGCAGCAACCCTTTAATCCACTCCCTGAACTCAACGATGCCCAAGTGATCCCGCCGGTCAAAAGAGCCACCTGAAGCAACTTCAATCAAAATACCATTAGGAAGACGGAAATGGACTAACATCACGCGTTCGCACTTGAACGAAGCAAATGCCCCGTATGCGGCTGAGAACGAGTTGGCTGAATATTGAGCACGACTAGCGGTGTTGCCCCCGATTGTCCTCCTGGCCATGCTGTACGCTTAAGATTGAATTTCGTTTGGGGAAATTGAGCGTAATCTGTCCCACAGTAAGAGGTCTCCGACCAAGGCCAGACTCTTGGCGGATAACTGTTTCAGGCCTCGAGGGAAAACCGGGCATCGTATGGGCTAAGATCACCAATGGCAATCCTTTTCCTCATTCTATTGTGGTTGAGCTGACCCTGTCACTCCTGATGGCGGCAGTGGTTGAGTCTGAGAACCGCCCTTAAATGCGGCTACCCTACCAGCCCAGGACCCCAAGTTGAGGGTGCCACATGCCACATTCCAAGTCACGCTAACAGCGCTGGTGTTCGGATCATAGTAATGTCCCCAGCCACCATTCTGGTCTACCCATTGTGGACCATCAAGACTGTCCCCTAGAAACACCGCAGAATCTAAAAGGCCACCGCTCGGTGCGGTGATTCCTTCGAGAGTGCAAGCATATTGGTTTTGGTTAAAGATAATAAGTTCGTTTGGCAATGAGGGTGTGAGGCAGCTAGTGCACATCGCCAATGTGGAGGGTCGGCTATTCGTGACCCCGCTGATTTCGCCAGAATCCACATCGAACGGCGATGTGGCAGCTCCCACGACATCATACAGAAAATAATTTCCTGGATCGGTCATTACAGGAGCGCTGAGCACTAGCGTCATTGAGCTGGAGACGCTCGGGTGGGCAGCGTAAAAGATCTGCGACCCTTGTGTGCCGCTTCCAGTGGATGACCAGGTATTCGATGGGGTACTGGTAACACTGGAGATGAGCGAGGGTGCCGGGTTCCATGAGGAAACTATCTCAAGATTTCCCGACGCTGGAAACTGGATTCGTTGCGTACTTGACGTATCAGGGGCATTTTCATGGAGAAGATGGACAATCCTAAATGATGCAGTTGGAGCATTCCCAGCGCTGGCCGCTTTCATCGCCATCACACAACTATCCCATTTCGCCCCCGTGGAAGCATTTGAAAGAGTTGGGTTTATTGCGGAGATTGAGTTGTAAATCCCAGATTGGACAGCACTTTGGTTCCAAAGGCTCGTGGCCTCAAGTTGCCAGTTAATGTTTGATTGCGAACCTGCCACGAAGACTGCCGGCAGAGTAGAGCCAGGAGAGGTGGATTGAGCGAATTGCCATAACAAGTCACCTGAAACCGTCGGCGTTAAACTACCCGCAGTGATTGAAGTGCCACCGCTCGCTGTATTGCATGTAGCCTTGTCGATGGCGTTTATGTTGTAGTACTCGCTTATATCGACTCCGACGTTGCCGTAAGCTCCAGACGGTACCTTAACGGTAATTCTCCTAGTTCCGGCAGATACATTCAGTGCATAATGCATCGAAATATTGCTGTTTGCATTATCCTCCGCGCTCGTGGCCGTTGTCCAAATATTGGACTTGTCGTCCGTTACGGTTGGAGCCCCGCAACAGCCTAGGTCCGAATACCAAACTCCAACAAGCAGCGTATTACCAGCCTGACTCGGCTCCGGCAAGCTACAGTAGTAATTTGCAGGGAGCGTTTGTGTCGTTCCTTCAGCGGAATTTGGACAGGTTACGTGCTGAACCAATGTGGGAGTCTGGGCTAAGGAAATTAGAGGTGCTAAAAGAAACAGCGATAAAGCAAATAGAATATTCCTCATTTGAACCGCCCCTTCGAACCAATTGCAACACGGCTGCGCAGTTGGCCGCTCCGATCACCATTTGAGTTTACGCCTTCGCATGAGATCGTCCAAGGTTTCGAAAGTACTTGGAGAACCCTGGTTTAGTGACCCACCTCGAACTTAAGCGCCAAACCAAATGCTTGGTTGATATTCTAGCGGTCGGTGTGGCAGGGACAACTTATGCAATGCGAAGAAACGTTGGGTTTGCAAACTGGGCAGAATTCTCGGACCACTGGTGCTGAGATGGTTGGGATGCAACGAGTGCTGTTCAGGTTGTTTCGCCTCGAGTTTGTCGGGGGCAGTGCTAATGAGCGATCAGACTGGACTACAGGCCGAACATGAAGAGAGCCCTTCCTGCCGAAACCAAGATAACCTGGTGCCCGCTCAAAGTGAATGAGATTGGTGCCGCATATGTGTCTCCTCCGAGATAAACGCGCCACAACTCGCGTCCGGAGGCGGAATCAATGGCAAAAAGAAATCCCCCTCCTTCTCCGAATACGAGATCTCCTCCTGTCGCCAAGAGGCCACTATATCCATGAGCGAAAGATTTGTTCCCTTTTGGCAGGGAACGTTCCCATCGTTCCCATTTTTTCTGACCGGTCACGGCATCCAAAGCTCGGACTACACGCTCTTCCGGCACGACATAATCGCCGCCGGAGCTGCCTGGAAAGAATCCGTCCGGTCCACGTGCAGGGTGCTCGGACTTGGTAAAGACAGAAGCCCCCTCGGTGGCTGGGATAAATATCAATCCTTTCCTTGGGTCAAAGGCTGCATTCTCCCAGTTCGTGCCGCCTCCGACACCCGGCCTCGTTATTCGGCCCGAGGGAGAACTTTCCGCATCCGTGGCAAGGATGGGCCGACCCGCTGAATCAAGACCCTTCGCCCAGTTCTGTTCGACGAAAGGCACACCTGCCAGAAACTCACCAGTTTTTCGGTCAAGCACATAATAGAATCCATTTCTGTCGGCAACGCAAAGCAGTTGACGTAGGACGCCCTTTACCGGTAAGTCAGCAAGGATGGGAGTCTGGGTAGCGTCAAAATCGTGTTCATCGTGGGGGGTGAACTGGAAATACCAGGCCAGCTTCCCAGAGCTGGCGTGCAACGCTATCAAGCTGTCGGTAAATAGGTTGTCGCCTGAGCGAAACATTCCCTGGAGACCAGGAGCTGGATTCCCTACGCCCCAATAAATCAAGTCTAAAGATGGGTCATAACTTCCGGTAACCCAAGTTGGCCCACCACCGGTTCGCCACGCATCGTTCTTCCATGTGTCATGTCCAAATTCGCCCGGGCCCGGAATGGTGTTGAACTTCCACTGTTGTTGGCCAGTTTTCGCGTCGTATGCAGCCAGGAAGCCACGAATCCCGTACTCGCCACCGGCAACGCCAACGATCACCGACTGGTTAACGACCAAAGGCGCACCTGTCATGGTAAAGCCATCAGACGGCTTACATATTTGGGATTGCCAAAGGACATTGCCAGTGTTGGCATCAAGAGCGTTCAGATAACAATCGAGACTGCCGAAAAACACCGTGTTGCCCAAAATGGCAAGTCCTCTGTTTGCTCGAGAGCAGCATACAGGTAGCTTATCGGGTAGAATCCGACTGTACCGCCATCTCACAGATCCAGTCTCAGCGTCCACCGCAACGACAGTGGCTGGTGGTTCCGTTGTGAATATGACTCCGTCAACAACAATTGGAGTGGATTCGCTTCTTGCTGACTCGGTCGTGTCGAATTGGTGAATCCATCGAAGCTTGAGCCGCGCAACATTTTCGCGCTTGATCTCAGCCAAGGGTGAATAACGACTCCCGTCAAGAGAGCCTGAATAGGTCAACCATTGATCCGTTTTGCTGCCGGCATTGCGTACCTCGTCACTGCTTACATCGACGTGAAATGGCGGCAATTCATCCGCTTGCGCTCCGGAGTGGGGCATTTGTAAAGTCCTCAGATAGCCAACCACCTGCCAGCGCTCCTGGATGGACATTGGGAGCGCGGCCATACCTGTTCCAGGAATGCCGTCTCGCACAACTTTGTAAATAGCGAGATCGCTGTCACCATGGCTGAGTCCGGAGCGATTCAGGGGAGGGCCATATCCTCCGGCTCCTCCCTTGCCATGACAGACTTCGCAAGATGTCCCAAAAATCCGTGCGCCTTTCTCTTGATCATTGCTGGAGAAAAGATGATTCAAGACAGAGCCTTGCAGGCTGTATCCTCCATTGACGAAGTCTTCAAGACCAAAGCCGCCGGGAGCGTGAGCCATAAACCATAGTTCGTGCCATGACAAGTCGGGAACGCGGCCCTCCGCTTTATCTGCAAAGAGCTTGGCACGCCAGCTGACACTGCGCCAGCTCCACCCAGCCGGGAGTGGCCTGAAAATAAGAATCGCCACAACCCCCGCGCAAGCTAGAAAGATCCCAATGACAGCGAGTAAAAGCCGGGATGGCCTTTTCAAACGTGAAACCTCCACACGGTTGCGCACAAGCGGCGCAGGAATTTTCCTCTAAGCGAGTTCTACAATGCTCAGGCAGCTTGAGTGGCCGTTTTCCGGCGATCTGACCGCCTTTGCGCTTTTCCGGTCCTTGTCGGTTCTATCTTTAAGACGTGCCGTCGGACCGAATTGATTCGTCCGCGCTCAGGCGACATAGAGCGTGCCAGCGCTTTTTCTCAAGTTTGCGAATATAGGCGATTACATCCTTGATTTGCTCGCCCGCGAGTCTTTTCTTGAGCGGGCGTCTTGTCAGAGCCGCTCTTGACGAATGCGATGAACGCGCCGTCAGAGGCTTTTACGACTTCAGGATCAGACCTGGACTTCGCTTAAAGAGCGCTTCCAGCGGGTGCATCGACCTCGCCGGTCGTACCGCAGCGCACCTGTCGTTGCCCCTCGTAGGCTGCCTCGCTGCGCAACTGCGCGAAGACTGCGGATGTCACCACAACGAAAACTGCGCCTGCCCCTATTGATCTCATCAGGGGTTGCATTCTCCTCAGAATTCGGAGCAACACTCTTCCAGTGAAAGCCTCTATGCCGAACCGGTGCAGGTTCTGCAGACTTCCGGAATTGCATGCTTGCGTCGCGCGGGCGAGCCCAGTGCATCCGGTCAGAATTGCCAGTACAGGAATTCGCTGTTGCCGCCGAGATTAAGGATTCCGATAGCCGCGATCAGCGATATCGCGAGGGCCCACACAAGCGAAGGCTCCCACCGGAGGCGTGCCCCGGCAAGGAAGCCTGTGGGTGGGCCCTGTTTCCAGCCGAGCGCTGGTTCGTAGGGGCTCAAGATCTGCAACGTATTCGCGCACACGAGGGCGATGAATGCCGGGGCGACGATCCAGAGCGCCACATGCCTTAGACTTACGCCGAGTTCATCTCTCAATTCAGTCAATCCAGATAACCCGATGCCATGCAGGCCGAGCATTCCTTGAAGCACATCGGCCGCAGTTCTTACGCTTGCCGCACGAAAAATAACCATTGAGGCAGAGACGAACAAAAAAGTGATAACGAAGCCAGCGGGTTGCATGAATCGCTTGTAGCTCGACTCATCACGCCACAGCTTCGGCCCCACTTGTCGCCACGCATGATTGACCGTCAAATACAGGCCATGGAGTACGCCCCACACTATGAACGTGTAGCCGGCGCCGTGCCAGATTCCCGACACGAGCATCGTCACGAGAATCGGGAACATCAATAGCTCGATAAAGGCCCCAGGGCCCTTGTTCCGTCCGCCGAAACCTGCGCGGCCCTTGGCCGCTCGTCTGCGCGTCAGCCAGAGTGTGAGCGGATTGTATATATACGCCGTGAGGAAGCGCGTCAAAGTCATGTGCCATCGCTGCCAAAAGTCAATGATGCTTGAAGCCTTGAGAGGCGAGTTAAAGTTTGGCGGCAGCCGGATTCCGAAAAACCGGGCGATTCCAAGCGCCATGTCTGTGTAGCCCGAAAAATCAAAATAGATTTGTAGCGTGAAGCCGATCGCCGCAATCCAGGCCGACAAGAAGCCGATCGTGCCGCCCGAGGTTGCGTGCTCGTAGATGGGCCTCACGATTGGCGCGATGCTGTCGGCGATAAACACCTTCTTGAACAGCCCGAACACGAACAAAGTAACGCCGACCGATACGTTGTCCTTATCGAAGCGGCACGACGCCCGCTGGAATTGCGGCATCATTTCACGATAGTGCACAATCGGACCGGCGACGAGCTGCGGAAAAAACAGCACGAACAAGCAATAATCCTGAAGAGTGAACGACTCAATTCGACCGGCCTGAACGTCGATTAAGAAGGCAATCTTCTGAAAGGTAATAAACGATATGCCAAGCGGCAGGATGATCCGAGCCAGCACCATTTGCGTGCCGAAAGCATCGTTGATGGCACCCACCAGAAAATTCGAGTATTTGAAGTAGCCCAGAAACGCAACATTGAAAGCGATACCCAACAGGAGAACAGCCTGCGAGGCAGCGCGATTCTCCTTTTTACCCAAGCGCTGCAGGGCCCGTGCAAGTGCGAAATTGATCGCTACCGACGGCGCGATGATGAGAACGTTCAACGGCCTCCACGAGCCGTAGAAGAACAGAGATGCGGCGATGATCCAACGCAGTGCCCACACACGAGACACGAGGCCCAGCGCAAAAAACACCGCAACAACTACCGGCAGGAAGATGAAAATGAACTCGTACGAATTGAACAGCATTAGTCGCGTCGCTCCCTTGTCTTAGTAGCGGCTACCGTGTAGACAAAATTATGCCAATCCTTCTCACAATCGCGCCGACGTTTTCGAACGACTCGACTTCAGCCACCCTGAACTTCACGCCAAACTCTGATTCGACCGCCACGATGAAGTTTACATAGGCGAAAGAATCCCAATTGGCCACTTCATCACGCTTTGTCTCCATTGTCAGCACGATGGAATCATCCGACAATAGATCGCGGAGAATCCGCGTCAACCCGCTCAGAATATCTTGTTCCGTCACGCTACTCCTGCTTTCTGACAATATGGGTGGAAAAAGGCACATAGTCGGGCAGGTACAAGTACCACCGCGTCGCGCCGTCATCGGGCGCAGCTTCTTGCGCAAGCTCGAAGCCGAGAGTTGGGTACAGTTCCTTGATGACGCCGTTCTTCGGGGTTGGAATGTAATCGGCGCGAAACGCCCGAACACCCATCCGGCGCGCGGTCTCCACCGCGATATTCATTGCTTCCTTCTCCAATTGGCGACCGAAAACCCGGCAGCTCATCACCCAAGTATCGATCTCGACCAAATCGGGTGACTGCGGATCAGGGACTAGAATCATGACGCTTACAAGACCATTGTCGCCGAACCTGTCCAGAAGTCGGAATTGCAGGGTAATGCATCGATCCGTAGCGACCAACGTCGCCACATCTTCCGGCGAATGACGTCTGGTCGTCGGATTGAACTGATTTGTCTTTCCGATCAATTGCACGATACGTGGCAAATCGACATTATTGAACGGTCCAAAAGACACCGACATACCAAGCCCATTGAGATAGTCGTCCATGGTCTGCGACGTATTAAGAAAAGCCTCTCGCGAAGCGTTGGCCGAGTATTGCTCCCCGCGCAGGGAGTCGTCCGCGGTGAAGGCGACAGACTCGAAGTAGCCGGCATCCGCAAGGCACCGAACGTATTGAGCTGCGTCGGCGGGGAGTTCGGGAACCGCTACCATTGGAAGACTCTGCCTGATTCGCGCGCGCTCTGCGGGGTTATCGTCAACGAATACCAGGCTATCGATTCCAATGTTCAACTGCTCTGCAATCCGCCTCAAGTTATCCGCCTTGTCCTCCCAATTCGCGACGAAAGCCGCGATATCTGTTAGCTTGAGGAGCATTTCTGGATGATCGCGGAAGACTGCCTCTGCCGTCGCAGAGTTATTCTTCGAACAAATAGCCAAAATCACGCCACGTTCTCTTAGTTGCTTGGCGTAGCGCTGCAAAGCAAGATATGCTTCGCCCGCTCCGGTTCCCTCCCCGAGGATGATTCCTTCCGGCCCATCATCGCCTATCACGCCACCCCACAGAGTGTTATCAAGGTCCAAGACGAGACATTTCTTCGATAATCCGAGTTGGGCGGCGACGACTCTGGCGAGGAAGTCTCCGTAATGCGGCGCAGCGTGTGGCGCGATTTCCATTTTGGCTTGCAGCCATCGCGTCATATCGAACCAGGCATCCAAACCATCACGCTCAGACGCTCGTGCGATGTCCAGAACCAGAACGCCATCTTCTGCGGCTGCGTCTGACATCCGTTCATTCAGATGTGCGATCAGCCTTATCGGCGCGCCCGCTACAAGACGGTCATAACTGCCAAACAGTGGATCGGCGATGTTGATGAAAGTCTGCTGAATTACGGTTGCGTGGAATGTCTCTCGCGCTTTTCGCCAAAGCATTCGCAACTCATCAATCGCCCGGCCAATCGCGGCGTCTGCCTCAGCACTCGTCGCCGTTAGCGGCACACCTGCAATGGCTTCGCGAGCAGCGAGCGAAAGCAGGATGACTTGAGGGTGTAGGCGATGAAGCGGCGACTCCGCTTCGAGTAGCTGCTGCCGGTATTGGCCATATGGCCCGATATGGACATCGAAGAGCAGCCTTCTGCGCAATCCAGCGACTCGGATCGCTGGTATTAAATGGTCCACCGTCGCGGAAGAGAGAAGCGCGAGCCGAATCGTCGAAAATCCCTGTGGCGATTCTGCCCAGGCTGGACCAACAGCGCGATCAAGCTGGATCGTTTCGAGGAAGCTTAGCCGGTGCTGAGCAAGTGAGGCAAGCTTTTCCAGACGATCCGAAGATGATTCCACAGCCAAGCGAAGGCAACTTCGGAAGTCTTGCGGGAAGGGCAGCCAGTCGATCATACTCAATTGGTTAATAAATTCGCGAGATTTACGACGTTGATTTCGGTTGTAATCTTAGAATTCTAGTCCCAACACGCGCTTTAAGCTATTCGCTGAGGCAGTTTTGAATCTGGGGTCCGGCCTGCGCAAGAAATGCGGCGGACCAACTTTGCGCACTCTCCCGGTCGAGGTGATAGCCGTCAAATGTCATCAAGCCGGGAAGCGTCGGTGCCACAAGGGGCCGACCCAGTGCAGAGGCAATTGCTCTGGCAGTCCCAACATCGGTATTCACTGCCGGGAGGACTGTTAATATCGTGCATTGTGGATCGCCGGAAAGGCTAGGCAGGAATTTTTGGCCTGCGGCGACATAGTCTGCAAACTTTTTCTGGTCAATATTTTCATCATAGGATACCGGTGCACCTCTGAACCGGCCAGTCACCGACCAAGAACCGGTGGATCTTGACCGAAAGATTGCTTCATTATCACCACAGATAGCACTGAAGGCCGTACACAAGGTTTTGTGGATCCCCTGCCAGCTGCGCTTTTCAGCATATCGGGTTTTCGCCGATTCATCCTGCATGACGGTTTTGCCAGGTCCAGTCTCGGATCGTTCAAAAAAGGAGTCGATGTTGATCACATAGACTTTTGCCTTCGGGTGAAGGTTCTGTAGAAGTGGCCCTTCGAACGTATAGTTTTCGAAGTGAGAAAAACCCAATAGATAATAGCTTTCAGAGTGCGACGAGAACCACTCGTCCGTCGCCTTGCTGGAGAATCCGAATACTGTGCGGCTATTCCCGAGAAATAGGACTTGGGCATTTGCGGCGGCGGCTCTTGCCTCGGGCTCGAGATTAAACCAAATAGCACCATGATCGTAGTCACCGTAATTCGTGGCACCACAATAGCCGAGATAGCCATCTGAGCTATAGCCAGAGGCCTGGCAACTGAATATGCCGTGTGTTCTGACGCTGTATGCGCCAGCGCCGAAAGTTACTGCGAGAATCAACAATATGTACAGTCCTGATCTGGTTGCGAAGATCAAAGTTCTAAGCGCTTGCCTGCGCGCGTTGACTGGATTAATCTGGCAATTTCTTGAAGTTACCATTTTTGCTACTTTCTGTACCGTCAGGCTTCTATCTTTTCGAGATGCAAAACTACGAAAGGATGGTATTCGGCCATTTAGAATGTGCTTAATAAGTCTATCCTGCTTCAAAGCAAGCACTCAAGGATGAAGCAGGCATAGTGTCAAGCTTCTGCCATGAAGAATCGGCAGAATCCATGGTGACGACACGACTATCGAGTTGATCGCACCTTACCGGAAGAACTGCGAGCAGAGGAAATACGAGCATGGCCGAAAATTGCGACGCTACAAACGCCCCTGGCTCTGGATTATCCGCGCTGTCAGTGCTGCCAGTGCGATCCCTACGGCAACGCTCGGTATTAGCGAGTGGCGTAGATAATGCCCTCATCCCATGGGTGAGTAAAAATCTTCCATTTGAATCCTGCGTTCTTAAGGACCCTATAGCAGCGTTCCGATACCCCAGGAACGATATTGTCGTGGTATTCCACAATAGCGTTCTTTACGGAGGCGAGAGTAGAGCTGGAGGCTCCTTCTAGGATGTCTCCCTCAGCTCCCTCCGTATCTATCTTCAGCATCCACACACCCTGGCCATTCAATTTTTCAAACACCTGATCTAGACTTATCATTGGTACTTTTATCTGTCTACCTCCCTGCTCTGGAGAGGACTCGGAATATCCTGTGGACAGCGCAGTATTGACCCCCACCCATAGGCTCAGTTCCCCTTGGGATTTCCCCACAGCATTTGCGAAGGTGGTTACCCGTGTCTTTAATCCATTCTCCAACAGGTTTAGCTGTAGTGTGGAGAATGCGTCAGGGTTGGGCTCATAAGCGTGCACACTCAAGCTAGGGGACTTTCTGGCAAAAAACTGCGTCACTGCCCCTATGTTTGCTCCTATGTCCACCATGATGCTGCCTTGGGGGGCTGTCGTCTTGAAATCGTAGAGACGCCTTATGAACACCTCGTCCAGCATCATCTTCGGGTCATCGTATGGGCCTCGGTTCAGTACCATGCCATCCCTGAAAAGAAGCCTGGGGAAGGGGCAGACGGATTTGCGCCCCTCCAAGCATCCCTCCAATTAGCCAACAGCCTATAGTAGTGATAAAGATCGGACACTGCTTGGCGCTTGTACGCAAACCATGGCGCTACACTGGACATATTTTCCTCTGTCGTTATTAAAAAGTACCCTATATCAATTAAGGTTTTCCTGTGAATACACCCCGACGATCTGCTCCATACTGAATCGCTTCTTCTTCATCAGCAAAATCCTCCCCCTTCTCGGGCTAGGTTCTCGCCGAAAACTAACATTCAAGATGGTTCAGAAATACCGGGGCCGATCAGTCGTAAGCCAAGAACCGGTTCCCGCAAAAACGGACTTATCCTAATCGCGCTTTATTCGGATGCGGAGGGTGGTTGGATCCCGTCCGCGCCCCCTCCAAAGCGTTCTGCCTCAATATCTCCAGCCTGCCAAAGTTTTTGTGCTGTTTCATAAGGATTTAACACAGCTCTAACTACCCTAACCAAGACCGCTCCGGCCAGGCGGCCCCAGCTCAATCCAACACCCGCCTCTGCCAACTTCCTTTTGTGATATCCCCAGAACTTCTTGTCCCTCCGTCCCCGCAACAAACTGGCAGCTAAGAAACTGTAGTATTCCCG
>Ga0335073_10006018_pt1 | contig 17043 bp, 24 predicted proteins | sample Lox_Sample_22_FD_207093 | JGI IMG/M metagenome (GOLD analysis project Ga0335073, IMG submission 207093) | Soil microbial communities from Loxahatchee National Wildlife Refuge, Florida, United States - Lox_Sample_2.2 | ecosystem: Environmental > Terrestrial > Soil > Wetlands | place: USA... | reverse complement strand
CCACCTTCGGTCGCTCCAGCTTCCTAAATCGGCCCATTGTATTTTCAAATGGGAGCCGCCCTCTGCCGTCGACCGCACTAGTGCTTCCGGCCCGCCGCCCGCAACTGGTCCCGCCCTGGGATAGTGAAGTTCCACCGCGTGATGCGGCCTTCCGCCCTGTCCCAGGTCCGGACCTTCAGCACAAACTGGCGCGTTGCTTCGATCTTTGTGTGAAACCAGATCCTCTCCCCCCGACCGATTAGGTTGGCGGAGGCGCTCAGCAGGTTTCCGAACTCCAGACTAACGGCCCCGTAGACCGGAAGGACGAGAAGCCCCGAACAGGCTTGCAACGGGAAGACGGCGTCGTTCAGGAAGTCGGGATCGTGCGTGACCAGTACCCGCTTTAACTGCCATGCCCGGCGGAAGACTTGCCGGTCGTCGAGGTGCCGAACGCCGGCCTGGTCCGCACTTACGATGTCGAAGTTCTCGTAGCGCATTACGTAGAGCGCCCAGGACTCGAGATTCTCATCCGCAACGAACCTCGTTCTCTTGGCTTTGAGCCAGTCGCTCCGGGCCTCCCTTTGAGCTTGCCTGTCAAGCGGCGGGAACTCGATCAGCACATTGCGAGACTGTCTGCTGGGCATCACCCTCTGCATACCCCGGTCTGTCACTGCATCGTCAACTGCGCAGCCCTCCTCGCCAACTCTGGATTGAGCCTCACAACCCCATCCTCTCTGATTGTAAAATCCGCCGGATGCAACGCCTCCGATTTGAGGAAGGCGAGTACGGCTCGATCCACTTTCGGCCGCTCGGGTTCCATCAAGTCGAAAACGAAAGCAGGCGAGCGATCTCGCTCAAAGTGCATGATACCAAGCATCGGGTCGTAGCCATCCGCTACCGCCTTGATCTGTACCTGGCTTTGAAGAACCGCGTAGGCGTAGTTCAAGATCGCATTGACAGGATGCGAAGCGTTGCGGTTGCCTGCCACATTGAACCGCGATGTGCGAGACCCCACGGAACGCCAATCCTCCGGGATTGGATGACGGGCTGATTCCTTCCATCGAAGTGGCGTTGCCTTCCAAGCTCGGAAGTAAGAGGCCGCACTATTGGCCTCCAGCGTACGGAGGGCCTCAATGTCTCTCGGCGGGTCAAGTTCAAGCCGGCTCAAGTCAGCATACGCTCGCTGCATCGCCCTTTCCCATGCGGCCGATCGGCGCAGCGATTTCTCTAGCGTCAGGATACAGCCCTCTATCTTCTTCGTGATGAGGGCGTTGCAAAATTGCATCCGCTTCCGAGTGTCCAACCTGCCGGCCCTAAGATGACGTCGATCTAGGCCAATTCTGGGCGGGCGGCTCTGTCAGCCCTGGGTAAGTTCGCCGCAGCAGTCTCGGCCACCGCTGGCAAACTTACGGATAGCGTTGACAATGAGGATCGCTGCAGAGCGACGGGCAGACGGCGTGTATGTCGCCGCCGGGGTCGAGCTTGTCGAACCAGAGAACCGTCGGACCGCGCGCCTAGGCGATGGGCTCGGCTGGCAGACGATTAAACGACTTCGCGACGCGACCGGTTGCTACGTGCGTCGGAGACCGATGCTCAAGGCGTGCGCATGCTCCACGGTCTTCGTCGGCGACCCAGCTGCGCTCAACTGCCCAGACTGCGCTCGCAAGGTCGCCCTTGTCCAAAGTCGCGCCGCCGGCCGACGTCTGCGCGCGAGGCGAAGACTGCCGCTCGCTGAGCGTTGCCGCGAGCGCACTCTGCCTCACTCCGCCATAGCCAGCGCCAGGATCACGTCAGAATAGCTCTGCCCTGGCTCGCGCAGATAGTTGAGCCGGTCGACCACGCCATGCGGCAGAGTGATGAAATAGCCGCCCTTGCCATCCGGGCGATGTTCGCCTCGCGGCCGTCGAACAAGGCCATTCAGGGAAGAATGGCCAGTGATTGTATGTCGATCACTCTTGCCGCCTTTGAAGCGAATCGCCACTGCATTGCCTAAGGAGGGGGAACGAAGGCCACATCGTAGGGATCATACCGGCTTCTCCGGCGTTTTCCGCTTGTTGCGTGAGATCTGTGACAGGAAGCGGGCCATGAAAGGTGACGATGGGATTCGACTCGCCAACGCGCGCTTGCGAGACAAGATCAATGAGGTTCTGGAAAAGCACCCGGAGCTAAGAGACGTCGCGGACGGCGTTTCCCTGAAACAGGGTATGCACGTGCAGGTCGGAACTCCGTTCCTCGACCGCATACACGCCAACCTGCAAGAGCGGGCGCGAGCCATCATCGAGCGTCGCCCTGACCTTGAGCGTCTTTTCGACAACTGACGGTCGGACGCCAGAGCGCAGGTATTATTCGACCCCGTGTTCCCTTGCGGGTCTCGATGCGACCATTGTGGCGGAAGACCATCACCTCACCGCCATTGAGGAATACAACGCCGCTTTTTGGGAACACAAGGTCGCCGAGCTTCCATAGCCCGCTTCGAACAGGGCGCGCGCCAAAGCGAGGCGGAGGGCTTTCAAACCTGTTCTTCCGTCGCCAGCGGGGGGAGTCAGGCGTTTAAGCGGCGATTCTTTTTAGCAGTCGCACCGTCCAGTTCTCGCCTGAGTCGATCGCGGTGCTGAGTGTTCAGAAGGTGAGTGTCTTCGAGGATCACAAGCAGGTCGCGGGATGTCGCCACGTTCTTTCCCTCGGCGGCTTGCTCGGCGATTAGAGCCCTCTCCGCAATAAGGCTTCCAACGCCTTTTTCGATCTCGGCTTCGGCCCGTACGAGTTTGGCTTGCAATTCCGTCAGGCTTTCCATTTAGCGCACCGTCCAGTCGGAGGATCCCCATTTAAACCCGGTAGCAAGTCCGAACGTTCCTTCGGACGCACGAGTAGCCTGCCTTGCACGCGAAGGGCCGTCTAGAGGGTCGTGCGGGCACCGGCTACTCGGTTTCCTTGGCGACGCGCGCGAAAGGTTCGGCTTTGCTCTTGACGCGATAGGTCGGAGAGTCGCGGTCGTCGACAGGCAGCATGCTCACCACCTCATACGGCCCCCCGGACGTCCATGCGGGCTTGCTGCTGAAGTCGACGGCTTGCCCGATGACGAATTTGTGGAGGGTCATGATTTGACCGCCTCTCAGCGGCGCCGGTCAGACGGCCTTCAGATTGTCCGCCGAAGACTTTCCGCTCCTTCGGTCGGCGACGATCTCGTAAGAAACCTTCTGTCCCTCGGCAAGGCCGCGCATCCCAGCGCGTTCGACTGCGCTAATGTGCACGAAAATATCCTTGCTACCGTCATCTGGCTGGATGAATCCAAAGCCTTTTTGGCTGTTGAACCACTTTACGGTTCCTTGCGCCATGAGACATTCTTTCAGGTAGGTATCTAGATAGGCCGCGCACTCGCGCAGCCAGGTCATAATGATCGAGATTTTGGAAGAAGGTCATCAGTCCGACGCGTAGCGCGCGGCGAGGCCAAGTCGTCCGGCCGAAACTCGATTGAACGGACATAGTGCATGTCAGCGCCTTCGACAAGCCGCTTCATCGATGCGCGCCTCAGGCGATGGCTTCTCGTTTTCTTTTAGGTCCGGTCGGCGTGCCTACTTCCATATCGGCGTAACACACTCTCGAAAAGGCCGATCTGCTCGGTAACGATATTGATCGCGTCCTCTCTCTTCAGCGGTTTGGCGATCGGAGCTCCGGCTTCAATCGCCGCGAGCTGCCTGATTGCTGCGTCGAGATATCGTCGCGTGTCCGCCAATAGGTCCATTGGCTCCATGCGTGTTCTCCGGTGCTTCGCCTCGAAAACAAAAGGAAATTTCGTTCTGGCATTCTCGTGCAGTGCGCCGCATAATTCGACGATGCTGCCGCCCAAGCCGAAAGCTAGGTTTGAGCCCGTCCAATTGAAGAGCGGAAGGGGTTGGTACGTGCGCGTCACGCCGCCACATGGGCAACAGACGCAGATTGAGGGATTCAGCAAGAGGGCCGAGGCTGCGGCTTGGGTGGAGCATGAGTCGGGCGAGTGGCTGAAAAAATATGAAGGCGGCAAGTATGCCTGAGCCAGCGTCAAGGATGACGTCCGAGTAGCTCTCGCCCGCTCATCACCTTAAGCCGGTCGAGCACGCCGTGCGGCGGAAGTGCCATGGTCAGAATGACGTCATGCCGGGCGTGCGGTGCCATGATCTCGGCTAATGCCATTACTTGCCCGCGGTGCGGAGCGCGTTTCAACCGCACCGCCGTCGCTCCGGTGGGGATCGCTGTAATGCTTGCGATCGCGGTTTTGTACGCTCTCCTCCAGCGCTACTGGTGATTCAAGGCTCGCGCTCATGAAGGTGCTGTCGGGAACGCCGCCCATCGTGCGCTCTCAGCTACGCGATACCTTCTCCCACCTCCTCCAGCACCCCCGCTCCGACGCCGATCGAGGCGGGCAAGGGCAAACTCACGGTGACCACCACCGCGCGATTCGAGCTAACCCAGTGAGCCGCGGCTTCAGGGCATAAGGTAGGTAGCGACGGACTCATCGCGCTTGGGCCTGAAGAAATCGCGATTTCCTTTTCCGAACTCCCGGCCGGCCCGACCCCGAGGGGCGAATCGTCATCGCTTTTTCATCCTCGGCCGTCTATGATTTCCCACTCTTACTCGTTCCAAAGCGTCTGCTCGGACGGTCGAGAGACCGGGGTTCGTACCCCTTAACCGAGTCGCCGGAAGGATTGTCCGTTTGATTCCGCCCTTGGCGCAGTCGACCCCGCCGCGCGGTGACGTTTTCCTCCAATCGCATACCGTTGCAGAATGTCAGCGATAGAAACAAAAAGGGCGGCGAGCGACTGGGCGCAGGCGCTCGTCCCCTACCGCCGAGCGAGCGCGACGCGCGGCGTCTTTGAGCTCACGGTCACCTTCCCGCCGTTTGTCGCGGTCTGGACCGCGATGCTTATCGCCTCGCGTCACGGCCAATTCTGGCTTTCTTTCGCGTTGGCGCCGCTCGCCGCCGGGCTGCTCATCCGCCTGTTCGTGATCCAGCACGATTGCGGCCACGGTTCGTTCTTTCCGAGCAAGCTTGCGAACGACTGGGTGGGCCGCGCGATCAGCGTTTTGACAGTGACGCCCTACGACCACTGGCGGCGTTGCCATGCGATCCATCACGCGGCGTCGGGCAATCTCGACCGGCGCGGCGTCGGCGACATCAAGACGCTGACAGTGCGTGAGTATCTCGAGCGCAACTGGCGCGACCGTATGCGCTACCGGCTCTATCGCCATCCCCTCGTCATGTTCGGGCTGGGCCCAGCCTATGTCTTCCTGTTGGAGAACCGCTTGCCCGTCGGCTTTATGCGCAAAGGCGCCATGCCGTGGATCAGCACGATGACCACCAACGCCGGGATCCTGCTTGCGGCCGGCCTGCTCATCTTAAGCTTGGGTATGACAACGTTTCTCATCGTCCATTTGCCGATTGTCGTGCTCGCCGCGACGATGGGCGTCTGGGTGTTCTACGTGCAGCATCAATTCGAGGCGACAACATGGGACGGCGCTACGGATTGGCGCCAGCCCGAGGCGGCGCTGCACGGCAGCTCATACTACGACTTGCCGCTCGCGCTGCGGTGGTTCACCGCCAATATCGGCGTGCATCACGTGCATCACCTGTCGAGCGGCGTTCCCTTTTATCGGCTTCCCGAGGTCTTGCGGGCCTATCCTGAGCTCAGCGAGGTCGGCCGGCTCACTCTGTGGCGGAGCCTCGTTTGCATCCGTCTCGCGCTGTGGGACGAGGAAACGCGGCGGCTCCTGTCGTTTCGCGAGGCGCGGGCGGAACGTGCCGCCTCTACGCGGGGTGAGGCCAAGAGCCTGATTCCAGCGTTGGAGCAGGACTGAAATTCATCGAGGCCATCACCGCGATCGGAACGGTCCAGACGGTTGAGACAGAAGATCGGCCCACCGCACGGGCACCGGTGTTTTGCTTCGCGGCCCGTCGCGGCGAGCGCCGCCGCATCACCGTGGGCGAGATCGTGCGCACCGCGATGTCGCTGAGCACGGCCCATCCGGAAGACCTCGGCGCAAACTCGGTGCTGCTCGAGAGGGTGATCGATCCGGCGGGGCGCCGGGCCGGTGAAACATTCCTCGCCAATCTCGATGCGATCACGGTCGAACAGATGTGCGAGACGGCCGAGAAGGCGTATGTGCTCGACGACGAGAAGGTCGCCATAGTCAGAGTGTATCAAATAACGCGAATAGTTGCAAGGTATTTCAAGAATTAGTCCGCAACCGTCCATGTCCATTTGCTATTGATCACTGGCATATTATTTAGATTGAAGAACCATTCTCTATGAGTTGCTCGCCTCCAAAGGCCGCCGCAAACAGCGGAGCGCGCGGCGTGCACCATAGCGTGACACGCTTTCGCATACGGTCCTTTCCCTTCTCGTGCTCAGCCAAAAGCTTGAGAATATTGGAATTTTGAATTTTACTCCTGTGCGCGCCGGACATGCGGAAACTTGATTCGCGATACTGTTCGTCTTGCTGTCTTCGCCCGCGATACGGCTTTGGAAAACTCCTTCCCGTCCGCGGGCGACCAATGGCCCGCGAGCCATAACCATCCGGCGTAGACCGGGGGCGCCCTAAAGCCGCGCGACTGCGCCTCGAACCCAATTCAGATCTTCGGCGAGTGTACGACCGCAGGAGCGCTGCGTAGGTAGGGTGCCAAGGCGAGGCGAGAAAGCCAATCGCGCTCGCGGCATTGTAGAGTCGGATACGATCACGGTGAAGCTCGCGGCCAATCACAGGTTCATACACCTTCAGTGCCGCGTCCAGAGCGTCGTCTCGCTCGTGGTTGAAGATCAGATAGCGGAAGTCGTGGTGGCGATCTGCCCAACTAGTGGTGCAAATCTTACGCTTGGTACCCGTCCAGCGGGCAGTCAGACAGCCGGAATCGACCCTGAGCGGACCTTAAAGATCGGCTCTGTGACCGGGCGGAGAGCGCCGGAAAGCGGTCATTGGCAGAGGGTGCGGATTGAGCCAATCCCGACTCAGATAGCAGCGACGGCCGCCCGCGGCCCGGCCGCTTGGTCGGCTCAGGCGGGTTCAACCGCAGTAGTCGCCCCAAACCTCCACGGAGCCGCCGCCGGGAGTCCGACCATACATGTGAAGCTTTCCGCCTTGTTTGTCGATCGTGAAGGTGTAGACGCCGTGGTCTCCATGTTCAGTCAGCCTGTCGCTAATCAGACTCCACGTGCCGTGGCCCACGAGGTTCGAGTCGAAAGAGCCGTCTTTGTGGTAGGAGTTTTTCGTTCCGCCATAGCTCCAGCAGATCGTCTTCCCCCTTAAGTCGGCGTCTGTGACCGGATTTGCGAGAGCAACGCCGGGGAGGGCGGACATAGCGAGCGACGTGATGGTCAACCTGCATTGCGATGCTTTAAGCATAGTTCCCTCCAATCCTTCGGGACTGTCGCCGATTCACTCGCTGGACGGCGACACGCCCAAGCGGAGAGCTTGGCGGTTTCGGTGTAAATGGCGCATGTTCCGATGGTAAACGGCTTGTAAACGACCCCGCGCGGAGCGTAAGAAATGAGCGTTCCCACCTTGACGAGCGCTCGATGCGCGCCGCACCGGAACCTGTTGGATTGACGCCTCCGCGCGAGGCGGCGTCGCTCGTTCGCTTTGCGGGTCTCGTCCTCGATCTCGACGCTTGCGCGCTTGCCCGCGAGTCCGGCGAGGCGATCACCCTCACTCGCGGCGAGTTCGCGATTCTGCGCATGTTCGTCACCCGACCGGGACGGGTCTTGAGCCGCGACTTGCTCCTGGATGCGCTCGCCAACCGGCGCTTTGAGGTGTTCGACCGTAGCGTCGACGTGCTGGTCGGTAGGCTTCGTCGCAAAATCGAGCCCAATCCAAAGCAGCCACGGCTGATCGTCACCGTGCCGGGGGAGGGCTATCGGTTCGACGGGCTGACGAAGTCTCTGACACCCGGTCGCGCGGCGTCGATAGGGGCCCCGGCGCCGGAGGGAACGGAGCTCAAGCTCGCAGCGGTCTCGGAGTCACGCCCGGAGCCTGCGCGGGCGGAGCCGGTGGATCTGGAGGCGGCGGTCCCTGGGTCCAAGCCCGGAGACGGCGGCTCCTTAAGGTCAATGACGTCGATCTCGGGACCTAAATCCACGTATCGCTCGGGCTTCGTCAAGCTTGCAGCCGCGATCGCCTCGCTTCTCCTCATGACGGCCGCCGGCTGGTTTCTCCTCGACCGGGGCAAAACCAAGCCGCCCGAGGCCGGACATCTTTCCATCGTGGCGCTCCCTTTCGTGAGTCTTTCCGGCGACCCTGGTCAGGACTACCTGGCCGACGGTATCACCGACAACCTCACCACGGAGCTCTCGCGCATCCGCGACAGTTTTGTCATCGCTCGCAACACCGCCTTCACCTACAAGGGCAAAAGCATCGATGCCAAGGCGATCGGCAAGCAGCTCGGCGTTCGCTATGTTCTCGAAGGCTCAGTGCAGCGTGACGGGACCCGAGTGCGCGTCAATGCGCAGCTGGTCGACGCCGAGTCCGGCGCGGATTTGTGGGCCGACCGCTTCGAGGAGGATGTAGCCGACCTACTCAAGCTGCAGGATGAGATTGTGACGCGAGTCGCGCACGGCCTGAACTTGGCTCTCATCGAGGCCGAAGCCGAAAAGGCGGCTCGAACCCGGAATCCGGACGTGATCGATCTGACGATGCGCGGGACGGACCTGCTCCTGCGCACCCTTTCACAACCTGAGGGCGAGATGCGCAAGTTCAACAGCGAGGCGCGCGCTCTGTTCCTGCAGGCGCTGAAGATCGACCCCGCCGACGCCGATGCCTTGTCGGGCAGCGCCGCGACTTATCTCAGGGAGTTTGTGTTCGGGTGGGGCGACCCTAAGACCGACTATGAGGCCGAAGTGCTTGGGCGGGCAAATCGGGCGATCGCGCTCGACCCCAACGGGACGGCGGCCTATCAGGTCAAAGCCGACTATCTCAACTCGTCAGGCCGTCCTCGCGGCGCCCTCGGTGTCGCCGACGCCGGCCTTGCCGTCAATCCGAACAGCGTTGCGCTCTATGCGCCGCGCGCCGACGCTGAGGACGCGCTCGGCCGCTTCGATGATGCGAAGGCCGACGCGGAGCGGGCGATACGACTCAGTCCGCGCGATCCCTTCCTCGGCACGTTTTTTGACATCTTGGGCGACGCCGAAATCAATCTCGGCCATTTAGGGGCCGCGATCGACGCCTATCGCAAGGCGCTCAATGCAGGCCATCGCTATTTTCACGTCTACGCAAGCCTCGCGGCCGCGTATGCGCTCGCCGACAAGATGGACGAAGCGAAAGCCGCGCTCGAAGAGGCGCGCCGCCTCAATCCCACTCTGACGGTGACATCGATGAAGCAGCAAACGCCGAACTTTCAACCGGTCTTTGACGGCCTGCGCAAGGCGGGACTGCCCGAGGAGTAAGCGTTGAAGATGCGGTCGTCCCCGCCGTTGCCGAGGGCAGGCCTACTCAAAATCTACATGGCAGTAGACCGTGTTCCCTGTTGTCTTGCTCGCCGCCCGAGCCGCCGGCGAGCCCCAGATCCCACCATCCTTTAGGGACGCGGTGTACAATAGTTTGCACTGCGCGGGCGTCCCGTCTGCGCTATGTAGGCAGTAGTCATAGCGATGGCGGCAGGAGCAGACCTCCGAGCCCGCAGCCGGAAGCGCGGCCCAACAGCTTCCAGAAAGCCCAATGACTGTCCAAATCAGAGAGGTTTTCATGACGATCACTCCGATAAAAAGGTCGCTGCACAGCTCCTTGCAGAGGTCCCGCTTCAGCTAAGGTGCGCAAAACCAGCCAAGTATCACCTGCCCGTACCGTGGCGCGCCTCCGTTCGGCGCTGCCCCCGCCTTCAACGTTTTCAGTAACGTAGCATTCTGGAATCCGGGCGCCAATCCGAACATCGCGTGCACCCGTTTTCTCAGTGTTCATGGCAGCGGGGCGGTGTGGGTCAGTCCACACTGAAGACTATTAGGCGGTCGCAATTGAACGACGGCTATGTCGCGGTCTCCGGTCCTTCCCGAGGCGACCGGTGCAGGTCTGCAGTCCGCCCTTTTGAGACGTCGCCTGTCGGGTACCAAGCGTTTGATTTGAACCACTAGCAGAATCGTAGTCGAACACGCCCCGCAGCTCATTCGTCTCCGTATCGACAGCGATATTATGCAATCCGAGACCGCTGTGAACGAGCACTTGATCATCAGCCGCAACGGCCACGCCCTCATAGGCGTCAAGCACATCATCGATTTCAGCAAGAAAACCCCGATCATCGATCACATAGGGCAACCGTTGCCGGATCCAATTGCTAGGCGCTGGCCATGGGGGCGCCGCCGGCGCCATCCCGAACCCGATGGTGACGACTGCGCGGTTTCCGCCAACTGCCGGACCTCGGCCTACAGACCAAGGAACATGAACCCGCTTATGTTGCAGGTGCCTGCGCGTGCAGCCTGCTTCTCTTTGTGCAGGCACTTGCACAAAGAGAATGTCGACTTGCCATAAGCACGCCGGCGGGATGTCATTCGCCTTTAGGCGGCTCAGAGCTGCTGGAGCGCCTTCATGAGGACTTTTTCCTTGCCAGAGATGCCCCCGCCCTTCTTTGGACGCGGAGCGCCGCGCGCGAGGAGAAAGGGCTCGAAAGCGTTCTGTTGCCTTTCCCCCCACGCGGTCAACGGGTAAGGGGACGTCAAGTATTTCTGTCTCGGCGGCACAGGCCGACGACTCATGCGCACCGTGCGATGCCGTTGACGACGATAGGCTCGGACACCTGCCAGGCGTACGCGACCCACGACGTCGTCACCTCCCCGCTCTCGACCAGTCGCTTGGCGTGCCAAAGGTCCCCTACGCCGAGGCGACCCCAGCGCCCAAAAAGGCGCGCTTCGTAGTCAGTGCCGGTCAGGTGGTGGTCAGGGTTGATGCAACCGCGATCCCGACAGAGGGAGATGACCTTGGCGTCCTGGTCGAGCTCGACGCCCGAGCACTTGATCATCTCGCGCCGGACGTAGACGCAACGGCCATCGACCTTCATCCGGGCATAGCCACTCGCGTCGTGCGCTCCCATCCATTTCCAGCACGGCGTCGCCAGCCCAGGCGGCGTGTCGTCGGTTACATGTATTTTTGACGTTGTTGTCGTAGTGCCCGGTTTCATTGGGGTTTCCGATGTCGCATTGTCGGTTTTCATGTCGGGTGCGACACGAACGACAGTCGCCGTCGCGATCCTGAGGTGGCAAACTGGGTAGACATTTTGTTTCTGCGCCGATCGGGGCCGTTGCTCAAGCAGGGCGTGCGCGCCGCAGGCAAGCTGAGTGCAGGTGCCTGCAACGCATCCCGCAAGAGCCGAACCCCGAAACTGGGAGGGCGGGACTGTGAGTGCAGGCTCCGTCACTCATCCTTATCGTCATCCGTCGTCATCATCGCAACCATGAACTGCATCTCGAAATCCGGCCATGCGGCGTCTTCCGACGGCTTTTGAGCCTTCGCAGGAAAAGAAAGTGGCGATGCTCCCAAGTGACCGACATCCCCAAGGCCCATACTTTCGCGTTCGCCGGAAATGTTCGCCTCAACATCGCAGGAGGGCGACCGGCAGGGCGCTAAGGCGACGATAACCTAGGTAAGTTTGACGCAACCCGGTTCTGGGAGTGTGAGGTCTCATGGCGAGGTGCGAACGTCGCGGCATAACACAATCGAGATTGTCGGCGCGTCGCCGGCGGTGCAAAATCCGCTTCTCTTTGGGAACCATTCTGACGTTCTCATCTTGAGTCGGCGGTTCCTTGCGGGTTCGTCTTCATGTCGCGTATCGTTAAGCGTTCGACTGCGCGTGTTATCAAGACCAGCGCGCCGCGCTGGCGTGAGGGCGTGACGTCGCCGCTTCCGCGCTGGATACCCCCGCAGCTCTGCCAGTCTGTCGAGAAGCCTCCGTCGGGGCCTCAGTGGCTGCATGAAATCAAGCTCGACGGCTTTCGGATGGCCGCGCGACTCGACCATGGCCGCGCGCAACTCCTGACTCGGACCGGGCTCGACTGGAGCGACAAATATCCGAGCATTGTCGCAGCGCTTGCGAATGTGAAGGCGAAGACCGTCTATCTCGACGGCGAGCTCTGTGGTGTCGATGAGGCCGGATTGCCAAGCTTTGCGAACACTCAAGCGGCCACCGATGGCGAGCGCGGGGTGCGGCTCGTCTACTACGCCTTCGACCTGTTGCATCTGAACGGCCAGGACATATCGCGGCTGCCGCTCATCGAGCGCAAGGCGCTGCTTGAGGCTTTGGTCGGTGACAAGCCTGGCCTTCAGTTCAATGGCCATGAGACGGGCGACGGCGAACTCATTCTTAGGCACGCCGGCAAGCTCGGCTTTGAGGGCGTGGTCTCGAAGACGATCGACGCGCCGTATGCGCCAGGAAACCGTGGCCTCTGGCGCAAAGCCAAATGGCTCAACCGCCAGGAGTTCGTCATCGCCGGCTGGTCCGACCCGGAAGGAACGCGGCCATATCTCGGGGCGCTGCTGTTGGGCTACTACACCGATGACGGCAAGCTTATTTACGCTGGCCGTGTCGGCACGGGGATGCCCGTCAAGGTTCTCGCCGATCTGCGACGACGTCTGGACCCGCTGGCCCGCAAGACATCGCCTCTGAGCGTCCCGCCGCCCCGCAGCACGCGGTTCGGCTCGCCGCTCGTTCTTTCGCGGGTGCACTGGGTCGAGCCGAAGCTTGTCGCCGAGATTACGTATTTGACTTGGACGGCCGACAACCTATTGCGGCATACAGTCTACGTCGGCCTCCGCGAGGACAAACCGGCGGAGCAGGTTGCGCGAGAGGGTGGCGGAGTTCGATAAGGCAGCGAGCGCAAGCTCGGCGTACCAGTTCTTCGTCGGTCACCCTGGACCGGAGCAGCAAACGCGAAGTTTCGATACCGAAGCGGTTATTTGCGAGGCCGTGCGACTTCGGGGCTGTCCGCAGCGTTGGACAAAAAATGTTGAGGCAAGTGATAGTGGGGCGCACCCACGATCGACAAAGGGAGTGCGGCGAGTGACAGATGTCCACGTTCATCGCCGTGGGCTGCTGCTTGCGGCGCTCGCTCTGTCTATCGTCGCCGTCCCTGGCTATGCACAGCAGGAAAACGAAGCCGGCAATGACGCCGCGCCGCCGCTGCCTGAGCGCGCGCCATCGTCCGACGCCATCCGGTCATTGCTGGCGTCGCGGATCGACGCCGGCCAAGAAAGTCTCGGCTATGTCGCTCTGGTCCGGGACGACGCCGGCCCGCGCCTCGTCACTTACGGCACAGCGGGCGACCCACAGAGCCGCCCACTGGACGGCGACACCGTCTTTGAGATCGGCTCCATCACTAAGGTGTTCACGGCGCTGCTGCTGGCGGACATGGTTGCGCATCGCGAGGTCAAGCTGACGGACCCGGTGGAGGAATATCTGCCCGCCGAGGGCCGACCCAAGTCCTTCGACAACAAGCCGATCTCGCTTCTTGATTTGGTCACCTATACCTCGGGTCTGCCGAGGTTGCCGACGAATTTCAAGCCGCAGGACAAGGAAAATCCATATGCGGATTACACCGTCGAGCAGCTTTACAAATTCCTGTCTGAATACACGCCCCGATACTATCCAGGGTCGCACTACGAATATGCCAATCTTGGGTTCGGGCTCTTGGGACACGTCCTGGCGCTGCACGCAGGTCGCAGCTATGAGGAGCTGGTCGTTTCGCGCATTTGCGAGCCGCTGGGACTAACCGATACGCGTGTCACGCTGACCCAGGCGATGCGCGAGCGGCTCGCACAAGGCCACGATAAGTCGCTGCACCCCGTCCCAAGCTGGGACCTCCCAACACTCGCCGGCGCCGGCGCGCTGCGCTCGACGTCAAACGATATGATGCGCTTCCTGGACGCCGCTCAGGGCAAGTGCAAAACCGACCTGACGCCTGCATTCCAGAGCTTGCTTGAGGTGCGCCGCCAGACCGACACAAACGGCGTCTACGCGGCAGCCGGCTGGTTCGTAGAAACCTCGCATAACGACGAACTCGTCATGAAGGATGGCGGGACCGGCGGTTATGCCGGCTTTATCGGCTACTCGGCGCGGACCGCAATAGCGGCCGTGCTGCTGTCCAACACGGGTTACTCGGCGCCCCCGGTCATTGCAGACTGGAGCCCGACGCCCGGGCTCGGGCGCCGTCTTCTCAATCCAAATTTTCCATTGCCGGCGCTGCACCGGCAGGTGCCGATCGACCCCGCGAAACTCAGCGCTTATGCGGGGCGCTACCCGTTGACGCCGCGCTTTGTTCTGACCGTGACGCCGAGGGGCGGCCGATTGCTGGTGCAGGCCACTGATCAGGACGAGTACGAAGTCTTCCCCGAAAGCGACACGCGGTTCTTCTACCGGGCGGTGAACGCGCAGATCACCTTCGAGCTGGCGCCTGGCGGAACCGCCACAGCGCTAGTGCTGCATCAAAACGGCAGAGACCGGCGGGGGGTGCGATCACCCTGAGCGGCTCGCCGACATAGGATCGCGACAGCGGAAGGGTCGGGTGCCGCCCCAACGGCGTCGGTCCGGCTCCGGCAGCGCAAAATCGGTTATCCCCCTCTCTGAGACATGCCTCGCGCCACGCACTTGATCGTCGGCGCGATCCCGGCGTCGACATCGCCTCGACCGAGGCCCGGCATCTCAGTGTGCACCGCCGGCACCCCGCTCGGGGGTTCAGAGCATGCCCCTGGTGCCGCCTCCACGCCGCCATCTCCAGCGCCTCTCATGTCGGCCCCGCGAAATCGAGCATCTTCCCCATGGGCGCTTGGGCATTTCTCCAAGCAATTCCTAGCGAAACCGCAAATGTCGCAATGTCGCAAATCGGGATTTTGCGACACGATGCGACATCACTTTTGGGGTCTGCGACAGGCCGTATTCGATAGCCGCCTGCTCTATCAGATCGGTTGGCAGACGTTGGATTTGCCCATCAACTGACCGGTGGCTGGGTCTAGCTCCAACGCCACATCCATCACGACTCGCGGATGAGCCATGAAGGTGACTACCGGCGCAAGCCACACCTTGAGCCAGAGTCCGCTTTCTCGCGATTCCGGCACGTTCGTAGGGCCGATCTCGTAAGTCCGCAAAGAGTCCAGGCTGTGTGAAAACTCTGAGCGGTCCCGCGCGCTCCCAGATTCCGAACCCTATCGCCTCGCAGAGCTAGTGGACCAAATCTAACATTTGAATCCTGCGATCTCGACATCGTGCATCGGTAGCAGGTCGAATGGCTCGCTGAAGCCGGGCAACTCCTCAACGCGTTTGGCCCAGGCAGTGACATTCCGCACCGCCGTAAGGTCCTTGCCGCTGAGGCGCGCAAAAGCGATGTCGCTATAGCAGCAAAGGTCGGCAATCGTCGCTGCGTCGCCAACCAGGAAGCCACGGCCGGAGAGATATTGGTCGAGGAGGTCCATTGCTGACCCGCCGCGGCGATCAAACTCAGCTACGAGGACAGGATCAAACGACAGCGGCAACAATTTGCGGCGGCCCAGTTCGACGCTATACCAAGCATAAAGCGGCGGCATCAGCCGGTCGGCATCCCAAAACAGCCATTCCCGGACGACCTGACGAGCTTCATCATCACCCCCGTCGAAGCGACCGAGCGTGTGTGCCAAGTACTCCAGAATTGCCGCCGACTGCACGAAGACCCGGCCGTTGTGCTCGATCACCGGCACCTGACCCCAGCGGGATAAGGATCGGAACTCGGGTGTCAGGTGCATACCGCGTTGAAAGCTCACGTATCGAAACGTGAAGCCCTCGCCGCACAGGCGTAGCATCAGCGCGACCCGGTAAGTCGGCAGGGAATGTGGGCTTCCGTGTAGCGTGAATCCGTCATTCATCGCCGCCTCCTCTTTTTCAATAGGAACCTAACACAAGAGTCCTTATTGGCGTATGCTGGCGATGGCCTCTTTGGAGGGGAGCGGGGTATGCGCGAGGGGATCAGCGTCGAAGTGAATGCGGCCAACCGCGCGCGCTTGGAGGCGATCGTCGACGATCGGAACAGCCGGCAAAAGCACGTGTGGCGGGCACGGATCGTATTGCTCACCGCGGACGGGGTGGGCACCAACGAGATCATGCGCCGGGCCGGCACCAGCAAAGTCACGGTATGGCGCTGGCAGGAACGGTTCATGCGCGAGGGGGTCGCCGGACTGCTCTACGACAAGACGCGGCCCTCACGCATCCCGCCGCTGCCCGCGAGCGTGCACGAGCGCACCGTGGCGCTCACCCAGGACAACCCGCCGAGCGAGGCGACACACTGGACTGCCGCGCTGATGGCCAAAGCCGCCGGCATCAGCGTCTCTTCGGTGCAGCGCATCTGGCGGGCGCATGGCTTGCAGCCGCACCGGGTGCGTCAGTTCAAACTGTCGCGCGATCCCGATTTTGTGCCGAAGCTCCGCGATATTGTTGGCCTCTATGTCGACCCCCCGGCGCATGCGGTCGTACTCAGCGTCGACGAGAAGTCGCAAATCCAGGCGCTTGACCGCACCCAGCCGGGTTTGCCGTTGAAGCCGGGCCGTTGCGGGACGATGACCCACGATTACAAGCGCAACGGTACAACCACTCTGTTCGCCGCGCTCGACGTGCTCGACGGCAAGGTCATCGGCCGATGCATGCAGCGGCACCGGCACCAGGAGTTCATCCGCTTTCTCAATACGATCGATGGCGCGATCCCTGTCGGCAAGATCGTTCACGTCATCCTCGACAACTACGGCAGCCACAAGCATCCCAGGGTGCGCGGCTGGCTCGATCGCCACCCCCGCTTCGTGTTCCATTACACGCCGACCTCGGCCTCCTGGCTCAATGCCGTCGAAGGCTTCTTCGCCAAGCTCAGCAAACGCCGGCTCAAGCGCGGCGTGTTTCGCTCGCTGGTCGATCTCCAGGCCGCCGTCAACCGCTTCCTTGCAGAGACGAACGACGATCCCAAACCCTTCATCTGGACCGCCGATCCAGACAAGATCATCGCCGCCGTCAGGCGCGGGTATCAAGCTTTAGATTCGATCCACTAGTTATTGCCTCTTGGACGGCCAAGAGCAGCTTCTCGGAGGTGACGGGTGGGTTGATATCTC
>Ga0335073_10006017_pt1 | contig 17044 bp, 16 predicted proteins | sample Lox_Sample_22_FD_207093 | JGI IMG/M metagenome (GOLD analysis project Ga0335073, IMG submission 207093) | Soil microbial communities from Loxahatchee National Wildlife Refuge, Florida, United States - Lox_Sample_2.2 | ecosystem: Environmental > Terrestrial > Soil > Wetlands | place: USA... | reverse complement strand
AGGGTGCGGACCAGCTCTCCAAGGGCATCACCAGCGCCACCTGGCACGCCATGCTCGACGACAATCGCGAAGCGGCCTATGAAGTGATGCGCACCATCGCTGAAAAGCAAGGCATCGACCGCATCCGCATGTTCAATGGCGCGGGCCAGGTCGTGTTCGCCACCAATCAGGACGTCGGCCCCGGAGTCGATCTTTCCGGCCATGTGCAGATCTCGCGTGCGGCCAATGGGCACCGCCGCATGGAGATGGTCACGGCCATTCCCAATGAGCGCTCGTGCAGCCAGGCGGCGTGCCACGCTCATCCGGCGTCCGTGAAAACCCTGGGCGTGCTCGATCTCACGCTCAGCCTGGACACCGTCGATCGCGAAGTGGACGGCATGAAGTTTCGCGTGCTCGTGGTGACCGCCGTCGAGATCACACTCATCAGCCTGTTCATCATCTACTTCACCCGGCGGTTTCTCGGCCGGCCGATCGAGAAGTTGATCGAAGGCACCAAAGCCGTCGCCGATATGAATCTCGACCAGCCCCTCGGCATCGTGGATTCCAGCCAGGAACTGGGCGAGCTGGCCCGGTCCTTCGAGCGGATGCGCGGCCATTTGCGGACCGCGCTGGGAGAGATCAACGAATTCACGCAAAAACTCGAGAGCAAGGTGGAGGACCGCACGCAGCAGCTCAAAGCCGCCCAGAAGAAACTGGTGCAGACCGATCGCCTCGCCTCGCTCGGCCAGCTCTCCGCCAGCGTGGCGCACGAAATCAACAATCCCATCTCGGGCGTGCTCAACCTCGCCATGCTGCTGCAGAGAATGGTGAAGGACGATGGCGTGCCGCGCGAACGGCTGGAGGAGTTTCGCAAATACCTGGGCCAGATTGTCAGCGAGACCGGCCGCGTCGGCCGCATCGTGAGCGACCTGCTGGCGTTTTCGCGGCGATCCAAACCGCAGCGCGCCCCGGCCGACCTCAACAAAATCGTGCGCACCACGCTCTCCCTGGTGCAGCACAAGATGAAGCTCAGCAACGTGGAAACGGAATCCCTCCTGGCCGAGGGTTTGCCGATGGTTCCTTGCGACCCGTCGCAAATCCAGCAGGTCGTGCTCAACCTGTTGCTCAACGCCGCGGAGGCCACGCACGGCCGCTCGGAGCGCCGCGTGTCGATCGCTACGGAATGCGCGGCGGGCGAGTTGCGGCTGACGGTGTCCGATAACGGCGAAGGCATTCCACAGGAGAACCTTTCCAAGATTTTCGATCCGTTCTTCACCACCAAATCGGAAGGCAAGGGTGTCGGACTGGGCTTGGCGGTCTCGTACGGCATTATTCAGGCGCACGGCGGCGATATCGAGGTGCGCAGCCAGCCGGGTCAGGGAGCGGCATTTATCGTGTCACTGCCGCTGGAACAACCCCCGCATCCGGCGGAGCCCGTGGTTCAACTGTCCGGGAGCGGATGAGGTATCTGTATGTGGGCGGTTTCGGCGCGGACGTCGACAGCCAGGCATTAGAGCGGATCCGGGAAAGCCTGGCGGCCCGGTTTGAACGGCCGGCGAAGCAGATCGAGCTTCCCTCCATCGAGTTTGCGTATGATCCGGACCGGCGCCAGTATCGATCCATTTCCGTTCTGGAAATGTTGGCGGCTGAGGTTCCCGCCGATGCGCAGCGGCTGGTTGGAGTGACGGAGCGGGATCTCTTCGTTCCGGTTCTGACATTTGTTTTCGGCCAGGCGCAGCTCAGCGGGCCGGTGGCGTTGGTCTCGGCGGCCCGTCTGCGGCAGGAGTTTTATGGGCTTCCGCAGAATCGTGAGGTTTTCCTGGAGCGGGCAGTGAAGGAAGCATTACATGAAACCGGGCACACATTCGGCCTGGTGCACTGCGCGGATGTGACCTGCGCCATGTCGCTGGCCACCAATGTCCGCCATATCGATCGCAAGCGCGACGGTTTTTGCCCGTCGTGCGAGGGTTTGTTGCGCCGACGGCAGGCGCGGGAGTGAACTTATGAAAACCCACTGGCACATTCTGGTGGTGGACGATGAAGAAGTGATGCGCGAATCGCTGGCCGCCTGGCTGCGCGAGGACGGATATTCCGTGGACACCGCGGCGAGCGGATCGGAGGCCGTCGAAAGGGCCGCCCGCTGCGACTATGCCATCTATTTCGTCGATCTCAAAATGCCCGGCCCCGACGGCATCGAGACCATGATGCAGGTGCGGCGGCTGCATCCCGAGGCCTCCATCATCATCATCACCGCCTACGCCACCGTCGATACGGCCATTACCGCGATCAAGGAAGGGGCGCAGGAGTACATCGTCAAACCGTGCAACCCCGAAGAAATCTCGCTGCTGGTGAGCCGCATCATCAAAGTGAAAAACCTGCAGCGCGAGAATACCATTCTGCGCAAGAAGCTGCAGCGCCGCTACTGCGTGCAGGATGTCATCAGCAAGAATCCGCGCATGGAGCAAATCCTGGCCCTCTGCCGCGACGTAGCCAGTCTGCGCAGCACCGTGCTGATCCAGGGCGAAAGCGGCACCGGGAAGGAGATGATCGCGCGCGCCATTCACAATGCCGGCGATCGCGCCGCCAAGCCGTTCGTGGCCGTCTCCTGCGCGGCCCTGGCGGAAACGCTGCTGGAGAGCGAACTCTTCGGCTATGAGAAAGGCGCCTTCACCGGCGCTGCCCAGCAGAAGATCGGGAAATTCGAAATGGCCAACGGCGGCACGATCTTCCTGGACGAAATCGGCGACATTTCCCCGAAACTGCAGGTCGATCTCCTGCGCGTGCTGCAGGATCGCAGCTTTTACCGCGTCGGCGGAAACGAAGAGGTTCGCGTGGACGTGCGCGTGGTGGCCGCGACGCACGTCGACTTGCAGCAGGCCGTCGCCGAAGGAAAGTTCCGCGACGACCTGTATTACCGGCTGAACGTGATCGAGGTCCGGCTGCCTCCGCTGCGCGAGCGCCGCGAAGACATCCCCCTGCTGGCGCAGCATTTCCTGGAGCGCCTGTCGCACGAATTAGGCAAGAACGGCCGGAGCATTTCCGAGAGCGCGCTCAAGCTGCTCATGGATCACGACTGGCCCGGCAATGTCCGTGAACTCGAGAATGCCGTAGAGCGCGCCATGGTGACCAGCCGTGGGACCTCGCTCGAAGCCGAAGACTTCAGCTTCCTGCACCAGAACGGCGGGCCATCGAAGGCGCCGAAATTCCCGTTGGGGATGAGCCTTCAGGAGATGGAAAAGCAGTTGATCACGATCACGCTGGAGCGGACGCAAGGAAATATTAAGGAAGCGGCCGCTGTGCTGGGGATCGACCGCTCCACCATGTACGAGAAGATCAAGAAGTACGAGATTCCGAGGTGACTCCAGCAAGAGAATCGGTGACGTTCGCCGATGTGACGCGCTCTTCGCTCTTGCTCTGTGGGCCCGTGAATATCGGTGGCTGAATCCAATCTTCTCTCCACGCTCGGGACCGGGCCTTCGTCTGATCGTGAAGAGGAGTTCCGATATTGCCCCGGGCACGGAGAAACACAGTAGCGGTAGGCTTCGCCGCTCTCGCGGTGTGTGCCCCTGTTCTTGTTCCTGCACAGCCCGCTGATTTGGAGCGATTCGAAGTCGCCTCGGTGAAGCGCGACACCTCCTGCGGCTCGCAGCGGGGCAGCACAAAGCCCGGAAATCCTGGCCGTCTCAATCTCGAATGCCAGACGCTGATGGGCCTGATGGTGACGTCTTACGGAGTCTTCGCGGACGGAAAAGCCATCAGTTGGGCGATCCCCGAGATCACGAACGCGCCGCCCTGGGCCACCTCCGACACATACGACATTGCGGCGAAAGCCGGCGCGGACACCGCCTTTCCGCGGATGGCCGGGCCGATGCTCAGGGCTCTGCTCGAAGACCGATTCCAACTGAAGATCCACTCGGAAACGAAGGAAGCCCCGGTGTATCTTTTAACCGTCAAGAAGAACGGTGTGAAGCTGGAACCCATCCAGGAAGGAAGCTGCGCCCCGCTCGATCCCAACCAGCCGCCGCCGCCCATGGGGCGACCCGCGCAGAATTACTGCGGCCTGCAGACTGTCAAAGACACCGCGTCGTATATGACCTACGTTTCCCGCGGGATCACCATGAAGCAATTCGAGATCTTTCTCTCCCGCGTGATGGACCGGCCCGTCATCGATCAAACCGGCCTCGATGGTCTGTACGATATTCAGTTCGATTTTTCCCCGCGGATGGCGGTTTCGACGCCCGGCGCGTCGACTCCCCCCGCGGCTCCCGACGCGCCATTGATCCAGGACGTTCTGGCGGAGAAACTCGGCTTGAAACTCGAGGCGGGCAGGGGCCCCGTTCGGAAGCTGGTGGTCGATCATGCCGAGCGGCCCGGCGAGAATTGAGTCCGGCGACCCTCGATCGAGATTCCGCGACGGAAGTCACCTGCATGGTCCGCTGGTTAGGCATACCGAAGCGCTCGATGTCCCGCGCCTGCTCCCGGTTGGAAGTACGGGGCGATCGAGCGGTTGGATTCCGGAAGGGCGGTCACACTTTGCACCCGGGTAGATCCCGCCGAAAAGCGCTGCACCGGCTCCTCGATCAGGCCCGCGGTATCCTGGGCGGCCTTGGCGCTGCGCTGGCTATCAAAGCCCGTACAGATTGCGGAACCAGGTTACGAATGCGGTGGCGACTGCGCCTTGCGAGATCAGAACTCTGCGGATGAGCGCGCTGCCGGGAGACTGGCCCGGCGGATCTTGCCAGGCGAGCCAGGTATAGAGATTGGCCTTGTCGGTGTCGCACCTTGCCCCCATATTCTGAGCGGATGTGACGGACCGTACCGAGAGGTCCCACAATGCAGCAGATTCGGGCGGCACCAGAAAACGCAAGAACGTTTCGATGGAACCCGTAGATGCGTTATCAGGCATGATCCAGACTCCAAAGCGCCGCTGTTCCTCATTCACCTCGGCCTCGAGGATCAACCCTTCAGCGGGAACTTTCCGCGGAAGAGCCGGCACGAGCGGCAAACAACAACCGCGAATGCTGTCATATCGACTCTGCAAATCCGCGTCGGCGTCTACAATAACGCCGAGTGATCTGAGTCCGGGCGTCTTAATCTCTTGCAGCAGATACTTCTGTTCCAAGATCCTATCGACGCCCTGGGCTGCCTTGATCTCGACCGGGGCATCCTCTTTTTTCGGAGGCCAACCAATGTGCAGCCGCATCAATTCGACGACCGAATACAGGTCGTCCGTGCCTTCGACGATCAGCCGATTCGCATTGGGATGCGCCACAATTCAGCGGACCTCTATCTCCCGGTCGGCTGCAATCCTGATCTCATCCTGCGCGTATGGTATCGCCTTCGTCTTGCCCGGCTCGATGCGCTGGACAGTGATCGGATTCTTGTCGTCGGCCTCGGCACAGATATGAGCGAGGCTGTAGACGCAATCATAGCTGTGGGTGGTGGCGAAGACTTGAACATCGAACACTTTGGCCGTCTTGAAGACGAACTGCCACATTTCGGACATCACAGAATGATGCAGGCCCGTATCGATCTCGTCCACAAGCAGGACGCCGCCTCGGCTCTGCATGAGCGCAACGGCAAGAGCCAGGATTCTCCACATGCCATCTCCCAGGCTTCCGATTGGAACCGGTTGGTCGAGATCTTTGATTTTGACGATGATTCCTTTGACCGAACCCAGCCGGGCGGAAATCCGTTCGATATTCGGATCGACAAGCCGCAGCGCCTGTAGAACGAGGATTTCCTGCTCGGTGAGCTGAACCCGGTCCCAAATCCTAACCAGTTCATCCGTCGTAAGAGATCCAGCCGGGATCAACACCTGGTTCTTTCGCCCCGATGCCCCATTTGAACCCCGGGATTCCTCCCGAATGCCACCAGACCGGCTGAGCGGAAGCCAGTATATTGCGTTGAGGAGATCGACGTTTAATCCTAATCCCAACCCGACTGCCGCCGCCTCAGCATCTCCGAGCTTCCGGAGTTCCGAACGCTTCTCCGGAGGCATCGTCGCAACATTGGCGCTCAAGTAACGGCTCTCAGACCGGCCGCCCGCCTCGATCTTGAACCGCCCGGATCTCACGAACTCGTGTCCGCGAAAAAGATGGCGGACATCCGCCTCTCGTCGGGGAATGACAAAGCCACTGTTCTCGGTGGTAACCATCTCGCCACGTCGCTCAAGTACATTCCAAAGCGCCGCCGGATCCCCTTCCGCCATCAAGATGTAGATAGCTTCCAGCACCGACGTCTTTCCGCCATTATTCGGCCCCACGAGCAGATTGATGCGGCCCAAGCCGTTCAGCTCGAAGTTATCGAAGCCCCGATATCCGTGGATTTGAACGCTGGTGATCATCTCGAATTCACCCGGATGATAGCATAACCCCAAGCTGCCGCTTTGGGTTCTGGAAACGGCCTCTAGAACATCCCGTTCTGGTGATTCACCAGCGCCAAAAACTCGTCGCGGGTCTTTTTGCGATCGCGGAACAGACCCAGCATGGCGCTGGTCATCGCCCCCGAATGCTGCTTCTCCACGCCGCGCATCATCATGCAGAAATGGCGCGCCTCGCAAATCACGCCGACGCCTACCGGGTCGATCATGTCCTGGATCGTCTGCGCCACCTGCTGCGTCAGACGCTCCTGGATCTGCAGGCGGCGTGCGAACACGTCGACGATCCGCGGAATCTTGCTCAAACCCACCACTTTATTCTTGGGTAGATACGCAACGTGCATCTTGCCGTAGAACGGCAGCAAGTGATGTTCACACAGGCTGAAGAACTCGATGTTCTTCACCACCACCATCTCGTCGTACTTCACGTCATACAGCGCGCCATTGACCACCTTCTCGACATCCATGCGGTATCCGCTGGTCAGAAACTTCAGGGCCTCGTCGACGCGCTGCGGGGTGCGCAGCAGGCCATCGCGATTCGGATCCTCGCCGAGTTTGGCCAGCATCGACCGTACCTCGGCAACGACATTCGGAACCGGCTTTGCCTGCAGAACTTTCACAACAGCTTTACCTGATCTCATGGCACTCCATTTCGAAGATGTTCCGCGGAGTCTCCGCGATGCGGATTTTCTCTAGTTGCGGCCAGTCTCCGGGAAACGCTTCCCTCCAGTTCTGCTTCAATCTGCGGCAGATTTCCACCAGCAGATTCTCCGATGTTGGGGAGATCCCTCTAAAAGAGTCGCCATCTTCGTTAAGGTTACGGTGATCGAACGGTTTCAATACGTGCCGGCGCACAAAATCGTCCAGAACCGGGACGCTCACCGCGTATCCCGTGCGCGGGTCCGCCGGGCCCCGCACGCTCACATCGATTACGTAGTTGTGTCCATGCCCGTATGGATTGTTGCACTTACCGTACAGCCGCCGATTCTCCTCGTCGCTGAGCTGCGGCGCGTGCAGCCGGTGCGAGGCCGCGAACTGATAGCGCCGGGTCACGCGGAACACGGCGCCTCCCCGAAGTAATCGACATACAGGTCTGCCGTTTCGTACACCCGCACGCCCTTCAGCCGATGGTTCGAATTCGAAACGTGCGGCTCCAGGCGATTCCAAATGTCGCGCGCGATATTCTCCGTCGTCGGCACTACCCGGTCGAACGGCGGGACTTCGTAATTCAGAAACCGGTGGTCGTAGGGCGTCACCACCTCGCGATTGAGGATTTCCTTTAACTCTTTGAGATCCAGCACCATCCCGGTTACCGGGTCGGGCGTGCCCTCCAGGCTCACTTCGACCACATAATTGTGGCCATGACCGTGGGGATTGGCGGCTTCCCCGTAAATGCGGGTATTCTCTTCCGCCGATAAGCCCGGCTGCCGGCAAACATGAGACGCGGAGAATTCCACACGGCGAGTAATCAACATGGGATGCGCCTGTTCTCCATCGGACTTTATCAGCTTTGAGGCCGTCTAAACCGCCCAATGGGGATACAATTAGATTATATAGTTTCCGCCATGCGAAGCTTCAAAACCGACCATCTCCTGATTCTGCTGTTGTGCATCCTCTCGGGAGCGCTGGTTTTTGAGATTAACGCAAGTATCCGACAACCCGTCGTCGTTGAAGGAGATACTGCGCCGGATTTCACCATCACCGCCGACAACGGTCAGACCGTAACCGTGCCGCATTTTCAGGGCAAGCTCCTGGTCCTGAACTTCTTTGCCACATGGTGCGGGCCCTGCATCGAGGAAGTGCCTTCCCTCAGCGAGTTCGCCAAACAGTACGCCGACAAGGGCGTCACCGTGCTCAGCATCAGCGTCGACCAGAATGAGCAGGCTTACAAGAACTTCGTCGCGAAATACAAGCCGGCTTTTCTGACGGTACGGGAGCGCAACCTCCATGAGAAATTCGGCACCTTCATGTACCCCGAAACCTACCTCATCACGGCGGATGGAAAGGTGCTGCGTAAAATAGCCGCCAGCGCCGATTGGTCTACTCCGGACGTCTCGCAATATTTCGACGGTCTTTTGCGGACGCTGTGACGCCGCGGTGATTCTCGATCCGCTGTCGCTGCCACTGCGGCCGTCGGAAGCGAACGAACTTGCCAACCTGGTCTTTGAACTGGCGGAACGCCGGCCGCTCACGCAGGAAATCCGAACTCGCATCGCTTCACGCGCCGCCGTCCTGAAGCTGGAGACGCTCCATCCGCATTTGGGCTCGCTGGTGCGCGACCCCGTTCATCATTCCACCTACTACGTCGCGGTCGACGTCTCCCACGGTCCGCCGCTGCTGCTGCACATGGCGCTCTCCACGGCTCCCACCAGCAGCATCTTTCAGAAACCGCTCTTGATTGGACGAATGCGCCGCGCCGCCGGGCAGGAAATCGTCATCAATGCGGTGCCATTCTCGCCCGCCGATCTCGGCCTGTTGGCGAAGTTCACCGCCGATGTCGACGAGGCGCTCGCGCCCAAAGTGCAGGGAGCACGCGCTGCCATCGTCGCCGCCCCGGTTCCGGCGGCTTTCGATGCCTTTCGGTCTATCTTGAAGCGCACGGGCAGAAATCTGGCCGCCATCGAAATGACCGGCGCCGAATTCGATACCGGGCTGTACCACGCGGTCCGCGCCGGATGGCGCGAAGGCTATTCCGCCGGCGTGGCGATTGCCGCCGATTCGGCCGATCGCCAGACCATTCAAAGCCTGGCTCGTTTCACCCGGTTTCGCTTGGAGACCTCAGCCCTATCGCACGAAGGCGTGGATGAAGGCGACCGCTTTCGTGGCGCCCTGCTGGCCTGTGAGCAGGCCCACGAATGGATCCGCCAGGCTCGCGCGACAACCAGGGCCGGGAGGGCATTCGATTTCGACGCCGCCTTGCCAGTCGCCTCCGCCGTCGAACTCCAATTCTGTCTGGATTGGCTGAAGCGGCGTGGACACCCGCCGCAACTGGTTTCGCCGGGGCCGATCGCCGCCGAAGGATTCGAAGCCGAAGTCGGCCAGATGGCCGCCGTCGCACGCCAGTTCTCCTGTCAACTTTCCTTCGACACCGGTTCGAACGGCTCCCGCCTCGAATCCATTGCCCGCGCTGCCGCCGGCCGCGTCAATTTCCGCGTCACTCGTCCCCCATCGGACGACGCCGAATATTCACAATATTTGACCGGCCTGGCCGATATTCTGCTCGCCTGATTTGGCAAAATGGGAGTCTATGCTTCTCCCACTGCTCTTCTACGCATCCCTGGTGAACGACGTCCGCGGATTGATCAACAACAACAATCTGGCCGCTGCCGAGGCGGTGGTTCGCAAAGCCGAGGCGCAGAACGGCGATACGCCCGAAGTCGTGCTCGCGTTTTCGTGGCTGGCGCGCGGCGCCTTGAACGCCAAGAACTACGACCGCGCCGACGCCTTGGCCGCGGAGACGCGCAAGCTCTGCGATAAGCTGCTGACCACCAGAAAACTCGACGCCGAGCCGAACCTGCCGCTTGCGCTCGGTGCTTCCATCGAAGTCCACGCGCAGGTGTTGGGAGCACGCGGCGAACGCAGCGAGGGCGTAGCCTTCCTGGATGAACAGGCCAAACTGTTCAGCAATACTTCCATCGTGGAGCGCGTCCGGAAAAACGAAAATCTCCTCAGCCTGGAGGGTAAACCGGCTCCCCCGCTCGACGAACACGAGTCCCTCGGACCGCAGCCGCGCACCCTGGCGGAGTTGCGAGGCCACCCCGTACTATTGTTCTTCTGGGCTCACTGGTGCGGCGACTGTAAGCACGATTCACCCATGTTGGCCGCGCTCATCAAGCAATACGAAGCCAAGGGACTGGTGGCGATCGCGCCAACTAAGCTTTATGGGTATGTGGCCGGAGGCGTTGATGCTCCGCCAGCCCAAGAGAAGACCTATATCGAGGAAACTTGGAAGAAATATTACCCTGGGTGGAGTGGAGTATCTGCGCCGATCAGCGCCACTAACTTCCAGACTTATGGAGCCAGTACCACTCCGACAATTGTGCTGATTGATGGCTCCGGCATCGTGCGCTATTACCATCCAGGTTCGGCTACCGAAGCCGAATTGGCGGCGCACATTCAAGCCCTGATGGGAAAATAGGTAAACTCAAGCGGATTTTCGCTTGGGCGAATCCAGACGCCGCCCCCGATACCGGTTATACTCCTCGAGGTGCCGGATCACAGCGTCGAGTGTGCAGCGGCGGGCGTACAGAATTTGGAGTTGCTTTTGGGGACTACGCCCCGAGCCATGCACAAGATAGGGCTTCTTGTAACTCATATAGTACAGATTTACCAAAGGTGCTAGATGATGACAATAGCAAATAAAGTACTGACCTGATAAATATTTGAGGGCTAACTTTTGCCCGCGTTTGCGGGGAGAAGGCTGTTATCCAAAGTTAACTATGTTGGCGGTCCACCTCGAAAAAGGCGTTGTCGCAACACGCGAAACCCCGCTTCCCCATCGTTCCTCCAGATTCGCGCTCCTCCGCCTCCTCGTGGCCGGAATCTGCAACACCGACCTCGAATTGCGTGATGGATATTACAAATTCTCCGGCGTCCCTGGCCATGAATTCGTGGCCGAAGTGGTCGAGGCCGACACTCCCGGCCTGGTAGGGAAACGGGTCGTCGGAGAAATCAACCTGGCTTGCGAGCAGTGTGATTGGTGCCGCAAGGGCTGGGGCCGGCATTGCCCGCACCGAACCGTCCTGGGGATCGTGAACCAGCCCGGGGCGTTCGAAGAGTATTTCGTACTGCCGGAGCGCAACCTTCACGTGCTTCCGGATGGCCTTTCCACGGAGCGCGCCATCTTCACCGAGCCCCTTGCGGCCGCGTGTGAAATCCTCGATCAGGTATCGATTCCCTGCGGCGAAACCGTCGCCGTGCTCGGCGACGGAAAACTGGGGCTGTTGATCGCGCTGGTATTAAATGCCTACGGATATACGGTCGAACAATTCGGACGCCACACCGGCAAGCTGCAAATCGCCGCGGCCGCCGGCGTCCGCACGGAGTGCCTGGGCGGTCAACTCCCCGCGGCAGCCTACGATTGGGTGGTGGACGCCACCGGCAGCGCCGAAGGCTTGCGGCAGGCGGTCGCCATGACGCGCCCTCGTGGAACCCTGATTCTGAAATCGACCGTGCACGGTATGGTCGGCATCGACACCGCGCCCGTGATCGTCAACGAACTGACGCTCGTAGGCTCGCGCTGCGGCCGGTTCGAAGCCGCGCTGCCGCTCCTCGACCACCAATTGATACCTGCCGAGGCGCTGATTGCCGATCGCTTCCCCTTGCGCGACGCCGCCCGCGCCTTTGACCGCGCCGCCGAGCGCGGCGTTCTCAAAGTGCTGCTGACGGCATGAGCCGCACCGTTTTCCCGTGCCACGCCGCCGCCGATCGCGCGACTGCCGCGTCCATCGCCAGTTTTCTGGAAGCCGGCGCCGATGTCCGCGTGCTGCTGGAGGAGGGCCAGATGCAGCCCGGCGAAGATCTGGCGCGAAAAGCACGTGAGGGGCGCATGGCCGACATGGTCCTGGTGCTATTCTCGCGCCACTCGCTGCCCACGCCCTGGCCGCGCTCGAAATGGGAAGGCCCGATGCAAACCGAACCGGCCGAGGAAAACGTCCGCCTCGGCTTCGTGAAGTGCGACGATTGCTCGCCTCCGCGGGTCCTGACTCCGCTATTCGACCTCGCCGGCCTCGCCTTACCCGACCTCCGACGATTGAAGCGCTGGGTCCGCGCCGGTAGCTACGGCGAACCTGCCGTCCTACATCCCGACCTTGCCGCGGATGTCGAGGCGCTTGGGAAGGCCATTGCCGACCGGTCCGGCATCTCCACGGTCGGCCGCGCGCTCCTCGCCACAGAATTCCGCCGCATGTTTCGCGAAGACTTCGACCAGATGCTCCACCTGGAGTGCGGCGGCCGCAGCCTGGCCGCCCTGGCCGGCGATCTCGGCTCGCAATTGGGCCTGCGGATCGAGGGCGACCTGGAATCGAACCTCGAGAGCCTCCGCGCTTACTGTTCCGCGAGGCGGCTGCTCCTATGGCTGGATGGCGCCTCCGAGGACGAAGCCGCAGCGTTCTCCATGGCCGGCCGAAGCTCGACTCTGATTTCCACTGAAGCCCGGCCGGAGTTGCCGCCCGACGCCGGATCGCTGCGGGCAATTCAATTCGCGCTCCGTCACCCCGCAGAGCCGGTCGATTGGGACAACTTCTGCCGCCTCTCGCGGCAGGGTGTTCGTATCGCGGCGGAACAGGGGCGCATGGCCGAGTGCTTCGAATTCCTCCAGCAATGGCACAGCCTGGCCAAAACGCTGGAAGATCGCCCCGTTTTGGAGGAATCGGCGTGCGAGATCGTCTGGATTTTGGAAGGTTGGAACCGCTTCGCGGAGGCGCGGCGGTGGGAATTCGACCGCGCCACCCGGTACGACGATCAGATGTCCCTGGAAATCGAATTCAGTTCGCCGCCGGCCTCCCGGCTGGTGCGTCCGGCAGAGGCTCCGGCGGAAAAACCGCCACGAGTGCCGCTCCCGCGCCCCGAACAGTTCAGCTTATTCTGACGCGTGGCGCGCGCACTTGTGCGCAATGCCACTCAGGTTTCCCGTTCGCGTTGCATTTGGCATTTTTTGTGGGGCAGGTTTCAACATTCGGCGAGCTTGCAGCCCGCCTCTGGCCGGCGAGAAGCGAGAGCTTGACTAAGCACCGGAATTTCCTCGAACCACAGCGGTATGCGGAAAATCGGCCGCAGGTTTGAAACCTGCCCCACACCTTCTACCGGATCCGTGCCGATAGGAAAACTAAGTGGCGCACGCACTCGTGCCGGCGTTCCGGGCTACGCGGCGGCCACGCCGCCGAGAACCCAGCTCTTATCCGGCGAATTGCGCCGCCAGGCCCAGCGCGCCCATTCCGATATCCACGCTGCTGAATTTCTTCTGCGCCTTGTCCAGAAAGTCCACCTGGTACACGGCGTGGACCGGCATTCCCATTTTCGTGATCGAATCGCGCACCAGGAAGGGAGATGCGTAGACCATTGCCGCCGCACGCTCCAACACCGGATCCAGGTTGTTTTTCTTGATCCATTCCACTTGCTGTTTCCAGGCCAGGTCGCCGAAGCGGATGGCATTCTGCCGCATGCGCCCCGCGCGAACAATGTTGATCACCGAGTTGGTATCCGAACACAGGAGCATGTAACAGCCCAACAGCGGATAGCTCGAGAAGATTCTTGCGCCCAGATTAACCGGGTCGGCCAGCAGGCGCTGCGCGTGGCGGGTTTCGGCGTACTCGCGGCCCAGCAGCGACAGCTTATGAAGAAGCTTGGCGATGCCGAAGGCCGCGCCTACGGCCACGCTGGATGCCAGTCCGCCGTCGACGAAGGTCAGCGCCGTGCGCGTGGCAAAATCGGCCGTCTGCATTCCTGCCTGAACGCCTTCAGTCCAGACCTGCCGGTTGAGCAGAACCTGGAGCGCTTTGAAAGCTTCCGCGACGTCGCCCCCCGGCATGACGAAGCCGCTCTGCTGTGCAATTTTATATTCGCGATACTTGGCCAGGCAGAGTTTCCCCCACGCCAGGAGAACCTTAGTGCCGGAGAAAATATTGGAAACGATGGGAGTAGTGTCCATCGCGATCTGCTTGAGGTCGACGCCGAATTGCGAGAAGTAAGAGCCGATCTCGCTGATGCTTCCCATTCCGCCGCAAAGATCATGCGCCATCTTCATGAAATCGCCCGGAGAGGATGAGGTGCCATTCAAACCGAAATGGCCCAGACCGGGGTTCACGTTGTCCCTCGCCAGCGAAGCGATGTTGGCTCCCGCGGTGAGTCCGGGACCGAGAACATCCCTGGCCAACTGCTCCTTGCCCTGACCATACTCGGCCCGATCCGCCGCTTGCTGTTGGTGAGCGTCCTTGATCTTTTTCACGGCTTCCGCGTCGGGTTGCCAGAGCTTCCCGCGGGCCGGAGACAATTCCTTGATGTCGAGGTGGTCACCAGTCAACGTCTTGGCGCCGTGGCGGCCCTTCCACACAATTTCCTTGCCGGAGAAGATGCGCCAAAGCCGCTGGCGCTCGCGTTTGTCCTGATACTCGAACGCCTCCAGGTCCTGCTCGGTGAACATGGTGGTATTGAGGGCGTCGTAGAGTTGCGACACGATGCGGCGAGGCGGCTTGTTCCGCTCACTGCTGCGCCAATCCGGCCCTTTGGTTCCGATCCAATCCGCCAGGGCGCTCCCGATCGCGCGGCGTTTCGGCTGCCGTTCGGGGCCAGGAACGGTTCTCCAATACGCCTGCAGAGCAGTGTCGACCGCCTTGAGTTCGCGGCTGCGGGGCGTGAAAATACCCGCGGCCGTCGCTCCCATCCAGTCATCGTATTTCGGGATTTCCGCCATTGTGCTCTCCAGCAGACAGCGTGTTTCGTATCGTAGCTGGCGCCGTCCGCTCGATCTACCTGTAGTAGCGACAATTCGCGGGCGATCCGTTCATTCCCGCCTGGATTTTTTGAGAAATGGCCGAAGGGCTGCCGGCTACTCTTCGATTCTCCCGTCGCGCATGCGGACGGTCCGATGGCCATAAGCCGCCGCCTCCGGATTGTGCGTGATCATCAGAATCGTCTGCCCCATCTGCTGGTTGAGGTCGCGCAGCAATTCCAGCACGGCTTTGGAATTCTCGCTGTCCAGGTTGCCGGTGGGTTCGTCCGCCAACAGAATCGCCGGATGATTCACGATGGCGCGCGCGATGGCGATCCGTTGCTGCTCGCCGCCCGATAAAGCGGCCGGCTTGTGGTCGAGCCGGTCGGAGACTCCCAGCAGGTTCAGAACATCGAGAAAATGCTGGTCGGCCGCGCCCCGGTTGCCGGCGATGTAGCGCGCCACCTCGATATTGTGGCGCGCCGTGAGATTCGGCAGCAGATTGAATTTCTGGAATACGAAACCGACCGTGCGCTTGCGAAGCTGCGTGCGTCCGGCGTCCGACATGGCCGCCAGATCCTGTCCCGCCACCCGGATCTGGCCTTCGGTGGGCGGCGTCAATCCGCCGATGATGTGGAACAGCGTCGACTTTCCCGAGCCCGACGGCCCGACAATCGCGACGAACTCGCCCGCCGCCACTCGCAGGTCGACTCCCCGCAGCGCCGGCACATCCACTTTGCCCACGCGATAGATCTTGCGCAAACCTTGGGCTTCGATGATTGGGTTACCGTTCCGATTTCCGCTACTCATACGCCAGGGCCTCGATCGGATCGTGAGAGGCCGCGCTCAACCCGGGGTACAACGCCCCGAGCGCGGCGCCCAACAGCGTAATCAGGCCCGCCAGCGGCCACCAGGATTGCACAATGATCATCGGAATGGATGCCGGAACCAGAGTCCGCACCAGCCAGCATGCCACATAGCTCATCAGAATTCCCAATATCGTTCCGCCAATGCCCATGAGCAGGGCTTCGGTTTCGATAATCGCCAAAATGAATCCTTTGCTCGCCCCCAGCGATTTCAGAATGCCGATCTCGCGCGTCCGCTGCAGAACCGCCATATACATGGACAGGCAGACCACAAAAAAACCGATGATCACCCCGATCGACATCACCACCACGGTGAATTCCTTCACCCCGCCGATGTTGCCCGGAGTGAACATCGCCAGGTAATCTTCCATGGTGTTGATCTTGTAGCCGGTCTCCAGCCCCTCCAGTTCATCCACCACGGTCTTGATATTCGCCGGATCATCCACCTTGACATAGATCTGGCTGACCTTGCCCGTAACGGCGTCCAGGTCCTGCAAAATCGGGAGTTTCACCGCGATTCGCGCCAGTTTGCCCTCGCCGATAATCCCGCACACGCGCCAATCGTGATTCAGCAGCCGCACCGTGTCGCCGACCGATTTGTGCGTCTGCGAGGCATATGCCTCGTCGATGAGAATATCGTCCGGCTGGCGCAGTGGACCGCCCATTTTGTAGTCGAAGCCGCCGTTCATGCGGTCGAAATTCGCCGTATCGACGCCGGTGATCACCAGCGGCGGATCGATGGAATGGTTGAGCACACCGACGGCGGTTTTCACGTGCGGTTGTTCCTCGATCTTGCCGGCGACCTTCTCCGGAATCGGAGCGCCGCTGAAATTGACCACGCCCGAAGCTGTCGAGGCGCGGATGATGATGTCGGCCCCCGTGTTCCGCTGGCGTTCCTGCGATCCTTCCAGAAGTCCGTGTGTCAGTCCGACTAAAGCCAGGATCAACGTCACCGGCACGCCCATCAGCAGGACGCTGAGCAAACTGCGCATCGGACGATGTTTCAGGTTCTCCCAGACCAGCCTCCCCGTCACGGAGTATTTCCCCTCGCCTCGCTTCCCGGCGTTCCCAATGTTTTCAACGTGGTTCCTTCGGGCTGCGTCAAGACAAATCGTTCGTCCGGCACTCCCTTATTGATATCCATTTTCACGATGTCGATGGTGGCGCCGTACTCTTCGCGCGGACGATGAATCTCGATGTGCTTTGGAAACGGCACATTGTCGAACGAGTGCCACTGCGCGTAGCGCGCGTCCGTGAGGATGTTGCCGCTGGCGTCGTAGACCAATTGGCGCGCCATTCTGAGGTCCAGCCGGCTGAACCAGATGGAGCGGGTCATCACCAGCTTGCCCTGGTCCTGGCGAATCAAATGGAGGATGTAGTAAAAATATTCCT
>Ga0335073_10006015_pt1 | contig 17046 bp, 15 predicted proteins | sample Lox_Sample_22_FD_207093 | JGI IMG/M metagenome (GOLD analysis project Ga0335073, IMG submission 207093) | Soil microbial communities from Loxahatchee National Wildlife Refuge, Florida, United States - Lox_Sample_2.2 | ecosystem: Environmental > Terrestrial > Soil > Wetlands | place: USA... | reverse complement strand
GGCTCAATCGCCTGCCCGACGCCGAGCGCCGCCGGGTGATCGACCGCGGTGTTTCCGATGGCCGTCCCTATGTTGTCACCGACCGTCTGGCCGGATTCGCCAGCCTGCGCGAATGGCTGGAGTCGAAAGCTGACGCCCGGTCGCTCGACCAGCAGTTTTTTGAGCTGTTCGATTCGGAAGTACCAGAACTGCAGGTCCAGCCCGCTTCCATTTCGAGCGGCGACGACGACGATGATGAAGACCGGCACACCGGCAGCGCGCTGGGAGCCATGGCGCTTGGCATCGTAGTTGCCATCGTGTTTTTGGGATTGGTCATCGCGGCCTTCGCGTTTCATCCCAGATGATCGCCGCGCCGGCCTCCCGATTGCAACGGTTTGACCCGCAAAACTTCCAGCTTCGCAACGGGTTATCGTATTAGATTATGCTGAAGAGAGCCGTTCGACCAGCGGTATTGAGGGCCCCGTAACGGGTGGAACATCGCACATGCGCTTCGCCGTTGACGCACACGCCATAGGCTGTCACCTCACCGGAAACGAAGTTTATATCCGCAATCTGCTGAACCAGTTCGCGCGGCTCGATTCGGAAAGCGCCATTCTTGCGTATATCGCCAAGCCCGGCGCCGAAACGCAACTGGCGGACCGGATTCGCATCCGGCGCGTTTCCGCCAACCCCTTTCGCCGCCTCGGTTTGGATCTGCCGCTGCGGATGCGCGCCGACCGTCCGGATCTGCTCCACGTCCAATATACCGGTCCGTTGCTGACCAAAGTACCACTGGTGGTGAGCGTCCATGACGTCAGTTACCTGGAACACCCCCGGTACTTCACGCGATTCCGTTCCCGGCAGCTTCGCATCACCGTGCGGCGGACCGTGGAAAGCGCGGCGGCGGTGCTCACGCCCAGCGAATTTTCCCGCGACGCGATTCTGAACCACTATGCGATCGACCCCGGCAAAGTGGTCGTGGTTCCCAATGCCGTCTCGCCCGTCTTCCGCGCCATCGACCGGCAAGTGGCGGCGTCGGCGGTGGAAGAAAAGTTCCACATTGGCTTCCCGTTTGTGCTCATGGTGGGGGATCTGCAACCGCGCAAGAATCATCTGGGGCTGCTGCGCGCGTTTGAAAACGTGACGCGCGCGTATCCGCAACTGGCCCACCACCTGGTCTTCGTGGGCAAGGAAACCTGGTATTCGAAGGAACTGCACCGCGCCGTTTCCGGCAGCGTCATTCGCGATCGCGTCCATTTCACCGGCTTCATTGAAGACGCGGACCTGGTCCACTTCTATAACGCCTGCGACCTGTTCGTGTTCCCGTCTTTTTATGAAGGCTTCGGTCTGCCGATCCTTGAAGCGATGGCCTGCGGGCGTGCGGTCGCGTGTTCGCGTACCACGGCGATGCCCGAAGTCGCCGACGGCGCGGGCATTCTATTCGATCCGGATTCCATCGACGAAATGTCACGCGCCATCTCCGACGTGCTGCGCGACGCCGGGCTGCGCGCGCGGCTGGAACGGCTGGGATCGCAGCGGGCGGCGCAGTTCAGTTGGGAACGGTCGGCGCGCCGGACGCTGGAGGTTTATTATCATGTAGCTGGAGCGGGACGCGCGGCTGGGGCCAAAGAGCAAAGCCCGGCGGCGCTGAACGCTCGTGCCAGCTCATGAAGCATTTTCTTCTCTTTCTGTTCTGCCTCCCCGCCTTTTCCGGTTCGCTCGATTACGCCATCAACTGGCCGAGCGGCCTCAGCCTGGGCCAGGTGACGCTCGATTCCGCGAAAAGTAACGGCAACTGGAATCTATCCCTTACCATTGACGCGAGCGTCCCCGGCTACGCCGTTCGCGACGAATATAAATCGATCGCGACTCCGGATTTGTGCAGCGTCGAGTTCGACAAGACTTTCGCGCACGGCCAGCATAAAAACCAGGAGACGCTCAACTTCAATCAGCAGGACCACACCGTCACGCGCGAAACTTCGGGCGGAGGCAAATCGGATATTTCAGTCGGCTCCTGCGCCCGCGACCCGCTGGCGTTCATTCAATTCCTGCGGCAGCAGCTTGCCGCGGGAACCTTGCCGCCACAGCAGCCGGTGGTTTACGGCGCGGCTTACGACGTGCGCGTCGAATACAGCGGTGCGCAGACTATCCAGCTGGGCGAGCAGAAAGTGGAGGCGGACCGGATCGTGGCCCGGATCAAAGGACCGGAGTCGGATCTGAACGTGGAAATTTTCTTCTCGCGCGACGCCGCGCGGACGCCGCTGCTGGCCAGGATTCCCGTGCCGCTCGGCACCTTTTCGGTGGAATTGCAGAAGTGAGCGCAAGACGACTTGAGAGTGCTTCTGGCAGGGTGCTGAAAAAGGGGACAGATTACTCTATCCCCGAACGGATGATCCGCCTCGCGTTTTTTTCCCCGCTGCCGCCCTCGCGCAGCGGCATCGCCGATTATTCCGCGGCGCTGCTCGATCATTTGACGCGATTCGCCGAAGTCGAAACCTTTACCGAAAAATGCGCGAAGTTCGACGCCGCGCGATTCGACCTTTGCGTTTACCAGCTCGGCAACAATCCCCATCACACCTTCGCCTACGAAATGGCCATGGAGCATCCGGGCATCGTGGTGATGCATGAAGCGAATCTGCACCACTTGATCGCCGATCTGACCATCCGCCGCAACGATTGGGACGCGTACCTGCGCGAAGTGGAAACCAACGGTGGCGCCGAAGCGCTGGCCTATGCCATCCGCTACGTGCGCACGCTCGAACGTGGTCCCGATTACGAAATCCCCATGCTGCGCTCGATTCTCAAGCGGTCGCGTGGCGCGATCGTCCATTCGGGCGCGGTTGAAGCGGAACTGCGCGCGGCGGGATTCGAAGGGCCGGTCGCGAAAATTCCGCACGGGGCCTGGCTTTTTGAAAAAGGGATCGTCGAAGGCGAGCGCATGAAGTATCGCGAACGCCTGGGGCTCGATGAGCGCACTCCGCTGATCGGCATTTTCGGTTTCTTGAAGCCGTATAAGCGGATCGCCGAATCGCTTCGCGCCTTGCGCAGATTGGTTCGCGTGGCGCCCGATGCGCGCATGATTCTGGTGGGCGAAGCGCATCCGGAATTGCCGCTCGCCTCGCTTCTTTCGACCCTCGATCTCTCGAAATACGCGCGGCCGATCGGATTCACGCCCATCGAGGATTTCAACGGCTACCTGAGCGCCTGCGATATCGTGCTCAACCTGCGTTTTCCGACGGTCGGGGAAAGCTCCGGCACGCTGCTGCGCTCGCTCGGGATGGGCAAGGCGGCGATCGTTTCCGACGTCGGATCGTTCCGCGAATATCCCGACGAAATTTGCCTGAAAAGTCCGGTGGACGCGAGCGAAGAGGATCATCTGTTCGAGTTTTTAAATCTTCTGGTATCGCGCCCCGAGGTCGCGCGCGCCATGGGCGCGAAAGCTCGCGCGTGGGTGGAGCGCGAATGCAGCTGGGAATCGGTCGCGCGGCGCTACGCGGAGTTTTGCGAAGCGGTGATCGAGGGCAGGGAATGGGCGCGGATCGAAGCAGCGCCGGCGGTCGAAATCGTCGCGGCGGAGGAACAGCAACAGGCCGCGGCCGCCGCCGTTTCGGGCGATTACATCGCCAGCTGGGCTCCGGTCGAAGACGGATCGCGCGCCTACGTCGAAAGCCATCTGACGCGGCTCGAAAAAACGCTGGCGGTCACGCCCGCGGGGTTGGCGGCGGATCGCATTCTGGAAATGGGCGCGTATCTGCAAATCACGCCGGCGCTCAAAACCCGGCTCGGCTATGGCGAAGTTCGCGGCTGCTATTACGGCCGCGCGGGCCAGACCGCGATCAAAACGGTCGAATCGGAAAATGGCGAAACGTTCGCCTGCCGCATCGATCTGTTCGACGCCGAACGCGACCGTTTTCCTTACCAGGACGGATATTTTTCGACCGTCCTGTGCTGCGAGCTGCTGGAGCATCTGACCGCGGACCCGATGCACATGATGATGGAGATCAACCGTGTTCTAAAAGGGGAGGGCCACCTGGTTCTGACCACCCCGAACATTGCCTCGCTGCGCGCCATCGCCGGAATTTTGCAGGGTTTTCATCCGATGCTGTTTCCGGCCTACATCCGGCCGCGCGAATCGGGCGAAGTGGATGCCCGGCACAGCCGCGAATACACCGCGCGGGAGATTCAGGCGCTGCTCGAAATTTCCGGCTTCGAAGTGACCCTGCTCGATAGCGGCCCGTTTCGCGACGAGCCGAAACCGGAGCTGGGCTGGGTGGAGCATCTGCTCGACCGGTACATGCTGTCGAAGGATCATCGCGGCGACGGGATTTATGCGGTCGGAAAAAAAATAGCGCCGGTAAAGGATCGCTATCCGGCGTGGCTGTACAGTTAAGGCCGGTCGAGTAACGTAGGCCGGCCTGGTACTTTTGGTTCACGCTCACCCTCGCAACGCTTCAGCCCGCGAAAACGTCTAGAATAATCTAGGAGGTCGCCATGAAGCTGGTTGTGATGGTTCTCGTGGCTGGCTCCTGCGCTTTCGCGCAACACGGAGGCGGAGCCAGAGGCGGCGGGCATGCCGCCCGGGCCAACCGCGGAGGCGGCGGATTCTTCGCTCCACCCGCGGTTTCGCATCCGGGGCATGGTCCGGCGGTGATCGTTCCTTATCCGGTTTTTTACGGCGGCTCCTATTTCTGCGATCCGTCCTATTGCTATTCCGGCGGCGGCGATCCCAACTCGGCGCCCGCGCCGGCCAGCGGCTACTCCGACGACAGCGGCGCCTACGGCGCGCAGGGGCAACCGCCGGTGGTGATCGTGAATCAGAGTTTTCAGCCGCCCACCGCCAACGGTGTGATGCACGATTATTCCAACGTCCCGCTGCCGCCGGCCGCCCCCAATCCGGACGCCAAGCCCGACGATCAGCCGACCATTTACCTGATCGCCATGACGGACCATACGATTCTGGCGGCGATCGCCTATTGGGTGGACGGCGACACGCTCGATTACATCACTCAGGACGGCGATCAGAACCGCATTTCGCTGGCGCTGGTGGATCGCGATTTTTCGCGCAAGCTGAATTCGGACCGCGGGGTCGATTTCAGGCTGCCGGCGGCGAAATAGGTCTGGCCCGCCCTCACGGACGCCCCGCAAGTGCGTCGCGCGGACAGCACACTGCGAGTGGCATAAGCCGTCAGGCTTGTGCTCTTGACGGCCCGAAATCCTGCCGCGGACAGCCCACTGCGAGTGGCATAAGCCGTCAGGCTTGTGCCCTTGACGGCCCGAGATCGCCGCGGACAGCACACTGCGAGTGGCATAAGCCGTCAGGCTTGTGCTCTTGACGGCCCGAAATCCTGCCGCGGACAGCACACTGCGAGTGGCATAAGTCGTCAGGCTTGTGCTCTTGACGGCCCGAGATCGCCGCGGACAGCACACTGCGAGTGGCATAAGCCGTCAGGCTTGTGCACTTGACGGCCCGAAATCCTGCCGCGGACAGCACAAGCCTGGCGGCTTATGCCACTCGCGCAAATTTAGATGGAACCCGGAGGCCGCCCAATGGGTATGCTATGTTGATGGACCGTTTTCGCCAGGATCTGAGTCTTGCCTTCCGTCGGCTGCGCTCGAGTCCCGGATTCACGCTGGCCGCCATCCTCACGCTGGCGCTCGGCATCGGCGCGAATACGGCGATTTTCACCGCGGTGAACGCGCTCATGTTTCAACCGCTGCCGGTGGAACGGCCGCAGGAAGTGGTTACGCTGAACGCGCATCTGGCCCTGAACACCGAATTCCCCGTTACCAGCTATCCCGATTACCTCGATTACCGCGACCGCAACACCGTGCTTTCGGGACTCGCCGGATTTCGTTTCGACCCGGCGAATTTCACCCGGGGAAACTCGAATAACGCCCGGATCTGGGTGTACGCCGTCACCGGAAATTATTTCGGCGTGCTGGGCGTGAAGGCGATGCGCGGGCGCGTGCTCGGCCCCGGCGACGATACCACCCGCGGCGGCGAGCCCGTCGCGGTGATTACGGCGGAGTGCTGGCAGCGGCGATTCGCGGGCGACCCGAACGTGGTGGGGCGCAAAATCAAAATCAACGGCATGGACTATACCATCGTCGGCATCGCGCCTCCGGGCTTTCACGGAACGGAGATCGTGTTCACGCCCGAAGTTTTCGTGCCGCTCGCCATGCAGGCGCAGATCGAGCCGGGCAACTCCTGGCTGGATAATCGCGACACCCGCAATCTGATGGTGATCGGCCGGCTGAAACCGGGCGTGACGATGCCGCAGGCGCAAGCCGAATTGAACGCGCTGGCCGTCGAGCTGGGCCGGCAATATCCGAACACCGACGCGGGCATCAGCATCGTTTTATCACAGGCCGGATTATTCGGCACCTATATTCGCGGCACGGTGCGCGCATTTTCGGCGATCCTGATGGGCGTCGCGGGACTGGTCCTGCTGATCGCCTGCGTCAATCTGGCCAGCCTTCTGCTGGCTCGCGCGGCGGACCGCCGCAAAGATACGGCGATTCGCCTGGCGCTGGGCGCGCCGCGCGCGCGGCTGGTTCGGCAACTGCTGACGGAAAGCGTAGTCTTGTCCCTCGCCGGCGGGGTAGCGGGATTTTTGCTGGCGCAATGGCTGACGGATCTGTTTGCGGCGTGGCGTCCGCCGGTGGAGGTTCCGATTATTCCCACGCTGCACATGGACACGCACGTGATGTTTTTCGCGCTGGTCGCATCGGTGCTGACGGGAATCATCTTCGGCCTGGCGCCGGCGCTGCAATCGACGCGCGCGGAACTGGCGCCGGCGTTGAAAAATGAAGCCGTCGCCGAGCGATTGCGGCGATTCGCGCTGCGCGATCTGCTGGTGACGGCACAGGTGGCGATGTCGGTGGTGCTGATCGTGGGCAGCGTGCTGGTGGTGCGCAGCCTGCAACACGCGCTGACGCTGCCGCTCGGATTCGAGCCGCGCCATGCCGCCTCGGTCTCATTCGATATGACACTGCAAGGCTACGATCGCACGCGCGTCGATGAATTGAACCGCCGTCTTCTCGATCACGTGCGATCGGTGCCGGGGATCGAAGCGGCCGGGTTGACGGTGGGCATTCCGCTGTCGCTGCACTGGAACAACAGCGGCGTGCTGATCGAAGGCAAGCCAATGCCGAAGCCCGCGGACACGCCGCTGGCGGCGGTTTATGAAATCTCGCCGGGATATTTTCGAGCGGCGGGAACCAGGCTGATCCGCGGGCGCGATTTCGACGACAACGACAAGCGCGGCGCGCCGATGGTAGCCGTGGTCAACGAAACTTTCGCGCGCCAGCTTTTGCCCGGTGAGGATCCCATCGGCAAGCGCTTCCGGAGCAGCCAGCATTCGCCATGGGAACAGATCGTCGGCGTGGTGGAAGATGGCAAATACCGGTCGCTCGGCGAGCGGACGATGATCGCGGAGTTTCTGCCGATCGCGCAGCACACTCCGGAGGATGAAACCATCGTGGCGCGGTCGACGCTGCCGGAAGAACAAGTGGCCGGGATGCTGCGGCGCGCGGTGAATGAGCTTGATCCGGCCATGCCGGTTTACGATGTGGGCAGCGTAGCCGATCATCTCGGCCTGGTGCTGTTTCCGGCGCGCATCGCGGCGATTGTTCTGGGCGCGTTCGGGGTGCTGGCGATCGTGCTGGCGGCGACCGGCGTGTACGGGATCATGGCTTACGCGGTGGCGCGGCGCACGCGGGAGATCGGCATCCGCATGGCGCTGGGCGCGAATGCGCCGCAGGTGCTGCGCGTGGTGCTTTCGCATACCGCGCTGCTGGTGGGCGCGGGAACCGTGGTGGGGGTCGCGCTGGCGCTGGCCGCGGGACGTTTATTCGCGCAGATTCTTTATGGCGTCAGCGCGACGGACCCGTTCACCTATGCGCTGGCGATTGTCGCCATGGCCGCGGTCGCGTTTTGGGCCTGCTGGTTCCCGGCGCGGCGCGCGATGCGCATCGATCCGGTGACCGCGCTGCGCACGGAATGAGCTGACGGCGGATCGCTGGCCGCTGACAGCTAGAATAGGTGCTATGGACCACACCCTGGTAACGACGGCGTTCACTCTGGATGGCTATCGCATCACGCGGGATTTGGGAATTGTGCGCGGCATTGTGGTGCGCTCGCGCTCGATTTTCGGGACGATTGGCGCGGGCTTGCAGACCATCGTCGGCGGCAACATCACGCTGCTCACCGAGCTGTGCGAAAAAACGCGCGAGCATGCTTATGAATTGATGTGCCAGCACGCCGAACAGATGGGCGCCAACGGCGTCGTCGGCATGCGCTACGACGCAACCGAAGTGATGCAGGGCGTCACCGAAGTGTTGTGCTACGGGACCGCCGTAATGGTGGAGCGGTCGCGCGAGTAAAGAAATGCGGCCATTCCTCCGATCCATCGAGCATGCGGAAAATTGTGTTTCTGCTGCTGGCGATCACGGCCTGCCAGGCGCAGAGCGACGAGAATCAGGTTGCCGCCGTGCTCCAGCAACTGGAACACGCCGCGCAGACCGGCGACGGAAATGCGTTCGTAGCGCTGTGGTCGCGCCAATCCGTGGAAAACGCCCGGAAGCTGGCGCCCCACATTAGTCCGCAGCCGGAGCTTCATTTTCGCCCGCTGAGAATTTTCGTGCGCGGCGAGGAAGCGGCGGTGCTGGCGCAGGCAGACGCCGATATGTTCCTCACCATGACCCTGGTTCACGAAGCGGGAGCGTGGAAGATCGATCAACAGAGCTGGAGCGATCACGCGCCGGACGCCAATTCCGTTTATGCCGCGCTCCCACCGCCGGAGGGAGCGTTTTCGCGTGCGGGATCGCCGTGGGACCGGGTCGCGGCGGCGCTGCCGGCCAATGAGGCGGCGCGCAAGGGGTGGCAGATACGCGCGACCTTTGATGAATCCTACCTTTATCTCCGGCTGGAGTACAACACGCCATTGCCGCCGCCGGGGAGCACCACTGAGACGCCGCCGACCGGATGGCCGGTCCTGAAAATCGATGTCGCGGGCGCGGGCGAGTTTGTCCTGTACGATGACGTCAACATTGGCGATCAGGCGACGTTCGGCGCCGATGGCCGCGCCAACTCACATCGTCCTTTCGAGGCATACATGATCCGGCTGGAGCGCAACCATCGCGAGGTTTTTTCGGCCTCGGCCAATATGCACTCCAGCCCGCTGATTCAGGTGAACGATCGTTTTTACGACATCCGGATTCCTTTGGCCGCGATGGGAATCGCGGATTCGCGCGGGCTAAAGATGACCATAGGCGACGCCGAATGGCCGAAAAGCGCGATCCTGAGCATGGCGGTCGCGCGATTCGATCGCTAGCGTCCCGAGTTCGTTGTGGGGCCGGGCATCCGCGCGTTTGGAGGGCGGGATCCATCCCGCGTGGAGCTTTAGCTCCGCACGTCGCGCAGAGGCGCGGCTGAAGCCCCGCGCGGACTAAAGTCCGCCGTCCTTCATATTTCCAAATGTTTTAAAACACCCGGCGCTTCAGGCGTTCCACGGTAAACTTCGCGGTGTCGGCGACCGCCATCACCGTCATCACGCCGGCCTGCACCGGATCGGTGACTACCAGGTCCGCGGCTTCGGGTACGCTGCCGGCCATATTCAAACTCACTACCAGCATTCCGGACGCGCGCACTTCGCGAACCGCTTTTTCTATATCGCCGCCCATCAGCGACCCGGCCAGCACCAGCGCCTTGACGCGCGGCAATCGCGCGCTGGCGCGAACCGCGGCGGCCAGCGCCGGCTCGCCCACCAGTGGAATGGTGTCCACCGAAATGTGTTCGCCGCGAATATTGTGCCGGTCGGCTTCGGTGATGGCGCCGAGCGCGACCTGGCCGACCTGCGCTCCGCCGCCCATAATAATAATGCGTTTGCCGTAGACGCGCTCCATGGTTTCGACCTGCGCGGCCTGGTGCACCACGCGCAGCTCGCCCAGCGCGACGATCAGTGGAGCGGGATCTTCGGGCAGCTCGATTTCGAAGAAAATCCGGCTTTCCGAGCCGCGCTGCTCGACGATTTCGACGCTTAAAATATCGCCGCGATGGCGCGCGATCACGCCGGTCAGCTCATGCAGAACGCCAGGCGCGGAGTCGGCGAGAATTTCGATGGCGGCTTTCATTCGATCTCGTATTTTTTCAAAATATCGGCCCACCGGCCCTGGGCTTCGAGAAGAATTTCGCAGATTTCGCGGACCGCACCGCGTCCGCCGCCGGCCTGGGTCACGTAATGCGCGGCGCGCTTGGCTTGTTCGCGCGCATTGGCGGGCGCGATAGCGAATCCGACGCGGCGCATGCAGACCACGTCGGTGAGATCGTCGCCGGCGTAGGCCATTTCTTCGAGCGCGATTCCGCTCTTATCCCGAATTTCTTCGAGGATCGGGATCTTTTCGATATGCCCCTGATAGACGTAGGTCATTTTCACCTGGCGCGCGCGTTCGGCGGTGGCGGGCGAGACGCGTCCACTGATGACGCCGGTTTGAATCCCGTGCCAGTTGAGCCATTGCAGGGCGATACCGTCCTGTGAGTCGAAACATTTCGTCTCGAAAATGGTTCCGTCCGGAGCGGGGACGTTGATCAGACGGCCGTCGGTGAGGACGCCGTCGACGTCCATCAAAAGAAGACGGATTTTCCGGGCGCGTTCGTAGAGTTCGGCGAGCATGGGGAATCTTTTATTTGAGCATTGTTTGCTCTGCCGGCGCGAGCCGGTTGCTTCGCTCTCCCCTTTTTCAGCACTCTGCTAGCTAGTCTCCTGCCCCGATGATTGGTGCAATAAACCACGGCATATACGGGTGGGGCAGGCTCCCAGCCTGCCAGGTCGGCTTAACAAGAGGCGGCCGGCGCGCCCGCCGCAGGCCGGGGGCCTGCCCCACTAAGATCACTGATTTCCGGGACGGGAGACTAGGGTTGCTTTTTTTCAGGGGCGGGCGGCGGAGGCAGAACGATTTCACGCGGGCCGTCGTCCAGGCCGTAAATTTTGATCACTTGCGGACCGGCGGGCTGCGGTGGTTCGACGGGTTTGGGTACAGCCGGTTTCGGTTGCGCTTGCGGCGCGCCTAGAGCGGCACTCAGTTGCTCGCTGCTGACATCCAGGCTGAGGAGCACGCTTTGAGCTTCCACGCTTACCTCCATGGTGCGGGCGAACGGCGGCAGCGTGGGGATCATCTGGCGCAGATTTTCGGCCAGCGCGGCGGCAAGGTCGGGTGAGCCGGCGTCGATCGAGGCGCCCATCTGCAAACCGTCGCCGAGCGCGACGCCGCCTTCAAATCCGTCGGCTTCGATTTCGAGCGGAACGAACTGGCTGGCGAGATCGTCGGGAAGCTGCGTCGCGACCACCCAGAAATCGTTGCCCTGGGCGACGCGCGCGGCGTTTTCGAGAAGCGGCGAATAGCGGCGGCCGGTTTCGGCGAGACTGCGGTCGACGGCTCGCTCCAGCGTTTTTCTGGAACCGAGCAGCAGAAGCTGATCGGTGAGCTGCGCGATGCTCAGCGTATCCGCGTTGGGAACGATGAACATTTCGATGCCGCGATAGTTGGCTGGTTTGAGACCCTTCGCGGCAGCCTGGCGGCGCAGGGTTTCGACGGGAAATTTTCCGTCCAGAATGGCCAGGGTGGAGGGCGAGGAGAGCAAAATTTCTTTGGCATCGAAGACCACGGGAAGATCAGGAAAATCCGGCAGCCCGGCGCGGATGGCGGAGGCGAATGGCGAGTCGCGCAGAGTTTGCCAGTCGATGCCGACCAGCGCGGTCGATTTCGGCTCGGCGAGGGTCCACCAGGCGGGGTGCGATTCGGCGTGCAGAGACACCGCAACCGTCAAAATTAATGTAACGATACGCACAGGGAAATCATCGGTAGGATCAAGTCGTTCGGTTAGTGTTTCTGAAGTTTTTACCGGGGGTGGTTTGCGTAAAACATTGAAATCGCGAGGCCGAAAGCTGGCACGGTGATTGCAACCGTTACGGCGCGATGGAACGGAACGATTACGCGGAAGCATTCGAGACAGGATACAGTGCCACGCGGCGATTTTTGTTAGCGCACGGAGCGGCGCTCGACGATGCGGAAGAAATTGCGCAGGCGGCTTGGGCTCGCGGTTGGGAGTGCCGGGAGCAGTTGCGGGATCCGGGGATGGTCGGGTTCTGGGTGAACTCGATCGCGCGGAATTTGTACCGGGCGAGATTTCGTGCGCCGCTGCCGACAACGCTCGATCACGTGAATCCTTCGTATTCGATGGATATGGAGTCGCTGGAATTGCGGCGGCTGCTGGAGCGATGCGGCGGGCGCGACCGCAGCCTGCTGCAACGGAACCTGGAGGGATATTCGGCGGAAGAGATCGCGCGCGAATCGGGGATCACTTCCACCGGCATTCGGGTGCGATTATTGCGGATCCGCAACATGCTGCGCGAGCAACTGGCAGTCGCGGCGTAGCGATATTCTGGATTCGTGCGGTATCTGATTTTCGTCGCGTTCGCGGCGACGGCGTTGGCGCAGGATCGATATGAGGCCGGCGCGAACGTCGGCTACGGGTGGTACAACGACGGCACGATCTATGGCGCGGGCGTGAGCGCGCAGGCGGGGATTCGCAATCGTTTCGCGGCGGGAATCGACCTGGGGTGGGAATTTTCGGATTACGTTTCCGCGCAGTTTTCTTATCTCTATCACGACGGGCATCCATTTTTGCAGACGCCGGCGACGAAGGTGGATATTCAGGGCAACTCGGATGCGTTGACGATGGAGGGGCTGTTTCACTTCGCCAGGCGGGAGAAAAGATTCCGGCCGTTCATCGCGGGCGGAGCGGGCGCGAAAGAATACGTGATCGCCGGGCCGGAGCCGTATCCTCAGCCGCTGCCGCAAATCGCGACACTCACGGAGAACGATGTGTGGAAGGTCGCGTTTACAGTCGGCGGAGGGTTCACGTACCTGTTGCGTCCGCATCTGCTGGTGCGAGCCGAATTTCGCGATTACCTGACGACGTTTGACCGGCAGGAAATTGTTCCGGCTCCGCATAATACGGCGCGCGGAATTTTTGAGCAATTTACTCCGTTGTTTGGTTTAAGCTACACATTTTAATTTCACGTATGCCGTCTACGGACGCGTATCAGATTGAGATACCCCCGCCATCACTGGCGGGGCTGTATTGAACGTTATCCGCGGGCGGCCCAGCTTGCTTTCAGGAAGTCGTGGTTCATGCGGCTGATGACTTCCAAGCGGATGCCTTTGGGGCAGACTGCCTCGCATTCGCCGATATTGGTGCATTGGCCGAAACCTTCGCGATTCATTTGGGCGACCATTTTCACAGCGCGCGCGGGGCGTTCGGGTTGGCCTTGCGGCAACAGACCGAGATGAGAGATTTTCGCGCCGGTGAATAGCGACGCGCTGGCGTTGGGGCAGGCGGCGACACAGGCTCCGCAGCCGATGCAGGCGGCCGCGTCCATGGCGCTTTCGGCGGCGTCTTTGGGCACCAGGATGGTGTTACCGTCCTGCGCGCTGCCGGCGGGGGTACTGATGAAGCCGCCGGAGGCGATGATGCGGTCGAAGGCGCTGCGGTCGACCATCAGATCGCGCAGGATGGGGAAGGCTCTGGCTCGCCAGGGTTCGAGATACAGTTCTTCGCCGTCTTTAAAATGACGCAGGGTGAGCTGGCAGACGGTGGTTTTCGTTAACGGGCCGTGGGCGACGCCGTTGATCATGAAGCCGCACGAGCCGCAGATGCCTTCGCGGCAATCGTGCTCGAAGGTGACGGGATCTTCGCCTTTAAGAATTAATTCTTCATTCAACACGTCGAGCGCCTCGAGCATCGACATGTCGGGATTCAAACCGTCTTTTTCGTAGCGGGCCATGCGTCCGGGAGACGAGCGGTCGCGCTGCCGCCAGATGTGGAAGGTTAGTTTCATAGTGGACCACTGGCCACGGGCCACTTCTTCATTTGTAACTCCTTTGCGACGGGTGGACGTACTCGAAGGAGAGAGGTTCTTTGTTGAGAAGCGGGGGATTTTCGTTGTTGTATTCCCAGGCGGCGACGTAGCTGAAATTGGCATCGTCGCGCAGGGCTTCGCCGTCAGGGGTCTGATGTTCTTCTCTGAAGTGGCCGCCGCAGGATTCGTCGCGCTCTAAGGCGTCGATGCACATGAGTTCGGCGAGCTCGAAGAAATCGGCGACGCGGCCGGCTTTTTCTAACGATTGATTGATTTCTTTGGCTGCGCCGGGGATTTTTACGTCATGCCAATATTCGTCGCGCAGGTCGCGGATCTTGCCGATGGCGTGATTCAGGCCCCCGGCATTTCTGGACATTCCGCAATAATCCCAGACGATTTTTCCTAATTCGCGATGAAAGGAGTCGACGGTTCTGGTGCCGCGGGTTTCGAGCAAGCGGCGGGTGCGGTCGGCGACGGCGTCCTGGGCGGCGCGAAATTCCGGATGAAGAGTATCGATTTTTTCGAATTTATTACTGGCGAGATAGTTGCCGATGGTGTAGGGAATAATGAAATAGCCGTCGGATAAACCTTGCATCAGCGCGCTGGCGCCTAAGCGGTTGGCCCCGTGATCGGAAAAATTCGCTTCGCCGATGACGAACAGGCCGGGGATGGTCGACATAAGGTGATAATCGACCCACAGGCCGCCCATGGTGTAGTGAATCGCGGGATAAATGCGCATCGGGACTTTATACGGATTTTCGTCGGTGATGCGCTCATACATTTCGAAGAGATTGCCGTAGCGTTCTTCGATGACATCGCGGCCCAGGCGGTTGATGGCGTCGGCGAAATCGAGATAAACGCCGAGACCGTGTTCGCCGACGCCGCGGCCTTCATCGCAGACCGCTTTGGCGTTGCGGCTGGCAACGTCGCGCGGAACCAGATTGCCGAAGCTGGGGTAGCGGCGTTCCAGGTAATAATCGCGCTCGGGTTCGGGGATTTGGTTGGCTGGTCGCTTGTCGCCTTTATTTAAGGGAACCCAGATGCGGCCGTCGTTGCGCAGGGATTCGCTCATTAAAGTGAGTTTCGATTGATAATGGCCGCTGACGGGGATGCAGGTCGGATGGATTTGCGTGAAGCAGGGATTGGCGAAGGCGGCGCCGCGCTTGTAGGCTCGCCAGATGGCGGTGCAGTTGGAGCCTTTGGCGTTGGTGGAAAGAAAATAGACGTTGCCGTAGCCGCCGGTGGCGAGCACGACGGCGTCGGCGAGGTGGGATTCGATGGCGCCGGTGACTAAATCGCGGGTGATGATGCCGCGCGCCCGGCCGTCGACGACCACCAGATCGAGCATTTCGGTGCGCGCGAACATTTTGACCCGTCCGGCATCGACCTGGCGTTCGAGGGCCTGATAAGCGCCGAGCAGAAGCTGCTGGCCGGTCTGGCCGCGGGCGTAGAAGGTCCGGGAGACTTGGGCTCCGCCGAAGCTGCGATTGGCCAGCGTGCCGCCGTATTCGCGGGCGAACGGAACGCCTTGCGCGACGCACTGATCGATGATGTTGACGCTGATCTGCGCGAGACGATAAACGTTGGCCTCGCGCGAGCGGAAATCGCCGCCTTTTACGGTGTCATAGAACAGCCGGTAAACGCTGTCGCCATCGTTGTGATAATTTTTCGCGGCGTTGATTCCGCCCTGCGCGGCAATGGAGTGGGCGCGGCGCGGGGAATCCTGGAAACAGAAACATTTGACGTTGTAGCCGAGCTCGGCCATGGAGGCGGCGGCGGATCCACCGGCGAGTCCGCTGCCGACTACGATGATTTCGTACTTGCGCTTATTGGCCGGATTGACCAGCTTCATTTCGAACCTGGCTTTGTCCCAGGCCTTTTCGATGGGACCGCTGGGAATATCGGCGTCGAGCGCGAGCGAGCCGGTTTCAAAAAGCGGCGTGGTTTCGAGGTTCTCGGTGAGTTGCATTCGCTAGCTATGGTTCTCCTTGAATCGTCGCTTGGGCCCGCAGCCTTACGGCTGGCGGCTCGAATGCGTGTACGAAATCCGCGAGAGGACGCGTGGTTTGAACGGATTTCGAAGCGGGGGACATTGGTTTATAAAATTTGCGGGATGACGCGCAACAGCACCGCGATGGGGATGGAGATAAATCCGAAAAAAATGAACAGAGAAAGCAGCGACGCCAGGCGATGAATGCGCGGGGTGTGGCGCGGATGATAGAAGCCGAGGGTCTGAAACAGGCTCCACAGGCCGTGGCGGAGATGGAGACAGAGCAGGGCCATGGCGAAGATGTAGAAGAATGACACGGCGGGGACCCGGAATCCGCTGATCACGTTGCCGTAGGGATCGAACGGGTTGTACGGCGTTCCGCCGGCGCCGAAGGTGAACTGCATCAGGTGATAGACGACGAAGGCGGCAATGATGGGTCCGCTCCAATACATGGTGCGCGCGGCGTAGCCGGAGCCGGAGGGTTTCCAGCGGGCATAGCCGGTCGGCCGCGCTTCGGATTTGGTGACGGCAAGCTGCAACGAACTCCAGATGTGGAGAAGGACGCTGATGAGAAGAATGACGCGGACCGGCCAGAGAAGCTCGGGAAGATGGCGCAAGGTGCGGGCGTAGCCGTTGAACTGGTCGGGGCCCAGGAAGATTTGCAGATTGCCGAGAAGGTGACCGATGAGGAACAGGGCAAGGATGATGCCCGTGATCGCCATAACGGCTTTTTTTCCCTGAGTTGTGTTCCAGAAGCGGAGGGCGCGCGCCGGCCCTTTCTGGACGCCGATTCCGGCGGCTGAGGCGCTCATTTAACTTTGGAGACTTTCCGTCTCCATGATAGCAGTGCGCTAGACTGGGCGTTCCGGATTGACCGTTGGTAACCGGCGAACCCCCCGCCATTACTGGTGGGCTTTCGGGATTAAGGAGGAACGCCGGTTTCGGGTTTCGAATGCTTGCCGTGAACGCGCTCCGTCACCGTCGCGCCTCCATTTTCCTGGCAGCGTTGTTTTGCATGCTGCCGCTGGCGTGGTGCTGGCCTCAGTTTCGCGAGCTGTACTGGTTCCACGATGACTGGGATTTGATGGATCAGTGGGCGTCGGCGGGCGCGGCGTGGATCTGGCAGCCGATGGGCGAGCATCTGAATCCGCTATT
>Ga0335073_10006014_pt1 | contig 17046 bp, 14 predicted proteins | sample Lox_Sample_22_FD_207093 | JGI IMG/M metagenome (GOLD analysis project Ga0335073, IMG submission 207093) | Soil microbial communities from Loxahatchee National Wildlife Refuge, Florida, United States - Lox_Sample_2.2 | ecosystem: Environmental > Terrestrial > Soil > Wetlands | place: USA... | reverse complement strand
CCTTCGGGGCCGGTGCGGCCGCCGAGAGCGATGCGGATGTCCGCGCCTTCGCCGGCGGCATGCGCGGCCCGCGCGGCCTCCGCATCGCAGAGGAAGCCGAGCGCCGCGCCCTCGGCCCGCGCCGCGACCAGCGCCTCGAGCACGCCCGTCGTGTCCGAATTGCCGCCGCAACCGGGATTGTCCTGCGTGTCGGCGATGACCACGGGCCGGTGCGCCGAGCGCGCGCGGAGCAGGGCGCGCGCGACGCCCTCCTGCGGCGTCACCATGGGCTCGGCAAAGCCGGGCTCGTTCATCACGATCTCGCGCATCAACGCGTCGGCCGCGGCATCGGCGGCCGCCTGGCTCCAGGCATGCGCGATCACCGCCGGCCCGCACCAGTAGAGATCGGAGGGTGGGAATCCCGCAAGGTAGGAGAGGTTGAGGACCTCGCCCTCCAGCACTTGCGAGCGCGCGACGATGCCCTGAGACGGCGCCACCATCGTGCATTGGCCGTTGAGCGGGATCAGGAACGGCGCTTTGCGCAGCGCGCGCCCGGCAGGGCGGCCGCGTTCCAGCAGTGCTTCGAGGATGCGCGCGGCGCGAACGCCGGTCTCGGGACGGTCGATGTGCGGGTAGGTCATGTAGCCGACCAGCCCATCCGTCGCGTCGACCATCTGCGGCGTTACATTGGCATGGTAGTCGAGGCTGATTACCACCGGCACGCTGGGCCCGACCACCGCGCGCACGCGGCGCAGAAGCTCGCCTTCGCCATCCTCGAAATCCGCCGACACCATCGCCCCGTGAAGGTCGAGATAAACGCCGTCGAACGGCATCGCCGCCGAGAGACGGCCGATCATTTCGCCGGCGATACGCTCGAAGGCATCGCGCGTGACCAGCCCGCCGGCGCCGCCGCTGGTCCACAGCAGCGGGACGATCTCGTGCCGCCGCCCGAACGTCTCCAGCGCGCCGGCCAGGGCGAAGCTGCTGTCGCCGAGCCACTCGATCACATCGGCGCCGCGCACCAGCGGTGGGCGATCGCGGTGGCTGGCGAAATAGGCGAAATCGGTGTGCGGCAGAACGAAAGAATTCGTCTCGTGATGGAATCCACCAACCGCGATTCTCGCCATCTCCGCCGCCTGTGCTGATCGATTGCGCTCGGCAGTGGAATGCCGGTCGCCGGAAATCCTGTCAAGCGCGTGTGCCGCGAGAAATCGCGGTTTTCGACGATCTCGCGCGTCGTCCGCAGATTGGTCCGACTAGGCGACCGAAGCGAGCCCGGCCCGGTTCAGCGCCGCCGCGGTCTCATCGAGCGCTTTGCCGAAGCGGCGCAGCATCTCGTCGATCTCTTCGGCGGTGATGATGAGGGGCGGGCAGAGCGCGACCGTGTCGACCATGGCGCGGAGGATCAGGCCATGCTCCTGGGCGCGCGCCGCAAAAAGCGCGCCGACGCCGGCCTTGGGATCGAACGGCGCCTTGCTCGCCTTGTCCTTGACCAGCTCGACCCCGGCCAGGAGCCCGACGCCGCGCACCTCGCCGACGAGCGGATGGTCGGCAAAGCGCCGGAGCCCATCGAGAAAGCGCGGCGTCACCTGGCGGATATGGCTGAGGATGTCGCGCTCCTCATAGATGCGCAGCGTCTCCAGCGCCACGGCGCAGCAGACGGGATGAGCGGAATAGGTGAAGCCATGGGCGAAGACACCGATCTTCTCGCTTTGCGCGACGAAGGCCTGATAGAGCTCGTCGCTGATCACCGTCGCGGAGATCGGGAGATAGGCCGAGGACAGCGCCTTCGCCATGGTCATGATGTCGGGCTTCAAGCCGAACGTTTCGGTGCCGAACATGGCGCCGGTGCGGCCGAAGCCGCAGATGACCTCGTCGGCGATGAGCAGCACGTCGTATTTCCGCAGCACCTGCTGAATCTTCTCGAAATAGGTGCGAGGCGGGACGATGACTCCACCCGCGCCCATCACCGGCTCGGCGATGAAGGCGGCGACCGTCTCGGGATCCTCGCGCAAGATCTGCGCATCGAGGCTCTCGGCGAGCCGCGTCGCGAACGCCTCCTCGCTCTCGCCGGGCTTGGCGAAGCGGTAGTGGTGGGGGCAGTCGGCGTGGCGGATGTTGGCGATCGGCAGGTCGAAATCGCGATGATTGTTGGCAAGGCCGGTGAGGCTCGCCGCGGCGATGGTGACGCCGTGATATCCTTTCATGCGCGAAATGATCTTCTTCTTGCGGGGGCGCCCGCGCGCATTGTTGTAGTACCAGACCATCTTGACCGCGCTGTCATTGGCCTCCGAGCCGGAATTGTTGAAGAAGACCTTCGACATCTTCACCGGCATCAGGCCGATGAGCCGCTCCGCCAGCTCGGCCGCCACGTCATGCGTCTTGTGATTGAAGATGTGATAGAAGGGCAGCTTCTGCATCTGCCGCGCCGCCGCCTGGGCCAGCCGTTCCTCGCCGAAACCGAGCGACGTGCACCAGAGACCGGCGAGACCCTCGATATACTCCTTGCCGTTCTCGTCATAGACGTAGACGCCCTTACCCTCGGTGATGACGAGCGGTCCCTCGCTCTCATGCTTCTTGAGATGGGTGTAGGGATGGAGATGGAAGGCGATATCGCGGCTTGCAGCCGAATTGCCACGCAGCATGGGAGGTCCTTCGCTCAGCGGGTCGGGTCCCACTATTTGTCGCCGGCCGCGGCGGCCGAGTCAAACTTGCGTCGCGTGCAAGAGTCCGGTGGCTCGGAAGCTGCGTCGATCACCGCGGCAGGCCTCCGGCGCTGCGACGTCCTGTCGCGGCGTTACGCCTAAGCCCTTGATCACTCGGCGCGCCGTTGCCGCACACGCGGGTGCTCACGGAAGATATCAACAGGCTTGTCCCCAAACTGACATAGTAGAACCTCCGATTTCATTGGGAACCTGGCCCGCAACTCGGCAATTCTAGCGCCGCAGCCGGAGGGGCAGATGGCGTTGACGAAATTTGGTGTAGAGCCGAGATCCGATGGTATCGATCTTGATCGGGTGATCGTCGATCCCGATTACCGGCGCCGCGTCATCGACCGGCTGCGCGCCGAGGCCGAGACACGCGTGCCGACGCAACAGCCGCAGCCCGATCCCGGCGGCGCTCGCGATTGACCGCAGGGGCGGCGGAGAGCGGCGCGCCAGTCTAAGCGACCACTATCGCTTGTTGCAGCCCGTGCTCGCGGAACGCCTTGTCGATCGCGAAATTGATGTCGCTGATGACGTCGAGGCGCTCTTCGACGTTGCCGACGATGAAATGCAGCTCGAAATTCAAGCTCGCGTTGCCGAAGCTGCGGAACAGCACCTTGATGGGATCGTGCCTGCTGTCGGCAATGATGCCGGGATGCGAGCCGGCGATGTCGAGCAGCAAGCGGCGGATGAGCTCGGTGTCTGAGCCGTGCGGCACGGCGATCGGCACGACGGCCTGCCCGAGATGGTCGCGCAGCGTCCAGTTCTTCACATGCCCGGTGATCAGATCGGAATTCGGCACGGTGACGTCGGATTGCTCGAAGGTGCGGATTTCGGTCGCGCGCACACGGATGCGCTTGACATAGCCCTCGGTGCTGCCGACGACAACCCAGTCGCCGGTCTTGATCGGCCGCTCGAACAGCAGAATGAGTCCGGCGACGAAATTGCTGACGATATTCTGCAGGCCGAAGCCGATGCCCACCGACAGCGCGCTGGCGATGATGGCGAGGTTGGCGAGGCTGACCCCCGAGGCGGACAGACCGGTAAGCGTCGCCAGCACGAAGCCGGCATATCCCACCATCGCCACCGCGGTGTCCTTGGCGCCGCGATCCATATGGCTGCGCGCCAGCCATTTCGTCTCCGCCCAATTCTTGAGCCAGCGCGTGGCACCGAGGAGTGCCGCAAAGATGATGACGCCGGTGAGCACCTTGACGGGAACGAAACGCATATCGCCGATGGCGACGCCGTCGACGAGATAGCCCAGGATGAGCGCCGTTCCCGCGCTGGATAATCCCCAGGCGTGGAGCAGCAGCAGCCCCGCGCCGACCGCGAGCACAGCGACGGTCAGCAGCCGCAGCCACACCAGGCCGGGAAAGCCTTCATGGGCGCCAAGCCCGATGCTGCGGCGCAGCTGCGCGGTCCAGCCCGGGCGTGTGCCATCGAGGCCGGCGCAGATTTCGTTGACGACGGCGTTGGCGAGCCAAAGGCCGGCGCCGATGGCGAGGCTCCCCAACAGCCCTTGCAAGAGATAGCCCGAGAGATTGCGATATCCGAGCCACTCCGCGGCGACGATGATGCCGAGGCCGGCGAGGAGGGCGAGGCGCAGCAAGCGTCCCGTCTGCTGGAATTGCGGCACTTGGCCGACGAGCCAGGTGAGCCAGCCGAGATTCACCACCAGCACGGTGACGAAAATCGCCCGGCCGAAATCGAAGGCGTAGGCGGGGAGCGTGTCCTCCTCCGGGCGCAGCACCAGGCCCAGCACCATCACCGCCGCCAGCACGCTGAGACGCCGGGCAAAGGAGCGCGCGAGCGGGTCGGGCAGCCCGGTGACCTGCTGCGCCGGCGCGGGCGGCGCGAACACACTGTAGAGCAGGATCTTTGCCGTCATGAAGCCCGAGGCCCCCACCGCCGCGGCAGCGACGGTGCCGGCCGCGGCGGGGCCGGCCCAGAAGGTCCCGGCAACGGCGCTCGCCGCCGCCCATGGCGTTGCGTAACGCGCGAAGCAGCCGGCGAAGGCATGTTTCACTTGGGCGGTGAAGCGCGCGGCGGGAAGCGGCCGCGTGCGCCAGTGCAGCTGCCGGCTCGCCCAACGGCCGAGGAAGGCCCCTGCGGCCGCTGCGCCAAGCAGGAGCGCGGTCACCCGCAACAGCGCCCAGTGACTGGGCGCCTCGGCCACGAAGCCGACCACCGCCGTGACCCAAGGCCCGGGATTGGCCAGGTTTTCTTCGGCGAGTGCGAACAGATTCTCGCCGCTCTCCGTCAGATGGCGGGCGAGCTCGGTCTTTTGACTCTCATCGATGCGCGAGGCGAGCATGTCGGCGATAACCAGATCGAGGCGGCATTCGGCCAGGCTGTTCGCCGCCTTGCCCATATAGGCCTCGATCGACTGCCGCGTTTTGGCGAGCTCGGGATTCTCATGGTCCTGCGGCTTGCCGAGCGCCGCCTCCGCCTGCTGCGCTTGGGCGAGTGCGGCATCGGCGGCCTGCCGGCACTGCCCGGCTCGGCTGCGCAGCGCCATCACCCGGTCCATCGCGGCGCTGAGCTCGTCGGGCGACATGCGATCGACGCGCAATGTCTTGCCGATCTGCCGCAGCTCGTTGTGGACCTGCGCGGAAATGCCGGTGTCGATCTGTGCCGCTGCCGGCTGCAGCACGCCGATCAAGCACCAGCTTAAGAAGGCGAGGAAAACCGACGCGGCGAGGCGTCGTCCCTTCGATGGTTCAGCCATGAAAGTCCAAATGCGCTATCGGAAGCCGGTTGACCCTGGCGGAGAATAATGTCGAAGAGAAGGAGAGGGCGAGGCAATATTGAGGTCGGCTCGTCGCAATGTCGGCCGCGTAGCGACAGAATCGGCTGCCGGTTCTCTCACATGGTGAAAGACGTGAAGCCCGCGTGTCGCACCTGACACGCGGGAGCCTGCGCCAGGGGGGCGTAGGCCTTGAAGCGCTGCACAAATTGACGGCACGAAATCAATGCGTAACGGCCTGTCCTGGCTGGTGATTACACCCGTTCGGTGCGTCGTGAAGAGCGACGGACGCTGCCGATGCCGGTCCGGTCTCGCTTATGGCACTCGGCGCTTGACAGCCGCGGCAAGGGCGCACAACGATGCTGCAACTAATAAAAAACGAAAAACATAAAACAGGGAGGTCCAGATGATGCGCGTCCGCCACGGGTTGGCGCTGGCTTGCGCTGCCGCAATCTTCGCCTCTTCGGCGGCCTTGGCCGAAGACACGATCAAGATCGGCTTTCCGATCCCGCTCTCGGGTCCCGCGGCGCTGTACGGCGTGCCCATCCTGAAGGGTGCCGAAATGGCGGTGGCCGACATCAACGCCAAGGGTGGCGTGCTCGGGCGCAAGCTCGAACTGATGTCGCGCGACAGCAAGGCCAATGCCGACGAGGCGGTGCGCCTCGCGCGCGAGCTCATCATCAAGGACAATGCCGATTTCCTCATTGGCACGCTGACCTCGGCGGAAGCGCCCGCGGTGTCGACCATTGCCAAGGAGAACAAGATCGTCTTCATCGCGCCTTCGGCGAAGACCTCGGCGTTGACCGCGCCGGCGAACCTCCACCCCTACATCTTCCGCTTCGCCTCGAACACCACGACCGAGGGGCAGGCCGGCGCGATCATCATGTCGAAGTGGAAGGACATCAAGACCGTCGCGACGATCGCCCCGGATTATGCCTACGGCCGTGACGCCATCGCCGCCTTCGTCGCCGAATTGAAGCGCCTGCGGCCGGACATCCAGATTGTCGACCAGCAATGGCCGAAGCTGGGCGAGCCCGACTTCACGGCCTTCATCACCGCGCAGATGAGCAAGCGCCCGGACGCGGTTTATTGCGACGAGTATGGCGGCGATTTCGTCACCTTCGTCAAGCAGGCGGTGCCGCTCGGCTATTTCCAGGCGATCCACAATCGCTTCGCCGATGGCGGCGAGGTGGGGGCGGTGGATGTGACCGAGCCTCTCGGCGCCACCTATCCCGTCGGCATCTGGTCCGACGCTTATGATCCGGTGATCTGGCCGGGGCACGAGCCGGCGGCGCACAAGGCTTGGGTCGAAGAGATGCAGAAGGCCCTCAACTCGAAATACGGCTCGGGTTGGGCGATCCAGGGCTACAGCGCCGTGCTCGCGCTCGTCGCCGGCATCGAGAAGGCCGGCAGCACCAATTCGGACAAGGTGTCGAAGGCGCTGGTCAATCTCACCTTCGACACCCCCGCCGGCAAGCGCAGCTTCAATTCCAACCATGACGCCGATACCGGCGAGTTCTGGGGCGAGATGGTGAAGGAGCCGCAATATCCCTTCGCCATCATCAAGGATCCGACTTACTACAACCCCGAACCCGAGATGAACTGACGAGACGGAGGCGCGGCAACCAGGCGAAAGGGCGAGTGACCGGTGGCCGCGTCGTTTCTGTTCAGCCAGTTTGTCGGGGGGCTTACGACGGCGATGTTTCTCTTCCTCATCGCCTCCGGCCTGTCGCTCGTCTTCGGCGTGATGCGCGTCCTCAATTTCGCGCATGGCAGCTTCTACATGTTCGGCGCCTATCTCGCCTGGGAGGCGATGCGCTGGCTCTCGCCTTCGCCGGAGGCGTTCTGGCCCGCGGTGCTGCTGGCCGCGCTGGGCATTGCCGCTCTGGGTTTCGTCGTCGAGCGGCTGCTGCTGCGCCATCTCTATGGCCAGGAAGAGCTCTACCAGCTGCTCTTCACCTATGCGCTGGTGCTGATCCTCGGCGATGCCGCCAAGTTCATCTGGGGCACCGGAGAGCTCTCGGTCTCGCGGCCGCCGATCCTCGCCTCCAGCCTATCGCTCTTCGGCACCGATGTGCCGCTCTACAACCTCTTCATCATGGTGCTCGGCCCGGCGATCGCGGTCGGCGGTTGGCTTATCTTGAGCCGCAGCGGCGCCGGCCGCATGGTCCGCGCGGCGTCCTATGATCGCGAGATGCTCGACGCTCTCGGCGCCAATGTCGGTGGCATCTTTACCGGCATGTTCGTCGTCAGCTCGTTCCTCGCCGGCCTCAGCGGCGCACTGGTGACGCCGATCATCAGCATCGTGCCGGGCATGGATGTCGAGATCATCGTGCAGGCCTTCATCGTCGTGGTCATCGGCGGGCTCGGCTCGTTCTGGGGCACCTTCTGGGGCTCGGTCATCTATGGCCAGGTACTCTCCTTTGGCATTCTGATCTTTCCCGGATTTTCGCTGTTCTCGGTCTTCGCGCTGATGGCCGTGATCTTGATCCTTCGCCCCTGGGGCCTGTTCGGTCGGCCGATCCGATGAGAACCTCCCGCTTCATTGCGGCGCGCTCGATCCCCTGGACCCTGATCGTGTTCCTGGTCGCGGCTTGGGTCCCGTGGCTCGGCTCGCGCTACGACACCTTCCTCGGCACCCAGATCGCGATCGACGCGCTCTTCGCCGTGAGCCTCAACCTGCTCCTCGGGACCACGGGCCTCGTATCTTTCGGCCATGTAGCCTATTTCGGAATAGGCTCTTATGCCTGCGGCATCCTAATGAAGACTTATGGCGTGCCGTTCATCCTCGCGTTTCCCGCGTCGGGACTGGTCGCTGCCGGCTTCGCGCTCGTCTTCGGCTTTTTCTGCGTTCGCCTGAGCGCGATCTATTTCGCCATGCTGACGCTCGCCTTCTCGCAGATCGTCTGGGCCATCTGCTTCAAATGGAACGCGGTCACCGGTGGCGACCAGGGTTTGCCCAACATCCCCTATCCGAGCTTCGATTGGATGAGCGCGATCCCCGGCCTGGGCGATTTGCGCATCGCCGACCAGTTCTATCTGCTGACCATTGCTCTCGTTGCACTGTCGCTGGCGGCGCTGCGGCAAATCACGCGCTCGCCCTTCGGCCGCATGCTGACGACGATCCGCGACAATCCGGAGCGCGCCGCGTTCATTGGCATCAATGTGCGCGCTTACGAGCTTGCCGCGTTTTCCGTCGCCGGGGGCTTCGCCGGTTTCGCCGGCGCGCTTTACGGCATCTTCAATCGCGGCGTCTTCGCCGATTACGTCTTCTGGTCGAAATCGGCCGAGGTGATGATCATGACGATCCTCGGCGGCATCAATTACTTCTGGGGGCCGCCGGTCGGCGCCTTCGCGCTGGTCTGGCTCAATCAGGAAATCACCTCCTATACGCAATACTGGCCTTTCGTGCTCGGCGTCATCCTGCTGGTGCTGCTCTTCGCCTTCCCCGGCGGCATCGTCGGCGGATTGGTAGCGGGCTTCGGGCGCGTGCGGCGCCTTGTCTATCGCCATGCTTGACGTCCGCGGGCTCAGCAAATCCTTTGCCGGCTTCGTTGCCGTCGACGGCGTGAGCCTTGCGGTCGAGACGCACCAGATCGCCGCGGTCATCGGCCCGAACGGCGCCGGAAAATCGACCTTCTTCAACCTGATCACCGGTCATCTGCGGCCGGATGGCGGCCAGGTGCTGCTCGACGGCCGCGACATCACCGGGGTCCCGCCGCACCGCATCTGCCGCATGGGCGTGGGCCGCTCGTTCCAGCGCACCAACATCTTTCCGCGGCTCTCCGTGTTCGAGAATGTGCAGGCGGCGCTGCTTGCCCATCGCGGGCGGGGTCGCGATTTCTGGTCGCGCTCCGAGGGCTTCTATCGCGACGAGACCTCGGCGCTGTTGCAATCGATCGGCCTCGGTCCGCAAGCCGTCACCGTCGCCGGCACGCTCTCCTACGGCAACCAGAAGCAGCTCGAGCTCGGCATCGCGTTGGCGAGCGAGCCGTCCGTGCTGCTGCTCGACGAGCCGACCGCCGGCATGTCGGCGTCCGAGACCCACGACAGTATTCGCCTCCTCGAGCGCATCGCCGAAGAGCGAGGTCTCACACTGATTTTCACCGAGCACGACATGGAGGTCGTGTTCGGCATCGCCGAGAAGATTGCCGTGCTCCATCAGGGCCGCATCCTTGCCGAGGGCACGCCGGACGAAGTGCGGCGCGATCCCGATGTGCGCCGCGTTTATCTCGGCGAGCGTTCATGACGCCGCTGCTCGTCGTCGAAGACATCCACACCGCTTACGGCTTGAGCCGGGTGTTGTTCGGCGTCTCGCTCGAAGTGGCCGCGGGCGAGTGCGTCTGCCTGCTCGGCCGCAACGGGGTCGGCAAGACCACGACGATGCGCTCGATCATGGGCCTGACCCCGCCGAGCCGCGGCCGGGTGCTGTGGCAGGGGCGGGACATCGCCGGCTGGGCGCCGCACCGCGTGGCGCGCGCCGGCATCGGCTTCGTGCCGGAGGATCGCCGCATCTTCGCCGAGCTCTCGGTGTGGGAGAATCTCGATGTTGCCCGGCGCGCCGCGCGTCGGCAGAGCCGCTGGACGGTGGACGCCGTCTATGAGCTCTTCCCGGTGTTGCGCGAGCTGCGCGATCGCCGCGGCGGTTATCTTTCCGGCGGCGAGCAGCAGATGCTGACGATCGCGCGGACGCTGATGGGCAACCCCGACCTGCTGTTGCTCGACGAGCCTTCCGAAGGGCTGGCGCCGCTCGTGGTCGAGACGCTGCGGGTCAAGATCGGCGAGCTGAAGGCGCAGGGGCTCACCATTCTGCTCGCCGAGCAAGGCGTCGAATTCTCGCTGTCGCTCGCCGATCGCGTTTACGTCCTGGAGAAAGGCGCGATCCGGCATACCGGACCCGCCGCCGAGCTGCGCGAGGACAAGGTGCTCCTCGATCGCCTGATGTCCTTCTAGGGCGCCTGCTCGCAAGCGCCGGTTGGGCTGCGGATCGCCACTATAGACGGCCGCGCGCAGCTTGCCTTCGCGCTGCGTAGCCCTGTAACCTTTTGCCAAGGCCGCACGAAGAAGAAACACCGCGCGTCGCGGGGCCAAGCAGGAGGGAGCCAGGAGTGCCGCTGAGCGAGGCGCCCCGCGCGAGCGTTTGTGCGCTGGCCATCATGGCGAAAGCGCCGCGCAATGGTGAGGTGAAAACCCGCCTCGTGCCGCCGCTCACGGCGGAAGAGGCCACCATCCTCAGCGCCTGCTTCCTCAAGGACATCGCCGCCAACTTCATCGTCGCTTCGAGAACGGTTCCGGTGGCAGGCTATATCGCCTATTCGCCAGCGGGATCCGAAGCGTTGTTTCGCGATCTGGTCGCCCCGCCGATCCTGCTGTTGCCGCCGCGTCGGAGCGGCTTGGGCAACAGCCTGCTCGATGCGGCGGAAGACCTCCTCGCGGCCGGCTATGGCGCGCTCTGCCTCGTCAACGCCGACAGCCCGACGCTGCCGACAGCGGTCCTGCTCCAAGCGGTCGAAGCCTTGCGGGCGCCGGGCGATCGCGTGGTGCTCGGCCCCGCCTGCGACGGCGGCTACTACCTCATTGGCTTGAAGCAGGCGCATCAGCGCCTTTTCGAAGACATCGCCTGGAGCACGGAACGGGTGTTCCGCCAGACGGTTGAACGCGCCGCGGGCATCGGGCTCGAAGTGGTGACGCTGCCGCCGTGGTACGACGTCGATGACGCGACGTCGCTCGGTTGGCTGTGCGGCGAAGCGCTCGGCGGTTGCCGGCCGCCGGACTGTCTCCTCGACGGATATGCAGCACCCCACACGAGCGCGTATCTGGGCAATCTGGTGGCGTCGGGCGCTGGCGAGCGCCTTGGCGTCCACCGCGTGGCGGGGCACAGGGAACGATGAACCGGCGGCGAGCCGCAATCCTGACGTCGCTGGGCGCGCTGCTGCTGCTCCTGACCGGGCTCGGGCTGCTTCTGCAGCACGAGAATGCCGGTGACGGCTTCATCCTTGTCGCGCTGGTTCAGGGGGTGGTCTATCTCCTCGCGGTTGGCCTCACCTGGCGCGGCGGATGTTCCCGGCGCGCTCTGATCGCAATACTGGGGCTCGCGGCGGTGATGCGTCTCGGCGTGCTCTTCGCCCCACCCTATCTCTCGGACGATATCAATCGCTACGTCTGGGATGGCCGGGTCGAAGCGGCCGGCATCAATCCCTATCGCTATATCCCGGTCGATCCGCATCTCGCCGCGCTCCGGGATGACGAGATCTTCCCCAATGTCAATCGCAGCACTTACGCGCCGACGATTTATCCGCCTGTCGCCGAGTACATCTTCTTCATCACCACGCGCGTCAGCCAGTCCTTGACCTGGATGAAGGCGACAATGCTTGCCTTCGAGGTGATGACCGTCGTGCTCCTGCTTCGCCTGCTGATGCTGTTTGAAATGCCGCGCGAGCGCATCCTCATCTATGCCTGGCACCCGCTGCTGCTGTGGGAATTTGCCGGCAGCGGCCATATCGATGCGGCCATGCTGGCCTTCGTGACGCTTGCGCTCTGGGCGCGCCGGCGCGAGATGGACTGGCTCACGGGCGTCGCGGTCGCTGCTGCCGGCCTGGTGAAGTTCTTTCCCGTGGTCGTTTTCCCCGCGCTCTATCGCCGTTGGGACTGGAAGATGCCCGCCGCCGCGGCCGCAATCGTCGTCGTCGCCTACCTGCCGGTTATTGGCGTCGGCCGTGCCGTCCTCGGCTTCCTGCCCGGCTATGTGAACGAAGAGGGCCTCGAGAACGGTTCAGGGTTCTTTCTATGGAACCTGTTGAAGAGCATGGCGCCGCCGATCGGCGATCTCGGCGTTCTGCCCTATCTTGCGCTCGCGGCGGCGGCAATCGCCGCGCTCGCGACCTATATCGTGGTGAATGACAGGGCTGCGACGAACCATATCGGCTCGGCCATGGCCGTGGCGGTCGCGACGACGATCCTGCTGTCGCCGCATTACCCCTGGTATTTCGCCTGGCTCGTGCCGTTGCTCTGCTTCGCGCCTTACCCGTCGGTCCTCTATATGACGGTCGCCAGTCCACTCCTCTATTTCGTGCCCGGCGGTCCCGATCCCCAGGGTCACCGGATGATCGCCGATTGGGCGATCTACGGGCCCTTTGCGGTGATTGCGACCGTCGAGCTGTGGTATCGCCGCCGGCGCGCCGGGGCAAGGTTCGTCAGGGTGGAAGCATGAGCGCCGGCAGCCTTGCTGGAGCCGGCCGGCCGGTGAGCCCGTCGCGATACTTCGACCATATCGAAGAGCGCCGCGGGGAACGCGCTGAAGTCGAGCCCGTATGCCTCTACCTCGAGACGACGAACCGCTGCAATCTCCTCTGCGGCACCTGTCCCCGCACCTTTGAGGACCTCGAGCCGCCGGCCGACATGAGCTGGGAGCTCTTTACCTCGATCGTCGATCAATTTCCGAAGATCGCGCGTGTCGTCCTGCACGGCGTCGGCGAGCCCATGATGGTGCGCGAGCTGCCGCGCATGATCCGTTATCTCAAAGCGCGCGGCACCTATGTGCTGTTCAATACCAATGGTACCTTGCTGACGCGCCGCAAAGGAAAAGAGCTGATCGATGCGGGCTTGGACGAGTTGCGCGTCTCGCTCGACGCGGCCGAGCCCCACAGTTTCGCGCTGGTGCGCGGCCGCGACATGTTCGGCCGGATCCTCAAGAATCTTCGCGCCTTCACGGCGATGCAGCGTGAGCTCGACTGCGACACGCCGCGCGTTTCCCTTTGGCTGACCGGCCTCAAGGAAACCATCGCCGAGCTGCCGGCCTTCGTCAGGCTGGCGCGCGACGTCGGCGTCCGCGAGATCTATCTGCAGCGCCTGGTCTATTTTCCCGAAGGCCAGGGCCTGGCGCGCGAGGAATCGGCTTTGTTCGAGCAAGCCGACGGGCCGGAAGCCAAGATCGTTCGCGAGGCGGAGGCGCTGGCTCGCTCTCTCGGCGTTGCCTTCAATGCGTCGGGCGCGAGCGAGCCCGGCACCAGCCTCAAGCGGCAGCAGGACCGCCAGCCCTGGTCGCTCTGCCGCCGGCCGTGGACGCTGATGTACTTTACCGCGCACGGCAAGGCTCTACCCTGCTGCATCGCGCCTTTCTCGATGCGCGGCTATGACGGTTTCACGCTCGGCGATGCCACACAACAAACCCTGCGCGACATCTGGAATGGTGCGGCCTATCGGGAATTCCGCCGCGCGCTGCTGAGCGACGCTCCGCCGGCCGCTTGCGCGCGCTGCGGCCTGCGCTGGAGTCTCTGATGCCAGCGCCGGAGCCGGAGCCGCGCACCGAGCCGATGGCGGGAAGCGGCCATCCGCGCGTCGCCCTGATCATTCCGACGCTCAACGAGGAAGCGGCGATCGGCGAGGTGGTTCGCGCGGCGCCGCGGCAGGTCGTCGACGACGTCATCGTCGTCGATAGCGGCAGCAACGACCGCACGGTCGAGCGTGCGCGTGCCGCCGGTGCGCGCGTCATCGCCGAGGGCCGCGGCTACGGTCGCGCCTGCGCCGCCGGTGCCAAGGCGGCGGGCGACTGCGACATCCTCGTCTTTCTCGACGGCGACGGCAGCGACCGGCCCGAGCTCGTGCCGGAACTGCTCGATCCCATTTTCGCCGGCAGCCACGACTTCGTCATCGGTTCGCGAACGCGGGGCGAACGCGAGCGCGGCAGCATGAGTGCGCTGCAGGTCTGGGCGGGACGCATCGCCGGTGCCATGACGAAGCGGCTCTACGGCGTCGCCTATTCCGACATGTGCGCCTTTCGTGCCATCCGGCGCCCAGCGCTCGATCGGCTCGGCATGCGCGAGATGACCTATGGCTGGAATCTCGAAATGCAGATGCGCGCCGCCCGGGCCGGGCTGCGGATCCTTGAAATACCGGTCGCTCATCGTCGCCGGCTCGGCGGCGCGTCCAAGGTGTCGGGGACGGTCAAGGGCACGATCAAGGCGGCGCTGCGCATCGGCCTCACTTTCGCGCGGGTCGCCATCGAGCGGCAGGATCGATCCACACCGCCGACGCGCGGCGCGCGCGCCACCGAGGAGTAGCCCCATGAAACCAAATCCGCTGTCGGATGTCGTGCAGTTCCTCCTGCAACCGGCCTGGACCACCGGCATCTACTGGCTGCTGCTGCTGGGCAGCATCGCCATCGCCGCCTATGCCTTCGCGACGATCGGGAGCCAGCGGTCGCTCCGCCATGTGGGCGACTGGATCCTGCGCTTCCTGATCGGTTCGATGTGGTGGCAGCAGACGCTGTGGAAGCTGCCGCCTTACTACACCGATCATCCCGATCAGCCGATGACGACCGGCCTCTATTACTGGATGACGGAGATGGGGAAGTCGGCCTCGATCCCGCTTCAGGCGGATTTCGTCAACAACATCGTCCTGCCGCATTTCTACTTGTTCGCGCCGATCGTCTACAGCCTCGAGGTGCTGACCGCCGTATCGCTGATCCTCGGCATCTTCGTCCGCTTCTGGGGCGTTATCGGCGCCTTGCAGATCCTCAATTTGTGGCTTGGACTTTACAATGCCGAGGGCGAATGGCCGTGGACGTACTTCTTCCTCCTCGTGCTGCAAGTCATCTTCGCGGTCCATCAATACGGCAGGAGCCTGGGTCTCGATGCGATCATCGTCGACCGGTACGCACGCACCACCCATCGCGGCGCCGTCTCCGGCCGGGTGCTCGACGCGCTGACTTAGCTTTGCGAGCCCGGCCCTGTAACTTCGACCACCGCCGGGCGAAAACAAATTTGATCGGTAACAGGGGACCGCGTAGCATGATCGCAAAAGCTCAGAACTCGCGGTCGCGCCGGCGCAACGCCGGGGACAAATTTGTTTGCCGTGACGTTTCAGGGACTCCGGGAGGGCGTCATGAACCATGACACCGTGGTGGCGAAGGCGAAGGATGTCGCCGACCGTGTGCTGGCCCCGGCGGCCCGGCAAAATGACAGGGAGGGGCGATTTTCCGCCGAAGCGGTTGCGGCGCTCGGGGCGGGCGGGCTTCTCGGATTGATGCTGCCTGAGGAAATCGGCGGATCGGGACTTGGGCCGCGCAGTTTCGCTGCGGCGGTCGCGACCCTTGCCGAGGCGGACGCTTCGGTTGCCATGGTTTACCTGATGCATGTATGTGCCGCGGCAACGATCGCCGCGGCGCGCCCGGGGGCCGCCATCGCGCCGGTCCTGAAGGACATCGCCGCCGGTCGCCATCTCTCAACTCTGGCGTTCAGCGAGGCGGGGTCGCGCAGCCATTTCTGGGCGCCGATCTCGCGGGCACGCCGCAATGGCGCAGGGGCGCATATCACCGCCAAGAAATCGTGGGTGACCAGCGCCGGACACGCACAGAGCTACGTCGTCTCCTCGCTTGCGCCCGACGCGAGCGACCCTACTCAATCGACGCTCTATCTGCTTCAGAAGGGCGCGCCTGGGCTGTCGGTCGCCGGCCCGTGGGACGGCTTGGGATTGCGGGCCAACGCGTCGGCGCCGATGACGCTGGAGGGTTGCGAGGTTGCGCCCGAGCATCAGCTGACCGAAGACGGCGGCGGCTTCCCGGCGATGCTGCAGGTGGTGCTGCCGCTGTTCAATCTCGGCACCGCCGCAGTGGCGTTGGGGCTCTGCCGCGCCGCCGTAGGAGCGACGGCGGCGCATCTCAAGACCGCCCGCTTCGAGCATCTCGGCCAGAGCCTCGGTGAAAGCCTGCCGACGCTGCGCGCACAATTGGCAACGATGCAGATCGATACCGATGGCCTTGCGGCGCGCATCGACGATGTCGTCGATCACCTCGAGCGCCCACGCGAAACGACGATGCTGCGCGTGCTTGAAAGCAAGGCGGCAGCGGGCGACGTGGCGATCAACGTCACTTCGGCCGCCATGCGGGCCTGCGGCGGCGCCGCGTTCTCGAAGCATACGAATATCGAGCGCCTCTTCCGGGATGCCCATGCCGGTGCGGTCATGGCCCCGACCGGCGACGTATTGCGCGAATTCATCGGCAAGGCGGTCCTCGGAATCCCACTCTTCTAAGCGGGAGAGCAGCCATGACTCGAACGATCTGGCTGGGCGCCGTAGCCTATGACCCGAAGGTGGTGTCGATCTGGGAAGGGATGCGGCGCTACTTTCACGAAGAGGCGCATTTGGCCGTCGAGGTCGTGCTGTTTCAGAGCTATGAGGCGCAGGTGAGCGCTCTCCTCGCCGCGCCCGGCGATCCCGTGCCGCGCATCGACATCGGCTGGAACACGAACCTTGCGTATCTGCAGGCGGATGTCTGGAGCGAGCATCGCTGCCGTCCGATCGCGATGCGCGATACCGATCTCGGCTGGATGACGAAGATTGTGGCGTCCAGCACGGGTCCGGTGGCCGCGCTTGGCGATCTCCGGAACCGCACGCTCGCGCTCGGCAGCCGCGACAGCGGACACGCGGCAATTCTTCCGGTTCACTTTCTCGGCCGTGAAGGCCTGGTCGAGGGACGCGACTACCGCGCGCTGCGCTTCGACACCGACCTCGGCAAGCATGGGGATACCGGCACGAGCGAGGCTGAAGTCGTTCGCGCCATCCTGGATGGGCGCGCCGATGCCGGCGCCATCGGCAGCCCGTTCTGGAATACGCTGCGCA
>Ga0335073_10006013_pt1 | contig 17047 bp, 15 predicted proteins | sample Lox_Sample_22_FD_207093 | JGI IMG/M metagenome (GOLD analysis project Ga0335073, IMG submission 207093) | Soil microbial communities from Loxahatchee National Wildlife Refuge, Florida, United States - Lox_Sample_2.2 | ecosystem: Environmental > Terrestrial > Soil > Wetlands | place: USA... | reverse complement strand
TGTTCCGAATGACTACCGACTAGAGGGTTCACATCACACGCTGGCAGTCTGAGTGCTGACTGCTGATTGCTATCTCAGCGCCAATCCCGCTTCCGCGGAAAAGTCCATCGCGGCAAAATCTTTGGCAAGAAATTTCGGATAGGCCGCCGCCGCGATCATCGCGGCATTGTCGGTTGAGAGCGGTCGCGAGGGGAAAAATACCGGCAGACCCTCCCGCGCCGATTCCTGCTCAAATGTTTGCCGCAGTTCGTTGTTAGCGGCGACACCGCCAGTGACAAACAATGTCGCAACATCGTATTCGCGCGCCGCAGCGAGGGTTTTGCTGACCAGGTCCTCCACCATGGCCCTTTGAAATGAGGCTACCAGGTCGAGAGTCTGTTTATCGCAGTGTGCCAGGTAATCCTCAAGTTTCGGTTTAATGATTGCCCCGAGCGCTTTCCGCCGAGCTTCGATCGAAGCCGCTAGGCCGTGCGTCTCGACATAACGAAGGACGGCTGTCTTGATGCCGCTGTAAGAGAAATCGAACCGTGTAGTGGCGGGCGTCCACGCCCGCCCACCCCGGACCTGTTCCCCATCCCGCGCGTGGACGCCCGGGTCTACACGAATATTTTGAATTGACGCGGAAGTCTTCCGATCCGGGTGTTTTATCTGCGCTGTCCCAAATTTCACGGCGCGCGGATCGCCGTGCTTGGACAAGCGATCAATCACCGGCCCACCCGGATACCCAAGCCCGAGTAATTTCGCAACTTTGTCGAAGGCTTCGCCGGCGGCATCGTCGCGGGTGTGGCCAATGTTTTCGTATGACCAGCTCTCGCCCCCTGATTCGAACGAGCCTGATTCTAATGAGAGAAGCTCCGCTAAATAAAGATGGGTGTGGCCGCCGGAAACTACAAGCGCCAGCACGGGAAATTGCAGTTCCCGGTTCCCTTTTTGGCGTTCTTCGAGCAGCACAGCATGAATGTGACCTTCCAAATGATTGACCGCGATCAGCGGCTTTTCGAGCGCAAACGCCAGCGCCTTCGCATAGCTGATGCCGACCAGCAGTGCCCCTGCAAGGCCGGGCCCCTGGGTCACGGCGAGAGCGTCAATCGATTCGTAATTCTTCCCCGCTTCGGCAAGCGCTTGCCGGACGACGGGAACAATGGCGCGCAGATGCTCCCGTGAAGCCAACTCCGGGACGACGCCGCCATACGGCTGATGTGTGGCGATCTGCGAGGCAACAACATTCGAGACGACCTGCTCGCCGGAACGCACGACAGCCGCCGCGGTTTCGTCGCAGGAGCTTTCAATTCCCAGAATAAAGGTGTCCGGCATTCTCAACAACCATTATGGCAAAAGTAGCTCGAAGTACACAGATTCGTAACGTAATGCGTCGCCGTGAACCTTTGTTCCAATCCGAAATGCTCGAAGCGAACGGAGAAGCATTGTCCAGGTTACTCGTCACAAAGAACTCAGTTGCTCCCAACCTTTTCCATTTGCGAACTAAATCTGATGTCATCCCGAACGTGCCCGCGCAAGCGGGCGGGAGAGGGACCGTACGTCGCTTCACATCACCACTACAGTCGTAAGGACATCGCTCGATGCAGGCGCCCATGCTGATCTTGTACACGCTTCTGCTAGTTCACGCGTCTCGTACGGTCCCTCTCGCGATCTCCTTCGGAGCTCGCGTTCGGGATGACATTAAGATTTTAGACTTCGATTGCAGAATGCCTTCGAAATAGGCAAGCGGGCACGTGCCGTCGGGAATTATGGCAACTTCTCAAGACGAGCGAATTGTTCACCGCCGACTACAAAGGCTTGGCAATGTTCTTGACTATCCTGGAATTTATTTGGCGTTCGGGTTCATCTTGGCGAAGCTAACGACGCCGAGTCCCTTGTCGACCGATCGATCGAAGACGGTGAAATAGTTATTCATCAGCGGCAGACCGAGAATCGATTGACCACCGCCCTGGCCGCTGTCGCCAAATAGTACGGCCGTCGCGTACCCTGGTTTCGGCGAATTGGTCTGCCAGTAGGTCTCAGGCGTCACCACTAAACTCACGTCTTTCCCCAGCGCACCCTCCAGAACAAATGTGATCGGCGGCCAATCGGCCAGGTTCAATTTGCTCATGGGCACATAGCCGGCTCGAAGTGCATCCTCGAGCGTTGTGTCGTCCGAAGAAGAAAATTGCTGCACGATTGCATCGAATAATTTCTGGTCAAGCAGAATGCTGTTCGTGCCGCTGTCAACCACCGAGTTCGAGATATTTCCGCTGGCCTTGGTCGGCGACTCGACCTCGATCGGAGCACCGCCGCCGACCGTGATCGATTTCAAATTTACGTTGTAGTAGAGGTCGTGCACCACGCGCGCAACCTGGAACGGTCCGCTATACAGGTTCGTGTACTCTTCGCCGCCGCCAAGGATCAGGTAGCCGTTGTTCAGCGGGTCGGTCGCGGGATTATGAGTGGCCAGGTTGACCATGGAGCGGCGGGTATAAAACGCGAACTTGTCGGCGACCAGCCCAGCCGACTCGAGTTCGGTGAAATAAGGTTCGATGTAAGTCACCTTCCCGGCCTGAATCTGGTTGAAGGTGTACTTCGGCGGGATGGTCGGCCCCGGCATTACGAAAGCATTGTTCAGCTTCGTGTATGCCAGGCCGAGAATCCCTTGCGATTGCCTGAACATCGTCTCCGACGCATGATAAGCAACCGCCACGTTGACCTTTTGAAGAACAACCGGGCTGCCTGAACCCACACTCACGTTGGTCGAAACCACGGCGCCCACCCAGTTGCTGCCGTCGGCATAAGAGACTTCCTGCGCAATGTCGGTGACTTTTGCAGTAGTGTCCTTCGTAGGATCGTACTTCGTTCCGTCGATTGCCAGCGTGCTACTGCCGGTATCAAGAATAACGTTGATCGGCTTTTTCTGGCTGCCCACGAGGATGGTTCCCGTGTAGTCGCCATCCATGTAGATATTCGTGATCGGCACCTGAATGGTTGTCTCCGACATTTTGCCGCCGAGCGCGGCCGCCGCGCTGAGTATCCGGCGAGTTGGTTGGGCGCCCTTCTTTGCTCTTGCTGCTTTTGCTGGCATTTCTCACCTCATTATTTCTAGTGACGCTCGGGAGCGAACCGTTTCTATGAAATCGCTACGACAATCCCGCAATGACTCCCCAGCAAGCGAACGCGCTGTTGAGCGTGGTGCAATATTGATAAATTCCGTAAATCGTTCCCGCCATATTCTTCAAAATATTCACAATCTCCGTAGGAGTGGTGGTGGCTGGAAATGGCGAGTGAATCATCTGCGGCTCCGACGCATTCCGCACAGAAATACACTTGGGCCGCTTCCCTGAAGCCATTTTGCAGATGGCATAAAAAAGAAATGCGTCATCGGTATCGTTCATGATGCCGAGCGTTTGCAGCTTTTCGGAGTTGTTGTTGTCGTCCGTGGTCATGTAATCGGCCGAGACGATGTCCATCGGTTCCGGGCCCGGCACCGGATTTACTCCGGTCAGATAAATCGGCGATGGCAGCGTGTTCTTGGGTACGAAGGAGTATCCGGGATTCGATTGCAGCCGCTGGTAGCACTGATCGAGACCAGGCAGCGACAACTTCGTCAGGTGCGTGGCCGCATATTGCACATGTTGCGGATCGAACGTGACGTCGTTCTTGATCTCCGTGTCATCTTGACTTAGCGTGTCGATGTCTTTGAACTTTGGGTAAGTCTTATCGACGTGGAAACGGCTTCCGGCGCAGATCGTCACATCGCCGCACTCGATGCGGCCACCGATGCCGCCGGCTGTGCCGGTCGTGATCACGTATTTGGGTTTGAGTTCAGAAATCAACTGCTGCATCACACCAACAAAGGGCAGCCCAACGCCATCCTGCTTCGGATGAAGCTCTGTTTTGTAGAGAACCACATTCTTGCCCGCGATCTTCATTGCCGAGAGCAAGCCGAATGCGCCATCTTTCAACGTGTCGTTGGCTTTCGGATTCTGAATCGACGACTTGAACTTGCTGAAGTTGTGTGCGTACTCACACCAGTCGCTCTTGGTTTTTGCGCTCCAGTCGGGATTTCCGGTCATCACGTCGAGCAGCGCCATGGTTTCCTGATCGGTATATAGAACCATCAGAACATCCGCGTCCGCATCGACAGCCGAAGTAATTTTTGTCCCCGGAGCATACTTCCCCAACGGCGCCGTGGTGGGCTGCAGGTTCGCCGGCCATTGAATAACCGGCAGGTGGTAAATAATCGGAGCCTGGCGCAGAGCAGCCAGTGCAAACGTGTCATTTGCGCTGACACCTGCAAACTGGCCTGTCTTGAGTAGGTTCGGCATAAATCGCCTCGCAGAAGAATGTATCCTCGCCGAAACAGGCTGAAGTAATTAGAGGTTGGTTAGAACGCCTCCAAAAACCTCAGCCTCTCGGCAGGAGCCGCTTAAAACTCAATTTTTCCGGGAAGACAGTGACAGGAAGCCCCTCGGACTTGAGACGTGGGAGCCTCAAGCTTCCGTTCACCGCGTTGCGCGCTACCTTAAGCGCACATTTCGGGATTGTCAAGCAGTTGCAAAGGAATTGCAGGAGTTGTTGCAGGAACCAGTTCTCACAACTACCGTTCCGCTTGATCCAGAGTTCCTTGTGTACTATTCTGCGATCACACCGGAAAGGAGGTGGTCTGATGACAAGTTCTGAAAGTGGCAGTAGATGTATCCAAAGACCAGGTGAGGTGGCTGAGACTTAGGGCTGGTTGCTCTAAGACCTTCGCAACTCAAAGCGGTGAGTTTGGATCCGATTCCGCCCGGTGTCAGGTCGCGCCGGGACCCGGAGTTCGCCGAAGTGGCCACAGCATCCCGCAGGGATGCCTTACGAGTGACCACCTCTTGGTCAAACCCAAACAGTCCACCGGACGGCCCGCAGGCAGAAGGCTCGCGGGCCGTTCTATTTTATAGGTCCCTTTTTATAAAACTCCACCCACTTTCTTGTGGAACTCTGGCGACGGCGGTGTATTATCCGTGTCTCAGTGGAGATAGCCGATCCAGCACGCACACATCAGCGATTGCGGGAGGAGTACTCCCGGATGATGGATGGCGAGCTTGAGCAGCTTGCCATTGATGAGGTTGATCTCACGGAAGTAGCCAGACAGGCTTTGAACGAGGAGATGTCCTCAAGAGGACTTTCGCAACATGCTCCTCAGCCGAACGCTTCGGCCGCGCCGCTGCTTCTACACAATAATTCAGAGAACGAAGACAAGTTGTGTGTGGCTCGGAGGTTCACAAGTTTTGCGGAGGCACTGGTCGCAAGAAGTCTGCTGAACCATTCGGGCATCTCATGCCATTTGGCTGATGAAAACATGCTGGGCGGCAATCCAATACTCTCTAATGCGCTTGGAGGCGTCAGACTCTTTGTACGCGAATCAGAGTTGAGTGAAGCATCCGCGCTGCTCAATGAGCCCATTCCGGATTCGATTGAGGTGCCGGGCCTGGGAAACTTTGTGCAGCCCAGATGTCCGCAATGCGGCTCGTTGGATGTCGCTTTTGGTGAATTGAATGACGCGGCCAAAATCAGCCTGCCGCTTGGTTTACCGCTTCCAATTCGTCCACACGATTGGCTATGTCATAAATGCGGCTGCCGGTGGAGCGATTCCGAACAGGAATAATTTTCAACCCAGTATTGCATCGAGATGGCTACCCTTCAGTCGACGTTCGGGCCGGGCCTCGTTATTATGCTTTCGTGAAGCCGTCCGACTCCGAAAGGGACTACCAGGATTTTGCCAGCCATTACTCGCGATTGACCGATGGCGAACTGTTGAAGCTTGCCCGGGAATCCTGGGACCTGAGCGACGCCGCCTGGGATGCGCTTGAAGATGAACTTGATCAGCGCAACCTGGAAGTTCCAGAACCCGAGCTCCTACCGCAGGCCAGCGTTCCGGAAATCCGCAACCTGGTTATGCTCCGTCGGTTCCGCGATATTCCTGAAGCACTGCTTGCAAAAGGCAGGCTCGAAGCTTCCGGCATCGAGTGCTTTCTCGCCGACGAGCACATGGTGCGTATGGACTGGCTGATTTCGAACCTGCTCGGCGGGGTGAAATTGATGGTCGATCCGGAGGACTTTGCCCGGGCCAGCCGAATCCTGAACGAGACGGTCTCAAATTTCGACGAAGAACCCACCGACTTCTGACGAACTACTTTCAATGAGGAGATGAGCCGAGCGTTCCGTCAGCCAACACTTGTGAGTCCCAGCCGAAGCACATTCCGCGTGTCGTCGGGCAACGGGAGCTTATCGAGTTCCTCCGGCGTGAACCAACGCGCGTCACTTGCATCCCCGGATGCGCGGACATCGCCCGAAATCTTCTGGCAAAGGAAGTCGATTAGAACGTAGTGATACACCGTACGCTTTTCCTCGTCCGGTACAATGCGTTCAAAGACGCCCAATAGTTCGGTCGCGCGCACGGTTAGTCCGGTCTCTTCGAGCGCCTCGCGCTCCGCAGCCTGGCGCAATGTCTCCCCTATCTCCAACATCCCACCGGGAATCGACCACTCCCCGAGCAGCGGAGCTTTGCCCCTCTTGATCAGCAAGACACGGTCCTTTTCAACGATCACGGCTCCAACTCCAACCAACGGCTGCCGAGGATATTCGCGTTGAATGGCAGAGTTTAATGTTCGGTTTTCGGCCATGGAGAGTTACTCGTGTAGTACCTGTGCCGTTATGGGCTTGCACCTAAGTAATACACAGCTGCGCAGAGTTTTCTTATCCTCCGCTGCAATCCATGTTACAAACGCAAGGAAAGAATTGGTGCGCGAAGTAGAGGATCGCTAACCGTCAGCGGCCGATTATTAATGTGCAACTCTGAATCTTCCTCGTGCATCGATTTATTCAGGTACTTACCTTAACTGAAGGCCATGCAGTCAAGCCACTTCCGGTATGAGTTGGCCCTTATCGCGATCTTCTGTATCGTGGGTATTTTCCTTTTTCCGATCCCTGTTGGTCCTTATTCCGCCGTCCACGGCCCGGCGACCGAGCTTCGCAACGTTCACGCGGCCATGAAATTGGTTTGGGTGATAGCTTTGGCCGCGCTCGCCTTATGGGCCTTTGTTCTTGAGATCGCGTCACGGATTTTAGGTGAGTATATTGCCCCTCTCGCTGAAGTTTCTGGCCCGCCCGGGTGCGCATCCATTCTCCGCTGCTGATCGCGCCTGATTTTTCCTGCACAAACGTTCAACCAAGTTTTGTCTCGCCGCGCCCGAATTTGGGAGCGGATGGAGTCTTTTCGGGGAACCCAAGATTACCGCGATATTTAGTCGCAAGGAGGACATGATCGTGAACAATAGAATTCAGTATCTGATCTCCGCCGCCGCGCTTGCCAGTGCATTAGTGCTCGGCGGATGCAGCAAGAAAGTTGCAAAAGTGGTGCCGCCGTCGCCGCCGGCTCCTGCAACGCCCACCGCGACGCTGGCAGCTAATCCAGACACGATTCAACAAGGCCAATCCACCACCCTCACCTGGAGCACCACCAACGCCAATAGCATAACCATCGCGGGCATCGGCACGGTGCAAGCCTCCGGGTCGCAAACCGTCACGCCCGATAGTTCAACCACGTATACCTTGACTGCAACCGGCAACGGCGGAACGCAGGAAGCCAACGCCCGTGTAACCGTGAGTCCAGCCGCCGCTAAAGCCACAACGCCGACCCTCACCGATCAGGAACTGTTTGCCCAAATCGTGAAAGATGTGTACTTCGATTTCAACAAATCGGATGTGCGCTCGGACCAGACCAGCTCGGCGCAGAATGACGGCGACTTCCTCGCCAATCATTCCGATTTGAAGGTCATGATCGAAGGCCATTGCGATGACCGGGGATCGGAAGTGTACAACCTGGCGCTCGGTGACAGCCGTGCCAATTCACTGAAAAGCACGCTGATTGCCGAGGGCGTTCCAGCTGATCGAATCAAGACCATCAGCTACGGCAAAGAGCATCCATTTTGCTCCGATAACGACGAATCTTGCTGGCAACAAAACCGGCGAGACCATTTGGCACTTCAGTAGTAACTCGAAAACGCGGCAGGCAAATCGTTGCAGCGCTTGTCTGCCGCGCAATTTCCACCTGTCTCTAGTAATATCGTCCCACGATATAACTTTCCGCTTTGCTAAAAGTGAAGCCAGCTTGACAACAGGCGCATCGCTTCGTCCAACAATTTTTTTGCAACCAACAACGGGCCGCGGCGCATCCTTCAAGTAGATAGCCAGAATCCGTGAGCGCTTGCTCCGAACGTAAGTATCTTTGTGGCGCGAGGGCCTGATTGGGCTGCGAACAAGCAGGAGGACGGAATGGTTGCATTGCGGTTGATACGGTTGATTGAGGCGCATTCGGACGAAATCTCGCGTGAACTTGCGGCCAAGATTCAATCCTCCCCGCGTACCAGCCACATGAAGAAGGTCTCGAAAGCCGAACTGGTCAGCGGCCTGCAGGAACTTCTACAGCATCTCAGCGAATGGCTTCTCACCAAGACTGAAAGTGATATCGAAACGCGCTATATAGAAATCGCGGCGCGGCGTGCCCGTGAGAGCGTTCCCTTAGCTGATTGTTGCTGGGCGATTGTCATGACCAAGGAGTGCCTGTGGGACTATCTGCAAAAACAGGGCTTCCTGCGCAGTCCGATAGAGTTATACGGCGAGATGGAATTGCTTTCACTTCTCGACCAGTTCTTTGATCGCGCCCTTTGTCACATGGCGGAGGGCTATGAGCGGGCTTGGCCATCACTCAATGCCGAACGCCGCCGCAAGCGATACCCAGAGTTTAATGCAGCTGCATTTGTCCCGTAATATTCGCAATACTTTCGCCGTACCGTGATCAGTGGAGTGTTTGTCCGGCCGTTTTTGTACCGAATATGAGCTCTGGCCCACGACACAAAGTGGGGATAAAATACAGCTACTTGCCTGCGGCATGCGAGGGCCGCATGACTGCTTTTTCGGCTCGAGTTTCTAACTTCTTTTCCCCGATGCGAAGAGAATTTGTCATTGAGCGCTACACCGTAGCACTGGCTACAGCCGTGCTTGCCGTTCTTCTCCGCTGGGCCCTCGATCCGGTTCTCGGCCACGTCGCCTTCTACGCCACGGTTTATTGCGCCGTCGCCTTCTGTTCGATTGTATGTGGGGTTTGGCCTTCTATTTTAAGCGCAGTCGGCGGTTTTATTGGAGTGTTCTACTGGTTCGTTGATCCGCGCCATACCCTTATTATTCCACGGTCGGAAATTCATGGCGCCATCGGCTTCTTCATCGTCTGCGTGGTACTGATCGGATTCGGTGAAGCCAATCGCCGCAAGCAATTCCGGCTCAATCGCACCATCATCGCACTGACGACCGAAGCTAACGAGCGCAAACGCGCCGAGGCCGCACTTCAGCGGGCGCACGATGAACTGGAGCACCGGGTCGAGCAGCGCACGGCGGAACTCTACCAGGCGATGAATCGGCTGGAATCGGAGATAGACGTGCGAAAGAGAGCTGAAGAACAGCTTCGGCAGCTTTCCGTGCGGCTGATGAGCCTGCAGGACGAGGAACGCCGGCGCCTGGCGCGCGATCTGCACGATACCGCTGGGCAAACGCTGGCGGCGATAAAAATGATCAGCGCTACCATTCAGCAGATCGCGGCTCAGTCCCCTGAGATTTTGCGCCTGCTGGATGAGCTCGATTCGTTTACCGATAACGCGCTGCAGGAGATTCGCACAACCTCATATTTGCTGCATCCGCCGCTGCTCGATGAAGCCGGGATTGGCTCTGCGGCGCGGTGGTTCGTCGAAGGATTCGCTAAACGCAGCGGCATTCAGGCCGAATGCGATATTGCTGAAGACTTCGACCGCCCTCCGCGAAATCACGAGTTGGTGCTGTTCCGCATATTGCAGGAAAGCCTGACCAATGTGCATCGCCACTCGGGTGCTTCCTCGGCGCTGGTGAGGTTACATCTCGAAACTGGATTGATCAGGCTGGAGGTACGAGATAACGGCGCCGGGATGCCGGAAGAACGCCTGAAGCACCTTCGCGAAGACGCCATCGGCTCAGGGGTCGGCATAATCGGGATGCGAGAGCGCGTGCACGAACTAGGCGGTAGTCTGGAAATTCAATCCGGGCAGGGAGGCACAACCGTCAGCGTAGTGCTTCCACAAAAGGCTTCATCATCGCAGTCCCGGCGCGGAATTTCAGCCGCGTGACGTCAGCTAGGTGAGTTTCAATTGTTCCGCACCCTGTAGCTCCGATTCAATTTCCTTGATCCGCTGCTCCAGCCAGCTATGGAGCGCCGTTTCGGTCTCCTCACTGGTCCCGTAACGATACAGCGAGTCAATGCTCAGGCCTGAAGCCATCAACTGAACAAACCGGCAAGGGATTTGTTCTTCGCGAAGCTCGGGCGGTACGAATTCCATGAGCCAGCAGTCGGAGCACAGGTGTGGCCGGGCGGGGTCGCCATAATTGGGACAGCTGGGTGACTCTTCGAAGATATATGCGGCGCGCCAGGGCGCAGGCGACCGATGTTTATATCCACCGTTATTTAGGAACTCCAGTTCGTTCTTGAGCAACTGCAGAACGGTTTTGCGGTCCGCTGCCATGGTCCCCCATCCTCATGAATAGCTTGGCAAACAGCCTTTGCAGGCAACAGGGCTCCGGTCACGAATAACTGTGATCAGCGTCACAGTTCGCCGCAAGCACCTGTCCTAATGTCGCTGCATGGGGTGTTCACTCGCAGGCCATCTACACTGCCCACTGCATGCGGAAAGTTCCTTTCCGGCACACGCGCAGTCACCTTTTCTTCCGAAAGACTATGAATCGCTCAAGCCACGCGACTTCGACCTGCGGCCGCTGCTGGTGATTTGGGAGATGACGCAGGCGTGCGATTTGAAATGCAGCCACTGCCGGGCAAACTCGCGCCCGCACCGCCATCCGCTGGAGCTTTCGACAGCCGAGGCTTTCCATTTGATCGACCAGATCGCCGCAATGCATGTTCCCTTATTTGTGCTGACCGGCGGTGATCCGTTGAAGCGGCCTGACCTGATGCCGATCGTGCAATATGCCTGCCGCCGCGGCGTGCGGACCTCCTTAACACCGAGTACAACGCCGCTGCTCGTTCGTGACCGCATCTTCGAACTAAAAGAGAGCGGCTTGATGCGGCTGGCTTTGAGCCTGGATGGCTCAACTGCGCAACTGCACGACGGCCTTCGTGGCGTCCCAGGTTCGTATCAGCGCACGCTGGATGCCGTCGGCTGGTGCCATGAAGCAGGACTCCCGGTGCAGGTCAACACGACCGTCTCACAAAACAATATTGATGACCTCGACAACATGATTGAGCTGCTGACCAAGCTGCGGGTGGTGCTGTGGAGCGTATTTTTTCTGGTTCCAACCGGCCGCGCGCAGTTTCGCGATCTGCTCAGCCCGGAGCAGCACGAGAAGATCTTCGCAAAGCTCTATGCCACGTCCAAAAAGGTGAAGTTTCACATCAAGACCACGGAGGGCCAGCATTACCGCCGTTATGTGCTGCAACAGAAGGCGAAGGAGCCGCATGGTCGCGATAAAAGCGAACTGATTGCTAAGGCGCCCAACGGGGTAAATGATGGCAAGGGATTCGTGTTCGTCAGCCACACCGGGGAGGTTTATCCCAGCGGATTTTTGCCGCTCTCGGGCGGCAACGTTTTATGGGAGCCGTTGGCCAGTATTTATCAGCAGGCGCCGCTCTTTCGCTCACTTCGGGACAGCTTACAGTTAAAAGGAAAATGCGGCGCTTGCGACTACAAAGACGTGTGCGGCGGATCGCGCGCGCGGGCCTACGCTGTAAGTGGTGATCCGTTGGCGGAAGAACCTTGTTGCGCGTATATCCCGTAACAGAACTACTACGTACCTTGGTGAAGTTTTGTGGAGATTCGTTTATCCGTTCAAACTGGCCTGTGTGTGATTATGATCACAGACACTCGATTTGAGGCTGCGTAGAGTTACCCCGTGACTGCACTGATCCTGCACCGCATCCACTTCGGTTTCACCATCACTTTTCACTACTTGTTCCCGCAATTGACCATGGGGCTGGCACTCCTGATCGTAGTGTTGAAGACGATCGCGCTTCGACGCAATGACGAGCGCTATAACCAGGCTGCGCGTTTCTGGATGCGGATTTTTGCCGTCAACTTTCTGCTTGGTGTGGTCACCGGCATTCCCATGGAATTTCAGTTCGGCACGAATTGGTCGCAGTTCGCGCGCACCACCGGCGGCGTGATCGGGCAACCTCTGGCGATGGAAGGCGTGTTTTCATTCTTCCTGGAATCCGCGTTTCTGGGCCTGTTCCTGTTTGGCGAAAAGCGGATTTCGCCACGCATGCACTGGCTTTCGGCGTTTCTGGTTTTTGTTGGTTCGTGGATCTCCGGCTTCTTCATCATCGTGACCAACGCCTGGATGCAGCATCCGGTCGCGTACAGAGTTCTTCCCAACGGCGTCTATGAGGTGACCAGTTTCTGGGGGCTGCTGACGAATCCCTGGGCGCTGATCCAATACGCGCATAACATGTCCGGCGCAGTGATCACCGGCTCATTTGTGATGTGCGCGGTGGGCGCTTTTTATGTGCTTGAGAATCGCTTCTCGGAATCCGGCAAAATCTTCCTGCGCGTCGGCGTGATTGCGGGAGTGATCTCCTGCATCACTCAGATTTTTCCTACCGGTGATATTCACGGACGCTATATGGCGAAGCATCAGCCCGCCTCGGTTGCCGCTATGGAAGGACTTTTCCATACCCAGCGTGGCGCAGGAATCGTCCTGATTGGCCAGCCAGATGTAGAGCGGCAAAAGATCGACAATCCGCTGGTGGTTAATGACGTGCTGAGTTTCCTGATTTATGGCACGACCAAAGCGGAAGTCATGGGACTCGATCAGGTCCCACGCGACCAGTGGCCGGAACCCCTCCCCTTGCTCTATTACGCGTATCACATCATGGCCGGCCTGGGAACGTATTTCGTGTTGCTGATGGTTGTGGCCGCGTTCCTGCTGTGGCGGGGCAAATTGTTTGACACGCGCTGGGTGCTCTGGCCACTGATGCTGAGTTTCCCGCTGCCATATATCGCGAACACCGCGGGATGGATGACCGCAGAAATCGGCCGCCAGCCATGGATTGTGTATGGACTGATTCGCACCAGCGATGGCTATTCCAAGTACGTTTCGTCGGGAAATGGTCTGTTCACTTTGCTCGGATTTATGGGGATGTACACGTTGCTTTCGATTCTGTTCGTCGTGCTGGTCTATCGCATCATCGAGCGCGGGCCGGAGATAGCGGCGTCGGCGCAGGTCGCCGAACCGGTCACTGTTGCGTAAGGCTTTTGGGTACCGCATAAGGGAACAAAATGGGATTCATCTGGTTCTGGATCGTAGCCGTCATGATCGTCGCCTATGTCGTGTTCGATGGCTTCGACATCGGCGTTGGCATCCTGCACCCTTTCGTCGCGCGAACGGATGAAGAAAAGCAACTCGTCATTCGTACGATTGGTCCCGTTTGGGACGGCAATGAAGTGTGGCTGCTCGCTGGTGGCGGCACGCTCTACTTTGCCTTCCCCCTGCTCTACGCCTCAGCTTTCAGCGGCTTTTATCTCGCGCTGATGATCGTGCTCTGGCTGCTCATCATGCGGGCGCTCGGCGTTGAGTTGCGGATGCACATACACGCACACGTGTGGCACGCATTCTTCGATGGTCTGTTTTTCATTTCAAGCGCTCTGTTGGCGGTCTTCTATGGCGCGGCGCTAGCGAATGTAATTCGCGGGGTACCTTTGGGCTCGGATGGTTATTTCTTTCTGCCGCTTTGGACCAACTGGCGCCTCGGTCCCGAGCCCGGAATTCTAGATTGGTACACCGTAATCGGCGGGGTGCTGGCCCTCACCGCATTGGCGCTTCACGGTGCGCTTTATCTCATTGTGAAGACCGAAAACGATTTGCAATTTCGCGCTCGAGTCGCGGCCAAGCGACTCTCGCTTGCCGTGTTGGTGCTCACTGCGGTGAGCCTGCCGGCAACTCTGGCCGCGCGCCCCGACGGACTGGACAATTACCGCTCATACCCGGTCCTATTTATCGTTCCCATCGTCATTCTCGCCGCGCTGGCTGGAGTCATTTATTTCTCTCGCACACACGATGACAGCAAAGCCTTTGGCTGTTCCTGCGTTTATCTGACCATGATGCTGGTCGGCGCCGCGGTCGCGCTGTATCCTCGGCTGTTGCCTTCGAGCAATGATTCGGCAAATGACATCACCGTCCAGAAGGCTCTCTCTGGACCACACACCCTTCATGTCGGTTTGATCTGGTGGGGATTCGGCATGTGCCTCGCCGTGATGTACTTCGTCATTGTCTATCGCATGTTCAAGGGGAAAGTTTCGCTTGAAGGCGGCGGCTACGGACATTAACCCTCTGCCTGACCTGCTGTCATTCCGAGGAGTCGAGCCCGCGAGACGACGAGGAACCTGCTTTATTGCGTGCCTTTATATCCCGGCCCTCGCAGCGCTCGTCCCGGGCGCTCATCAGTAATCTTGCCATCGAAAACCACGGGCTTGCCGTTCACGAAAACGTATTTCACTCCAACCGAATAACGAAGCGGGTCATTGTAAGTGGCGACATCCTGAATCGTAGCCGGATCGAACACGGTCACATCGGCGTAAATGCCGGGACGCAGAATACCGCGATCCATAATTCCCACGCGGCTCGCGGCGAGTGAAGTCATTTTGCGCACGGCTTCTTCGAGGCTCATCGTGTGCTCTTTGCGTACGTATTCGGCGAGCACGCGCGAAAACGTGCCGAACGCACGCGGATGGGCTTTGCTCGTGCTCAGCGGGCCATCTTCGGCCTGCTCTTCGGAATCCGACCCATAAGTCACAAGCGGATTCGAAACCGCATCGCGCACATCGTTCTCGTCCATAATCGAAATCACGACCTGGCTCTTGCCCTGATCGGCAATGGCAATATCCATGGCTGCATCTTTCGGATCTTTGCCCATTGCGCGGCCAATCTGTTCGAGGTTCATGCCTTCGTACTTGCGCAGCTCCGGATTCAACACGTGAACAATCATCACTCCTGCTCCGCCGCCCGAGCCGAGCCACTGGTTCTCCCAGGTTGTGCTCGGTTCTTCCATTTCCTTTTGTGCTCGGGCGCGCTGTGCTGGATCTTTGAGCCGCGCCAGCATTTTCTCCGTGCCGCCCTCCGCAACCCAGCTGGGAAAACATGCGATCAGGTCGTTTGAAGCTCGCGTGTACGGGTAAACGCTCGCCGCGACGTCGATTCCTCGTTCGCGCGCTGCTTGAATTCGGCGCAGCACCTCGGGCACTTTGCCGAAATTTTCGCGATACGCGGTTTTCAGGTGCCAGATGGTGGTTGAAATATGCGCGCGCTGCGAGATCTCGAACACTTCATCAAGCGAAGGAAAAATTCTGTCGGATTCCGAACGCTGGTGGGTGAAGTAGACGCCGCCATAGCTATGCGCGACTTTCGCCAGCTCGACGATTTCGTCTGTGGACGCGAACACGTCCGGAACATATTGCAGCGCGGTGCTGAGCCCAAATGCACCTTGCTGCATGGCTTGCGCCACCAACTGGCGCATTTCGTCAAGTTCGGCGGGCGTCGCGGGACGATTGTCCTTTCCGATGACGTATTCGCGCAAACCGCCCGCACCAACGAAGGTGCCGAGATTGATCGCCGGCCGGGCGTGTTCAAAATGCCGGAAATATTCATCCAAAGAATGCCAGTCGAGGTCGACGTGGTACTTTTCCGCTTCAGGCCGAAAGTCCGCGAGCAAGCGATTATTCAAAGGCGCGATCGATGTGCCTTCACCGGTAATCTCCGTGGTCACGCCCTGCGTGATTTTACTGGCCGCGCGGCCATCTACCAGGATGTTGAATTCCGATTGACCTTGCACGTCGATGAATCCCGGCGAGACGACCAATCCGTGAGCGTCGATGTGTTGCTTCGCCGATGCACGATGAAGGTCACCAACCGCGGCGATGCGATCACCCTTGATCGCGACATCTCCATAAAACCAGGCCGCGCCCGTGCCATCAACCACCCGAGCGTTCGAGATAATGAAGTCGTAAGCGGGATGCTGGGCACGAGCCACTGAGAGGCAGAAGACTGGGACTAATAAAAAGAGAGTCACGCACCGTAGTTTGGCAAGCATAGCAATGGGCGAATGATAAACCATTCCCGCTCTCAGCCGTCGATCACGTGCACATTGTTATACTCTGCTCCATGCTCGCGCAGACGCTCGAAGAAGGCCGAAAGCTGACGGATGCCGCGTTAGAGCGCCTGCTGCCCTCGGCCGATACGCGGCCAACCTCCATTCACCGGGCGATGCGGCATAGCGTTTTCGCCGGCGGAAAACGTATTCGCCCAATTCTGTGCATGGAAGCCGGACGCGCTGTAGCCGGAAAGCTTCCAGCCGAAATCGAAGAGCTCGGGGCGGCGCTCGAGATGCTGCACACTTACTCCCTGATCCACGACGATCTCCCCGCCCTCGATAACGACGACCTGCGCCGTGGCCGTCCGACCTGCCACAAAGTTTTTGGCGAAGCCATCGCCATCCTCGCCGGGGACGCATTGCAAACTCAGGCGTACGAGGTTCTTTCGCGTCTGCAATGCCCGGCTGACGCCCGGATCAAAATCATCGAAGAAATCGCACGCGGTACCGGCACCGTGAACGGGATGATCGGCGGCCAGGTGGTCGATCTTGAAGCCGAGCACACGAAACCGAATGCCGAGATGCTCGAATACATCCATCTTTCGAAAACCTCGGCGTTAATTACAGCCAGTGTAGTCACTGGTGGCATCTATGGTGCGGGCAGTCCGGATGTAGTCGAAAGGTTACGGCGCTTTGGGCGGGCGATCGGACTGGCGTTCCAAATTGTGGACGATGTGCTCGACGTAACGCAGACTTCGCAGCAGCTCGGCAAGACGGCTGGGAAGGATGCCGCTTCGGAAAAAGCTACGTACCCCGCTCTGTTTGGAATAGAGGAATCGCGCAAGAGGGCCGCCGCCCTGCTGCAGGACGCGCTGGAAGCCGTGGAACCGCTCGGCGCTC
>Ga0335073_10006012_pt1 | contig 17049 bp, 20 predicted proteins | sample Lox_Sample_22_FD_207093 | JGI IMG/M metagenome (GOLD analysis project Ga0335073, IMG submission 207093) | Soil microbial communities from Loxahatchee National Wildlife Refuge, Florida, United States - Lox_Sample_2.2 | ecosystem: Environmental > Terrestrial > Soil > Wetlands | place: USA... | reverse complement strand
TTATTCTTTTATGACAACACTCATGCTGAGTGGTACAACTGGTTAGTGGTAAAGCAACAAGGTTAAGATAAGAGAAGCAGTGTAAGTTGCTCTTGTCATGCACGTTCAAGTTTCAGTACACAAATGCCATTTTTGCTCTCTACTGATAACAATCTATAAAGCGAACACCCGCTATAGCCAAAGTTTTTTTTTTTGTTTTTTTTTATTTTTACTTTTTCATTTTCTCCAAACAAGGAATAGAAACGCAAAAAAGACCCATAACCGTCCCTGCCGATCATACGTAGACTTCAAAAGAAACAAAGAAACTCAACAGATAGAGAGGAGCAAGTGTGACCATAAGTCTTCTATCATTAGCTCAGTTTCATTAAAAAGAGACAGACTTTATTTCGAAGCCGATTTCGGATCATGAGGGCAATAAGACCAGTCGAGGTCGCTGTCCCATGTATTGCCGCAAGCTCCGCACCAAATACGGGCACGGTCGACAGGGCCGTGCTGACCGTCACACCTGTGAGAACGATCCTTGCGAGAGTCGTAGGTGAAGAGAGAGCCGAAGAAAGAGTTTAGTGTCCACATTGTCGATCAGGAGTATTTAGGAAGACGAGAAAGTCGATAAAGCAGAATGAAAGTAGAACGATGTTAAGGATTTTGGGAAGACAACTTGATGGACGCTTTGTCGGTCGGATTCTCAGAGGGTTTTATAGACCAAGCTTGCTTTGTTCCATCACGATGAAGGAGGTTGAACTATGTATGTAGGTCCTTCTTTGATGTTACTGAAGCTGAAACATTGAAGGGTCATTGCAAACGCTGGGCCGAAATTCTAGCGACTCGTAAAAGGACTTGAAACTTCTACAATAATCGGATACATCAATAGAATAGTTGTCCAGTTGCGCCGAAATGTGTCAGTCCTACTACCCCTTGTCAGTCTAGCGGTCCGCCACAACTTGTCCTGCCATTGTCCGAGACGGTCGACTATGTCGAAAGGAGTTTCGTGGCGTCCTCCACGGTGCTGGAAGGATAATGCATCCCAACACGTCAATGGAGTTTAGCGTACTAGTCCGTCTTTCAGTTCTTTGAGTTTCATTCGCCTCTTTGCAGTATTTCCCCTTGAATGAAGCGACGGCGAGTGGCTTGTTTAGTGTAGTAGGCCGGTGGACGTAACAATTGGAACTCATTGTATGTTTGTTAGAACGGAAAACGTGCCTTGAATAATGTCATTCTCCGACTTCGATTGTCCAAATTTAGTCTGATTGTAGTCAGGTTTTAGGGAATGGAGCGTCACCCTTGAGTTAGTACAGGATTTGCAACAATGGATTGTTCAAGGAATGGCGACGGATAAGAACTGAGAAGCGAGAAATAGCAAATGATGATATTACAGTCCCTAATGGATGCTCGCCATTCGAAGTAGCGTTAGGTAGTTTCTATTACGGGAATGTAACCACATGAATTATTTCATTGCTTCTAAGGTTTGGCGGTGCAATTATGGTTTTAAAGTATTTTCGCTTTTGTTCTTTCTGACGACCAACTCTCGAGATTCAACTCTCTTTCTCTCCAATTTCGATCTTTCGCTCCTGGCGGCCCTTTGTAATCTCCTATTAGGTATTCCCTTGACTGGTTGAACGATTAGTAGAGAAATATAATCCTGTCGACGATTATCGATGAAGAGTAGTGGGGCATCACACGGCTTTGTCTTGGCCGCTAATGGAAATGTATGGAAAACTTTGAAGGTTGAAAGTCTGAGATTCTTTCTGCGCTTGCGCTCTTTGAGAAGTTATATTTGTACCTGAGTACGACTGACTTCAACTGACGCCTAATCCTCTCGTCTTGTCATTTCGACTCCTTCCCCAGCAATTGATCCCATGTAGTACCTTCTCCGACAACTATTGGAACGAGGTATTTCGCGTACGCTATCCCCCGCCAAGGCATTCCCTCCTCCAGAGCCTTATTCACGCACTCCGCAGAATTGCTGCCCGGGAAATCTGATACAAGTAGCCAATCCCCTCGTTCAAGAAGCACACTTTCACGTTCTCGCAATGCGTCAACGAACTCCTCTAAGCAAACTGCATATGGCTCGGCTTCTTGGATTGCCTTTCAGTGCGGCGCGCATAAGTACTTTACTTGCAAGCTCTCGATCGCCTCTTGTTAATGGGAAGGTTTCGTCCTTAAGAAGGAGTTGATTTTCTCGACAGCGGATGTCGCGAACGAATTCCAGGGAAACGAATAATTGGAAGAAGGCCTAGAGATGGGTGCGTCAAGATGGAGTTGGCGGCCAAGAGGTGTTTTTGTCTATTTCTATTAGCTATTTTCTGGTCTGAATTATTTATTGTTGTCTTATACAACTGACCGGTATTCAGTCTGCACTCAACTTGTTGAATGGTTCCTAAATAGAACATTTTGTTTTGGGACGTCGAAGAGTATCGAATCGGTTATGGTTCTCGATTCTAAATATAATATTTAATCAGCACAACCAACACAATTTCCATTGTTGTCACAGCACGCCGGTCCCTCGATATTGTCACAACAGCCATTGGTACAACATGAGGTTGCGCAACAATACTGGTAACCTTCATCGCCATCTTGATCAACCACCTGAAGACAGCAATGTAGGCCGTTCTTACAACATCCGTCATATAGGCCACCACAACAGTGGTATCCGTCTTTGCAGCAAGAACCTAGCCCGTTTGAACTCTCTTTGATAGGGTATTACCATCATAGCATGCATTGCCACCTAAGCCACATATGAAGTCACGTCGACCGAAATGAGGCGAGATCGCCGGCACCGCTTCAATGGGTCTCATCTTTATTTCCCCGAATGAATAGGCCTGCAGGATAATGGCAAACCACAAGACAGCTGCCTTCTTCATTTATCGTAGAAATGTTGAAAATATGGGATTGATTCTTTATAAATGTATGGTAGCGTCTTTCGAATCGCTCTGAGGGATCGGTCGGAGGGACCGGTTGGGTGGCTCAGGTGGGCCGGGAGGCCGGGTGGACGGACTTTGACCGTCGGTTCCGTTTTTCGTGAGGTATGTGACTGTAAGGAACACCGAGTGGCTGGCCAGGTGAAGCTTCCATCAAAATAAAGCGGAAGTTGACCGGATTATATGGAGTTAAGTCTAGCACTTTGTCTACAGGTATATTCGACTTATCAGTGATATATTGCGTTGTCTCCACTTCGCTTCGAAAAAAATCCGTGATCGTCGATGAACTCGCGACACCCAGACGACACCATCGGAAAACCGTACTTTGAAAACGATGCTGCATCTTCCCAAAGCGAATCTTGAAGGATCTATTGAACATTGGTGAACGACGGTAGATCGTTCTTCTCTGGCCGCTGCGGCTCGGCTGTGATTTGCACGACGTTCAAGCGCAATGAAATTCACGCGATGAAGATATTCTTCGACTTCCGAGCGTTGCCCACTGGGAACTCCATCTAATCCGTCCAACACCATAGCTCGTATGCTTGAAACTATCAAGGAGGGTTGAAATGTTCCCCTTTCGTTTTGGATACGCGATGTGAAGGAAAATTCGGTTCGGTTTGGTTTCGATTCTGATGATCTGGGCTACTAGTCAGGAACAGGAACGACGCTAGACATCACCCTAAGCGACCGCCGACCTTCCCTTACTTCCCGTAACGGAGACCAGTTCTCAGCATTCGCTTATTCGTACTCTTAAACTGCATCTTTCCAAGATCTATTATTCGCAGCATTCGAATCGAAATCATGTCAGCGGTACGAAAATCGTTTGGGAAGGGAACAACGTTTCCGGACTGTTGGAATTGCCAACTTCCTGGTTGTTATTGTTCGAAATGCGGGCTACGAAACTATTTACTCCATTCGAAAACTCGGCAAGGTTGCAAGAAATTATTATCCGCGTGTTCAAGTTTATCATTATTCAAGTCAACTTTGTTTTTCAGGACCGAGAAGTTGTAATGGAGGAGATTGGAATGTGGAATGGAGGTAGGCTACGTACGTGAGTAGCTACAATGAAAGTATGATATTCACTGCACCTTTCCTTGTTTTCTTCCAGAACCGATCATATTTAGATGGCGGGCAAAGTTCATTGTGGAGGCGGCCAGTGATCTCACATGCGTCGCGAGCAATGATTTCTGAAACGTTATATCGGCACTCTCACGGCCTGTAGGAACGTAATACTGAGTCCTGCACATGCAGAAAATGATACAGTACCATGTCCGAAAAAGCTCCGCCTGTCCGAGAGCTTTCGAAACTGCAATTTGGATTTTGATGTTCATTCTATTCCAGTTTGAGATACGTGATAGCTTGCAAAATATCGACCTTGCTTACTCAGTAGCACATGAACGCTCATCCGAGACTTGTCCTTTCCAATGGTTCCCGCTTGCGGTCCGCATCTTTCGTGGCCAGCTGTGAGGACCGAGACCACGGATGGTTTGCAACAGGTGGATTTGGGGGATCAAGGGCGTCAGGAACCAGGTTGGCAGAGTTGATTGCTGAGGAGGAAATGACCGACGTGGCAGCTTGCAATTTAGCCCGGTGCACACGTGACACCAGCAGAATGGAGAAGATCAAGAATACGTCAAACAATCCGGAACGTCTGGCTGGGAAAATCCAAGTGTTCAAGATAAATGAATATCATGCGGACTTCGTTGTACTCTTTATGCTAGATAATGTACGTGTCCCAGATGGCAAAAATGGATGCCTCACTGCGGATCTTATCAGACCCACTTTCAATAAACCCTGTCTGCCTCTGACGTGGTTTCCCTGATATGCTAGTTGCGTGGGGTCAAGATGTATGTCGCCGGAGCCGATAGACAAGCATCTGTTTGGAGGTTTCCTCTTGTGCTTCGACGTACTAATATTCTGTCCAATCCATAAATCTGGGTGTACTCGATGGCCGTTCATGTTGCAGGTCAGTCGCTGGGTCAATGAAGACATGTGACATTATAGTCGGTGGTGACCCCACCGCTCGGATGGGGAGCCAGGATGCAAGCGAGGTCCGTGAACGCAGATGCCTTTTGGCCGTAGACATGTGCTAAAATAGACGTAATATCACTGTTAGGAATAGTCACCAATTGGGTCTCTGTACCGTAAGTACCTAAAACTGTATATAGCCACATCTCATTTACAGGGCGGTATAAAAGAGATGTTACTTGCACGTTGAAGACGCCAAGACATGAGAGTTTCAGTCGCTATCGCTTTTTTCCTACTGGCTTTCACTCCAAGTACCAAAGGGGCGAGGATACCATGCGAGTCTGAAGATGGTCAAATCGGATGGTGTATGAACCAGTACAATCCAAATGATCGCGCGGACTGTCCGATAGAGTTCTGGGAGGAACCTATTGACGACGATGAATGTCCGGACGACCGGGTATCGAACCCTCTAGACTCGACCATTGATCTTTTTTAGTATTACTGTTGCGTGGTGAATCTCATACAATGATCGGATCAAATACGCAGTTTTATCTTGGCAAGAAAGCTGTTCGTGGTTAAATCAAACTTTTCAAGCTGAGTTCAATGAATTGCTTTTTATTCGATGAGAAAATACACTTTCCGCTGGTCCAGTCCTGCGCTCAGGCATTACGAAGCCACCACCCCATCTGCCCATTAGTTCTTTGATCGCCAAGAAATCTTCGATCTCAACTACGGTTGTAATCGTTCGTCGCGGATCAATTCTTCTCTCCATCTTTCTGAATTTCTGTGACTGTCAGTTCTCTTGTCTGTCTGGCATACATGTTCGAACCCATTCGCTTTCTAATTCTAGTGTATGTTTAGATGTGGAATACTGAAAAGACGTGCTTAAAAGTGTTACTCTCAAGTGGTCAACATCTCCAGGTGGCCGAGTGCGCCACGATCTTGCGTAGACAAGGTATTATAGAGACAGGAAACAATGTACACCAATATATAATTTGTTTTCCCATATAATTATACGTGAAACTTATAGCCGCATATGTACAATTTGACTCCCCAACACAACTATGTCCTGACCTGGGCGCTGTAATCAAATAAAGAGGCTAAGGGACCCTGCTATGATAAAAATACCTATGATCATCGGAAAATATCTCATCCAAAACACGTCTGTACCACCTTGCTGAACGCCAGATTTAGAAACGATACTTTGAGTCGTACTGACCTCTACTTGTGTAGAAGTCGCAGTAACCGTAGAGGTTACTGCGGGCAAAGTGACAGTCGGGGTTTGATGAGGTGATTCAAGCGCTGGGGTCGTGGCGAATTCGCAATCCGTAGCAAGAAACGAGGAGAGAGTAGCGGCGCCGGTCATGTCTCCCAGGGAAGATACGCAGGAAATGCAGGCCGGGCCAACAACTGAGAGAGTCTGACAGAGACATTGTTCATTCGGGGAACACAAAGAGATTGCATTGCCAACACTGCTACATTCTTCAGAGCAAACTTCAATTTGAGGAATAAGGGCACACGCCGAAAATATGCTGGAAAGATCTGTCGAAACTCCAGAGGCATCGGAAACGAAGCCTAAACCCGATAAACAAGAGACACAAGGCGGTCCGATTAGTGAGACAGTCGGGCAAATGCATTGAGCTTTCGAGGAACAACTGGACACCAGACTTGAGATGCTGTCGCATTGGTTGTTGCAGGCTTCAGCGGAAATTGCGGTCGGACAATAGTTGTAGAGAATTGATGAAAGGTCGGAAGCATCACTGGTATAACCCAAGGTTTCCCAGCACGAAATACATGGAGGAGCGATTGCAGACAAAGTGGGACATACACACGTGGGCATGCTGGAACATGTTGCGATCGCCGTCGAAACGCTGTTGCATTCGTCTGAACAAACACATACGGTTGCGATATAGGAAGAAATCGTTGCGGCATAGGCAGGGTCGCCGTATTCTGCCAAACATGCGCTGCAGGAGGGTCCGCTTGGAATCCACGTGGGACAAAGGCAGGCGGCATCCGAGCAAACAGAGGCAGCTGCGAATACGTTAGCACAAGGGGCTTCACATTGGTTTTGTCGTCGGGCACCGTAGACATAGGGAGAAAAGGTGAAGAGTATCCCGATAAAAATGCCGGTAGACATCTAAGATTACAATTGGGAAGAATGAAGTGCACTTGCCTCGAAATTCTTCATTTTAGAACCGTATGCCAAATACCTTTTGTGCTCTCAAGATCCGCCTCACGATTCAAAGCTCTCTTAAGCCGAGTTTGATGCTTCGCACAAAAAGCGAAGTTTGGCGAACTGAGTCGTTTGGTCCTCCGAATGGCTTGCACAGCCTCCTTCCAATTTCTCCGGAAAATTCCCCGCATCCCAGTCGAGTTCCATAGCTATTTAGGTTGGCAAAACCGGAGTGTGGTGGTACAAAAGAAACTGATCAGCAATAACTCAAAAGTTTAATTTCTGTCAATTCCACCTAATTAAGGAAACTTATAATGTTTACCGAGGGTAAGCAAAGGTTCAGAATGCTGATGTTCTCCATCTATAATTCATACAACACACTATTGCCCTGTCGTAATAGACAACATCAGGTGCTTGAGAACTCAACCGTACTAGTGCTGTTTGCAGCTGCTCCCGTCCCGTTGATAATATTATTGATAGAGCTAGCCGTACTGCCGCTGAGCCAAACAGTAACCATATGATTCATAGCAATTCCCGTCCCAGTTGGCGTTTCAATCGCATTATCCAACTGCACCGCATTCGTGAAATTGGAATACACCCCGATCCCCTGTCCGGTATGCGACGTGACATTACTGGAGACTTTGTACGACGGGTACCCATTCTCGCCATTCTGCGTCCATTGCGCCTGACTCGGAACATCGTACGGACACTCAGATTGGTAGAAATACACACTCCCGCCATTTCCATTCCATAACGTTTGAAACTGCTCAAAGTGCTCGACGAATAATCCGTACGCAGTGACGTTGTCGGCATTGACGATGAGGCCGTTGTTGCATGGATTGATTGTCCATCCAGTTGGATCGACACCATGGTCTGCACGCCATATCCACGCGTTGTCGATGATGACGCTTTGAGAATTGATAACGACACAACTGGTTGTTTCCGCAGTTGGCGCAGCTCCACCAACGCGACACGAGATATCGAAGAGAGCGGTGGGGTTCGCGCTGTGGTCGACGGTACTGACACCGACATCGCCGATTTGCAAGAGATTGGGCGAGTCGGACGCACCGGCGTCAAAGAGGATACCGGCGATAGTAACACCATCGAGGTCTGCGACTATAATAGCCGGAGTGCCTTGAGTTGGCGCCAATGTCGCCAATCCGATTCCCAAGACGATGGTATTGGCATTGCGCACGACGACCGGCTCAGCAAGATTGTAAACGCCAGGGGTAAGGAGTAAATGTCTTCCGCGCTGCAATGCGAGATTGAGGGTTTGATCAGTATCGTTGGCAGCTTGAGCGACATAGAATTGACTGATCGGAATGGTTGTAGGAGCAGTTCCGAGAGTAGCAGTCGTATTCCAACTTGGTCCCTGGCTGTTCTGTTTAAGGGCAGGTACAACGACAGCGTAATTGTTGGAACTGTCGATGGTGAGATATGGCTTTTCGCGAACAACGGGGGTGTTTGCAACAACTGTGAATGGCGGACTGGGCCATGTACCGGTAGGAGGATTCGTGTCTCCAACGAAAACCATGTTCCACACGGCCCCGTACCAGTTGCTCCATTGGGTATTGCGAGTAAGGTACTGTTGTTGACTCCCCGAAATAACGTCGTTATCAACGATGGTATCCGCAATGAATCCCCCACTAGACCAGTTGACTCCCGACGCTGTGAAATCGAAAAGTTGGAGATATCCCTGGTAATGGCATCGACGAAGCCAGGTAGCTTGCGACGTCGCAAACATTGCAGAGTTGGACCAGACAGTAGGGACTATCGAAACATTTTCAATTCCGCGCCAGAAATTTTGGGTCGCATTTCCAGTGTTCCATGTCGCAGTGACATTAACGCCACCGGTAATGGTCACATCGTCAGGGATAGTGCCGAGACCGTGGACAGTGGTGTAAAATCCGACTTGAACATTTGCACTGTAGGCGCCGGGTTTGAAGAAGAGTGCGTAACGTTGTTGGCCGAATTGGTTGGACTGTTGGGTTGCGAAGATAGAGTCGACTTGGGCTTGGATAGAGCTGGCGTCGATGGTGGGATCAAAGATCAAGACGTTGGGACCAAAGTTGAGGGTAGTGGAATCGGATGGGAGTGCCGTCCCTGGGTCGGCGATCTCAGCGGGGATGGAAACGGTGGTAACTGTTGTAGACATTGTTTGAATTGCTATCCAAGACTGCTGTACGATGGCTTTGATGGAGAAGATGATGGCGCTGAGGTCTGAAGTCACCGGCTTCCTTTACCGTGCTCCAGTGTCCTTTTTGTAATGAGGTCATGCCACTGTCCGATATCGGCAACATTTGTCATCACGCAGCTGTTGCCAACCGGGACGGATTACGGAAGAATGTTGAACCTTAACTTTGGACACGATTCGTAATAGGCTGCAGTGCCTGGCTTGGCCGTATTACATATTTCCGTGGGGGGCGCAGAACACCTAAATAATTTACCAACTCAGCAGCGACATCGTGGGGGGCTGCTCATGTACGCCGTCAGTCCACCCATATTATTCCGTGTCGCCCTAAAGCTTTAAGCGAGGCTTCGCAGATTACAACACGTACTGATTCTCTGGATTTAACTTGACTCTCAACCCACTGCAAAACATGAGTGGAGCTCTGGATCTCTTGGTGGCCTGCAAAGCAGGTGCCGTCGCTGCAATTGTACATCATTTTACATGCCAGTACCCACGTCAAGCAACTTTATATTTCACGCTCTGCTTTTGGGGAGGCGCCAACTGCCTCATGCTTGGACTCATTTGTCTCTCCAGTTCGGTTACAACATTTTCCGATGGGATAACGAATGTTGTCGTGTTCAACTCCGTCTATGTATGATCAAGTTGCCGTTTATGGAATTAATCAAAAGATCTCTGGCTTTGTGGCCTTGAAACTAATCTACAATATCTTTTTCCGCCATCGGGGAATTCCGACGGAACTTGAATTCTGTGCGACTGATTGGGGTATCTGGAAGTATTCTCGGTCGATGACAACCCATCTCAAGATTGCCGAATTGCACAAAAAATATGGTTCGATCAATCGAATTAGCGATAAGCTGACATTTAGGTGACGTTGTACGCATCCAGCCAAACCATATCAGCTTTCGTTCACTCCAGGCAATGCGGGATATTCATTCATCTCAATCAAAGGCATTTAAAGGAGGATTATATAGTTATGTAAATCGCCTTCCTAAAGCGCCTGCCAGCATCGCAACAAGTTCGTAACTCGCCTTATTTTGCTATCTAACAAGATTAGAGACAAGGTTCATCATGCCAATTTGCGGAAGTTGGTCGCCCCTCTGCTCAATTCCTCGGCAGTACTAGAATTCGAGCCAACTGTCAAGCAATATGGTACACAACTTCTTGAGGCAATTCAACAAGTTGCTGAGGAAAACAATAATGTAGTGGATATGAGCGACTGGTTCGGCAGATTTGCGTTTGATGTACCTTCTCTTTTTTTTCTGTCTTGACAAAAGGTCGGTGGGGCAATTACTTTTAACCAAAACTTTGGAGCCCTCGAGGGCGGGGAACCCCATTTTGTCTTGAAAATTGTCCAGAGAAGCTTGCTTTACGTCAAAAGTTTCGTGTATGTTCCATGGCTTGCGCAGTTTCTTCACCATCTACCATCCACCAATCGGATGGTGGCGGAGGGGCGTTATGCCTCTTTGGAGGTCTCTCCTTCTTGCCGTCGAGCTGAGACCTAGTTTGCGAGAACCGCAATTAACCGCCTAAGAAAAGACGGCGGTGAATACGGAATAAAAACGTTGATTGCATCAATCATGGAAGCCGTTGATCCTCAAACCGGTGAAAGGTACACGGAAAAAGATGTGTTGGCCAATGCAAACTCATTCATGTCTGTAATACAATATGTCCATAGGTGCTGATATTAGTGTTGCTTCATCTGATACGACTGCGGAGACGTTGACCTTCCTGCTTTACCATCTTGTCTCAAATACCGCATTGTGGAACAGGCTTTCGCAAGACATACGTTCGAAATTTGCCTCGATTGACGAAATTACCAATTTACAGCTATCGAACATCCAGTTCCTAGATGCTATCATTTACGAAAGTAGGGCTCCCCAAATTTCGAAAGCTGATAAAAGCTCTTCGACTTCGACCAGCTGTACCATCAAATTTACAACGAGAGGTTCCTGAAGGCGGCATGATAATCGAAGACCGTTTGTACCCAGAAGGGGTAAATTCCCAACTTATTGAGATTTTTATTGTAGACGACGGTCAGTACTCCACAGTACACCATCCTTCATCACGAAGGATATTTTTCTAATCCGGAAAAGTTCATTCCTACACGTTGGATTGAAGCGGAAATGGGCAAAGAAACTTGTAATAAAGCAGCATGGGTTCCGTTTTCTATGGGTCCAAGAAATTGTGTTGGGAAAGCGTATCTGCTCGATGACTTGTGTCGTGCTGACATTAGCCTTGCCCTTGCGGAGATTCGATTGGTTATAGCGATGTTTGTTTGGTCGTTCGATGCGACTCTAGCGGAAGAAGGGCAGTGTGAACCATACTATAAGGACTCATTTGCTGTGGCCCGTGGGCCTCTTCCTATTTCTATCCTGCGTGTGAAAAGAGGTGCAAGGTGACGAAGCGGTGTCTGAGACTCTGAGACGTATGGGGTATTGAAATCGTTATTATTGTTATGATGTAGGGTCGGGTGATATCTTACCAAATGATAGGGGTAGATTGGATTTTCTTTTATCTTTTTTACGCAGTCTGTAGCCGTCCTGTATTTAGTGGAAACCGACTCCAGCGGCATGGTATAAACGTTTGCACAACATTTCGTACTATTTGGAAAAGTGATGCGATTGAGAACGCTTGTTGACCAACCAACTTGATAACCAGTTCGAGACAGCAGCCCATCCAACGCTTTTCCTTTCGTTGAGAGGGGTCATGCCATCGTCCGATAATCGGCAACATTTGTCCTTACACAGCCTGCCGCTGGAGCCTGGACGGTTCCTTGCTGCACATTGTTAGGGACTGCCGAACACGCAGCGATTTCGGAGCCGGCTACGGACTGTCCAGTTTTCATGGTTCAGGCCCAATTCTCATGAGGCTTAGAAAATAAGCTTTTTGGTGAGACTGAACTTTCGGGGCCCCAATTATCTATGTATCTTGACAACAGACAATCCCACACCATGAGAATCACGACATCTAGACTGTACTTACATTTCTGCTAGGGTATAAGTGCTCGCGAACATTGCATGAAGCATAAGTGCCGAAACTCCTCCATTTATCCATTCAGCTCAAAATCAGGTTATCTTGGCGTCATCCATGAAGGCAATACTTTGAGCCCAATGCTAGAAGGGAACATGGAGGAAAAACTCGATCGCAATCAAAACTCTTTTTGCCAATCAGCTCAATAAAACACTTCTCACGTGCGAGGCAATTGGATTCATTATTCATATGAAAGCTTCCGGACAGCGGCCTTTGTAAGGCTTGAGATTCCCGGCCACAACTGCTATTTCGCGAAGTCCGAGAGTTCGAGAAGTTGGTTGAGTCCATACTGCAATTAGTCCCAGTAATCATTTTCGGGTATCCGGATAATTCGATAACATGTTAGCCGGAAGCTAGACTCCGCCACACCCATTGCGTGGGTACTAGGCCACGGGTGGGCTGGACTCCTGATTCCCAATTTAGGTACAGAATGTGCGAATATATCATCGTATCTTTTTTTATTAAATTTAAAAGAGAAGTAATATAAGTAGTACGGTTATGGCGGATTTTCACACCATTTCACGAACAACCGTTCCACTCCACAAAACACAACATAAGAAGCAAAAACGTTCGAAAGTCTGAAGTCTATATTTGACACTACACGAGTCGCACCACTAGTAAAAGCAGAGGAAAAGAATCAATCATGAAATTCACCATCTTCAACCTCGTTGTCTTATGTCTTTCTGTCTTGTCGATCGTCAGCGCTCTGCCCTCTGAGATTGTTAACTGGAAACGCGACGCATGTTCTAATGCAGAGGGAAATACTTTTGTTTTTGGCGGCTGTTGTAACTCACTTGTTTGATAAAAGCTAATACAGGCTTCTTTACCCTATGTATTCCTGATAGTTGTGATAAATCTGATGTTTGTTGAGCAGCGTCTGTCGGAGAATCCAATTCGTTTTACAGATGCGTTGACTGCCAAATACGTAGGAAGAAGCGGGTTGAGAATTGTGAGATTTTAGGCCGGCAATGAGGACATATGGAGATCCATTCAATTGTCTTTTCTTTATTAGCATTGGCTATAAACCCATCGCGCTTCCAGCTGCGCTTTTGTATCATGAGCGTTCGGATATTCGGTAAATTAAAATGGCGGAGCCCGGCCGAAATTCGCTGCTTGAGCCGACTGCCAGCTTTTTGGTAATATTTAGAAATAGGCTTTTCCATTTTCAATGTGAACCTCCGTCCTCGTCCCCGGCCCGTGTCCGGTGCCCGCCCCAATTTAAATCGTGAAGCGTGTACGTACACTAGGCGCTATTTATCGGTTTTCCTCTGCTTCTCCACTGTAGGCGACATCATGAATCATTCCGACGATGACGAGTTAAACATTCCGGTCTCGGAAAACCTCAACTCGCACGCGGAATCGAACAAGACAGAAATTCCCGACTTCATTTCGCCTAACCTGATACCTGTCATGGCGTTAAATCAGAGATTACGCGCCGGCTGGAAGTCTTATACCATTATGCTTTTGCTCCTGTTGCTCGGTCTCCTGGCAGCTCTTGGGCAGCATGGATTCTATACTTATCTCAATGGCCGCGAGGTCGATCAAACGGCCATATCACAAACGTGGGTGATCCGAGTCGGAACCGCCTTTGCGTTCCTATGTAAGACGGCCCTCGTTGCGGCTATCGGAATTTCATTCAGTCACGGGTTTTGGTATAGTGTTCGTCGCAAATCGATCCCAATAAGCGCTATTGATGCAATTTATGGCGTGCTTCAAAATCCTTTGCAATTTTTCGCCAAAGATTTTCTGGTTACAACAAAAGTACTTGGCCTATTAGCGGCTGTTTGTTGGGTACTGCCCTTCGCAGCTATCGTCTCTCCAGGAGCATTGACAGGTATGTATACGTTCCTATCATAAAGATAACAAAAGTGACTACACCTTTAACCTCGTCATCTACGCAAGCCGAAGCCCCTTTCTTGTCCTCGCTAGACACGGACGTTGGATTCTTCAGAGTCGGTGCTTCGGCGACTTACGCAGGCGCTACAAATCAACTAATCCGCATAGCGGGGCGTGTGCTTATCACAGGCGAAATCATTGCCTGGCCTTCAACATGCGGATCTAATTGCACTTACAACACCTCCTTTGTTGGTCCTTCCTGGCAGTGCCTCGAAGTTGATCCGCAAATACAATCAGTGCCCAACTTTACGTTGCCCGCCGGTTCGCCCCTATACTACGCCGCAGACATTTCCACCAACGATTCCACCGCTGGCCTGTGGATTATTTCCGGGGAGCCGACTCCCATTACACTAAATCATTCGATGATTCATTGTAGCCTATACGAGGCCACCTATTACAACCAAGTAGAGTTTTTGAACAACTTGCTGAATGTCACCACAAATCTTACAGTACACGGCCTACTTCCCGCAGTTTCAGATCAAGAAACCAACGACTTGTATTTTGGAGCCAATGGATCAGATCCGGAGCTGTGGAGTCAGGTGAATATGTATACGATTCATAATGCCGTGGTATCGCTGCTTGAGGGAGCGGCTCAGACAGGGGGAGCATATGGCAATATCGCGTTTACGGATACCGAGATTGGCTTAGCCAACTTTGTTGATATCACTCCATTCAATATCAGTTTCCCTCCCAATTTTCCCGAGATTCTGGAGAATTTGCTCATCAATACTACTCTCAGCTTGACCTACTTCCTACAAAGACCGCCCTTACCGCAACTGCCTGGCTTCCAACCAGTCTCGCCCGCATACTACTCTATTGTTTCGGCCGAGACCAGCACATACCCAGCGCGTTATAACTACTCAGCCAGGGTTTTATGGGAAGCCTACTCAGTTGCAATCGCTTGTAGCTTCATTTCTGTACTTTTCGGATGCTACATGCTTCTCAACAATGGAGTCGATTCATCCATGTCGTTCTCACAGGTCCTTGTAACAACTCGGAACAGTACACTAGACCATCTGACTACCGGAATGGAAAGAGGCGGCGGGTATATCTCCCAAGAGCTGAAAGGGACAAGAATCAGATATGGGATTCTCCGCGGCGAGGGAGGCCATGTAGCATTCGGATTGGATGAAGAAATTCGTTCCATAAAAGAATAATCAGTTAAGTGGCGGAGAAGTATGTACTCTCGATTCGTTGGTTTTTTCATAAATTGGAGGTTGCTTAATTCCTATATCTTAAGTCCATTATAGCAGAAGACAAGAATGGTGAGGAGAGGAAAGGTTACACGACCCGTTGGCTATTGCGCACAAAATGGACAGACATTTCCGAGGAAGAGTTTGACGATGATTGACGAGACACGTCAGTCATGTATGGACAATGAATAGATATCTTGCTGAAGCATTTGATATAAAGTCGGGAAAACTCTATGTGTTGGTACAAGCTTTCGATCGAAACATGGGATGGGCGGAGAGCTTGGACTCAACACCGCTCCCACTTCGTTGTTGGCTACGGAGTCCGAGACGTAGCGAAGCCGATATACGGCCTTTCAATATAAAAGGAGGGCTTGGAAGCATGGTATATTAATTATTGGACACAGTTTCTATCTTATTGTTCTCGGACTAGCATTCTCCAAGACGAGGTGAGAGAACGTGTGTATGAATACGATTTACGAAGGAGCAGTTGAACCTTTGTTGAGATAAAGCGATTATTCAGCTCAATTACTCATGGATATAAAGCTAGCTTGTAGCCACATCGCAAGTACTGTAATACCGGTTGGGTCTGAGATGTCGATTGGGCGCAGGCGGGAAGAAACCAATCGGTAGCCTTACTACTCTGTTTGACCGAGCTAAAGTTAGGAAACGGAGATTAGAAACGCCCACCAGGAGCGTAAGAATCGAAAATGGAGAGAAAGAGAGTTGTTCTTCAAAAAGTACAAAAGCGAAAACCTTTAGAACCATATATAACTGCACTAGTTGGTACTTATTAAAACTTTAGAAGCAATGAAATATTTCATGTGGTTACATTCCCGCAATAGAAACTAACGCTTTCCACCAATTTTCAATCTCAGAGTCCAGAAATCCCCACTTCGGATTGAGTTCCACCAGCATACAATTGCCAGAAATAACTACTGGCGTCCCTTTCACAGCGATGATAATCTGATAAATCAAAACTGGTACGAATATGAGAAGTAAAAATATTCCTGTAACTCCCTGTATTCCAATCTGTCTCGCTCCGAGGTTGCCGGACGCTGCAGCTCCAAACACAAATGTGATTCCAATGCCAGAGTAAAAAAATTCCACGGTTTGAATTATTTTGAAAGCCTGCGACCGCACCCCTTCTTGCAAATATCCGAACCCGTTGTAAGGAATACATCCATTATTATTGTCGATGACATAGGCAATACTTCCAATCTCTTGCTTCCAGCGTTGAATAATGACTGCCCATTCCCCGCCAGCTTGAAATAACGAAAACAGAAGCACAATGACCGCAATCAGGACAGCTTCGTCTTCAAAGGCCCAAAACAACAAGATGGTTGACAACGCTCCATCTGTCACTGAGATCCATCCTCCTGTCTGTTTTTCGTTCTGAAGGAAACCGAAGGAAACCGTCCAGAAAATGTTGACTACAAATGGCACAATAAGGTTGAAGAATCCAAATCCCGCATCACCTTCTCCACTCATGGCCCATTGCCCCAGCGTCAATAAGACAAAAGCGATATTGATAAGCGCTTCGGGCCAGCTCGGGTACATAGCGGCTTTTGTCGGAGTGGATGAGACAAGGATGAGTCCATAGGTTTGCTGCAGTGTATCAATTTCCATCTGATTCTGACAGAGTTCGTATCGTTCCGAAGGTGCGGTGGTGACATTACTGCC